>FTEO01001327.1_pt1 | contig 21130 bp, 20 predicted proteins | sample 1640211 | NCBI WGS metagenome assembly FTEO01 (sample SAMEA3914816, study PRJEB12502) | metagenome | biome: forest; material: soil | place: USA | collected 2011-09-16 | depth 0.3 m | reverse complement strand
GTCAGCATGTATTGCTACACCTGTTACCGCTCGACTTGCATGTGTTAGGCACGCCGCCAGCGTTCAATCTGAGCCAGGATCAAACTCTTCACTTGAAGACTTTGAAACATCAACATTTACTCAATTGAGTAAACAATTGGGCCCATTGCTGGACTTTATCTTGGTTACTCGGTCAATTGCGCAAAGGCATCGACGCGAGTCCCCACACAAGTTATCTGCCAAACTTTTAAAGAGCGTTCGGTCCGCTAGGGGCCGATCGAAGGGGGCGGAAGTATAGCCACCGGCTACGTTCCGTCAACTTCCATTTTCGACGATTTTCCTCGCGCCAGACCGTCAACCGGCCCTGTCTCGAGGGGCGCGCAGTATAGCCCGCGTCATTTGCTTGTCAACGCTTTGCGCTAGGAATTTTTCCGGGCGCTCGCGCCACGTTCCGGCCGCAGTTTTCCCAGCGTTTTCTAGGGCTTTCGCTGCGCGGCCCGCAGCGGCTACGCCCACGGCGGCGTCACTTCCGGGGGTCCGTCTGCGGCAATTTCCGGCAGGGTAAATCGACGTCACCGGCTGCTTCAGCTGGGCGGCGGCGATTTGAAGCGCGTCATGCAGGCCACTGACCCGAATTGACCCGGTATTTGACGCTACGTTACGGTCGCAGGCTTGTTCGGCGACAGTGCAGATGACGAATATGGCGTGGAAACTGGGGGTTCCGTGGGTTGGCCCGTCGCGGGCGCGGCTCATGCAGCTGGCGGGGTGTGCCGTTCTGGCGTGGACGTGGCTGCGGGCGGAGCCGGATGCGGGGAATTCCCCTCCTGCGACATTGATTCCCCTCACTGGGGTCGAATCCGGCACTTCGCCGGGCTCCGGGGGCCCTGCCGGCAGCGCCCTGGCCCAGGCTGGCGCCGCGCGCGCCGCCTTGCCCAACCCGGTGCTTCTCGGCGCATCCACCATCGAAGTCATCGTCGCCCACAATGACACGCTCGACCGTATTTTCCGCCGGATGAAGCTCGATCTGGCCGACCTCGCCTCGCTGCGCAGCCTGCCTGGACTCAAGAGCGGCCTCGATCGGCTGCGGCCGGGCGAAGCCCTCCATTTGATACATCGCGATGGCTCGCTCTTCGGTTTCGAGCGCCGCCTGAGCCCGAGCGAGACGCTCACGGTCGTGCGCGACGACACGGGCTTCACGTCGAAGGTGCTGGAAAATCCACTGGAAACACGCGAGCGCACGGTGCGGGGCAGCATCGACAGCTCGCTTTTCGAGGCCGTGGCCAAAGCGGGAGCACACGACCAGACCGCCCTCGCGCTCGCCGAAATCTTCGGCTGGGACATCGACTTCGTGCTCGACATCCAGCCCGGCGACTCCTTCGTCGCCACTTACGATGAGATCTCGCAGGACGGCCAGTACGTAAAGGATGGCCCGATCACCGCAGCGATGTTCGTGAACAACGGCCGCGTCTATCGCGCCGTGCGTTACGTCGATCCTTCCGGCGCCGCCCACTACTACACGCCCCAGGGGCTGAGCATGTACCGCGCGTTCCTGCGCACGCCGGTGGAATTCACCCGGGTCAGCTCAGGATTCAACCCGAACCGCCGCCACCCGATCCTGAACACCATTCGCGCACACAAGGGCGTGGACTACGCCGCCCCCATCGGCACACCGGTGCGCGCAGCCGGCGATGGCCGCGTGATCTTCGCGGGCCAGAAAGGCGGCTATGGCAACGTGCTGGAGATTGCCCACACGCGCGGCGTCGTCACGCTCTATGGCCATCTCTCGCGCTTCGCGAGCGGCATGCGCGTCGGCGAGCACGTGAACCAGGGAGCCGTGGTCGCGTATGTCGGCATGACCGGCCTCGCCACCGGCCCGCACCTGCACTACGAGTATCGTGTGAACGGAGTTCATCAGAACCCGCAGACCGTCAAGCTGCCGAACGCCGAACCCATCGACCCGGCCTGGCGCAACGACTTCGATGCGCGCGCCGCAGTGCTGCTGAGCGCACTCGAGCCGCCTCTTGGTACGGCTCTCGTGTCGCGCTGAACGCTGCGCCGCGGTGCAGGTCTTCTGTCATCTTCATGCCAGCTGGCGTGTGCTGAGATACGGGGCTTTGCCCGGGACGTTGCAATGGATTCGCTCGATCTGAAAGCCCCCGATTTCTACATCAACCGCGAGCTGTCGCTGCTCGAGTTCAACCAGCGCGTGCTCGCGCAGGCGCTCGATGAGACGGTCCCGCTTCTCGAGCGGCTGCGGTTTCTATCCATCGCCTCGAGCAACCTCGATGAGTTTTTCGAGATCCGCGTCGCCGGTCTCAAGCAATTGCACGAGCTCGGTTCGGGGCCGCTCGGGCCCGATGGCCTGTCGATCCCGGAACAACTCAATGCGATTCACGAGCGCGCCCAGCGCCTGGTCGCGGACCAGTATCACTGCCTGAACGAGGTGCTGCTGCCGGGGCTGCAAGCCAAAGGCCTGCGCCTGCTCGGGCGCAAAGACTGGAACCCCGAGCTCGAGCGCTGGCTCGAACAGTATTTCGAGCGCGAAGTGGAGCCGGTGCTGAGCCCGCTCGGGCTCGACCCCGCGCGCCCGTTCCCGCGCATTCAGAACAAGAGCCTCAACTTCATCGTGCGCCTGCACGGCAAGGACGCATTCGGGCGCGACAGCGAGCTCGCCATCGTGCAGGCCCCCCGGTCGCTGCCGCGCGTCGTCCCTACGCCGCCGAACGGAGGGCCCGGTGCATTCGTGCTGCTGTCGGCCATCGTGAACGCATTCGTGCGCAAGCTGTTCGCAGGCATCGAAGTGCTGGGGTGCTATCAGTTCCGCGTCACCCGCAACAGCGATCTGTTCGTCGATGAGGAAGAAATCGACGACTTGCGCCGCGCGCTCGAAGGCGAGCTCGCGCACCGCCGCTACGGCCAGGCAGTGCGCCTCGAAACCTCACGCGACTGCCCTGAAGACATGACCCGTTTTCTGCTGAAGCAGTTCGCGCTGAGCGAGGTCGATCTCTACCAGATGCCGGGCCCCGTGAATCTCAATCGCCTCTCGGCGATCTACGATCTCGCGCAGCGTCCGGACCTCAAGTACCCGATCTTCACGGCGGGGCTGCCACACCGGCTCGTCGGCTCGCCCGACCTGTTCGAAGTCATCCGGCAGAACGACGTGCTGCTTCATCATCCCTACCAGAGCTTCGCGCCGGTGATGGATTTCGTGCGGCAGGCGGCCGCCGACCCGCAGGTTCTCGCGATCAAACAAACGCTCTACCGCACCGGAAACGATTCACCGGTCGTCGACGCACTGGTGGCAGCGGCGCATGCGGGCAAAGACGTCACGGTCATCGTCGAGCTGCGCGCGCGCTTCGACGAAGAAGCGAACATCGAGCTTTCCAACCGTCTGCAGGAAGCCGGCGCGCACGTCATGTACGGCGTCGTGGGATACAAGACGCACGCCAAACTCACGCTGGTCGTGCGCCGGGAACCGGGTGGAATTCGGCGTTATTGCCATCTCGGCACGGGCAACTATCACCCGCGCACCGCGCGCACCTACACGGACTACGGCCTGTTCACGTGTGCGGATGAGATCGGGCAGGACGTGCACGAGCTCTTCCTGCAACTCACGAGTCTCACGCAGACCCCGAAGCTGTGCTGCCTGCTGCAATCCCCGTTCGGCTTGCATGAGGCCGTGCTCGCGAAGATCGCCCGCGAGGCCGAGCACGCCCGCGCAGGCCGGCCCGCGCGCGTCATCGCCAAGATGAACGCGCTGGTGGATCCGCAAGCCATCGAAGGGCTGTACCGGGCCTCGCGCGAGGGTGTGAAAGTCGATCTCATCGTGCGCGGGGTGTGCGCGCTTCGTCCTGGAATTCCCGGCGTTTCAGAGAACATCCGGGTGCGCTCGATCATCGGACGATTCCTCGAGCACTCGCGGGTGTTCTACTTCGAGAACGGCGGGGAGCCGGAGATCTTCTGCGCAAGTGCCGACTGGATGGAGCGCAATTTCTTCCGCCGCGTGGAAGTGGCTTTCCCGCTGCGCCGCCAGTCGCATCGCGAGCGCATTCTCGAAGACCTCGAGACCTACCTGCGCGATGACATTCAGGCCTGGGAATTGAAGCCGGACGGCGTGTACACGCACGTGAAACCGCACGCCGAAACGCCTCTCAGCGCGCAGGTACAGCTGCTGGCGTCCTACTCCGCCGGGTCGACGGTCACCCTCTAGAGCTGAACACGCGCAAGCGGAACGCGTGCGCCTTGAGGTGATCGATTTCCTGCTGCAGATCCGCGGCAGTCAACGGGTGATCCTTCAACCAGCGCCCGGGGAATTTGAGCTCGAGCGTGCGGGGCCGCGGCGTGAGCTCGATGTCCGGCAACGCAACCGAGCTGCGCCCTCGATGCAGCAGCACTGCGAGCCGCAGCAGCACGATCAGGAAGATCGCATCACGATCCCACGGCGGCACCAGCTCTTCGAGACCCTCCAGCGAGAGCTTGCGGCGATGCCCGCCGACGAGCCGCGCCAGAAGCCGCTGCTCTTCACGCGGAAACCCGGGCATGTCCGCGTTCTCGAGCAAATAGGCGCCGTGTCGGTGGTAGCCGTTGTGGGACACGTCGAGCCCGATTTCGTGCAGCCGCGCCGCCCACTTCAGCATCAGCTCGACGAGCGGATCGTCGAGCTTCCACGTCGGCCGTGCCTGGGAAAGAAAATCGAGCAGCGTGGCTTCAACCCGCTCCGCCTGGGCGAGATCCACGTGATAACGCTGTTGCATGCCGCGCACGCTGCGTTCGCGCGCGTCTTCGTCCGTGAAGCGGCCCACCATGTCGTAGAGCAGGCCGTCGCGCATTGCGCCGTCTGCCATGCGCATCGATTCGATGCCGAGCATGTCGAACACTTCAGCGAGAATCGCGAGCCCGCCGGGAAACACCGGCCGCCGCTCGTCCGTGATCGACGTCAGCTGCAGATCGCGAATCGAGCCCTGGTCGACGAGGTATCCGAGCACGCGCTCGAGCCCGTCGGGCGTAATGTGCATGGCTTGCGGATCGAGCTCGCGGATCGCTTCGCCGATCGCGCGCACCGTGCCGGAGCTGCCTGCCGCGCTTTGCCAGCCGCGGCGCCGAAACGCCGCTTGCACCGGCTCGAGCTCCAGCCGGGCCGCCACGCGCGCGCGAGCTAGCCGTTTCGCGGTGATCTTGCCGTCGCGGAAGAAGCGCTCACTCAGCGACACGCAACCCATCTGCAGGCTCTCGAGCTCGAGCGGCGTGAGACCTTCGCCGATGATGAGCTCGGTGCTACCCCCGCCGATGTCGCAGACCAGGCGCCGGCCCGGTTCGCTCGGCATCGTGTGCGCAACGCCCGAGTAGATGAGCCGCGCCTCTTCCATGCCCGAAATGATTTCGATCGGATGTCCCAGCGCCTCACGCGCACGCTCGAGAAACGCCTGCTTCCGCCGCGCGACGCGCAAAGCGTTCGTGCCCACCACGCGCACGCTGCGCGCGTGCATGTCCCGCAGACGTTGGCCGAATTTCTGGAGGCAGGCGATCGCGCGCGCGGCGGCCTCCTTGTCGATGCGACCGTTTTCTTCAACGCCGGAGGCGAGGCGCACCATCTCCCGCAGGCGGTCGATGACGACCAGCTGGCCATGCGCGTAACGCGCCACCACCATGTGAAAGCTGTTGGAGCCAAGGTCCACAGCGGCCAACACGTCCGGCACAGGACGGGTGGCGGTGGAAGTACCAGGCAATGCGCGGGTTTCGGCGGGGGAGCGGGCGACTGCGGCCGGGCTCACGCGAGCGGCTGCAGGTTTACACCGAGAAGGAAGAACCGCATCCGCACGTGGTCGTCGCCTGCGGGTTGCGGATGACGAACTGGGCGCCGTCGAGACCCTCGCGATAGTCGATCTCGGCCCCGGAGAGGTATTGCACGCTCATGGGGTCGACGAGGAGCTTCACGCCCTGGTTCTCGACGCAGGTATCCCCGTCCTGGCTCTGTTCGTCGAACTCGAATCCGTATTGCAGGCCGGAGCAGCCCCCGCCCTGGACGAAAACGCGAAGCATCAGCTTCGGGTTACCTTCACCCCGGATGAGATCGCCGACCTTGCGCGCAGCCGCATCGGTAAACACCAGCGCGGGTGCGAACTCAGCATCCAGAACGGCTTCAGCAGAAGTACTCATCCATTCGCCTCGTCGGGACTTACAGCCTCAGTCTAGGAGCGCCAGCAGCCTGGGTCAAAGCGTACGTCTGACGGCAGATGTCGCGCAGATCCCCGGGGCCTCACGCTGACGGTCCAACGCTGGGCGCAGCTTGCGGTTGAGTGGTGGCGGCGGCCGCGGAAGGCAAGGGCACAAGCTTGCCTTTAATCTCGGCACCGAGGGTCATTTCGATGACGCCGTAATGCACATTGCCGAGCACACGGGCCCGGGCCCCCAATATGACCCGCCCCGCGGCGTAAATGTCCCCTTTGACGGAGCCGTTCAACATGACGTTCGGCACGTCGACCGACCCCTCGATCGAGCCGTGCTCGCTCACGGAAAGGGCGGAGGCGGGATCCCCGTCGGCCTTTACGTTACCCGCAACTCGCCCATCGAGGTGCAGGCCGCCGGCGAACTCGACATCGCCCGCCACGCTCGCGGCCTTGCCGATGAGCGTGTCGATACGGGTACTTTGCTTGGAATCACGGCCGAACATGGCGGTCCTCGTCTAATTCGCGTCGACGATCCAGGGGAATGTCTGCGAGAACGGTGAAACACCCTTGCGACTCGAGCGCACTTCGACGGTGAGCCGCTCGGGCTGGAATCCCGAAGGTAGCGCGATATCCTGGTCGAAGTTCTGGAAGTACCTGAAATTGAAGGGTAGCTCACGAACCTTGTTGGCGGTGAGCGCGGCCATGTCGATACTGCTCTCCCCGCCCGCGCCGCCCTCCGCGCCCAGCACCAGCGTACCCGCCACCACGTCGTCCGGTCTCACCGAGCGCATGAGCGTCAGGCGCACGTGATACCTACCGGACTTATCGCCGGGCCCGATATGCAGCTGCTGAATCTTTACGCCCAGCGACACCGCGGACTGCGCAACGATTCCGCGGTAGAACGCGAGCTCCTGGGTCTGTTGCGCCACCTGCGCCTGCAGCTCACCGATGGTCTTGGACACTTCCGCCTGCTCGCGGGCGCGGCCAACGCGGATGGTGTCGAGCTCCGCAAGCCGTGTGCGCAGCTCGCGATTCGCTTTTTCCAGCCGATCCGTGATGACTTCGTGCTCAGCCCGCTCCTGCGAGACAGCCAGGCGGTCGTAGCCGGCGTCGAAACGGCCGAGCTCGTACACGACATAAAGCGCGAACAGCCCGAGGAGTGTGATCGCCATCACCGTCAGCACGCGCCGCGTGGGCGCGTGCGTACGGACGACGAGATTGGGCAGCGCCTTCGACATGCGGCTCATGATGCCCGCTTACGCGGCGAGTCTTCCTTCGATCACTCGACGGATGCCGCAGCCTGCCCGGTCGCATCGGTTGCGGCCGCCACCTCATGCCACCACGCCGGATGACTCGGCGGCTCGCCGGGAAACGCTACGGCCGCGAGCTCGGTAAGGGCTTGCACGTAGACCGGCCGTTTGAAGTGGATGACCTCACGCACCGGTTCCCAGTAGCTTGCCCACCGCCACTGGTCGAATTCCGGCTCGCTGGTGCTATCGAACGTGAAGGTCGCGTCGGGGTTCTTCACCCGCAACAGGAACCAGCGCTGTTTCTGGCCGATGCAAACCGGGTGACGGTTGCGCCGCACGTAGCGTTGCGGCAAACGGTATCGCACCCACTCGGCGGTGCGCCCGATCAGCTCCACGTCGTCGCTGCGGAGGCCGACTTCCTCGTGCAACTCGCGGTACAACGCCTGCTCCAGCTCTTCGCCGCGCCGCACGCCGCCCTGCGGAAACTGCCAGCCGCGACCGCCGGTGCGGCGCCCTAGAAACACTTCGCCGGCGCCACGCATCAGGATGATGCCGACGTTCGCGCGGAAGCCTTCGGAGTCGATGACGTCGCTCATGGTCGAGTCGAGTCTGCCACAAGCCTGCGCACCACGCGGAACGGCGAACGGGCAGTATCCAATTTCGCCCGTGTCGGGAGCGCCTGAGTCCAGCGCACCCGCTAAGCTATTTCGATGTCACGCACAGTGTGGTTCGGCCCTGATTCGATGCGGCGCCTCGCGGCGCTGCTCGCTCTGGCTGCGGTGGTCTTCACGGCAGCGCTGCTCATCGGATCCTCCGGCGTTAGCGTGCTTGGTGCGCTCACGGGCTCGGGCGATGACGCGACACGCAGCGTAATACTGGATGTTCGCCTGCCCCGCTTGCTGGCCGCATTCGGTGTGGGCGGTCTGCTCGCCGTCGCCGGCGTTCTGCTCCAGGCCCTGTTCAGAAATCCGCTGGCAGATCCGTTCGTGCTCGGTGTGTCCGGTGGAGCAGCTGTAGGCGCACTGCTAGCCATGCTCGCAGGAGCCGCAGCCGTCGTAATTCAGTCGAGCGCGGCGATTGGTGCTTTGGCCGCCGTCGGCGCGGTCTACATGCTCGCGCGTGGCGGAGGCACAGCGCGACTCCTGCTCACCGGCGTGGTCATGGCGAGCGCCTGTGGAGCTCTGATCAGCGTGCTGCTCGCAGTAGCGGACTCTTCCCGCGTGCGTAGCATGGTGTTCTGGCTCGCAGGTGACCTCGGATGGGCACCGAGCCCAACGGCGAGCGTCCTCGCCGCTCTCGCCGCCGTCGCACTGGCCGTGTTGCTTGCGAGACCGCTCAACGTGCTCGCGGCAGGTGAGATGCGCGCTCGCACCGTGGGGCTGGAAGTCGACGCCTGGCGCACGCTGGTGTTCATTGCATGTGCTGCTATCACGTCGGTCGCGGTGGTCAGCGCAGGCACCGTGGGATTCGTGGGCCTCATTACACCGCACGCGGTGCGCCTATTGTTCAGGACCAGCGACCATCGCATCGTGGCGCCAGCCGCGGCGGTGCTGGGAGGAACGCTCCTCGCTGCAGGGGATCTGGTAGCGCGGACCATCGCGAGTCCACGTCAGTTGCCAGTGGGCGCGATCATGGCCCTGGTGGGGGCGCCGCTCTTCATTGCGCTGCTGCGTCAAAGAACCCGCAGCGCTCGCTGAGCTCAAATGACGATGTTCTGCGACACCGCGACCCGGTTCCGGCCGGCCGTCTTGGCGCGATACAACGCCGCATCGGCCTCTGCCATGAGCCGCTCCGCGAGGAGCTTGTAGTCCCGCGTGTCCGCCGTGGGCTCGGCGACCGCGACGCCAATCGAAAGGGTGACCGTCTCGGAGCTCTGTTCGTTGAGCAGGATCGGCGTTCCGCGCACGGCATCGAGCACACGCTGCGCGACGCGCTCGCCATCCGGAATTCCGCCCTGGGGCAGCACGATGGAGAACTCATCGCCGCCGAAGCGCGCACCGATGTCGCTGACGCGCATTTCCGTGTCGATGCGTCGCGCGATCTCGCGCAGGACGGTGTCGCCGGCGAGATGCCCGTGCTGGTCGTTGATCGGTTTGAAGTTGTCCACGTCGATCATCAGGCATGCGATCGGCTGGCGAAAACGTTGCGCCCGTGCCAGCTCCTCACGCAGGCGCGCATTCAAATAGCGCCGGTTGTGGAAGCCGGTGAGAAAGTCAGTGAGGCCGCTGCGCATGAGCCGCGCGCGATTCGCCGCGTTCTCGAGGCACAGGGCTGCAACATGGCCGAGGTGGGCCAGGAAATCGCTCGCGAGGTCCGCGTTGAAGCGGAACGGGTCGGAGCTCGCGAACAGCAGTACGCCTTCCAGCTGGTCCGTGTGCCGCAGAGGAATCAGTGCAACGCTGCCAAGCTCGCGCGCGATGCGGCAGAGCGGCTTGTGGTCGCGGTTGTACGGGCCGAGCCAGGGCTTGTCGAGCTTCGCGAGCTGCGGCAGGAGCTCCGGCAGGGAGTCGACGAACTGTACTTCCGGCAGGTTCTCGAGCACCGAGGTGTCGCCCCAGAGCAGGTGACGCAGCTCGTACTGCGGGTCGGCCAGCGTGAGCGTGACCAGATCGAGCTGGTAAGACGTCCGCAGCCCGTAGATGAGGCGCTCGAACAGCTGAGGAAAGGTGGCTGCACGCAACAGCTCGAGCTCTCGCTCCTGGGTCTTGCGCAGCAGGGAATCGTTACGGGCGGCCTGCTCGGTGAGCTCGGCGAGGCGGGCCAGCAGCTTGCGGTTCTCTTCAGCCAGATCCTGCCCACGCCCTGACAGGGTGCGGGGCCGCAATTCGGTATGCGCTCGATACATCGCTTGCCTGCACCTCGAAAGAGTCATCCCCATCGCGCGCCGATCGGGAGCTTTTCCGGGCCAGCCCGCGCGTCATGCGCGGCGTTCTGTCACGCTCCGACGGTCGTCGAGATACTCCCGTCCACGCTGCATGAGGGCAACGAATGCGTCGTGATCTTGTGACAGGATCGCGGTTCGGATGCGCTCCACCGCCTTCAGCAGCGCTTCGAGGGACTCCGCGCCATAGTCGTTCAGGCTCTGGATTTCGTAGTAGAGCTCCGGGCTTTCCTGCGCCACGGCGGCTGCCACTTCGAGCTGGTTGTCGAAAGTGGTGCTCGACATGCGGGCGAGGCGCGGCGCCGCCTCGCCACTCTCGGCCAATGCAGTGAAGAACGCGATGTTGAGCGCGTGCGACAGGCCGAGCACGTAGGCAATGAGCCGATCGTGCTCATCCAGGCTCATCACCACCTGTTCTGCCATCGTGGGAGCGAACAACTCCCGCGCCTTCTGCAAGGCTTCGGCATGCCCGAGATCCACGAAGACGACATGCCGGCCGGAGAGCAGCTGCGTGTCGGGCCCGAACATCGGGTGAATCGAGGTCACCTTGCAGCCCTGGGCCTGCAGGGCCGTGAGCCCGGAGCGCAGCGGGGACTTGAGCGAGCCCACATCGAACACCACGCCGGGCGGCCGGCGCAAAGCGAGCTCGTGCAACAGGGCATCGGTCACGCCGAGCGGTGTGGCGAGCAGAATGTAGTCGTGCTGGAGGTCGGTGGTGCGCCAGTCCTCCACGCATTGCGTCCCCGGTGGTACGCCCACCGGATCGGCCACCTCGACCGTGAAGCCCTGCGACATCAGGAACTCCGCGAACCACCGGCCCATCTTGCCGCCGCCGCCAATGACCAGCGCCCGCCGTCCCGAGCCCGCACCCTGCGCGACCACACTCGCCTGCTCCTGCGTCGTGAGCGATGAGCGAATCAACATCCGCAGGAGTTTCTCGGCGAAATCGGGCGCCACGCCAAGCGCGTTTGCCTTGTCGCGCGCCGCGACGATGACTTCACGTTCGCGTTCGTAGTCTCGCGTAGCGCGGCCGGTGGCGCGCTTCACTCGCGCCACCTCTCGGCTCAACGCTTGCCGCTCGGCGATCAGCTCGAGCAGGCTGTCGTCGATTTCGTTGATGCGACGGCGAAGGTCGCCGAGGGTTCGGTCGTCGCTGCTCATGCCGCAGGCTCAGTAACAATCGGGCCTGCCTTTCTATCGGCGCCCGGCGGCCACCGCAAGGGGCGAGCGAGCGACCGTGCGGAAATCGGTCGCGGAACCCTCAGGTTTGCCGGACGTGCTCGCAGGGAGGCTCTACCATTGTCACCATGGCAACCCCTTCCGAGCTCCTTTCCGACCCCCTGCCTCCCGAACCCCTGCCGGTCGTGGCGGACTGGCTGGCACAGGCCTGGCGCGAGCGGCATCAGCCGAACCCCAACGCGATGGTGCTGGCCACGACCACCCCGGACGGTTTTCCGTCTGCGCGCGTCGTGCTCTGCAAGGACATCGTGCCCCAACCGGGCTTCATCGTCTTCTATACGAACTACACATCGCGCAAGGGGCAGGAGCTGGCGGCGAACGCACGCGCGGCCGTCGTCATGCACTGGGATCATCTGCAGCGTCAGGTGCGCGTGGAAGGCCGCGTCGTGAAGGCGCCAACTGAAGACAGCGACGCGTACTTCGCCTCGCGTGCCGTGGAGAGCCGTGTGGGCGCGTGGGCCAGCCGGCAAAGCCAGCCGATCGAATCGCGCGCGAAGCTGCTCGAAGCTGTTGCCGAAGCCGCGAAACGCTTCGGCGTGACCGAAGGCGACACGACGGCCTCGGTGCCGCGACCGCCTCATTGGGGCGGCTATCGTCTGTGGGCCGAATCCGTGGAGCTCTGGACAGAAGGCGACGCGCGCGTGCACGACCGCGCCCGCTGGACTCGCACGCTCACGCCGCGCGGCGACAGCGAGTTCGCAGCCGGCCCGTGGGCCGCGACGCGCCTGCAACCCTAGCCAGCGCGCCGCCGTGTGGAAGGTCATCCGGATCACGGCGCTCCTGCTGTTGCTGTTCGCGGTGGCAACGACCACATGGATCGACCGGGCACGCACCACGAGCTGGAAAGAGACGCTCTGGGTCGGAATCTTCCCCCTGAATGCCGATGGCAGCGCCGTCGCGCAACGCTACATCGATGGGCTGACCGTCGAGGACTTCGCGACCATCGAACGTTTCTTTGCCAGTGAGGCCACGCGATATGGCGTGGTGGAGCCGAAGCCGGTACGTATCGAGCTGTATCCCTCACCGCGCGGAACGCCGCCAGTCCTGAACCCGGGCTCCGGCCGGCTTGCCGTGGCGTGGTGGAGCCTCAGGACGCGATGGTTCGCGCACGGTGCCGCGGACGTTCCGGGACGTGCGCCTTCGCACATCCGCGTGTTCGTGCTCTATCACGACCCTGCCATCAGCGAACGCGTGCCCCATTCTCTGGGGCTGCAGAAAGGGCTGATCGGCGTCGTGCATGCGTTTGCAGACCGACGCATGCAGGGTCAGAACAATATCGTCATCACCCACGAGACGCTGCACACGGTCGGCGCCACGGACAAGTACAACCTCGACAACGGCGAGCCGATTTATCCAGACGGCTACGCCGAACCGGAGCGTTCGCCGCGCTACCCACAGCCCAAGGCAGAGATCATGGCGGGCCAGCTTGCGCTGTCAGCCACGGAACACGAGATGCCGGATGGTTTGCCAGAGGTCGTTGTGGGCCCCCGGACCGCAACCGAAATCGGCTGGATACACCCGTGAGCGTTCCGGATTCACCGGTGACCGGTTCAACGCGCCCGGACCGACAGCAACCCCGCGGCGCACTCGGCCTCGTCACGCGCTCGCTCGGGATTCAGGCCGGCACTCGTCAGCTCGTCACCGAAATGTCCGTCGAGTTTCGCGCGGGCGAGCTCACGGCCATTCTGGGCCGCAACGGCAGCGGCAAGACGCTCACGCTGCACACGCTGGCCGGATTGCGTAAGCCCCAGCAAGGCGTGGTGCGCCTCGACGGCACGTCGCTCGATCAACTCCGTCGCCGTGCGATCGCGCGGCGACTGGGCGTGCTGATGCAGGACCTCGAGGAATCTTTCACGACGACCGCGCTGGAGTCCGTGCTCATCGGGCGCCACCCTCACCTTGCAACCTGGCAATGGGAGAGCGCCGAGGACGAACGTATCGCGCGCGACGCGCTGGCCCGCGTGAACATGGAAGAGCTCGCAACCCGCAGCACCGACACACTCTCGGGTGGCGAACGGCGGCGAGTGGCCATCGCCTCGCTGCTCGCCCAGGCGCCGCAGATCTTCCTGCTGGATGAGCCCACCAATCACCTGGATCCGCATCACCAGATCGCAGTGCTGAATCTCTTCCGTGAACAGGCCAATGCCGGCTGCACGGTCATCGCGACGATTCACGATCCGACACTTGCCGCGCGCTTCGCCGACCGGGTGATCCTGCTGTTCGGCGATGGCCGCTGGAGTGAAGGCCCGGCAGGCGAGACGCTCACGAGCGAGGCGCTCAGTGAGCTCTATCTCACCCCGATCGTGGAGATCACGGCGCCCGACCGGCGCGTGTTCGTCAGCGCATAGCCGCTGGCCTGCGAATCGCTGCTACGCGCCCAGCACTTCGCTGACCGCGCCGTGCAGCAAGCCGTTCGTCGCAAGCACGCTCGTCGTCTCGAGCCCGACCTCGGCCCCCTGCAGATCCGTAAACGTGCCGCCGGCTTCCCGCACGATCACGGTGAGCGCGGCGATGTCGAGGATGTTCACGTCCGACTCGATCACGACATCGAGTGAGCCGCGCGCCAGCAAATGGTAGTGCACGAAATCCCCGTAGCCGCGAATGCGGCTGATGCGGCCGATCAAATCCCCAAAGCCGTTCCAGCGCGGCGAACGCGCGAGCGTCTTGAGATTGCCGGTGGACACGATCGCACTGCGCAGCCCCGACAGGGCGCTTACGCGAATCGGTCGGCCGTTGAGATGGGCGCCGCGCCCCTGCTCCGCCCAGGCGAGCTCGCCGTACGCCGGCGCACTGGAGACGCCCAGCACGAGTCGGCCTTCACGCATCAATGCGATCTGCGTGGAAAAGAACGGACACTCGCGCACGAACGACTTCGTCCCATCGATGGGATCGACGAGCCAGAGGCTCTGCGCATCGAGCGCGTGCTGCCCGGTCTCCTCACCATAGAAGCCGTAGCTCGGAAACCGCTCCGTGAGAATCGTACGAATGGCTTCTTCGGACCGCACGTCCGCTTCGGTTACCGGCGAGGCGTCCGCCTTCGTGTGGACGGCGAGATTCCGCTGATACAGCGCACGAATGATGACCGCGGCCGCTTCCGCGGCATCGAGCGCAGCCTGAAGTTCTTTCGATGTCGTCACACTGGCATTCCCCTTGACCTGCGTGAGAATCTACCGCGAATGGGAAACCGCCTCAGCAAGATCTACACGCGCACGGGCGATGACGGCACCACCGGCCTCGGGGATGGCACGCGCGTTCGCAAGGACCACCCCCGCGTCGAGGCGTATGGCACGACGGACGAGCTGAACAGCGCCATCGGCATCCTGCTGGCCGTTCCCAATCTGCCGGAGGGCATCACCACATGCCTGATCGAAGTTCAGCATGAGCTGTTCGACCTGGGCGGCGAGCTTTGCATTCCCGGCCATCGGGTGATCCAGGCGCAGCACGTCACTCGCCTCGAGCAATCCCTGGATGGTTTCAACGACGCCCTTCCGCCGCTCAAGGAATTCATCCTGCCGGGCGGCGGCCCTGGCGCAGCGGCGTGTCATCTGGCCCGCGCGATTGCGCGCAGAGCCGAGCGGCGCGTATGGACGCTCGCGGAGATCGAGCCGGTGGCGCCGGAAGTCACGCAATACCTGAACCGGCTGTCGGACCTCCTCTTCGTGCTGGCTCGAGTCATTGCGCGTCACGAACGGGGAAGCGAAGTCCTCTGGCGCCACGACCGAAGCAAGCCTTAGCTAGATCGCAGCGCGCAGGCGCTCCCAGTCGAACGAAGCGCCGGGATCCGTTTTTCTTCCGGGCGCGATGTCGCTGTGCCCCACGACGCGCTCGCGCCCCAATGACGGATACGCCGCGAGCACGGCGGTGACGAGTGCGGCGAGATGGTCGTATTGCGCGTCTTCGTACGCAATCTCATCCGTGCCCTCGAGCTCGATGCCGATCGAGAAATCGTTACACGCCTCGCGCCCGCGATACGCCGAGCGCCCCGCGTGCCACGCTCGCTCGGCGAAGGGCACGTACTGCACGACCTCCCCATCCCGACGGATGAGAACGTGAGCCGATACGCGCCCCGCGGCGATGTCGCGAAAATAGGGATGTGCGTCGGGTGGCAGATTCCCCGTGAACAGCCGATCGATCCAGGGCCCGCCGAAATCCCCCGGCGGCAAACTGATGCCGTGAACCACGATCAGCTCCGGTAACGCGCCGGAAGGCCGGGCATCGAAATGCGGTGACAACACCTGCCGGACCCCGAGCGCGAGGCCCGTGGCAACATCGACACGCAGCGTCGGCAATGAGCGGGCAGCAGGCATTCTGTAGCGTGGCAGTGAAGGCCCGCCGATCATGCCACAATGCTCCCTCCATGAACGGACCCCCGGCCGCCAACGAGCCCTACGTCACGCGCGACCTCGCGCACGTGTGGCACCCCTGCACCCAGATGAAGGATCATGAGCAGCTGCCCATGATCCCAGTCCGCCGCGGCTCGGGCGTCTGGCTCGAGGATTTTGCAGGTCAGCGCTACCTCGATTCCATCAGCTCCTGGTGGGTCAACCTTTTCGGCCACGCCAACCCGCGTATCAACGCCGCTGTCGCGGCTCAGCTCGAGAATCTCGAACACGTGATCCTCGCGGGCTTCACCCATGAGCCGATCATCAACCTCAGCGAGGCGCTCACGTCCCTGGCGCCGCGCGGGCTCACGCGCTGCTTCTATGCCGACAACGGCTCGTCCGCCGTCGAAGTCGCGCTCAAGATGAGCTTCCATTACTGGCGCAACGTGGGCCGTACCGGCAAGCGACGCTTCATCACGCTGTCCAACAGCTACCACGGCGAAACGCTGGGTGCCCTCGCGGTGGGGGATGTCGAGCTCTACAAGTCGACCTACAAGCCGCTGCTGATGGACGTGATCACCGTTCCTTCGCCGGACTGCTACGAACGCGAGCCCGGCGAATCGTGGGCGGATCATTCACGGCGCAAATTCGCGCAGATGGAGGCCGCACTCGCCCGACATGCGCACGAGGCCGCGGCCGTCATCGTCGAGCCTCTCGTGCAATGTGCGGGAAACATGCGCATGTACGACCCCGTGTACCTGCAGCTTCTGCGGGAAGCGTGCGACAGGCATCAAGTGCACCTCATCGCCGACGAGATCGCCGTAGGCTTCGGCCGCACCGGCACGTTATTCGCGTGTGAACAGGCGGCCATCCGACCCGACTTCATGTGCCTGTCGAAGGGACTCACGGGCGGCTATCTGCCCCTGTCCGCCGTGCTGACCACCGAGCCCGTTTACGCTGCGTTTTACGACGAATACACGAAGCTCAACGCCTTCCTGCATTCGCACAGCTTCACGGGCAATCCGCTGGCGTGCGCGGCCGCGCTGGCGACTCTCGCCATCTTTCGCGAAGACAACGTCCTGGAGCGCAACCACGCGCTGGCTGCACATCTCGGCGCACGCGCTCGTGAGCTCGCGGACCATCCTCACGTCGCAGAAGTGCGCCAGGCGGGAATGATCGTGGCCATCGAGCTTGCGCGGGACCGGAACACTCGCGAGCCTTACGCGTGGCAGGAACGCCGCGGCCTCAGAATCTACCGGCACGGACTCGAGCGCGGCGTGCTGCTGCGGCCGATCGGCACCGTGGTCTACTTCATGCCGCCATACGTGATCACGCCGGACGAGATCGACCTGATGGTCAATGTCGCCCGCGAAGGCATCGAGCTCGCAACGTGCGACTGACGCGCGTCTACGTCGAAGCGCCGCTTGCTCCCGGACGAAGTTGTGCGCTCGGCGGTTCGGCCGCGAACCACATCATGCGCGTCCTGCGGCTGCGGGACGGCGATGCGCTCACCTTGTTCGACGGCCGCGGCGGCGAATACGGCGCGCGCATCTCGAGTTTTCGCAAAGACTCCGTTCAGGTGGACGTGCAGGAGCACCGTGCCATTGAGCGGGAATCGACGCTGGAGGTGACTCTCGCGCAAGGCATCTCCCGCGGTGAGCGCATGGATTGGGTCATGCAGAAGGCCACCGAGCTTGGCGTGCGGCGCATCCTGCCCGTGTTGACCGAACGTTCGGTCGTGCGACTGGACGAACGCCAGAGCGAACGGAAAGTGCTGCATTGGCGCGCAATCGTGATTGCCGCGTGCGAGCAGTGCGGGCGCAATCGCGTGCCGGAAGTTGCCGCCCCGCTCGGTGTCTACGAAGCGCTTCGCGCCGTCGATGCGGACGCCACGCGCGTTCTGCTTTCACCCACCGGCACGTTACGGGCGCGAGATCTCGCAAATCCTGCAAAAATTGCGCTGCTCATCGGCCCGGAGGGCGGTCTTTCCGACAACGAAGAAGAGGTCGCCGTGTCCGCCGGCTTCAGGCAGGTGCAACTCGGCCCGCGCATTCTGCGCACCGAAACTGCAGCGATTGCCGCGCTCACGGCCTTCCAGCATGCGTTCGGAGATCTCTGAGGAGATGCAGGCATGAGATATCTCGTCATTGCCGTGCTGGCTCTGGCGCTCGGCGCCCTTGCCGCTCGCTCCTTCTATCGGAAAGAGCCCGAGCCGGTGGACCCTATCAACGTCATCGTCATGCAGATGAAGACGCACGCCATCATCGAGCACGAGCGGCAGGTCGCCGTGTGGTATCGCGCATGCCCAAACGTCGTGGGCATCGATCCGGAGATCTTCATCGCCTGGCCGGCAAAGCTGTCCTACGAGCTCGAGCTGCAGGACGTGCGTATCGAGCGCTCAGGCGGCACGATCAAGGTGCATGCCCGCGCGATCCATCCCGATGAGCCGGCGGTGCCCACGGACTTTCTCGACTATCTCTCCACGACCTCGCTGTTCACGTTCGCAAATGAGCAGGAGCTGGTGAACCACGAGATCCAGAAGGCCTCCGTGCTCGCGCGGTACCTGACCGCGTACTACCTGCTGCGCGATGAATCGTTGCGGGGCGACTTCGCCGCGGAAGTGCAGGGGCTCGTCACACGAATGGCGGGCGCTCTCGGCGTGCCTGCAAAGCAGGTCGAAGTCGACATTGCGCGTGAGGATCTGAAACTGCCGAAGCTGCCGAAACTCGAATTGTGCGGCGGCAGCGCCGCGTCGGTGAACGGCTTGCCGTTCGCGCGGCTGGAAGATGCCAACACCGTGCCGATTGCCTTCCGGCCACCGCCGTCGAAGCGCTCGGCCGAGGCGGCGGAACCGGCTCCCGCAAAGCCCGAAGGAATCGCGTCGATCTACGGGCCGGCCAAGGCGGCGAGGGGTCGTTGAAGAATGCGAGCGGCCGCGTCGCTCAGGAGCTGATGCGCGTTTCGTCCGCGATCATCTCTTCGATGCGATCGAGATCCGGCACCAGCGGCGCCTCGTTCACCATGCGCACCTGACAGATGACCGGCGCGCGATCCGGGAACACGCGGGAATTGTCCGGCCGCACCACGTCCGAGCTGACACGCACGAGCTGCGGAAACCCCTGTGAGACGATGCCGAAGTAGCCCGCATCCACACGCGTGCCCATGCACGGAAACACGACGATGCGCGTACGGCCGGACGCTGGCGGAATATTGTTTCCGCAGGCGCCTTCGAACGACACGAGCGGAATCTGCCGCCCATTCCACGGGACGATACCCACGTACCACGGCGGCGCGCCTGTCATTTCAGACGGCGTGAGGAAGCCGATCACTTCAGCAACGCACGCACGGGGAATGATGAGCCGCCCGTCGACGACGGGAATCAGCAGGCTGTAGATTTCGTTGACGCGCTCGGCCATGGCCGCTTCCGCTTTCCTCTTAGCCCCGCGCCTCGCCGACTTCGGCGAGACGACGCAGGGTCTGACTGCGATGACGCTCGACCAGTGGCGCAATGGCATCGAGCAGCTGCGCCTCCTGATACGGCTTGCCGAGATAGTCGTTCACGCCGAGCTCGATGGCTCGCGCACGGTGCTTCTCGCCCACGCGCGAGGTAATCATGATGATCGGGACGTTCGCGAGCCGCGGGTCGTTGCGGACGTGCGAGGCGACTTCGTAGCCATCCATGCGCGGCATCTCGATGTCGAGCAGGATGATGTCGGGCACGTGATCCTGCAGCAGCGCGACGGCATCGAGGCCGTCTCGTGCGGTGAGCACGCGCATGCCATTGCGCTCGAGCAGCCGCTGCGTCACGCGGCGCACGGTAATGGAGTCGTCCACTACCATGACGAACGTGCGCCGATCCGTCTTCTCGCGCTGAACCGGCTGTGCGCGGCCGCGCCACTCGGCACGCACCAGCGCGCCGATGTCCAGAATCACGACGATGCGGCCGTCGCCCAGAATCGTGGCGCCGGAAATACCGCGGATCGAGGAAACTTGCGGACCCACCGACTTCACCACGATCTCGCGGCTTCCCACGAGCTCATCCGCGATGAGTCCGGTGGAATGCTCGCCCGCCCGCACGAGCACGACGGGAATGGTGACGTCCTGCTCCGGCAGCGGCGCAGGCTCGAGGCCCACGAACGTGGCGAGATTCTGGAAACGGTACTTCTGCCCGTTGTAGTCGAACGTAGGCTGATCGCGCCCCAGGTGACTCGTGACCTCCGCCTTCGACAAGCGCAGCACGCCTTCGACCGTGGGCAGCGGCAGCGCGTAGAACTCCTCGCTGGTACGCACGACCAGCGCATGGCTGATGGCCAGCGTGAACGGCAAGCGAATCGTGAACGATGTGCCCTCGCCCGCGCGCGTCTCCATGTGCAGCGCACCGCCCAGGCGTTTGATCTCAGTGGCGACGACGTCCATGCCCACGCCGCGACCCGCCTGCTGCGTGATGGTGCCCGCAGTCGAGAAGCCGGGCTCGAGGATGAGCTGCATCGCATCTTCATCGCTCAGCGTCTGACCGTCGGGGATCAACCCGAGCGCCGCGCCCTTGTCGCGGATGGCCTTGAGGTTCATGCCGGCGCCATCGTCCGTCAGGCGCACCATGACTTCGGCGCCTTCGCGATGCAGCTCGAGCTTGATGCGGCCCGTGTCGGACTTGCCTCGCGCAATGCGTTCTTCAGGCTTCTCGATGCCATGCACGACCGAGTTGCGCAGCATGTGCTCGAACGGCGGCAGCATGCGCTCGAGCACCTGCCGGTCGAGCTCGCCCGCGGCGCCTTCGATGACCAGTTCCGCGCGCTTGCCCGTGTCCGCGGCGGCCTGGCGCACGATGCGCGCAAGACGCTGCACGTGGCGCTGGAACGGAACCATGCGCGTGCGCATGAGGCCGTTCTGCAATTCGGTGATCGTGCGAGCCTGCTGCTGCAGGAGGTTCTGAGTGTCCTGCGCCAGCGTGTCGAGGAGGCCCTGGATGCTCTGCACGTCGTTCGCGGTTTCGGCGAGCGCGCGCGAGAACTGCTGGATTGAGGAATATCGGTCGAGCTCGAGCGGATCGAACTCGCTGCGATGGCTGCCGGCCTCATCTTCGTGGCGGTGGAGAATCTGCGCCTCGGTCTCGATCTCGAGCTTGCGCAGCTGCTCCTTGAGACGCGTCACCGTGCGTCCGAGCTCAGCCAGGTTGAAATCGATGGAGCCCATCTGCTGCTCGAGGCGCGCGCGAGCAATGCTCACTTCGCCGGCGGTGTTCAGCAGGGTGTCGAGCAGCTCCGCGTCGACGCGGGCCATCTCGGGTCGATC
>FTEO01000586.1_pt1 | contig 21141 bp, 15 predicted proteins | sample 1640211 | NCBI WGS metagenome assembly FTEO01 (sample SAMEA3914816, study PRJEB12502) | metagenome | biome: forest; material: soil | place: USA | collected 2011-09-16 | depth 0.3 m | reverse complement strand
GTGTGCAGCTGGCCTTCGAGATTGCCGGCCGGGCACAGCGCAAGACCCAGCTCGTCATCCACGACTGGCGTCACCGAGCCGCACGTTCCGCAGAACGAACGAACTCCATACGGGGATGAGCGATAGAGCACCACCGACTCCGAGCCGGATAGCCAGCGGAACTGGGTGATGGCTGCGGATACGGTCGTTGCGAACGGTGTGCCGTGATGCTTGCGGCACATCGAGCAGTGGCAGTGGGAGATGGCCCCGAGCGGCCCCTCGATCTCATAGCGCACCTCACCGCACAGACACACACCTCGTACGGCGGGTGCAGCCCGCAGAGCAGGCAAATCATGCAGTTTTACGACAGCGGCCATGGAGAGCCCTCCTCGATCACAGGTAAAGCAACCCCCATGCCAATGTGCAACTGTGGGTTTCTATTCCGGTTTATCGCCTCGGGCGGGAGGGCTCCCGAGCATCCCTGGTGCACGGGTCGATCCCCTGCACTGCTTTGGGAAACCGGCGCCCGCCGGCCGGCCAGCCAGCCCGAGTGCCCGCCGACTCGAAATCGGTGCGGGTCACCCCCCTCCCGTCGGTAGTTTTACTTAGCGCAGATCGTGACGTGATCACTCTCAAGCTTGCACCGGGCGGCTCAAGATCGAGTCCATCGCGACGGTCGGCAGGTGCTGGCGCGATACGGGTCGCACCACCTGCCGCGCTCAGTATCCAATCGAATGATCCAAGTCGTCGGCTCCGTCGTCGTGCTCGTGTGTGTGATCGGTGGATTCGCCCTCGAAGGGGGCCATCTGCTCGCACTGTGGCACCCCACGGAAATTCTCATCATCGTGGGCGCGGCGCTCGGCGCGTTCATGACGAGCAATCCTCCCAAGGTGCTGAAGGCCGCCTTCCTGGGCGCCATCAACCTGCCGAAGGGGCCGCGCTACAAGCGTGAAGACTACGTCACGCTGCTGAAGCTCATCTACGACATCCTGGTGAAGATGCGCAAGGAAGGCGTGATGGCGATCGAGGCGGACCTCGAGAACCCCGAGCAGAGCCCGCTCTTCCAGAAGTACGCCATCGTGCTCGAAGACAAGCACATGACCGTCTTCATCACGGACTGCCTGCGCCTCATCGTCGGGGGCAATCTCGATCCGCACGAGCTCGAGAGCCTGCTCGAGTACGAGCTCGAGACGCACCACCGGGAAGTGAACGAGCCGGCCAATGCGGTGATGAAAGTGGCGGATGCACTGCCCGGCTTCGGCATCGTGGCCGCGGTCCTCGGCATCGTGAACACCATGGCCGCGCTCGATGGCGCGGATACCGCGACGATCGGCCACAAGGTCGGCGCCGCGCTCGTCGGCACCTTTCTCGGCATCCTGGTCTCGTACGGCTTCGTCGGGCCGATCGCGACCGCGATGGAGCACAAGGCCCACGAGGAAGGCAAAGCGTTCGAGGTGGTGAAGATGGCGCTCGTGGCCAGCCTGCGGGGCTACGCGCCGCCGGTCGCCGTCGAATTCGCGCGCAAGCTGCTCTTCAGCGAAGTGCGCCCCACGTTCGCCGACCTCGAGGCGCATCTCAAGGGCAAGAAGGCCGCCTGAGCGCACGTTCATGGTCGCGCCGCAACGTCCTATCCTCATCGTCAAGCGCTACAAGCGCGGCGTGACGAGCCACCATGGCGGCGCCTGGAAGGTGGCCTACGCGGATTTCGTCACCGCGATGATGGCGTTCTTCCTCGTCATGTGGCTCGTGACCGCGGTGTCGAAGGACCAGCGCGCGGCCATCTTCGACTACTTCAAGAATCCGAGCATGGAACCCGGCAAGAGCGCGAAGCCCTCGCCGGGCCAGATGGGGCCCGGAGGGGCGAGCACGAGCCCGATCAATCTCGGCGGCGGCCTCGACTCACCGCGCTCCGCCAAAACGATCGGGCCGCAGATCAGCGCCTCCGTGATGACCTCCGCGGCGCCGCCGATCCAGAAGCCGGCAGAACCGGATCCGAAGCGGTTGGATGAAGCGAAAGCCGAGGCGGGTGCCAAAGCGGCGGCGCAGGCGCTGGAAGCCGCGCGGGCTGAGCTCGAACGCAAGCAGCTCGACTCCCTGATGCAGGACCTGCGTGAGGCCGTGGCCAAGAGCCAGGCGCTCGAGCCGTTCAAGGATCAGCTGCTGCTCGACATCACGTCCGAGGGCCTGCGGATTCAGATCGTGGATGCGCAGAACCGCCCGATGTTCGACCTCGGCAGCTCGCGCCTGAAGCCCTACACCAACACCATTCTCCGCGAGCTGACCGGCTACCTCGGCATGGTGCCCAACCGCCTCAGCATCACGGGACACACGGATACCACGCCCTACGCGGGCATCACGGGCTACACCAACTGGGATCTGTCCACGGATCGCGCGAACGCCGCGCGCCGTGCCCTGGAAGGCGGCGGACTGCCTACCGAGCGGATTGCGCGCGTGGTGGGGCTGTCTTCATCGGTGCTGTTCGACAAGACGAACCCGCGAAGCGCCATCAACCGCCGCATCAGCATCGTCGTGATGACTCACAAAGCGGAAGAAGACGCTATCAAGACGGACGTGCCCACGCTCGCGGCTCTTTCCCGTGCCGAGACAGACGTCTTCAGGACGGACGGGGTTGCGCTGGCGGTCCCTCCGCATGCTGAGGCAACGAATCCGTGATCTGGTGCCAGCCGGCCTTGTAGTCCACGAAGATGTGACGCTGCGGGGTGATAGGCGGCGCGGTATCGAGCGCACCCGCCGGGATCACCACGATGCCGCGCTCGCGCGAGACGCGAGGCATCTCTCCCCCGCACTGACTGCAGAATGAGGTGCCGAAGAAGCGCGCCTCGGGCAATCGATAATCCGCCAGCAACGATTCCCCGCGCGTCCAGCGGAAATTCTCGAGCTTGAAAAAGACGTTTGTGGCAAAGGCCGCGCCCCGCGCCCGCCGGCAGCGCTGGCAGTGGCAGTTCAGCATGAACAGGGGCTCGCCCGTGGCTTCGAAAGCCACATCGCCACAGAGGCAGCTGCCTTGCGTGACGCCTTCCCGTGACTCCACGACGGGCCGAGGCAGGCCGGGCGCTGCGAATTCCGGCGGATACTCCGCGTGCTGCGGCAGCGAATCCGTAATGGCATGCCACGGGGCTTTGGAGCTGGCGAAGATGTGCGCCTGAGGGGCGATACCGAGATCCCCTTCCAGGGGGCCCGCCGGGCACAGGGCAAGGCCGTACGCCGGCATCATCATGGGCACGACCGATCCGCACACCTTGCAGCTATAGCGCTGGCCTTTCTCGGAGGAGGCGTAGCCGAGAATGGCGTCCTCGCCCGCGAGCCAGCGGAAGCCCCCGATCGGCGCGGACACATAGGTTGCGAACGCCGAGCCATGGTGCTTGCGGCACATGGAGCAATGGCAATTCATCATCGTGTTGAACGGGCCGCTCACTTCGTAGCGAACCGTGCCACATACGCATGAGCCTGAACATGAGCCGAGAGCCATGAGTCCCCACCCCGCTTGCGTTAGTGATGCGCCGCCTGCGCCAGCGCCAGTTTTCGCGCGCCTTCGAACTCGTCGCCCGGATTCCAGGCGGGCAGCGCATCGGCCTGCGCCACGAGCCAGCCGGCGAAGAAGCCGACCTGCGCGTCTTCAATCATGCCATCAAAGACCCAGGTGTCATCGATCTGATCGCTCGGCTGGTGGTACGTGTGCTCTTCCCACTCTTCCTTGTCCTGCTTGCCCCAGCCGGCCGGCTTGCCGATGTAGTCGGTGCCCTTGTCGAAGTAAAGCGCGGGCACGCCGATCTTGGCGAACGCGAACTGGTCCGAGCGGTAGAAGTATCCCCGATCCGGGAATTGATCCGGGACGAGCGTGCGGTTTTGTCGTGCGACCAGCGCCTGGGCAATGCCGTCGAGCGAGGATTTGCCGTAACCGATCGCGGTGAGATCGCGCGTGCGGCCGCGAAAGTTGCCGCCGTCGTAGTTGATGTTCGCGGCGATCTTGCCCGGCGCGAAGGTCGGGTGCCGCGAGTAGTACGTGGAGCCCAGGAGACCCTGCTCCTCACCCGCTACGAACAGCACGAGCACCGAGCGCCGCGGTCTCTGCGGAAGCGCGGCCATGGCGCGAGCGATGGCCAGCACCTGCGCACAACCGGAGGCGTTGTCTTCCGCGCCGTTATAGATGCGGTCGCCCTTGGCATCCGGCGGCCCGATGCCGAGGTGATCGTGATGGGCGGAATAGACGACGACCTCGTCCTTGAGCTGCGGGTCGCTCCCCGGCAGCAACCCGGCGACGTTCGCCGTCTGCACCCGCGACACTTTGTTCTGCACGGTGATGGACGTGCGCAGGCCAAGGGGGACCGGCTTGAAGTTCCGGTTGCGGGCCTGCGCGATGAGCTTGTCCAGGTCCTGCCCACCGGCTTTGAACAGACGTCGGGCGGCCTCTTCGGTGGCCCAGGCCTTCAGCTGCACGCGCGGCTCCCCTTCGGCCGGCAGCTCGAACTGCTCGCCGCTCCAGGAAGACTGCACCACCTGCCAGGGATATCCCGCCGATGGCGTGGTGTGAATGATGATCACGGCTGCGGCGCCGTGGCGCGCACCGCTCTCATACTTGTACGACCAGCGGCCGTAGTAGAGGCGCGTCTTGCCCGCGAACAGCTTCGGATCCCAGTCCGGATCGTTGTTCAGCATGACGAGGACCTTGCCCTTCACGTCCACGCCCTTGAAGTCATCCCACTTGTACTCCGGCGCCTCGATGCCGTAGCCCACGAACACGAGCTCGGCGTCGTTGACGCTCGCGGTGTCCGCCTGCACGCCGCTGCCGGCGATCCAGTCGTCGTACCACTTGAGATCGGCCTTGCCCGCTTTGCCGCTGAAGCTCCAGGTCTGCGGGGCTTTCGCAGCCACGCCGACCACATCGAACGGCTGCTGCCACGTCCCATTGGCTCCACCCGGTTGATAGCCGAGGAATTGCAGTTGTGTGGCGAGATACAAGCGCGAGAGTGTGTCGCCGCGCGTTGCGGGGCCGCGGCCCTCAAGCGCGTCGTCGGCGAGGTAGCGGATCGGCGCTTCCAGCGAAGCGCGCGTAATCTGTTCTTTCGCGGCCTGCTCGGCGGCTGGCGTGAGACGCACCAGGGGCGCCGATCCCTGCGCCACGGCGATTGCCGTGACGGCGGACGCCGCGAGTGTGGTGAGCGCCCGAATGAGAATCGTGCGAACCGTCATCCCTGTGCAAGATTTCTGCGTAAAGCTCATGCGGTAATTCCCGTCCGGCTGCGCGATTTTGGTTCCGGCGCGCCCGTTACTGTTCGATGACGGTGCGCCGGCCGTGACGATGGTAGCAACCCGATAGCGAAGAAACAGCCACTTGAGACGAAGCGAGCGGATCACACGGCACTGGCATTGAACTTGCTCGAGTCCGTTCGATCGAAACGATCCACCCTGCGCATCGCGCCGGAGGCAATCATGCCGACGTCCCTCAGCGCCAGTGTTACGCAAGACACGGCCTGGACCCATCCGCTGCCAAGGACGTACTTCGTCGGCGGCCATCGAGTCGAGCATCAACGTGACGCACTCGGCCACTCTTCATGGAGTTGCGACTGCGTCGAATACGTGAGCGCCAAGCAATGTGGCGGCGAGCACTGGTGTCAGCACGCGGAGCGCGTTGCTGCGGCCGCCGAGCTCGATCGGCTGCTCCAGACGCCGTCTTTGTTCCTGCCACGGAGAAGCTACTAAAAGGAGCGGCCGGCCCTATTTCATTGTGCCGCTCAGCATGTAGCGGACACCCAGCTCTACCTTCGTCTCTGTCGCAAGCGCCGGCTCGTTCAGCAGCACCGGGCGCGCCGTCACGTTGCTCCTCACCCGCAGCCATTCGAGCATGAAGCGCCAGCTCTTGCCCGTGTCGAAGGAGTACGCCACCGTCCACGCGTGGCCGTCTTCGTTGCCGGGGCCCTCCTCATCTTGTTCGAACACCACCCGGAACTCGTCATAGCGCGCGGTAAGCATGTGCGGGCCCACCTGCTTCGCAAGCAGCGCGGAGCGGGAGTTGAAGCCCCACTCGAACCACATGCCGTCAGGCGCAATGTAGGTGTCCCCATCGAGCCACTGGGCCATGGCGGTCCAGCCGCTCGCGGTCTCGACTCGCAGCGCGGCGGCGTTGAACTTGGTTTCCCACGCGAAGTCGCGGATCGAGGGCGAGTACGCCGCAGGGTCCGCGCGATTGTCGTAATGAAGAACGTTCAGCACGGCGCGGTCGAGGTAGCGCGCCTGCGCGCCCACGTAAAATCCCGGGCGGCCGTCGATCTCGTGGAACAGCTCCTTCTTCGGGGAGTCGGCGGGCGCGGGCGCCCCAACGCGGCCGAACAGCGTCGTCTGGCGATCGCTGAATGCGAAGCCGTGCGCGGCGATCATGGTGCCTGCCGGGTCGTTCCAGCCGAACAGCGCGGCCGTCAGCTGCAGATCGAAATCGTGGCCGGTGCGCGTGCCGAGCCAATCCACCTGGCCCTCGAGGCCGATGGTGCGGATCTCCTCGCCGATCCATGAGCTGATGGCCGAGGGCGTGAGGGTGTACGGCGTCTCCCATCCCTGCGCTCGATTCTCGAGAGACATCGGCGGGTAGAACGCGCCGAGCCGGACGCGAGAGCGCAGGCCATGGCTCGGATAGGGACGATACTCGAGGAAGGCTTCGGTGAGATCGATCGGGTTCTTGTCGTTGTCGTCCCAGACCGAGGCATCCACATGGGCCGCGAACACTTCGCCGAGCGGCTGCGTCCACGCGCCGCGCAGCCGGCCGAGCTGCAAGCCTTCGTGGTCCTGGTCGAACCGCAGCTTGCCCTGGCCATTCTCGAGGAAAGACGTGCGGCCGTCGGAATCGACACCGCGCAGGTCGAGTGACAGATCCCAATCGGCCGCGTGCGCGGAGACGCTCATCACGAGCGTGCACAACATCGCCACGACCACGCGCGGCGGCAGCGTATTCGACGAACGGGTGCTCAGTAATCCCATGAATGCGGATGGCTCTTCAGCGGGAGCGGACGCAGCGCGTGAGCGAGCTTCAGGATGACTTCGGAGCGATCGGGTCCTGCGGCAACCTCCACGACCCGTTCGAGCTGATTCGCGGGCTCGTTGAGAAGCGGGTGCCACAGCTGCACGCGATACGAGCCTGCGGGAAGGTTTGGCGCAATCCACTCGCCTTTCGCGTCCGTGCGCCCGAAGAAGGGTTCGGACGTCACGATGACGTACGCCAGCATGTTGTCGTGGATGTTGCAGCCGAGGGTCACGACGCCCGGCTTGTCGAACATGACCGGCGGATAGGGCTTGCCTCGATACAGAGGCAGCTGGAAGCGCAGGGTGCTCGAGAATGAATACACCTGGTGGCTGACGGCATCGCTGTTGGGAAACGAGATGGTCGAGCCGACCGGAATGATCACCACGTCCGGCACAAAGGCGAGATCGAGCTGATCGACGCTGACATGCGTCGGGGCGGCCGGCGGCAGGTGTAGCGATTCTGAGCCGGCCGTGAGCACCGCCCCGGCAAGGGGTTTGCCGTCCCGCTGCTGCACTTTGACCACCAACGATGCCGCAGCGGCGCTGGAGGCGGTGTACAGCAGCACCCCCAGGAGCGCCACAATTGCGCTCCAGCGTGAATTCGGCCTTTCGGCCGTGCGTGACATCTCAATCCAAAGCCGCACTGCTCGCCCCCAACGGAATGCCCTGCGTACTATCGAGCCGTCTCATTCGACTCTATGTTATGGGCAGTTTCCGCAACCGACTTCTCGTGCTCATTATCGGGCTGGTCATCGCCACACAAAGTGTGACGCTGATCGCAGTGCTTGCGCGCGTGGAAGGCTCGGTCGCCGACCGGGCTGCCGAGCAGCTCACCGCCGGCGGCAACTTCATCGAGCAGTTCCTGAGCTTCCGGGCGACGCAGCTGGCGAGCGGCGTAGGCGTTCTCGCGGCAGATTTCGGGTTCCGCGAGGCGGTCGCCTCGGGGGACACCCCCACGATGCTCTCTGCCGCGAACAACCACATGCGGCGCATCGGCGCGGACCTCATGCTGCTGCTCGACAATCACGGACAGCTTCTCGCCTCCACCATGCAGGTGGACGCGGGAACGGAAGCGTCCCTGCGGCGGCTGATCAACACCCCCGACATGGTCCGCGACCAACTGCATGTGATGACGCTCGCCGGGCGGCCGTATCAGTTCTTCCTCGAGCCTGTGCGGGCGCCCGACAACATCGGCTGGGTCGCGATGGGGTTCGCCGTCGACGACACGCTGGCGAAGCGACTGAGCGAGCTCGTGGGTGCCGAGATCAGCCTCGTGGCGAGAAGCGTACGCCACGCGCCATTCGTTGCTTCGACGCTGAGCGGGGCGGACCGGCGCGCGCTCGCCACCTCGCATCTCGCGGACACGGGGACGACGCCCTCGCGCCGCCTGAAGCTGGGCTCGAATGAATACCTGGTCGTCTCGCGCCGGCTGTCGTCCAGCCCTGAAGCCGTCGACGTCGTTGTCGCGAAGCCCATGCAGGCTGTGCTCGCGCCGTATCGAGATGTACGAGACGCGATGCTCGCCGTCGGAACCCTCGCGTTGCTGCTCGCAACATGCGTGGGCCTGCTCGCGGGCCGCAGCGCCTCGCGTCCGATTGCCGCGCTGCTGCAGGCTGCGCGCCGCATCGAGGAAGGTCGCTACGATCATCCGGTCGCCGTGCGCGGCGCCAAGGACTTCCGGCAGCTGGCCGCCACGTTCAACGCCATGCAGACCGGCATCGCAGAGCGCGAAACACGGATCACCCATCTGGCCTATCACGACGGGCTCACCGGCCTGCCCAATCGTGCATTTGCCGAGCGGCATGTCGACACCCTGCTGCAGAACGATTCGACGACACCCTTCGCGCTCATCCTGATCGACGTCCGCAATCTGCCGGAGATCAATGCGACCCTCGGCCACCACGTCGGTGACGACGCGCTGAGCGAAGTGGCCCGCAGGCTTCGGCAGAACGTGGGGACCACGGATCTCGTGGCGCGACTGTCTGCGCACCAATTCATCGTGGTGACACGCCCGTGCTCGCTGCAGCGCGCGCCGTTGTTCGCCGAACAGCTTACGGGCACGATCCGCGCCGGCTTCCACGTGGGCCAGATCAGCCTCGACATGGATGCCATCGCCGGTGTCGCGGTGTTTCCGGATCACACCAAGAGCTCGCGCGAGCTGCTTCGCTGCGCGCAGCTTGCCCTTCACGATGCGGACGAAGAGCGCAGCCGCGTGGCCCTCTACGTGGCAGGTCGCGACGAGCAGCATCGTCGGCGGCTCACGCTCCTGACCGAGCTGCGCATCGCGCTCGATGGTGACGGGTTGCAGCTCGTCTATCAGCCCAAGGTCGAAATGGCGACGCGTACGGTGAAGAGCGTCGAGGCACTGGCCCGCTGGACTCATCCGCATCTTGGCGCGATCTCGCCAGCGGAGTTCGTGCCGCTGGCCGAACAAACGGGCAACTCGCGGCGCCTGACGAGCTGGGTGCTGCGTGCGGCGATCCGGCAGATGGAAGCCTGGCGACGCGAAGGGCTGGAGATCGATGTCGCCGTCAATCTTTCGGCATCGGACGTGCTCGACGCCGCGCTCGGCGAAGAGGTGTTGCGCACACTCGAGATGCACGGCGTGCCACCCACCGCGCTGCTGCTTGAGATTACCGAAAGCGCGGCGATGCTCGACCCGGTGCTTGCCGCGCGGAACATGCAACTGCTGCAAGTGTCAGGCGTGCGCTTCGCCGTGGATGACTTCGGCACCGGCTATTCATCCCTGTCTCATCTCAGCCGGCTACCGTTCAACGAGCTGAAGATCGACCGCTCGCTCATCGCGCACGCGCACGAGCGCAAGGACGACGCGACGATCGTCGCCTCGACCATCGAGCTGGCGCACAGCATGAGCCTGTCCGTGGTTGCCGAGGGCATAGAAGAGGCGGAGTCGTGGAATCTGCTGCGGCGCCTCGGCTGCGACTTCGCGCAGGGCTATCTCGTCAGCCGGCCGATTCCCCCCGAGCAGATTCCGCCGTTCGTCCGCAAAGCCAATCAGCTGCTACCCGCTTCGGACAGCACGGTGCTGCAGATCCGTGCGCTCGAGGAACTGTCCACGTTCAAGCGCGCGTGAAGGCCTTCTGCATTTCTGTCGATCAATAGCCGACGGTGAAGCGTTCCTGATGATGCTTCGGCTGTTCGAGCTCATCCAGCATGGCGACCGCGTAGTCTTCCAGTGAAATCGCGCTCACCCCCTGCGCGTCGTACAGCACGTGATCCTTGCCAACCCGATAGGCGCCGGTGCGCGTACCTGGTGTCAGGCGCACTGACGGCGACAGGAACACCCAATCGAGGCCAGGCTCTTCCTGCAGCAGATAGTAGAGCTCGCGCGTGCCGCGAATGCCGGGCTTGAAGGGCGCGTAGTCCGCGGGAAACTCCGGGGAGTCGAGGTATTCCTGGCCCGACGCCGTCTTCAGGCTCGCGGCACCGCCGACGGCGAGAAAACGCTTCACGCCGGACTGGCTCACCGCCGCGAGGATCGCTTTGTGGCCGGTGACGTGCTGCTCGTAGATATCCGGATCCGCGCGCTGGCGGCCGGGATTGAACGCGCTGATCACCCCATCGTGATCGGCCAGAACGTTCGCGAGCTCATCACTGTTCAGCACGTTCGCCTGCTTCACCGTCATGTTGGGATGCGGCGTGAGGCTCTCCGTGTGCCGGGAAATAGCGGTGACGCGATGCCCTCTTTGCAAGGCCTCGGCCAGAATGCGGCTGCCGACGAATCCGGTAGCGCCGATCAGTGCAATTTTCATCACGAGCCTCCTCGCAGGAACGCGCAGCCAGAATGCTGCGCGCTCAGGGCCCGTGCAACGGGCTACCGGTTATTCGCCGCCTGTTGGCGCGCGAGAGCGAGAGTCCGCGTCAGGCGAGGTCGGCCAGCATGGCGGGAACGTGGCGGCGAAGAATGGCATTCTGCGCTTCCCACTGTTCTTTGGGATCGAGCTGCACCAGGAAGCGAACCTCGCCTGCGGCGTAGACCGCGATGGGCAACCCGTCCCGGAATAGCAGTCGATTCCCCGTGAGCGCAGGCAGGCGGCCCTCGGGTGTGAGCACGCCGACCAGGTTCAGAGGGTCCGCCGCGCTTACCGCGATCCACTGGCCCGTGGCAGGCTTTTTCCGCATGTCCCGCAACAAACTGATGGCTTCGGGCGTCGCATACTGCTCACCCGAAAAGCCGGCGACGAAGCGGCCGCCACGGATTTCCCCACGAGCCTCGAGACGCCGGCAGCACATAAGAATGTCTCGCCACGGCGGCAGCCACTGCGCTTCGAGCGCAATGAGCTTCCAGAGGATGACGCCCCAGCGACGCAGCAGCGAGCGGACCACGTTCTCGACCGCTTCATCATCACGCGTGGTGGCCGCAGCGCTGCGCTCGCCAACAACAGGCGTCTCCGACGCCACGGGCCTGCGCACCAGCGCCCAACGGCCTGAATCCGCCATGCCAAAGAGCGCGATCCGACGCCGCCGCCGTGCGTTGCCCGTCGAGCGACGCTTGTCTGCCGGCACGAGCAGCGCACGCAATCCGCCGAAGCTGTCCGAATTCACAAGCCCCAGGGCCACGAGCTCGCCCAGCGCTTCTTCCACTTGAGTGGGCAGGAGTCGCGCGCCATCCACGATTTCGTCGAAGAACGAGGCGCCATGGGCCTGGATGAAATCCGCCACCTCTTTGGCGTTCGCCGTGAGGTGCGCAGGATCGGGACGGTCCGCAAAGGCGGACCAGAGTCGCACGTTGCGTCTCGGCAGCAGCGTGATGGGCGTGGCGCGCACTGGCGCGGCGCCGCGTTCGGGACTCGCCGTGCGTTTTGCCAGACGCGTCCAGACAAAGCGGCCGGCGAGACAGTGCTCATCGAGCCACGCCGGTTCGTATTCGTTGATGCGCGCGGGCAGCAGCTCGGTTTCCCACGCGCTGGCCGGCGCTTCAAAACCTTCGAGTTGCGTAAGCACCGCGGCCAGCGCATCCGGACCCTGCATGCGCGCCTCCGGCGTCACGCGCTGCCACTCGAAGAGAAAGCGCATGAAGTCTTTGGCCAGAACCGGCTCGATCTCCGCGCGCAGGCGCTTCACCGTATAGCGATGGATGCGCGCGAGCAGCCGCCGCTCGCACCATTCTTCCTCCGGGACACCGGGCGTGAAGCGTCCGCGCATGGCGAACCCCTCGCGTTGCAGCGCCGCGAGCGCAATGTCGATCTGCGAAAGCGGCACGCCGAGGGATGCCGCGAGAGCCGTGGCCGTGACGGGCCCGAGCCCTTCCAGGCGACCGCGCACAATTTCAACGATCGCTTCGTCGGCCACCCACGATTTCTCGTACTGCGAGGGTGTCGCGACATCCGGGTCGAACACCGCGCCCGGGAACAGCGCGTCAAACATCGGCCGACGTTCAGCGGTAACCCACAGTGCTTGCGATGCCATGCCCGGAAGGCCGGCTTGCATGAGGCGCGCCACGCGGCGCTGCTGCGCAAGCTCTTCGAGCAGCGGCGGCCAGAGCGGATTGCGGCGCACTTCCTCGTCCGTGAGATAGGCAAGCCAGAGAAGCGAGTCGTGCAACTCGTCGCGCGTCGTGGCATCCGGCCAGGCTTCGTCATGCACGCGCTGGATCGCTTCCGCGTCGAGCTTGCCGATATCCGCCGCCGATTCCGGATCGAGCCAGCGACGGCTCATCACCGCCTGCGTGCGTCGCTCTTCGAGCGGGGCATCATCGAGATAGGCATACGGCCGCGCAGACAACACTTCGAGTGCCAGCGGCGACGGCTCGGTGAGGTCCCGCGCCACGACACGAATCTCGCCGGCTTCGAGGGCGCGCAGCAGGCGTTCGAAGCCCTCGATGTCCATGGCGTCTTCGAGGCAATCCTGAATCGCCTGGCGAACGAGCGGATGGTCGGGAATCTGGATGTCGCCCGGCAGATTCTCCGCGCACGCCACCTGATCCGGAAACACGGAGGCCAGGAGATCCTCGGCGTTCATGCGCGCGATCTGTGGGGGAATCTTCTTGCCGCCGCGAAAACGCGGCAGCGCCAGTGAGATGGATGCAGTCCAGCGCCAGCGCACGCCGAACATCGGCGCTGCACACAACGCCTGCACGAGAATCTCGCGCGCGGAGCTCGAATGCAGATAGCGCGCTACCTCTTCGAGGTCGAAACTATGCGCCGTGGTGAGCGAGAGAATGAGGCAGTCTTCCGTGGCCGCTGCCTGCAGCTCGAAGTTGAACTTGCGGCAGAACCGTTTGCGCAACGCGAGTCCCCAGGCACGGTTCACGCGGCTACCGAACGGCGAGTGGATCACGAGCTGCATGCCACCGGCTTCATCGAAGAAGCGCTCGAACACGATGGTGTCCTGCGTGGGAAGCTCACCGAGCGCCGTTTTCGCTGCCGCGAGGTAGTTCACGAGCTGCACGCCCGCGGCTTCCTTCACACCGATGTCCTGCGCAACCCACTGAACAGTGGACTCGATGCCACCTTCGAGTCGTTCTCCGAGCTCGGCGCGGAGGCGAGAAACCGCAGATGACAACTCATCCGTGCGTCCTGGCGCTTCACCCAGCCAAAAGGGAATAGACGGTGGCTGGCCCTGCGCGTCCTGTACACGCATCGTGCCGCGTTCCACACGAAGAATCTGATAGGACGCATTGCCCAGCTGGAACACGTCGCCCGCGAGACTCTCGACAGCGAAGTCTTCGTGAACCGTGCCGATAACCTGACCGGCGGGCTCCAGGAGCACGCGATAGTCCGCGGTATCCGGAATGGCGCCACCGGATGTGAGCGACGTGAGCCGCGCGCCGCGCCGCGGGCGCAGCATGCCGTTCACTGCGTCGTAGTGAATCATCGCGCCCGTTCGGCCGCGCCGCGTGCTGAAACCTTCGCCGAGCATCTGCACGATCTCGTCGAATTCCTTACGCGAGAGGTTCCGATAGGGATAAGCGCGCGTGAAGAGCTGGAACAGCCCGTCCGCGCTCCACTCACGCGCCGCGACTTCCGCGGTGATGTGCTGAGAAAGAACATCCAGCGGATTCTGCAACACCTTGAGGGTGTCGAGCTCCGCGCGCCGCACGGCGTCGAGCAGCGCGGTGGATTCAACGAGATCATCGCGCGACAGCGGAAACAACCGGCCTTTGGGCGTGCCACCCACGGCGTGGCCCGATCGCCCGACCCGCTGGAGAAACGCGTTGATCGACCGCGGCGAGCTCAACTGGCAGACGAGATCGACATCGCCGATGTCGATGCCGAGCTCGAGCGATGCCGTCGCCACGAGCGCCTTCAACTCGCCGCGTTTCAACCGATGCTCGGCATCGAGCCGCAGCTCCTTCGCGAGACTACCGTGATGCGCGGTGACGTTCTCCTTGCCGATGCGTTCGGACAAGTGCCGCGCCGCTCGCTCTGCGAGTCGCCGCGTGTTCACGAACACGAGCGTGGTGCGGTGCTCGGAGATCAACTCAGCGAGCCGGTCGTACACCTGCGTCCACACGTCCGTGGACATCACGGCTTCGAGTGGGGCTGCCGGCACTTCGATGCCGAGATCGCGCTGGCGCACGTGGCCACTGTTGACGATGCGGCAGCCTGCGACCGGCTCGCCGCGCGTTTCCGTGGCGCCGACCAGAAACCGCGCGACCTCCTCGATCGGCTTCTGTGTCGCCGAGAGTCCCACACGCGTGAGAGGCTGCGACACGATCGATTCGAGCCGCTCGAGCGAGAGCGCGAGATGCGCGCCGCGCTTCGTTCCGGCGACGGCGTGGATCTCATCCACGATGACCGTACGCGTCGTGGCAAGCATCTTCCGGCCGGACTCCGAGCCGAGCAGGATGTACAGCGACTCCGGCGTCGTCACCACGATGTGCGGCGGAGTGCGCGACATCTTCGTCCGCTCGGCGGGCGGGGTGTCACCCGTGCGCACGAAGGTGCGAATTCCCGCTTCAGGCAAGCCGAGCGTCCGCAGCTCCTCGCTGATCCCCGCGAGCGGGGCGGCGAGGTTGCGGTTGATGTCGTTCGACAGCGCCTTGAGCGGCGAGACGTAGACGATGCGGGTTTCATCCGGCAGCGTGCCGGCCTGCGCTTCGCGCACCAACCCGTCGATGGCGGCAAGAAATGCCGCGAATGTCTTGCCCGAACCGGTAGGCGCGGCAATCAGCACGTGCCGGCCTTCCTTGATCGCCGGCCACGCCTCGGCCTGCGCGGGCGTCGGCGCTTCGAACGCACGACGAAACCACGCGGCGACGGCAGGATGGAATGAGGCGAGGGGATCCACGGGCCTAGGATAATCGGTCCGCGACTCCGTTTTGAAAGACCCGGTGGGCATACAGGTGGACCTGCCAAGGCCGACTGTATAAGCGTGGACTCGGCCTGGGGGTCGCGCTCCTGAAGGCACTGACGGAGCTAAATACGTGAGGTCTTACTGGGCTCGCGCATGAAGATGAAGACGAGGAGCGAGCATGCCACGCAGGCGCTGACGTACCAGAAGAACCAGGACTCGTGGCCGATCTTCTTGAACCACAGGGCCACGTATTCGGCGGTGCCGCCGAAGATGGAAATGGCCACGGCAGACGGCAGCCCGACGCCGATAGAGCGGATCTCCACAGGAAAGAGCTCGGCCTTCGCGACCGCACTGAGCGCCGTGTAGCACGAGATGGTGACCACCGCGAGCAGGATGAGGCACGCCGCTGTGATCGGATCATGCGTCTTCGAGAGCTGCATGAGCAGCGGCACGTTGCCGAAGGTTCCCAGCACACCGAACGTGATGAGCACGGGCCGGCGGCCGATGCGATCCGACAGCGCGCCGATGGCCGGCTGAACGATCACGAATGCGAAAAGCGTCACGGCGGAGATGAGCGTCGACACGGACCTGCTCATGCCGGCGGTGTTCACGAGGAACTTCTGCATGTACGCGCTGTACGTGTAGAACGCCACGGTGCCGCCCATCGTCATGCCGGCAACGATCAACACCTCGCGCGGATGCTTCATCAGGAACGAGATACCGCCCGCTTCGCGCGACCGGCTCTTGGATTTGATGAACGCGTCGGTCTCGGTGAGATTGCGCCGCAGATACAGGCCCGTCACGGCCGCGAGCGCGCCAAACACGAACGGAATGCGCCAGCCCCAATCCTCGAGCTGCTGCGGCGTGAGCAGCATGAACTGCAATACCACCAGGATGGCGGTGGCGATGAGCTGGCCCGCGATGAGCGTGACGTACTGGAAGCTCGAGTAGAACCCACGCCGGCCCGGCGTCGCGATCTCCGCGAGATAGGTGGCGCTAGTGCCGTACTCGCCGCCGAGACTGAATCCCTGCAGCAGTCGTGCGAACACCAGCCAGAATGCGGCAAAGCTGCCAATGGTGGCGTAGGTCGGCGTGACGGCGATGATGAGCGAGCCCGCGCACATCAGCATGATCGAGAACTGCAGCGAGGACTTGCGCCCGTATCGGTCTGCATAGCGCCCGAGCGCCCAGCTTCCAATCGGGCGGATGAGGAACCCGGCGGCAAACACAGCGGCGGTATTCAGCAACTGGGCCGTCTGATCCCCGGCAGGAAAGAATGCCCTGGCGAAGTACAGCGAGAACGTGGAGTAGACGTACCAGTCGTACCACTCGACGAGATTGCCGATGGAGCCGCCGAAGATGGCGATGATGCGCCGGCGCGTGTCCTGCGCGGGAGTCAGACCGGCTGTGGCCGCGTCCGCCAGCGGCCCGGCCCCGGCGGACGCCGCGATGGATGTGTCGTTCATTGAATGTCCCTGACCGCCCGGGGCGCTCGGCTACCGCGGCCCTCCGGAATCGCGGGGACTATACCTCAGAGCCCGCGGATCGCAGCCGGCCTCGATACCGGCGACACCGCGTGTCAGTTCGCGCCTGAGGGTTTCGCCGGCGGTGGAACGTCCAGGAGAGGGACGTGGTAGCCGACCAGGATTTTGTTGATCTCCGGCTGGTGGCCCGCGATCCACTGGTCGACCGTGTTCCGCCACTCGGTCTCGCCAAAGCGCACGCCCATCGCCATCTCGTAATCGAAGCGGATCTGCGGATCGGGCGCGAACGGCACGGCGAGCCAGGCCGTGCCGCCCTTGTGGCGGTCCGCGAGAAAGCCCGCCACCGGGCCCCAGACGATGGCGAGGTCGATCTTTCCGGCCTCGAGATCGCGCTCGATGATGTTGGCAGGATGCTCGTTCGGGTCACCGCTTTGCGCGGTGTACATGGTGGCGCGCTCGATGAGCCCATTGCGCAGCAACCAATCCGTGGCGGGCGTCTGCGCAAACATGCCGTAGCGCAGTGACTGCAGTTTCTCCTTCGGCAGTTTCATCAGGTCTTCCGCGGTCTTGAGATTCTTGAACTCATCGCGCGCCGGAACGACGAGCGCATACGTGGATCGCATGTACGACCGCGTGTTCGCCGTGAGGTCGTAGCCTTTGGGTACGCCGATGATCAGGTCGCACTTGAACTGCTGCGTGTCGTCGTCGCGCGCGCGCAGTGTGTTGCGCACGAAACCCATGCGCTGCGGAAAGAACGTGTACTCGACGTGGCGGCCGAGATCCCGTGCCAGCGCTTCCGCGAGCTTGTTCTCGTAGCCCGCACCGGCATTATCCGACTGCGGCATGCTGTTCGGATCCGCACAGACTCTGAGTGCGGGGCCAGTCTTGCCGGCCGGTGCAGTGGCAGGTGCCTGCGCGAAAGCCGCTGTGACGACTATCGCGCTGGCCAGCACACAGCACCCTGCAGCGAACGGCGCAGCGCGACGGATGCGCATCGTGTTACTTCGAATCCATGGCGTAGAGATGCCCCGGTTTGATCTGGCCATCGGCACGTCCCTTCAAATACGCGTACAGGCCTTCCTTGTTGTCCATCACCATTTTGCTCGCACTGAAGGGCGGCATGCCCTTTTCGGGGCGGCCATCCGTAATGGTCTTGTAGAACTGATCCTTGGTGAGGTTGTGAAGCGAGACGACGAGCGGCGGGCCCACGAGGCCCTCCTGTTCGGCGCCATGGCAACGCTCGCACGCGAGCGCGCGCCAGGTTTTCCACCCCTGAAGGGTCTTCGGATCGACTTTGTTACCCGGCTTGACCGTATAGAGCCCGCCATTCGGGCCGCCTGAGGGCTTTGATAATTCGGCCACCGTGGCGGGATCCGCAGTGGTGGAAGCCGCAGGGCCGGGGGCGGCCGCCGCAGGTGCTGGCGCTGCCGGGGGCGCAGGCGTGGCGGACGCCACCGTGGGCTTCTGCTCTGCGGCAAGGGAGGCCGCGGTCATCAAAATCGCGGACGTGACTAGAGTCAGGACGATGCTCTGTTTCATCGGGCTGGGTTCTCTCTACGAATACGAACCGTGTCCTGAATGGACGCACGGTATCAGGGTTGGTTCCGGCGAGGCCGCGGAGTGCCGCTCGATCGAGCGGCACTCCGCAACACTGACAAGGCGGTCGCGTTACGCCCGTTCAGCGCATTGCCGTAGGACTGCTTTCCGGCAGCGAGAAGACAAAGAGCGAGCCACCGAGCGTGGTGTACTTCGCCAGGTCTTTGTAGCCACCCACCGCACCGAGTCCGGCCGTGGATTCCGTAAGACCTGCCGCCATGCCGATGCCGGCCCAACCACCGATACCCGAGTACACGCCCACGAACTGCTTGCCGCCGTACTGGTACGTGAACACGTTGCCGATGATTCCGGAGGGCGTCTTGAACTTCCACAGTTCCTTGCCGTCCTTCGTGCTGACGGCCTTCAAGTAGCCTTCGAGCGTGCCGTAGAACACGATGTCGCCCGCGGTGGTGAGCGCACCCGACCACACGGAGAACTTCTCAGGCTTCGACCAGACGATCTTGCCTGCCGACGGATCCCACGCAATGAAGTTACCCATGCCGCCATGGCTGTTCGGAGTGGGGAACATCGTCAGCGTCGCGCCGACATACGGCTGGCCCGCGGTGTATTCCACAGCGAACGGTTCATACGTCATGCACACGTGGTTCGTGGGGACCATCATGTAGCCCGACTTCCTGTCGTAGCTCGCCGGCTGCTCGTCTTTCGAACCGAGCGCGGCCGGGCAGATGTCCTTCACGTTCACATCCGGACCTGTGGTGCCGGGCGAATACTTCTTGTCGACCACCGGACGGCCGGTCTTCATGTCGACGCCCGTAGACCAGTTCACCTGCGGGTCGTACTTCTGCGCCACGAGCAACTCACCGGTCTCTCGATTCAGCGTGTACGCGAAACCGTTGCGATCGAAGTGAACCAGCGCGGGCGTCTTCTTGCCCTTGATGTTCACGTCGACCAGCGGCACTTCGTTCACGCCGTCGAAGTCCCATTCATCGTGCGGGGTCATCTGATAGACCCACTTCGCGTTGCCCGTGTCGAGATCACGCGCCCAGATGGTCATCGACCACTTGTTGTCGCCCGGCCGCTGTGCCGGATTCCACGTGCCCGGATTGCCGCTCCCGTAGTACACGAGATTGAGCTTCGGGTCGTAGGAGTACCAGCCCCACGTCGTACCACCACCGAGCTTCCATTGGTCGCCTTGCCACGTCTTGATGGAAGAGTCCTTGCCCACCGGCGCCATCTTGCCGTTGGTCCAGGTCATTGTCTTGGCGGGATCCATCAGCATTTCGGCATCCGGACCGGTGCTGTAACCGATCCACACCCTCTTGCCATCCTTGATGTTGTAGGCGATGACGCGGCCGCGCACACCGAACTCACCACCGGAAATACCGGTGAGCACCTTGTCCTTGAAGACATGCGGTGCGTTCGTGTTCGTCTCGCCGATTTTCGGATCGCCGTTCTTCACGCTCCAGGCGACCTTGCCCGTCTTCGCATCGAGCGCGACGAGTGTGGTGTCGGCCTGCTGGAGAAAGATCTTGCCATCGCCGTACGCGAGACCGCGATTGACGGTGTCGCAGCACATGACGGGAACGACGCTCACGTCCTGCTTCGGCTCGTACTTCCACTTGTACGTCTGGTCCTTCAGGTTCACCGCATACACGTTGTTCGGAAACGGCGTGTGGATGAACATCGTGTCGCCGATGACGAGCGGCGAACCCTCGTGACCGCGCAGCACACCGGTGGAAAGCGTCCAGGCCACCTGGAGCTTGTTCACGTTGCCTGCGTTGACTTGTGTGAGATCGCTGTAGCGGTGATTGGCATAGTCACCCGCTTGCGAAGCCCAGTTCGACGAGTCCCCCATCTTCTGCTCGAGATCTGGATCGGCGACTGCTGCGACGGATGCCACCGTCGCCGCCAGCGCCGCGAGGCTGACTAGAAAAGAACGATACTCGTATCTCATATCTCCTCCGGGCTTTGTGTTTCTCTGGAAATACGCGACCGCCTCCCTGCTCTTCTTCGGAAGACGAGTAGTCAGAAGCGAGAACCCCCTCTGGCGACACTCTGTCCACGTGTCTGCGCGGACTGAACGCGCGTATGTGTACACCCGCTGTGATACCCGCGCAACACGACTTGGAGCGCTGCGAAATGCAGGCGTACGATGCGTGCCAAATGTGGGATACGTGTGAAGGAGACTGCGCGTGCGGCACTATTTCAGCGCCAGAAATGACACACAGTGTAACGCTCTTGGAGCAGCGATCTTCGCGCTGCTGATCGCGACTCCGCTGTGTGCAGATACGCCTTCACACGAGTATCCAACTCTCGCGCGCGTGGAGTACGTGCAGGAATGCGTGAATCGCACCGGCGGCCGTCAGGGTGCGATGTATCAATGCGCCTGCGCCATCGATCGCATTGCAGAGAAACTCACTTACGATGAGTTCGTGGAAGCGTCAAGCTACTCGAAGTACTCGACGCTTCCGGGTGAAGGCGGTGGGATTTTTCGCGATACAGATGAAGCCAAGGAGAAGGCCAAGCTGTTTCGCACCATCGAGAGCGAGGCATTCCGCTCGTGCAACGTCCCTGTTGCCAAGTAGTCGAATCCTGACTTCGATTTTGATCCAGCGATTATTTCGATTGCGTCAGACCCAGGTGGCCGGCGGCCAGCTTCGACACATCGCTACGGGCGGTTGTCCAACACGACGCCCCACGGCGATTTGCCCACCGGAATCTTCTTGATGACTTTGAGCGTAGCCGTATCGACGACACTCACATCGTTGGAAGGACCATTCGCGGTGTAGAGCTTCGTGCCATCGGCAGAGAGCGCGATGCCCCACGGACG
>FTEO01001367.1_pt1 | contig 21170 bp, 13 predicted proteins | sample 1640211 | NCBI WGS metagenome assembly FTEO01 (sample SAMEA3914816, study PRJEB12502) | metagenome | biome: forest; material: soil | place: USA | collected 2011-09-16 | depth 0.3 m | reverse complement strand
GTACCTGTGTTTCAGCCACGCTGATCACTTCGGGCGTCGAGGCGGGTGAGCTCGTTACATACGGCTTGTCGCCATCGTTACCGGCGGCCGCTACGACGAGGACACCTGCCTTGACGGCGTTTTGCGATGCGAAGCTCAAATCGTCCAGGATCTGCCCGTAGGCCGACCCCAGTGACATGCTGATGATGTCTACGGCATCGTCCATCGAGCCGTCGCCGTTCGGATCGAGCGCAAAGTCCATTCCCTCCAGCAGCGCTACGCCGCTGCACGCGGTGGACACGGAGCTGCACACTTTTACCGCATAGAGTTGTGCGCCGGGGGCTACACCCACATGCTCGCCGTCCGTGCTCCTGCCGCCGAGGATGTCGGCGGTATGCGTCCCGTGTCCTTGTAGGTCGATCGGATTCGGGTCGGTGGCCTCCGGCTTGTTGGGCCAGGCGTCGCCGACGAAGTCCACGCCGCCAATGACCTTGTCCGTCGGAAACAGGTTCGCCGGAGGTGCGGCCGTCGGGTGTGCAGCGGCCGCCTGATACGCCGCCACCGTACCGGGTCCGCCGAGATTGCGGTGCGTGTAGTCGATACCCGAGTCGAGCATCGCGACGCGAATGCCGGTGCCGTCGATACCCGCCTCATGAAGCGTCGTGGCTCCGATGTAGGGGACGGTGGTCGCCAGAGAGAGTTTGTATTGTCCGACCGGCCGGATCGTCAACACTTCGGGGTCTCGAGCGATCGTTTTCAGCTTCGCCGCGTCGACCCGCACGATGACCGCGTTGTACGCGATGCGCACGCGTGCCACTTCCCGGCCGCCGATAGCCATGATCTTCTGCAGCAGGGCGTCCTGATGGGTCTTGATATCGCGCGAGAAACCCATCTGCTGTCCGCGGTTGAATTTCCCTCCGACGTGTTTGGAATCCTCGCCGTTGGCAATGGCGAGCGGAGCTCCTGACAACTGCACGACGACATCGACCTCGCCGCCGGCATTGTTCAGAGCGCTCGAGATTTTCTGGCTGGCGAGCGCCGCCGGAACTCTCAGATTCGTCGCGCTGCTCGAGTACGTGTTGGGCGCTGGAAGGCTTAAGACCGGCGACGTCAGTACGGCGCCCAGGATCGCAGCACCGAGCACTACGGGTAGCTTGGCATTCATCTTGTGTCTCTCCCCAGAATTGCTTTTCTTCGCCAGCAGCCTTCGCAAAAGCATCCGAGCTTTGCGATCACGGCCTTTGGCCATGCGGGCCAAGCTACTCCGCGCCTTATGACAATTCAATGCGCGTGCAACGGGCGTGCGCAACGAGCGCGTGCAGCAGGCTCGCTCAGCGAGCGCGCAGCAGGCGCGTGCGACGGGCGTGCGGTGAGGCGCGGGTGGCAAGGCGACGTAGCGGGCGTGCGCAGGAAGCGTGCATCAGCGGCGGAGCAGACGCGCAGCAAGCGCGTGCAACGGGAACGCGCGCGGTTGGACATAATGTGGAACGCCCGTGAAGCGCGCGTTCCCGGCAGTCATACTTCGAAGGAACGCTTACTTCGAGCCGCGCACCCGAGGCGGCGAGACGTCTTTGCCTGCCGGCGGTTTGCGCGCTGCCGGTTTCTTCGCCGTCTTCTTCGCACCGGCGGCCGGCGTCTTGCGGGCGGCTACCTGATTCTTGGGCGCGTGACTCTTCGCTGGGTGGCCAGGGCTCCCCGTCGACGCGCTGGCCGTCGATTTTGCCGTGGCTCCTGCGCGCTTGGTCGTGCTCTTCCGAGCAGCGGCTGGCGTGCGCAACGCCCGCGCAGTTGCCGAGTGCTCCGAGGGGGGCGGCATGCTCGCCGGGACGTTCCCACGGGATTGCGTCCGCGCTTCCTTCCCAGGCTTGCCCTGTCCGTTCCCGCGCTTGCCCCGCCCAAATCGAGCCCCGCGCTCGGGCGCCTGCGCAATGAGAGTGCGGCATTCCTCGAGCGTCAGGCCCTTGGGCTCACGATCCTTCGGAATCTTCGCATTTTTCTTCCCGTCGGTGACGTAGGGGCCGTACCGGCCGTTGAGCACCTGGATGCCGTCCGAGCCGAAATCCGTGATGATGCGGTTCGCGTCGGCCTCTGCTTTCAGGCGAATCACCTCGAGCGCGCGCTCGTGGGTGATCGTGTAGGGGTCGTCTTCCTTGAGAGATACGTATTTGCTTCCGTATTTCACATACGGACCGAAGCGTCCGACATTGGTAATCATGGTCTCGCCGTCCGCAGTCACGCCGAGCGTGCGCGGGAGCTCGAAGAGCTGCATCGCCTGATCGAGTGTCAGCGCGTCCATTTTCTGTCCGGGACGCAGCCCCGCAAACCGCGGCTTGTCCTCGTCGTCCTTGGTGCCGATCTGTACGAACGGACCGTAGCGTCCCATCCGCACCGTTATGGGCTTGCCGCTCGCGGGATCCTTGCCCAGCTCGCGCGCCTGCGCCACCTGCTCGCGGGTGACGTTCTTTTCTATCTTCTCCACTTGGGCAATGAATGGCGTCCAGAACTTGCCGAGCGGAGTCGTCCATTCCTCCTCGCCGCGCGATACCGCGTCGAGCTCATCCTCCAGGTCTGCGGTGAAACCGTATTCGACATAGCGGTGGAAATGATTCGTCAGGAAGCGATTGACGATCTTGCCGATGTCGGTCGGCACGAAGCGGCGGTTGTCCATTTCCGCATACTCGCGATCCTGGAGCGTCGAGATGATCGTTGCGTAGGTGGAGGGACGGCCGATGCCGTGCTCTTCGAGAGCTTTCACGAGTGAGGCTTCGGAGAATCTCGGCGGCGGCTCGGTGAAGTGCTGCTCGCCGCGAAGCGTGAGGAGCGTGACGGTGTCGCCCTCGTTCATCGGCGGAAGCACGTGATCCGTGTCGTCCGCCTTGGTGTCGTCGGTTCCTTCCTGGTACACGGAGATGTAGCCCGGTTTCACGAGCGTCGAGCCGTTCGCCCGCAGGACATGCCGCTCCGGCCCGTCCGGCCCGGCGAGCATGTCGACGGCGACGGTGTCGAATACGGCGTTGCTCATCTGCGAGGCGACAGCGCGCTTCCAGATCAGTGAGTAAAGTCGGTACAGGTCGTCATCAACCTTGCCCTCGACCTGTCCAGGTGTGATGGCCGCGGACGTGGGGCGAATCGCTTCGTGAGCTTCCTGCGCGTTCTTCGACTTCGTCTTGTAGATGCGCGGCTCGTCTGCGACCTCAGCCTTGCCGTAAAGCGATGCGGCAACTGCGCGAATCTCCTTCACCGCTTCATCGGCCAGCGACACCGAATCGGTGCGCATGTAGGTGATGAGTCCGACACTGCCTTCGCCGATGTCGAGACCTTCATACAACTGCTGCGCCAGGCGCATCGTCCGCCGCGCGTTGAATCCCAGCTTGCGGGCCGCTTCCTGCTGGAGGGTCGAGGTCGTAAACGGAGGCGCCGGGTTGCGGCGGCGCTGCTTGCGGTCGATCGCGATGACCCGCAGGGCGCCGAGGCCGGTGGTGGCTCCCGCCGACGTCGCTGGACTCGCCCCGTGCACGCTCGAGGCGCTCCGCGCAGCGGCTTCGATCGTGCGCTCCACTTCGCGCGCCTGCGTCTCGTTGACGAAGGTGAACTGCTCGACTCTCTGCCCGCGATACTCGGTGAGCTTCAGCGGGAAGGAGGGCGATTCATGCGCCCCCTCGCCGTCGATCGTCCAGTACTCCTGCGCAATGAAGGCCTGGATCTCCTCCTCGCGCTCGCAGATCATGCGCAGCGCGGGGCTCTGCACCCGTCCGGCGGACAGCCCGCGCCGCACTTTCTTCCACAGGAGCGGCGAAAGATTGAATCCGACCAGGTAGTCGAGCGCGCGGCGCGCCTGTTGCGCGTTGACCAGATCCAGCGACAGACCGCGAGGCTGTGCGACGGCAGCTCGGATGGCATTGCGCGTGATCTCGTAGAACACCACGCGGTGAACGTCCTTGCCGTCCAGATCGCCGCGGGACTGCAGGATCTCTTTCAGATGCCAGGCGATCGCCTCGCCCTCGCGATCCGGGTCTGTGGCGAGGTAGAGCGCTTTCGATTTGCGCAGCGTGCGTGAAATAGCGTCGACGTGCCGTTCGTTCTTCTCCAGCACCTGGTACTGCATCGCGAATCCGCGATCCGGATCGACAGCGCCTTCCTTGGGAACCAGATCGCGCACGTGGCCGTACGAGGCCAGCACGTCGAAGTCCTTGCCGAGATACTTCTTGATCGTCTTGGCCTTCGCGGGCGATTCGACGATGACGAGGTTGTCTGCCATTGACTGCTTTGTGAGATTTCAACCGCTGCGAACAAAAAACCGCGGCCGAGCCGCGGACCGGCTGCGCCGGCTTGAACATCCTCGAGACATGGAATTGTGATCGCGCGCCTGCCGCAGTGCTGCTCTCCCAAGACGTGCGCAGGCCGCTTTCAGCGGAAAGCTTCAGTGCGGCGCGCTAGTGCGTGCGTCGGACACCAGATCCTCCAGACGTTGGAACGCAACTTCCTGTCCCGGCTGGCTCGAGAGCACCATGAGCACGACCCATTTGAGTTGCTCCGTGTCGAGCTCATCGGCATCCAGTGCCAACAGACGGTCGATGACGATCTCGCGTTGCCGCGGCGAGAGAATCGCCAGTCGCTCCAGCGTGATCAGAAAACCACGGCACTCGGTTGAAAGCCGCGCCAGCTCACCGTCCGAGAAGATGCGCACCGCGGTTCCAGTCGAGCGCTCCTCGACCGCCGCGCCGCCAAGCGTGCAGTCGCGCTCACAAGCAAGCTCCGCGAGCCAGTCCAGAGCGCGCTCCACGTTGGCCTGCGCAAAACCGGCGCGCTCGAGGTCGCGCGCCAGATGCTCTCGTTCGGGCACTTCCGGTACCTCATCGAGCATGTAGCGGTCGAACACGTAAATCAGAATGTCGAGAACGCTTCCGGTCATCATCAAAAAAGCGGGCTGTATCTTCCGCCGGATTGAGGCGCGACGCGCCCTTCGAGCTCGAGAATCAGTAACATCGAGGCGATCGACTCGCAGGGAAGGCCCGTGCGCTCGGCCAGCAGATCGACGGTTGCGGATTCGAGAGCGAGGGCATCTAACAGCATTTCATACGGCTTGTCCAATGGCTGGCGGCTCCCAACAGGGCGCGGCGTCGCTGCAAGTGCCTCTCCGGTAAGGGGAAAATTCAGCTCCGACAACACCTGGGTCGCATCCTCCACCAGTGCGGCACCGTCCCGGATCAGCTCATGGCAGCCGCGCGCGAGCGGATTGCGAATGGATCCCGGGATCGCGAGCACCTTGCGGCCCTGTTTCGCGGCCAGCCGCGCCGTCGTCAGCGATCCGCTGTGCAGCGCCGCCTCGACGACGAGCGTGCCGGCGGCAAGGCCGGCTATCAGACGGTTGCGGCGCGGAAAATTCTCGCGCCTCGGGCGGGTGCGGGGCGGAAATTCAGACACGAGCGCGCCGCGCTCGCGGATCCGGCGTGCCAGATTCGCATGCCGCGGTGGATACACCTCGTCGAGGCCCGTGCCGCACACCGCTACGGTGCGGCCGCCCGCCAGCAGGGCGCCTTCGTGGCTCGCAGCATCGATTCCAACAGCCAACCCGCTCGTTATGGTGAGTCCGGCGCTGGCGAGGTTCGCCGCGAAGTCGTGCGCTGTGGCGCGCCCGCCGTGGGTTGGATTGCGAGATCCGACGATGGAGATCTGCAGCGACGACAAAACGTCCGGGTCACCGAGAACGAAGAGAGCTACGGGCGCATTGCCGATCTGTGCGAGTTGCCGTGGGTATCCTGGCTCCGTACCCAGAATCAACCGTGCGCCCGATGCGTTCATCCATTCAACGTCCATGCGGCACGCAGTCGTGTCGGGTGAAGTCAGATGTTCGCGCGTGGCGGGCGGAAGATCGATTTCGCGGATGACGTGCGGTTCGAGAGCCCGCTCGAGCTCCCCGCCCGCCGCCGTGAGCAGTGCCTGCAAATGCGCCAGGCGCAGCGCCGGCGCTCTGGAGAGCACGTTGCGAGTGACTGTGGCGTCCATCTGCAAGAGCTTAAGTCTTGCGCGAACAGCCTGGCTGCCGCGCGAATCGGCCTCAATCGTGCAGTTTTGCGGAGGTGGCTGCGGCAGCGGCGCAGCGGCAGGACACGGCGGGAAAGGCCGCCGGCGGCGGCCTTTCCCGGTCCGAAGCGTTAAGGATTGCGGACGAGATCGTTGACGTGCAGGACGTTCGAGGCTCCGACCACGAGCGCGTAGCTCAGCCGGTCGAACGACTTGAAGACGAGGATCGTTCCGCCACGCTCATCCGGAAGTCTGACCTTGGGATCGAAGGAGGTGCCGAACATGTGGCTCCAGCCCTTGCCGGCGTCCCGGTCGGTAACGATCTGGCCGGCCCTATCGACCGCGAGGACGTATCCAGCCTCGACGCCGTGCCGCTTTCCCCGGTTGATCACGACCACCTGATATTGGCCGATGAGCTGCGTGCCGTCGACGACGGAAATGATTCGGCCGCGGACGTCATTCTTCGGTGCCCGCAGAACGAAGTTGACGGGCACGTCCGTGTCCGACGCGAGGAGCTTGTCACCCTGGAGCGTTTCCCGCGCCGTATCGGTAAGGAGCGCCTTGGCCGGATTTCCCGGTCGCGAGACCAAAGCGGTCGCCGTGTAGATCCCCTGATAACCGACGACCTTGCCGTCGTCGGGATCGCGAAGCTCGTCCCCGACATGGATGACTGTGAAGCGATCGTTGGCCCCGGCCTTCAGATCACGCACATAGATCTCGTGCCCGTTGCCGCCGATGATGTGCTCGTCGCGGAACGCCAGCACGTAAGGCGCCGAGCGGAGCTGGTCGGCCGTCACGACGGTGGGACGGGAGAGGAATGCCGAGATCGCGGAATACGGAATCGTCGGGACTGCGCCGTCGAGGGGCGAGCTGCGCAGTCTCGGGTCAAGGCGGGCCGGACCGCCCTGCTCGAGCCGTATCTGCGGGCTGCCATCACCCGCGTAGGCGAGAGCGAGGACGTCGCCGGGATAGATGAGGTGCGGATTGGCGACCTTCGGGTTGATATACCAGACCTCAGGCCACAACCAGGGATCACGCAGAAACATCGAAGCGATGCCCCAGAGCGTATCCCCGCGTTTCACCGTGTAGCTCTTCGGGGCACTCGGATTGATGAGACTGGCGTTCCGCGCGGGCGCCGCCGCCGAGGGTTGCGCGGTCGAGGACGGCAGTCCGCTCGTGGCAGCCTCGGTGGCCGTCAGGTCATCCGGCGCCGCAGTGGCTTCTGCGGCCGCCGCAGGCGGACCGGAAGCGGGAACGCTTTCGGACTTGCGGGAGCCCGAGGATGAGCAACCTACAACCGAGGCGAGCAACACCAGGAGGCCCGCGGCGTAGCGGGGCCCAAGTAACTGATTTGAAACCATCCACCACTCCTCAAGCGTGCGAGGCGGGGCAAGCGACCTGCGCCGGGATCTTAGTGGTTTATAATGGGACCGCGCCCGTTCGCATACGATTTAATGTCAACTTTGTGCGCTGGGTCACGGCGACGGAGTTTCCGGTCCCCGGTCTCCACCGGGTGCGATTTTTGCCCCTCACTGCTGAACGTTGTCTACTCATTCGACTCCCATCGACGCCACTTCGAGTAATGACGCCATGAGTCTCAGAACCATCCTGGAATTTCCCGACCCCCGGCTACGCGCCCGGGCACTTCCGGTCACCCGCTTTGATGCGGAGCTGGGTCGCCTCATCGACGATCTGTTCGAAACCATGTATGCGGCTCCCGGGATCGGACTTGCCGCTAACCAGGTGGACGTCCAGCGGCGCGTGCTCGTGATCGACATTTCGGAGACGCGGAACGAGCCACTGGTGTTCATCAACCCCGAAATCCTTGCGCGTGAGGGCGTCGCCGTCACAGAAGAAGGATGTTTATCCGTGCCAGGCGTGTTCGATGACGTGCAGCGCGCCGCGAAAGTACGTGTCCGCGCCCAGGATCGCAATGGTGGAGTCTTCGAGCGTGACTACGAGGGCACTCTGGCAGTGTGTATCCAGCACGAGATTGACCACCTCGACGGCAAGTTGTTCGTGGATTACCTGTCGGATCTGAAGCGGGAGCGCCTTCGCAAGAAGCTCGACAAGGAGCGCAAGGAACGGGCGGCTCGCGGGCGCGGGCGCGGGCGCGGGCCGGGTTCGGGCAAGGCGCGCCAGGCCTTCTAGAGTCGATTCGAAGCGCGTGCGCATCGCTTTCGCCGGAACTCCGGAATTCGCAGTACCGGCCCTGGTTGCGCTGCTCGACTCCCGCCACGAGGTCGTCGGGGTGCTGACCCGGCCTGACCGCCCCAAGGGGCGTGGCCGCCAGCTTGCGGCGAGCCCGGTCAAACTCGCCGCGCAGTCCCGCGGCGTTCCGGTGTCGCAACCACAGACTCGGGGCGATGCGGGAGGATCAGATCTTGCGTCGTGGAGACCGGACGTCCTCGTCGTTGTGGCCTATGGCCTGATCCTTCCGCAAGCGGTTTTGGATCTGCCCCGCCTCGGCTGCGTCAACGTTCATGCATCTTTGCTTCCCAGATGGCGCGGAGCCGCACCCATCCAGCGTGCCGTATTGGCCGGTGACCGGGAAACGGGCGTGACCATCATGCTCATGGATGCCGGCCTGGACACCGGACCGATGCTGCTGCAGGAAAAGGTGCCGATCGAGCCCACCGACACCGCCGGAACCCTTCACAACCGCTTGGCGTCCCTTGGAGCGCACGCCCTGCTCCGAGGGCTGGACGCACTGGAGAACGGCTCACTCGCGCCGATGCCGCAATCGAGGGAGGGTGTCACCTACGCGCCCAAGATCAGCAAGGCGGAAGCTTTGATCGACTGGACACGGAGTGCTGGTGAGATTGCCCGCACGGTCCGAGCCTTCAATCCGTGGCCCGTGGCGGAAACCCGCCTGGATGGCGAGCAGGTGCGAATCCATTCGGCTCGGGCGCTTGGCTCTTCATCCGTCGGCTTCCCCGGAACGATCGGCCTCACCATCGACGGTGGGGTGATCGTCGGTTGCGGGACCGGCTCTCTGGCTCTGCTCGAAGTGCAACGCGCGGGCCGGCGTACGATTTCCGGTCACGATTTTGCCAACACGCCCGCACTGGCGGGCCGCCGCTTTGGCTGACACCTCAAAGAAGCTGCCTGCCGCCCGCGGGCGCTGGGCTCCCGGGGCGGTGCCGCTCTGCGACGCCGCCAAGGCCGTGAGCTCGATCGTGTTTGCGGGGCGGTCCGCGGAAGATGCGATGGCGCCCTTCGAAGGCTCGCCGCAGCGCTCTGCGATCCGGGCGATCACTCTGGGGACGGTTCGATGGTATCTGCGGCTCGCACCGGCGATCGAGACGCTCCTGGCTCGTCCGCAAGACATCGCTCCGCAGATCCGGGCGCTGCTCGTCGCAGGCGCTCATCAGATCGTATATTCGCGAAATGCAGCGCCTGCGACGGTGCATGCCGCGGTCGATGCGGCGCGAGTCCTCAGAATCCCGAGTGCCGCCGGGCTCGTGAATGCGGTTTTGCGGCGTTTTGCCACCCAACATTGCTTGCTGCTTGCGCGAGGCGATGAAGTCGTCGCTACGCGCACCGCACATCCCCGATGGTTGGTCAGCGAGATCGAGCAGGCATGGCCGGGGCGCTCGGAAGAGATTCTTGCGGCCAACAACGAGCACCCTCCGATGGTGCTCCGCGTGGATCTGACGCGTCGGAGCGTCGAAAGCTACCTCGCGCAGTTACATGCCGCCGGCGTGGGCGCCCGCTCGGTTCCCTGGGCCGCCGCGGCGGTGCAGCTGGAAAAGCCGATCGCCGTCAGCGCGCTGCCTGGGTTTGAGGGAGACGTCGGCGAACGGTTCACGGCGGCAGGGACCGACACCGCCCCGACGCCGCGCGAGGGCGCCGTCGTTTCGGTTCAGGATTCAGGTGCTCAGCTGGTGCCGTCGCTGCTCGAGGCGCGCCCCGGCATGAGAGTTCTGGACGCGTGCGCCGCTCCCGGTGGAAAGACCGGCCACCTGCTGGAGCACACGCCGGAGCTGGAGGCGCTCGTCGCGGTCGACATCGATCCGGACCGTGTCAGCCGCATCAGGGAAAACCTCCACAGGCTGCAGCGCTCGGCGCTGACAGCGACGGCGGACATCCGCGATCCGGGGGCCTTCTGGGACGGCAGACCATTCGATCGGATTCTGGTCGACGCGCCGTGCTCCTCGACCGGCGTCATCCGGCGGCATCCGGACATCAAGCTCCTGAGGCGTCCCGAGGACATCCCGGTATTCGCCAACACTCAGTTCGCAATCCTCCAGTCGGCGTTTCGCCTGCTCGCCCCGGGTGGACGCCTGCTTTACTCGACCTGTTCGGTGTTGCCGGCCGAGAACGAAGCGGTCGTAAGACGTCTGCTGAACTGTGAAGCCTCCGCTCGTGCGGCCAGGATGCCGCCTGCGGAGGAGATTGCCCCGGGAGCGCTCGAGAGGGGGCTTGGCATCCAGCTGCTCCCGGGAGCAGAGGCGGGGGCCGACGGGTTCTATTATGCTTGTCTCGAAAAGACAACGGTGGGAACGTAAAGTCTCCGCCGTCGAATCCGAGGCACAACGCTTTTTCCGTTGTATTCATGCTACGAGCCGCACGCTGCGTGTCGCCGACCCCTCGCCGGATATCGGGATTTCCGATCCGGAGCGGTTGGCTACGCCGGTGGCTGCTCTTGCTTATGGCGGGGTGGGGCGCGGGTGTGTACGGTGACGCGCTCGACGGCGTCCTCGAGGTTCGGTCGGCCTATGTGGATGTCGACAGCGGCGTGTTTCTCCTGCACGCGCGGATCGAGTACCCCATGAACCCGGGAATTCGAGACGCCTTGCGCGATGGGGTCACGCTGACGTTTGATCTGGATACCCGGGTGGAGCGCGAACGCAGATTCTGGTTCAACGCCTCGATCGTGGATCTCACTTTGCGCCGCGAGCTTGCTTATCACGCGGTAACGGACCGATATGTCGTACGTGACGTGCGCAGCGGTGAGCAGGTGAACTTTCCGACGCTGGAGGAGGCTTTGGCCTATCTCGGCAAGGTCGATGGCTGGCCGATTCTCGTCGAGCCCCAACTCGGCGGCGGGAGCTACGTCGTCAGCGTGCGCGCCGGCGTTCGCCGCGGGCAGCTTCCGGCCTCGTTGCGGGTGCTGCTGTTCTGGACCAACGACTGGCATCGCGAGAGCGAGTGGTATTCATGGTCACTTCCGGTCTGAGCGAGAATCGAGCCTCGTGGCGCCGCTGGGGCGGCTCGATCCTGCTCGTGCTTTGGACGGCGATCGGCGCGGGATCCCTTTTCATGCTCGCCAAGAGCGCGCAGAACTCATCCCTGTTCACCCGGATGCAGCCGTGGATCCTGCTGATCAACATCGTGGGCGTGATCGCCCTTTCGATCCTGCTCGCGCGCAAGATCTGGCAACTGGTGCGTGAATACCGGGACCACGTCCCCGGCTCCCGCCTGACCGCGCGCACCGTCGCCATTTTCGGCGCACTGGTCGTCGCACCACTGCTCATCGTCTACCTGTTCTCACTCGAGTTCCTGAACCGCGGAATCGACAGCTGGTTCAAGGTCGAGATCAAGCAGGGGCTGAGCGATGCGCTGGGCCTTTCGCGCGCGGCTCTCGATCTTCGCATGCGCGAATACTCGAACCGCACCGAGGAGCTCGCACACACTCTCTCCAGGACGCTCACCGCGGACATTCAACAGCGCATGGACGACGAGCGGCGTGCGGTGGGAGGGAGCGAGATCGTTCTGTTCGGCGAGCATGAGGGAATGATCGCGGCGAGCCTCGAGAATCCCCTCGAGAGACTGCCTTCGCGGCCGCCATCGGACCTGGTGCGGCAGGTGGCTCAACTCAGACCGTACGTGAGCCTCGAGCCGCAGGCGGATGGCGGCTATATCATTCGCACGGCGTCTCTCCTGTCCGATACACAGGCGAGCTCCGACAACCGCTACGTCGTCGTCGTCTATCCCGTTCCGGCACAGCTGGCCAAACTCTCCGAGGCCGTGCAGCGCTCGTACTCCAATTACGGCGATCTGGCCGCAATGCGCGAGCCTTTGAAGATCAGCTTTCGCCTCACGCTCACGCTGGTCCTGCTGCTGGCGATGCTCGCCGCCATCTATGGGGCGATCTTCTCGGCGCAACGGCTCGTGCGACCGGTGCAGGACCTCATCGCCGGAACGCGTGCGGTCGGCAAAGGCGATTTCGGTACACGGCTGCCGCTGCCCTCGCGCGATGAGATGGGCTTTCTCGTGCATTCGTTCAACGACATGACCAAGCGGCTGCGGCGCGCGCGTGAAGAGGCGACCCAGAGCCAGGCGGCCGTGGAACGCGAGCGGCAGCGGCTCGCAGTGATCCTCGCGAGGCTTTCCACGGGCGTCGTGGCGATCGATGGGAAACTGATCGTGCGCATGGCCAACCAGGCGGCCGGAAACATTCTTGGAACGGACTTGACCGCGGCGGCGGGCCGCTCGCTGCCCGAGCTGGCGGCCAACAACGATCGGCTCGGCCAGTTCGTGGCGGCCATCGCCGTGCGTTTTGCGGCGGGACGGGAGGAGTGGCGTGAGCAACTCGACCTTGACGCCGAGGCCGGTCGCCGAACGCTCATGTGTGCGTGCACCCCACTCCCATGGGAAGACAGCGACATGGGCTACATCATTGTCTTCGACGACATCACGACACTCCTGCAGGCTCAGCGCGACGCGGCCTGGGGCGAGGTTGCGCGACGTCTGGCGCACGAGATCAAAAATCCTCTGACGCCGATTCAGCTTTCCGCGGAGCGGATGCGGCGGCGCTTTCTGGGCACCATGAATCCGCGCGATGCGGAGATTCTGGAGCGCGCGACGCGCACGATCGTCCAGCAGGTCGAGACCATGCAGCAGATGGTCAATGCGTTCAGCGAGTATGCGCGCGCGCCGGAAATGAAGATCACGCGCTTCAGCCTCAATCAGCTGGTCACCGAGGTGGCGGACCTGTACCGCTCGCAGGATTCGCGCGCCACGATCCGGCTGGACCTTGACGAGACGATCGAGGCCATCGAGGCCGACCGTGGCCGGGTCCGGCAGATCCTGAACAATCTGTTCACCAACGCCCTGGAGGCGCTCGAGAGCGTGGCCGCACCCAGTCTCGAGGTCGCCACGCGCCTCGAATACGGGGGCGATGCCGCCTACGCCATCGTGACGGTGTGTGACAATGGACCTGGATTTCAGCGGGAGCTCCTCGGCCGGGTGTTCGACCCCTATGTCACGAGCAGGCCGAAGGGGACCGGTCTGGGCCTCGCAATCGTCAAGAAGATCGTTGAAGAGCACGGCGGTCGGATCGACGCAGACAATCGTCCCGAAGGTGGTGCGCGCATACGCGTCGTTCTGCCGGTGAAGGACAGCACGAGATCGGCTGCCGGAACGGCGCGCGAGCGCAGCGGACAAAAGTCACGCCTTTTGTCCGCGGGCTGACAGGGCGGAGGAAAGGGCATGAGTGGTCCACACATCCTGGTTGTCGACGACGAAGCGGACATCCGCGGGTTGTTGAAGGAAATCCTTTCCGAGGAAGGCTACGAAGTGGATGTAGCCGCCAATGCCGTGCAGGCGCGCGCATCCCGGGCTCGGCAGACGCCGGATCTCGTGCTGCTCGATATCTGGATGCCCGATGTCGATGGCATCAGTCTCCTGCGTGAATGGTCGGCGACGGCCGCGGACGGCTGCCCGGTCGTCATGATGTCAGGTCACGGGACTGTCGAAACCGCCGTGGAAGCGACCCGGCTCGGCGCTTTCGATTTCGTCGAGAAGCCACTGTCCCTTGCGAAGCTGCTGCGCACGGTCGAGCGCGCGCTGGACGCTGGCAAGCGGCGGCGTCAGAGCGGCAAGCTGCTCGCACCGGCGCTGATGGTGCCGGTCGGGAAAAGCAAGGTCATGCAGCAGTTGCGGGCCGAGCTGCAGCAGATCGCCGGAAATCCGTCTTCGGTGCTGCTGGTCGGCGAGCCGGGCTCAGGGCGGGAGGCCTTCGCCCGTTATCTACACGAGCGTGGCCCGCGCGCCGGGCGTCCGTTCCTCACGCTCATCGCCAGCAGCTTGCGCGAGGCGGATGCCGAAAGCCGTCTGTTCGGGCAAGAGGAATCGAGCGGCACCGGCCGTCCGGGGCTGCTCGAAGAAGCGAGCGACGGCACCCTTTTCGTCCATGAGCTGGAGGATCTTCCGCCGACCGCGCAGCGGCTGCTCGTGGGAGTCCTGGAGTCCGGACGCTTTACGCGCCTCGGCGGATCGGAGTCGATCAATTTCACGGCCCGCGTTCTGTCTTCCGCACAACCGGGCATCGAGAACCGCGCAGGCTCAGACAGCATGCGCCGCGATCTGCTTGCGCACCTGAACATGTTGATCGTGCGCGTTCCTCCGTTGCGCGACTACGCCGAAGACGTGCCGGAGCTGCTCCGGCATTACGTTGATCGCGTGGTGGACTCGGAAGGACTTCCCTTCCGCCGATTCAGTGTGGCCGCGCAGAACCGGCTACGAAATTATCCCTGGCCGGATAACGTTCGGGAGTTGAAAAACCTGGTCCACCGGCTGCTCATACAGGGGGGTACGGAGGAGATTCGCCTGGAAGAAATCGAGCGCGAGCTGGCAGTACAGACTCCCCCCGGTGAGCCGCTCGTGAAGCAGGACCTGCTGGCCTTGCCGCTGCGCGAAGCACGCGAGCAATTCGAGCGCGCTTACCTTCAACAGCAGCTCCTGCTATGCAATGGGAAGGTCGGCCAGCTCGCCAAGCGGGTGGGCATGGAGCGGACCCATCTGTACAGAAAGCTGCGCTCCCTCGGCGTCGATTTCCGCAACATCAGCGAAGACTGAGCGCTGCGTGGCCTCGAGCGTTATCTGAAGCGTAGCCTCGAAGCGTTATCTCAAGCATAGCTGCCCGGGTTCGACCGACCTGCGGTCACGACGGACTTTCGTCGGCGGCGAGTGAAATAAAGCACCCTCCGGCGACAGTGTTTGCTTTGAAAGCACAACCGGAAGTCTCCGGCATGGATGGCGCGCGCCTGGCGTTGCGGAACGGCAGGCGCGCTCCGCCCGTGTGCGCCCCGCCCGCAAAGTGCTTGCATGACTTGAAGAACAATGTTGCAGGGCATACGCCTACTGATCGTCGAGGAAATCCCCGCTGAGGCGGATCTGGCCGTCCGGCGGCTGATCGAGGGCGGCGTCCGGTGCGTTCACCTGCGCGTGGACTCGGAGACGGCGTTTCGCGAAGCGCTGCACAGGTTTCACCCCCACGTCATCCTGTCCGACCTGAATCTCCCGCGCTTCGACGGTCTGGCGGCGCTCGATATCGCGCTGCGTGACGCCCCGGACGCGCCGTTTATTTTCCTCTCCTCGACGGCCGGTGAAGAACGGGCCATCCAGGCCCTGCGCCAGGGCGCGGTCGATTACGTCCTCAAGAGTAACCCGGCGCGCCTGGTTCCGGCCGTTCGCCGCGCTCTGCGCGAGGTCACGGAGCGCGTTCGACGCCGCACGGCCGAGCGCCAGATTCGAGAGAGCGAGCAGCGTCTGCGCGACATCGTGGACACCGCGCAGGACTGGATCTGGGAGTTGAACGCCGACGGACACTACGTGTTCAGCAGTGAAGCGGTCCGCGGCATTCTCGGACTACCGGTGAAAGAGCTCATCGGCGCCCGCTTCGATGATTTCGTGCACACAGAGGACCGGGAAGCGTTCGCGCGGACCTTGGAGCAGCTGACGACGGAACGTCGGACCGCCGTCGGAATCGTGAGCCGCTGGCGACACGCCGATGGAACGTTTCGCTGGCTCGAGGGCAATCTCGTCCTGCTGGCAGGTCCGGACGCCAGGGTGACCGGATTTCGGGGGACGCACCGGGACATCACCGAGCGCAAGCAGCAGCAGGAGCGCATCGCACGGCTGACGCGCATGCTACAGATGCAAAGCGCGGTCAACGCAGCGGTCATCCGCATCCGCGATCGCGAGGAATTGCTGCGCGAAGCGTGCAGGCTGGCATTGCAGGTCGGTGGCTACGGGGGGGCATTGGTTTCCCTCGTCGCGAGCGACGGGCGCAGCGCCATTCCCTGGTATCGCGCGGGCATCGACCCCGGCCTGCCCAATATCGAACGCCTCGAATATCCCATCAGCGATGGCACGGATCCGGACACGAGCCTCATTGGCCGCGCGCTACGCACGGGTGAGATCACTTTCTGCGCCGATCTGACTCAATCGGAGCCGCCGGTCGCGAAGCGGGAGGAGTTGATCGCCGCCGGTTACAAGTCGGTCGTCGCGTTGCCGCTGAGTGTCGACGGAGCGCGCATCGGAGTTCTGTCATTGGCCTCGCGCGAAAGCGATCTGCTCGGCGATGAAGAGCTGATTCTGCTGCAGGACATGCTAGCGAGCCTGTCCTTTGCGCTCCAATACCGGCAGAAGGAGCACGATGCTCAGATCCTCGCCTACTTCGACCCGCTGACGGGTCTCGCCAAGCGCGCCCTGTTCTGCGAGCGGCTCGATCTATCGCTGAAGAATCGTGCCGGTCCGGAAAGCGCGCCTACGGTGGTGGCTTTCGATGTCATGCACCTCAGCAACGTCAACGACAGTTTCGGGCGTCACGTCGGCGACCTGCTGCTGCAGCGGGTCGCGGACCGCCTCAAGCATCACGTCGACGACGATGAGCGCGTCGGCTACCTGGGTGGAGGAACCTTCGCCATGATTCTGCCGCAGGTCGAAACGTCCGCGGACAGTGTCACTTCGCTGTTGGAAAGCACCGTCTTTCGCGACGTCTTCCACATCGAAGGGCGCGCCATCCGGGCTTCCTTCAAAACCGGACTGGCGCTCTTCCCGGTGGACGGGGCGGACGGCAACACTCTGGTCCAACGGGCGGAGGCGGCGCTGAAGCAGGCGAAGGAGTCCGGCGAGCAGTATCTGCACTATCAAATCCAGATGCACAGCGACGTCGCGGAACGGCTCGCGCTGGAACACAAGCTGCGCATTGCTCTGGACGAACAGCAGTTCATCGTGCACTACCAGCCGCAGGTGAACATCGGAACCGGGCGGATCGAGACTGTCGAGGCTCTCTTGCGATGGAACGATCCGCAGCACGGTCTGACGCTGCCGGCGCGATTTCTCGACGTGCTCGAAGCCTCCGGCCTGGTCGTTGCCGTGGGCGACTGGGTGTTGCAGACGGCCGTCGAGGACTGCCTGCATTGGCGCAGCCTCGGACTCGAACCGGTGCGCGTCGCCGTCAACGTGTCGGCGCAACAGATCCGGCGACGCACCTTCGTCGAGCACTTTCATGCCGCGGCCACACGCTGCGCGGTCGGCGGCTTTGGCCTGGACGTGGAAATCACCGAAACCGGACTGCTGCACGACATGGAGGGTGCCAGCCGCAAGCTGCGGGAGCTGCGCACGGCCGGCATGCGCATTGCGATCGATGACTTCGGAACCGGTTACTCATCCCTCGGACTGTTGTCGAAGCTGCCGGTGGACATGCTGAAGATCGACCGATCGTTCATCAGTGGCCTGCCGGACGATCCGGCGAGCGTGACCCTGGTGTCGAGCATCGTCGGGCTGGCGTCCGCGTTTCAGCTCATCACGGTTGCGGAAGGTGTCGAGACGCAATCGCAGTTCGAGCTGCTGCGCCGGCTGAAGTGCGATCATTCCCAGGGGTACCTGCACTCGCTGCCGGTCGCAGCCAGGCAGATCGAGCAGATGCTCATTCCTACGGCGCGTTCGAACACGCAGCGGCCGAACGCCACGGTCAGCCGCGCTCCGCGCACCTGAGTCAGTCGCCCACGCGGATCACCAGCGCGTCGATTTCGGCCGCCTGCAATTGCTTGCGCATTCTGTTGAGCTGATCGAGTCTCGTGATCGGTCCGATTCGCACGCGGTGCCACACATCCGTATCGACCGCGACCCGCTGGACGGTCGCCTCGATTCCCTGCAGGGCAAGTTGCGCGCGGACGCGATCGGCATCCGCCTGGTTCCGGTAGGAGCCGGCCTGCAGCACGTACACGCCGGGACGTTCCACCGGCGCGGTTGCCGGCAGATCGCGTTTGACCTCCTTGTCTTTCTCCGGCACAACCACTTCGAAGTTGGGCAGACGATCGTAGAAGGTGTATTTCTCACCTGCGGCGGTGCCGTCGAGGTCCGCCGGAGCGGTGCGCCTGGGGTCGGGTCGCGGCGTCTCGGCCACCGCATCATGCGCCGCCTCACGCTTGCCGCTCATGTAAACAAAGAGGCTGGTGGCGAGTACCAGGCCAACGAGCGTACCCACGCCGAATTCTCGCAGCCGCCCGAAATTGACCGGCCGGCCCTTCGCCGACTTGTAGTCCCGGGTCGTCAGTCTTGCCATACCCTGCTCGCGGTCGCAAGGCGCGTGCTGCGCCCCACTTACATGCTCTCCGGGGAAGAGACCCCCAGAAGCGCCAGACCGTTACGGATCACCTGCTGCACCCCCGAGACCAGTGCGAGTCGCGCGTTGCGCAGTTCGGACTGCGCGACTATGAACTGCTCAGCGTTGTAGTACGTGTGGAACGCGTTCGCAAGCTCGCGCAGGTAGTGTGCCACGGCGTGCGGCGCCCGATTGGTGGCCGCGAGCTCGAGAACTTCCGGGTAGCGGGCGAGCGCCTGCAGCACCGCCTGCTCGTGATCTGCGGTGAGCAAGCCCGCGTTGCTCAGGCCTTCGGCGCTATCGACCGCTAAGCCGCGCGCGGCCAGCTGCTTGAGGACGCTCGAGACTCGCGCGTGTGCGTACTGGATGTAGAACACCGGGTTCTCGTTGGATCGAGACTTGGCCAGCTCGAGATCGAAATCGAGCGGTTGGTCGTGACTGCGCATGAGATAGAAGAAGCGGCAGGCATCGTTTCCGACCTCCTCGCGCAACTGGCGCAGGGTCACGAATTGTGCCTCCCGTTTGCCCATGGGCACTTTCTCGCCGCCACGGAACAGGCTCACGAACTGGATCAGATTCACTTCGAGGCAATCGCCCGGTTCACCCATTGCCACCAGTCCCGCACGGACGCGTGCGATATACCCGTGATGATCGGCTCCCAGGATGTCGATGAGGCGCTCGAATCCACGCTCGCGTTTCTCGAGGTGATAGGCGATGTCCGAGGCAAAGTAGGTCTTCTGACCGTTCTCCCGGATGACCACGCGATCCTTCTCGTCGCCGAACTCGGTGGCGCGGAACCACAGGGCGCCGTCCTTGCGAAACAGCCGGCCTTGCGCTTCAAGTCGCGCAAGCGCGCGATCGATGGCACCGCTGTCCGCGAGCGCACGCTCCGAATACCACCGGTCGAACACAACGCCGAACTGCTGCAGGTCGTTGCGGACGTCCGCCAGCATGTCATCCAGTGAGAACTCCAGGACGCGGTTGAATGCCTCCGGTCCGATGAGCTGTCGTGCTCGTTCGATGACGGCATCGATATACGCCTCCTTGTCTCCCGCCGGTGCATCGGGGGGAAGATGGGCGAGGACATCCTGTGCCGGTCTCTGCAAACGGTCGCCTACTTGCGCACGCAGCTTCTCTGCGATAGCCCGTACGTAATCGCCTCGATAGCCGTTTTCCGGAAAGGGAAGCTTCTCGCCGCCGATCTCCAGATACCGTATCCAGGTGCTGGCGGCGAGGATGTCGACCTGACGCCCGGCATCGTTGATGTAGTACTCGCGACGCACGTCGAACCCGGTTGCCGCCAGGATGTTCGATAGGGTAGCCCCATAAGCCGCCTGGCGCCCGTGCCCGACGTGCAGCGGTCCCGTCGGATTCGCGGACACGAACTCGACCAGGACTCGCGGGCCTCGTCCGAGCTCGCTTCGGCCGTACGCCTCGCCCAGCGCGTGAATGTTCGCGAGTTCCTGCGAGTAGGCTTCAGCCGTGAGAAAGAAGTTGATGAACCCGGCTCCGGCCACTTCCGCCCGGGCAACGAGCGAGTTGGGGGGAAGGGCGGCCACGATGGCGAGTGCCAGCTCGCGGGGATTGCGGCGCGCAGGTTTCGCAAGTCGCAGCGCGACGTTGCTGGCAAAGTCACCGTGCTTCGAGTCCTTCGTGCGTTCGACCGAGATCGAAGCGGCAGCCGGAGCTTCCGCGAGAAGTCCCCCGGCCAGCTGATTGGCCGCGGTCAGCAGTAGTTGCTCGAGTTGCTGCTTCAAGGGGTGGAAATCCAAGGCGCTTCGGAGGCGCGGGAGTGTACCCGCCCCGCCGGAGCGATGCGACCGGCCGGCATAAGGCCGCCCGGCATTAGGCCGCCCCGGATGAGGCCGCCTGTGCCGGTGGTCGTGCCGCCTTCACGCGCCCGCATTTGGCGGTATCAAGGCAGACCCGGAGGTGCATCCTGCATGTGCAGGAACAGGTCACCCCGCGGTGCGATCCGGCCGATCCGACACCCGAAAATTGGAATGATGAAGATGGCGATCGAGCAGCGATCGTTGAGGTTGATCAGTGTTCCGCCCCCGGACTGGGACTGCACGCGATGGGTCGCTGCATAGTCCCAGCCGAACTGAACCTGACGAATCATTTCTGGTGCCAGGTTCGGGGGCGTTGCGGGCGGAGCCAGAGCTGAGGCTCTTCTGCCTGCCGCATCGTCCTTTGCGAGTTGTCGTGCCGCCGCCTGACGGATTTCGCTGTGCCAGTCGATTGCAGTGGGCGCGGAGCTCTCCGGCTCGGGCGCGACTTCGTCGGCGGACCGCGCCGGGAAGGCCGGTTGCTGTGGCATGAGTGCTGGCGTGGGTGTGGGTGCTGGCGTGGGTGTGGGTACGGATGCGGGTTCCGAACGTATGTGTACGCCCGGACGCGCGTCGGTCGGAGTCGCGCTCGTTGCTCGCGGCTGTTGGTCCACGTCTCTGAGTATGGGTGGCAGGAACAGGAGCATCGCGGGGCCTTCCGGAAGGGTCTGGATCGTGTTCCGGCTCGAGTCGTTGAACAGCACGACCAACGCTACGTGCGCAGCGACGACGACCACGAAGATAACAAGTCGTGCGTCGGAGGTTCCTCCGCCACGGAACCAAGTGCGCTGCTCATTGTCAGCAGGCGGCTGCAGGCCATACGAAGCCAACGGTGAGCCCTTCACGGCAACTCCCTGCGTCAACGTATCGGTGTTACCGAGCTTCGAGTTTTTGGGAACGAAAAGAGTTCCCGCAGATTTCCGCGGCCGAGTTGCCGAGTTGCCGAGTTGCCGAGTTGCCGAGTTGCCGAGTTGCCGAGTTGCCGAGTTGGGGGTTGG
>FTEO01001075.1_pt1 | contig 21227 bp, 13 predicted proteins | sample 1640211 | NCBI WGS metagenome assembly FTEO01 (sample SAMEA3914816, study PRJEB12502) | metagenome | biome: forest; material: soil | place: USA | collected 2011-09-16 | depth 0.3 m | reverse complement strand
GTTCGGCATGAACGTGGGCGGCATTCCATTCGCCGCGCATCGGCAGGGGTTCGTCCTGGTGGTCGGCACCCTGACGCTGATCACCGGAGTGCTGGCTTACTTCCTGCTCGTCAGGCGTCGCGACTGACGGTCAACGGACCGGCTACGGGTCCGACCCGTTCACGTAGCGCGGCTGGGTGGTGGCCCTTCCAGGACCTGCAGCAGCTGCGACTCTCCGTCCCCCGCGACCTCCAGGAACGGTCCGACCGTGCCCTCCAAAAAAATCCGCTCATCTCGGCCGCGAGCCACGCCGCGGGCGGTGCGACGATCGGTTCTGTTCCGCGCAACGCTAGCCTAGGTCGACCTTCAGCGTGTTGAGTCCCTCTGAGAGTCGCTCCCGTAGGGAAGCCATTGCCACGAGCGCCGCCCCGCGCCGATGCGGGTTCGTGTCGCGGTTGAACGATAGAGCCTGTCCATTCAGCGCGATCTCGTTGACGCCGCAGCCGGAACTTCCGATTCGATAGTGCACTTGCATCGGGCGGCCCAGCAGAGTCGTCTCAACATGCAGCTCGTCAAGCGCGCTCGGAATCACGGGGTCTACGCGCAGCACCTCCGATTCACAACTCAGTCCAAGGAAGCGCCGGACGATGAGCCCCAGTGCTATGCCCGCACCGCTCGAGTAGACACGCCAGCCACCGTCGAGCGCAATCGCGCCGCGCGCGACGCGCTCATACTCAGCACCGGCCTGATAACGATCCTCGAACGCAGCGTCGGAGCTGGAGTAGTAGCAGTTCGCCTGACGCATGGTTGCGCTGGGTACGATCGAGCGGATGCCGATCGGATTGGCCTGGCAAAGCGCCTGAAAGAACCGTTCCGGTTCTCCAACGTGCGCCAACGCTTGGGCGTACCGTAGATGTGCATGCATATACATCAGGCCGATCTCTCGCCCAAAGAACGTTGCGGTTTCCGCGCGCTGAAAGATGCGTTGCAGGCCGCCGTGGTAGGGCATCGGCCTGTCAAACAGGCGAGCGCCGTCCGGGCCACTCATGTGCACGTCAATCAACCGCAGATGCTCGCGGGTCTGTGCCGGTGTCAGCATGTCCTCCAGGATCGCATGGATCATTGCCAGCGAGCTGTACCGTACACCGGTCGTCTCATCGCTCGGATGCAGCAGGTAACGCACGTGCCCGTTGTCTTCAAAGTGTGCATAGCCGGCAAGTACGCCGTCCACTACGAGCAGACGCTGAAAATCACGCAGCACGGCCTCCGCCCGGCTTTCGAACCTGAGGGATTCATTCCCGCGCCCGATCGCACGCAGCGCGCGGCCCATGGTTGTCAGCGTCTGAAAGTGTAGTGTTACCGTCCAGGCACTGCACATGCGGTCGCGCATGAGGGGATCGGCTGGCTGCAGAGAGTCGTTCCAGTCACCGTGGCCGTAAGCGGCCAGGGCGGTGCCCGGTATGACGCGCTGTTCTATTAGCGACAGCGCGCGCAGCGCGTGTTCCCATACTGTTGCACGTTCGCCCGCATCCGCGGCGCGCGCGTCAAAGAATGGAATGCTCTCCGCCAGAAGGCCGGCGTCGCCCGAAGCGATCAGGTATTGGGCCAGAACCAGGAGCGGCCAGAAAACAATGTCGCCATGCGAATCCCCGGGTCGTATGTTGCGCTCCCGCTCGAAGAACATGAACCACTGCGGCCAATCGCCGTCCCCGTTCTGGGCGCTCATCACACGCAACAACAGATCCCGGACCGGTTCGATGCGGCCGAGCGCCAGCAGCATCTCGACCGGACCCTGACACACGTCGCGCGTTCCCCAGCCGCCACCGGAATATTGCTCAAGGCCCCGCGGCGAAAGGTAGTGCACGAGTGAATCGTGCGTGTACCAGGGGACGATATCCGCAAGGCGTGCAACCTGCTCGCAGAGCGGGCTCGCGGCCGCGGCCCGCATCGGCAGGCCAGGGATGAGAGGGGTTCCGGCCTCGACGCGCAGCGGCGCGGGGCTCTCCTCTGCGACGAGGTGACCTTTAATATGCAGGCCGACCGAGGAGGACGGCGCAGTCACGATGCACAGAAATGGCTGCTGACGGGAGCTCTCATCAATGAACAGCAGCTCATCGCCGCCCACTCGTTCGAACTTCGTGCCGGACCGCGGGAAAATGCGAAAACTCCCGTTGGGAAACCGGTTCGCAAGCTCGCTTCCGGTCACAGGGGCGAGGCTGATCGCATTATCCTCGCGCCACCAGTGCACCGCGCCTGGCGTGCTCCCATCATCGCCGTTGAGCGCCACGTGATGCGAGATGAGGAACCGGACGGGCTCGCCCGAGGTCACCTCAATCGAAAGTGTCAGTTCGTCCGGATCGCTGTGTGCTTCGGCACGAATCTGAACCATGCCCTCCTCGTGGCGATAGATCCACCGGCACGCGTTCGGGGACATTTCGAAAGCGGATGGCACGTTCAGCAGGCGCCATGCCCCGCCTGTCTGCATGAACACACGCTGCCCGTGCGACCGGAACAGTCCGAGATAGCTGTGAACGGTGGAAAGAAAGCGATTGATGCTCACGTGTCCCTGCGTCAGCATCGAATGAAAGACACCGCTCATCCACGCCGTGGAGGTCAATGCGGTTTCATCCGGGGTCAAGTGGCGACCCGTGCGCAGCAAGTGCCCGTGGGGGCGTTGCGTGTACTGTTCCTTTGCACTCAACACCACGTGGCAGTCGGCGCCATGAAAGAAGGACAGGCGTTCGCCGGTTTCGCCCAATTCCTCGTGCCGCCAGGGAGAAGCGAAGAGCAACCGCAGCGCCTGCGTATCCAGGTCGAGGCCGTTGAGGAGCGCGGCTGAAGTGAAAATCGTGGCGCTCCCCGACGTCGCTGCGGGGCTCGAGGGGATTGAAGGGGCCGCCGCTTCCGGGAGCGCAAGCGTTTGGCTCACGCGTTCGAGGTCGGACGCCGATGTGGCGCTGGGGTGATCTGCGAGATACGCGCCGAAAAAGCCGGCAGTCACGGGGAGGTTCGGCTCCAGGCGCATCACCGCATCACGAATGACCACCATCGAGTGTTCATGCTGCAAGCGACGGCCGGGGAGGTCGCCGGCGAGTCCGACCGGCGAGGCGCCCCTTCGAGTTGCGAGCCCGTGAAACTGCAGGGTGTCGGTGGCGTACGAGGTCCCGGTACGCAAAGAGCCGATCAGACACCACGGATGGCGACCTTCGGCCGCGAGGTTTTGCCTGGTGGCGACCACACATCCGTTGGTCCCGTGAGACAGCGGGGTATGGTCCAGGTACTGACTCACGTAGTACTCGTTGAGGCGCACCGCACCATAGGGCGCCAAGGCAAGATCCTGCGCGTAGGTCAGATCCACTTGCTGAGCCGTGGAGCTGCGGTTCTCGAGACGCACGTGCCAGAACCAGGTGGCTGCACTCCGGGCCAGCACGAGCGCGATCGAATAATGGATTCCGAGCCATTCGCCGGTCCCGACCAGCAGGCCGGCGGCCCGATCGATATGGAAGTGAGCTGGGCTCAAGGGTCCGAGAAGGGGCGTCCATTCGACGGTTTCGGCGGTCGCGTTTCCGACGGGGGCCGAGCGGCGTCGCAGATAAAGATTCGCAGGTCCGCCGTCGATCTCGTTGCCGACAAAGAGGTTCAGCGCGATCCCCGTGCAATCGAAGCGGCGCAGCGAGCCGTTGGCATTGATTTCGGCGCGCAGCCCCGCTGGGCTGGACAGACTGATCAAGGCCGGATCGGCGTGTGGCTCAGGCATGCGGCAACTATCCCCCGGGGAGTGGTCCACACCATAACGCGTGGCCCTCCGACGTTGCACCTTTCGACGGGCGAACCGGGCCGGGCGACCTCGTAAGGTGCACGTGCAGCGGCCTTGGCAATATAGTGCTCCGGTCCGTAGCGTCCAGGCGACGCTTGACGGCCGCAGAAGAGGGCGTTCGAGGGGAATACCGATGAAGATCAGAGGTTCAGGTTGCGGCACGGGTGCCGCCGCGTTACTCAGCCTCGCGCTGCTGACCAGCCCCGGAAGCGAGGCCGCCGAGTCCGCGGCGTGTGATCGCGCCTGCCTCAACGGGCTCGCGGAGAAGTACCTTGCGGCAATGCTGTCCCATGATCCCTCCAAGGCTCCACTGGCTCACAACGTGCGCTATACCGAGAACGGCGTGGAGCTCACCCTGCCCGATGGGCTCTGGCGTACGCTCGAGAGCGTAGGTGTGTACCGGCTCTTCGTGACGGATGGGAAAGAGGGTTCGGTCGGCTTCTTCGTCAAGGCCCAGGAAAACGGTGCGCCCGTACTCGTGGCCACCCGCCTAAAAGTGCTCAAGCAGCAGATCACCGAGATCGAAAGCAATGCCTCGCGCCTCAGCGGGACGATAGGCGGAGGTCCCAGCTCACAGCCGCGGGTCGACCAGCTCGGCGACAGTCCAAGAAAGCAGTTTCTGGAGACGCTCGCTGCGAGTCAGCGGCGCACGCGCGAACAGCTGGCGGCTGTCGTGAACGGCTACTTCACCGGTCTTGAAAACAACACCGGCGATAAGCCCCCCGAGTTCGCAGACGATTGCTTGAGGCTGGAGAATGGCTCACAGACTACGGGCCGGCCGATTGCCCCCGAGGCGATCCCAGGCCCGTTGAACTATGGCTGCAAGGAAGCCTTTGCGTTGGGTTACTACCGCGAGGACACCCGGCTCCGCAATCGTCGCGTGCTTGCCGTCGACGAGGAGCGGGGCCTCGTGTATGCGGCCGTGTACTTCGATCACGATGCCGTCCTTCGGTCGTATCCACTCAAGGACGGTCGAACGGTGACCGTCCGGAATACGGCGCCCTGGACGTGGGCGATCCACGAGATTTTCCAGGTCAACGCCGATGGCAGAATCAGTCAGGTCGAGGCCGTACTGCAGAGCGTTCCGTACGGCATGCGGCCTGGCTGGAGCACTGGCGTACGTCTGCCGAGTCCGCAGGCGATTCGGGACGGATTCAAGGAATATTGACGGGACCTTCCGCGCGCCCCGATCCTGGAAGAGCACCATGAGCCACGAGCCCGTCAAGCGTATAAGCCCCCTCGCCTCTCCCTGGCAGACCACCGACCCGTTTCTGGTGTGCGTCTATCACCAGGACGCCTTTCCGGCAGGCAATGAGGCCCTGGGACCGGCTGCATCACTGGCCGGTCGCAACAGGGGGCAGGACTTCGAGGGTAAAGACGGCTGGCGCATGTATCACGGCGACACCGTGCCCGGCTTTCCACAACATCCCCATCGGGGGTTCGAGACAGTGACTCTCGTGCGACGCGGGTTGATCGATCACTCGGATTCACTCGGAGCCGCCGCTCGGTTCGGTCACGGTGACGTGCAGTGGCTCACGGCCGGCAAAGGCGTGGTGCATGCTGAGATGTTTCCGCTGGTCCACGACGACCGTCCCAATCCTCTCGAGCTGTTTCAGATCTGGCTGAATCTGCCGGCCGCGAGCAAGCTCGACGATGCGTACTTCTCGATGCAGTGGGCCGAAGACATTCCCCGGCTCGTCACCGTCGATGACGGAGGCCTTGCCACCGAGGTGACTCTGGTGGCCGGTCACCTTGGCAGCCGGAGCGCACTGGCACCCCCGCCGAGCTCCTGGGCATCGGATCCGCGAGCGGACGTGGCCATCTGGACAATCAGGATGACCGCGCATGCGAAATGGAGATTGCCGCGCGCTGAGCGGGACTCAAACCGTGCGCTGTATTTCTTTCAAGGCCGCTCGTTGCGCATCGGCAATACGTCTGCGCCGCCTGCGTCGATGATCGAGCTCCACGCAGAGCACGAGGCCATTCTGGAAAACGGTCACGAGGATGCCGAGCTTCTGCTGCTGCAAGGCCGGCCGATCGGCGAACCCGTCGCGCAATACGGACCGTTCGTCATGAATACTCCCGCAGAGATCCAACAGGCGTTCGCCGACTACCGCCGCACGCGGTTCGGCGGTTGGCCGTGGAAGAGCGACGCACCCGTCCATCCGCGTACCCAGGCGCGGTTTGCGCGGCATGCCGATGGCAGAATGGAGCGGCCGACGGCACAGCGGTGCTGAGGCATTCGATTCGTCGACGGCTAAGGGGCCGGAAACGGTGGCTGGCCGGCGAAGTCGCGTCGAAAGTGGGCGAATGTGAGCAGCGCGGTTGCGGAACCGCCGAGTGAGGCGATGCCCGCAGTGATGGCGACGGAAACTCCGAGCATCTGCTCATCGTGGAACAGTCTGTCATCGAGCAGACCGGGCAACAGCGTGCCGAGCGTCAGGCCCAGGAAATTCAGCACGCAGAGCATGATCGCCGACACGGTTCCCCGCACCTCGTTGGGAAAGATCATCTGGATTGCAGCGTAGGAGCAGCCGATCGGGAGCGACAGGAAAAGGACAGCGGGCACGAAGAGCGCGACCATGATGCCTTGCGATGGCGACAGCATCGCGGGCACGAGAGTCACGGCGACTCCCAGCATGCTGATGAGTCCAACGCGCAGCGGTGCGTCGCTCATTCCCGCGCGCAGCCAGCGGTCCGACAGACGGCCGCCGCAGTACAAACCGACACAACCGCAACCGATCGTGAGCAGGCCCAGCACCAGTCCTGAGCGGCTTCTCGGCCAATGGTGCACACGCTCGAGGAAGGCAGGAGTCCAGCTTCCGAAGGCATAGTTGCTCATCGCCTGACAGGACATGATGACCGAGATGCCCATCGCCGACTGCCAGCGGGCGCGCAGATGTCCGACCGCGGATGACAGCCCCGGCCGCGCCCTTGGGAATCCTGCCGCTGCCGGGGAACAGCGTCGCGGCGGCTCCCGCAGCGTCGCCAGAAGCAGCACGATCAGAATCCCCGGCGACCCGACGAGCAGAAACGTCAGCCGCCACGGCTCCAATGTGCCCAGCACCGGCAGCGTGACCGGCGACAGGTGCATGACGGCCTGGACGATCAGCCCGCCGCTCACCAGAGCCAAGCCGGCTCCGACCTGCACGCCCATGCCATAGACGCTCATGGCGGAGCTCAGCCGTTCTCTGGGAAAGTAGTCTGCAATCAGGGAGAACGCCGCCGGCGACAACGACGCCTCGCCCACTCCAACTCCCATACGCGCGAGCGCAAGCGTGCCAAAGGTCCTGGCAACGCTGCCGAGGCTGGTCATCAGGCTCCAGGCGATCACCCCGAGCGCGATGAGATTGCGGCGGTTCAACCGATCCGCCAGCAGTCCGAACGGGATGCCCAGCACCGAATACAACATGGCAAAGGCGAGACCCTGCAGGAGTCCGATCTGGGTATCGCTCAAGTGCAGGTCGTGCTTCAGGGGGGTGACGAGGAAGGCGAGGATGAGCCGGTCGACGAACGAGAAGGTGTAACAGAGGGTCAACACAAACACGGCGTACCAGGCGGCACGGCGGCCCAAGAACTCCCGGTCTGCCTCGTTCGCGACACCCATGACCCCTCCCGCTCGACATTGTTTGATATGCACGGAAGTCGGCGTCTAGAATGCCTTGCATCCGGCGGACCCTCCCGCTTCGGCGGTAGTCGAGGATACCTTCATGGAATCATATTCGACGGCCACCGTACACGCGAAGGAGAAAGTCGATTACTGGCAGGACCTGTGCAGCCGTACGTATGCGGACCTCGAGCTCGCGCCGCGCGATCATCGCAACTTTGAGGGGACGCTGCGGCGCTCGTTCGCCGGTCCGTTCGCGTTCGTAAAGGTCAGCTCGTCGGCGGCGAGCATCACTCGCACCGAAGAGCACGTGACCGGATCCGGAGGACACCGGTTCGACATCTTTCTGACGCTCCGGGGCGCCAGCCTGTGTTTTCACAATGGCCGCTGCGCGACGCTCAAGGCGGGCGATTTCACCCTCGTCGATATCTCCTTGCCCTATCGCTTCGAATTCGAGGACGTGTGCAGTGCCGTCTCGATCGGGATGCCGGAAGCGCTCATCCGGGCATACCTGCCGGTTCCGGGCGCGTTTCTGTGCCGACCGATGTCGGGTCTGCGGGGCGTGAACCGCCTGGCATCGGTGATGATCGACTGTCTTTGCGATCAGGTGCAGTCGGGCCAGGTCAGCGCCGTGGGGCCCTCACTCGCTCGGGGCGTTCTCGACATCGTCGCTACGGCCTACGCATCCGTCACCGACTCACCCGTTCCAGAGTCAACCGCGGCCGCCTCGCGCCGCGTCCAGATTCGAACCTACATTGAGGCCCATCTGCGCGATCCCCGGCTCACGCCGCGCAGGATCGCCGAGGCGCTCGGGATTTCGCCTCGCTATCTGCGCCTGCTGTTTTCGCAGGCAGACGAGACCATCTCGCAGTACGTCACCCGCCGGCGAATCGAGGAGGTTGCACGGCGCCTTACTGAGCCGCTCTGGCGCGGAACCACGATTACCGACATTGCCTACGACTGGGGCTTCAGCGACGCGGCGCACTTCTCCCGCGCGTTCCGCCAACGGCACGGCCTCACGCCTCGCCAATACCGGCAGACCCACACCGTCCGGGTCTAGTACCGCCGGTGCGCTGCCGGTTTTGGGGCATTCCATTGCCGCTTTGACGCAGTCAGGTTCGGGCCCCTGCGCTAGCTTATGTGCTTTCGAGAGGGGCGAAAACATGAGAAGAACCACAAACGCTGCGCTCGTGTTGCTGTTGGCCTCGGCGCTGTTGCTCAGCGGGTCTCTCGGTGTCGGCGGTAGGGCACAGGCGGCAGAGCCTGGTGCACAGAACGCTTCCGCCGCTAATGACACGCAAGCGGATACGCAACTGCAGACAGTAACTGTCACGGCCCGCTATCGCACCGAGAATCTGCAGGAGACCCCTATTGCGATTACGGCCGTCAACGCCGAAGGGCTGGAGGCTCGTGGTTTCAACAACGTCATCGACGTCACCAAGATCGCACCGAACGTCACCCTGCAGCAATCAGGAAGCAACGGAGGCAAGGCCGCGGTCGCCTTCATCCGTGGAGTAGGGCAATCCGACTTCACCCTTGCGTTCGAGCCTGGCGTCGGCTTCTACCTTGACGATGTCTATTTCGGAACGATTTTCGGCGCCATGTTCGATCTCGGCGACATCGACAGGGTCGAGGTCCTGCGCGGCCCGCAAGGGACGCTGTTTGGCAAGAACAACGAAGGCGGCGCCGTGCGTGTCTTCACTACCCAGCCCAAGGGGGACGGTTCCGGCTACTTCGAGGCGGGGTACGGCAGCTACAACCGCTACATGGTGAAGGTTGCCTATGATTTTTCCCTCATTCCGGAGAAGCTCGCGTTACGCCTTTCGGGCGGCACGAATCGGGTCGACGGCTACGTGCAGCGCTACGATTTCGTCTGCCTGCATCCGACTCTGTCCGGCAACCTCCCACAGGTGACGGTCCGTCCGGATTGCAAGACCGGAACGGAAGGCGGCGATGAGGTTGAGACGGCGCGCGCCAATCTGCGCTGGACCCCGACCGACGATGTGGAGATCCTGGCCTCCCTGGACTTCCTCACCGACAAAGGTGAGCCGACGCCGACCAAGACTCTCGCCGTGACCTCCGGCGGAGCACTCGGTGATTACAACACGAACGTGCTGCTGAATCCGGCCTCGGGGTTCTATACGGGAGTACCGATCGATGGCCGCTTCGTCACCAACAGCCCCTACACCACGTATGCGACGTTCAAGGACCAGAGCACGGGCATCAGCTTCGACCCGGTCAACAACGTAGCTGCCTGGGGGGCCGGCAATACCCTCCTGTGGAAGACGCCGCTCGGTCTGCAGATCAAGAACGTGCTGGGTTACCGGGCGTATTCGGGAAGTTTCGTCTACGACGGCGCCGGCGCACCGCTGAGCACAGTGTTGTATGCCAATCCGGATTTCATCCACCACCAGTTCAGCGAAGAGCTGAATGTCAGCGGCACGCTGCTCAATGACTCGCTGGAGTGGGTGACGGGCGCCTATTACTACGACGGCTACAGCAAGCAGGGTAACGGCCCGGTGCTGTTGACGTCGGCCGAAATCGTGCCTCCGACCGGCTCCCCGTTCTTCTGCGAGACCGGCTGCTACGGCCTCAACTTCGTTACGAACGACCCCGTCACGGTGAAGAACAAGTCCGCCTTCCTACATGCCCAGTACCGCTTCACGAGCGCGCTGACCGCGGAGGTCGGCGTTCGCTACAGCGACGAGTCGAAGACCTACACGTTCTCCCGGGTGCTGCTGCCCACCCATCCGACCGACATCCTGTTCTCGCCGGGCTTCGATCCTGACTTCCCGTTTCTGGCCGGCTTCGCGAACCGGCCGTCGGCCAGATCGTCCACCTCGCGCTGGGATCCGAAAGTGGCGCTGCAGTACAACTGGACGCCCAGCGTGATGACGTACGTACAGTACGCCACTGGCTTCAAGGGGGGTGGCATCAACCCCCATCCGGTGTTCGCCAATCAGGCCGTGCCCTTCAAGGCGGAAACCCTGTCGTCCTACGAGGTCGGAGCGAAAACCCAGTGGTTCGACAATCGCGTGCGCCTGAATGCGGCGGCCTTCCTCAGCAACTACAAGGATCTGCAGATCACCGTGATTGGACCTGCCGGCGCGGATATCGTGCAGAACGCAGGCCACATCCGGATCTCCGGAGTGGAGGGGGAGATCGAGGCCGAGCCGGTGCCGGGACTGTTACTCAACGGCTCATTCGGCTTCCTCAACTACCATACGGTCGAGCTGGGCTCCGCCGCCGGCGTCATCGGCGGCCCGACCGAGCACAGTCAGCCGCCCTACGTTCCCAGGTGGAAGGGCAATATCGGCCTGCAGTACGGCATCCGGCTCGGCGGCGGCGGCGTCGTGACCCCGCGCGTCGATTGGACCTACCAGACGCAGGTATTCAACGATCCATCCAACGATCCGCTGGCACTGCAGCCGGCCTATGGCCTCCTCGATGGACGGCTGACCTGGGAGCCACCTGACCGGCAGTGGCAGGTTGCGCTGGTGATCCAGAACGCACTCGACAAGGTGTACTACATCAATAAGTTGGACAACACGGGCAGCTTCGGCGTGGTCGACGGGCAGCCTGGTTTGCCCCGGACGCTGTTCTTCAGTATCAAACGGAAATTCTGATTGCGGCTAACCGACCGCGTGCTCCATGGCTCCTCGCAATTTCGAGTACCGATTCCGTCCACCGCACAGTCGACCGTCCGATCTCGGCCGGCGACCGCCGCGCTACTCGCGCGCCGTCGAGGACGGCATGATCATCGAGAAGGATCTGCCGGTGCGTCTGCGGGACGGCGCGACAATCTATATCGATGTATTCCGACCCGCTGACGAGCGTCCCGCCGCGCCGCTGATCGGTTGGGGCCCGTACGGCAAACACGGGCACATCCAGTATCACCACACGTTTCCAAACTGGGGAGGCGATCCCTCGCACATCTCCAAGTACGCGGCGTTCGAAGCGCCGGACCCGGCGTTTTGGGTCCCGCGGGGCTACGCGATCATCAATCCCGATACGCGGGGAACCTGGGGTGCCGAAGGGCGGGCGACGTACCTGTCTCCGGAAGAGGCCCTCGATTTCTACGATCTCATCGAGTGGGCCGGAACCCAGGGCTGGAGCAACGGCAGGGTCGGTCTCTCGGGCGTCTCCTATCTGACCAGCGCTCAATGGCGTGTGGCCGAGACGCGGCCGCCGCATCTCGCGGCCATCAATCCCTGGGAGGGCTGGGCCGACACGTATCGCGAAGTGGTCCGTCATGGCGGTATTCCGGAGACCTTCTTCTGGCCGTATCTGACACCTCGCTGGGGGGCGAGCACGACGGAGGTCGAGGATCTGCAGGCGGAGACCCGCGAGCACCCGTTCTTCGACGAGTTCTGGAAATCCAAGGCCGCGGATTTTTCGCGGATCCGCGTGCCTGCCTACGTCGTGGCAAGCTGGACGGACCAGGGACTGCATACTCGCGGAACGCTCGAAGGCTTCAAACATATCGCCTCGCAGGAGAAGTGGCTCGAGGTGCACGGGCGCAAGAAGTGGGCGTACTTCTACGAGCCGGAGAGTGTGCGGCGCCAACATCAGTTCTTCGAGCACTTCCTGCGCGGAAACCCGACATCCCTTTCTGGCTGGCCGCGTGTGCGAGTCGAGGCGCGCGAACGATTCTACGTGGGCGAGATGCACTCGGAGAGCGAGTGGCCGATTGCGCGTACACGGTATGAGAAACTGTTCCTGGATGCACGCACCGCGAGTCTGCGACGGGAGCCGCTTACCCAGGAGGCCTCGGTAGCGTACGAAACCGATCGTTCGCTCGCCGACCCGGGCCGCGCTCAGTTCGACTTCACCTTCGAGCAGCGTACCGACCTGATCGGCCACATGAAACTTCGTTTGTGGGTAACGGCTCCGCAAGCCACGGATCTGGATCTGTTCGTGGCCATTCAGAAGCTCGACGCGCAGGGCGCCGTCGTGCCGTTCGCGTTCTGGGCGCATTTCGATGATGGTCCCGTCGCGCTCGGCTGGCTGCGTGCTTCGCATCGCGAGCTGGACCCGGAGAACTCGGTGCCGCACCAGCCGGTCCTTTATCATCGCCGCGCGCTGCCCGTGGCGAGCGGTGAGACCGTGCCGGTCGAGATAGAGATCTGGCCCTCCGGAACACGGTTCGAAGCCGCAGAGTGTCTCAGGCTCGTGGTTCAAGGCAGCGACATCTATAGCTACCCGAAACCGGTGATGTGCGACCGCCACGAGGAAACGGTGAACGCCGGCTCCCACGTCATCCACTCGGGCGGAAAATATGACTCGTATCTTCTGGTACCGGTCATTCCTGCCGGCTAGCGTGCAGCGGCGCCCGGTTCGCAAGGCGACGAGCTTTGCATTCCCGCCCGCGGCACGCAGACCTCATGCAGCTTCCGGATGAGCGAACGACGCGCCCACTCGTGCGTTAATGGGCCATGGATGTGCGTGGCTCATCGATTCGTCGCCGGGCGATCAACTGGACGCTCGGGACGCTGGCGGTTCTGCTCGGGCTGGTGGCCGTACTCGGCGCCGCCGCCGTCTTGTTGGACGCGAGCCATTTCCGGGGGCCGCTGATCCGGTACTTCAGCGCGCGCACCGACCGTCAGATCCGGGTCGAGGGGACTCTCGAGGGGCATCTGTTCTCACTGCATCCCCGACTGGTCGCGGAGCGGGTGGCGATCGGTAACCCACCGTGGACGCCGCCGGGGACGACAGCCGAGATACAAAGACTTACGCTCGTTCTGGATCTGTCGACGTTCCTGCATACGTTCTCCATCCGTAGTCTGGAGATGCAGGGCGCGACCTTGCATCTCGCGCGGGATCTGGAAGGTCGGGCGAACTGGCAGTGGACCGATCCACGAAAGCCCGGCGCCGAGGGATCGCCTTTCATCCGCAGTCTGTCGGTTACAAACGCGCACGTTGAGGTTCAGGACGTGCGACGGCATCTGAAATTCAACGGCACCGTTTCCGCACGGGACGTGGGGACGGGAGTCGCGCGTCCGTTGAGGGTCGATGCGTCGGGCCGGCTTAACGACCGGCCGGTCACCTTCGCGGTCAACGGCGATCCTCTGGCGACCGCCAGTCCCCGGCAGGCCTATCGCTTTGCTTTCGGTGAGCGCTCGAGCGGCTCGCTTCTCGTCGGCCGCGGTTCTCTGCCGCGTCCCTTCGACTTCCGCGAGTTCGAAGCGACGTTCGCAGCCGAGGGCCAGGACATGAGAGATCTGTACTTCCTGACGGGTGTCACCCTGCCCGATACCGGCGCGTATCACCTGTCCGGCCAGTTTGTGCGCCACGATGCGAACTTCAGGTTCAGCGATCTGCAAGCGACCTCCGGTCAGAGCGATGTGCGCGGAACGCTCGACATCGCGGCCTCGAGCAACCCGTCCAGGATCGACGCCGATCTGCAGTCGGAGAGATTCCGGTTGTCGGACCTCGGCACCCGGGCAGCGGGCCGCGCGCCCGAGAGCTCTGCAGCGAGCCAGGCAAGACTGTTGCCGGATATCGCTTTGCATCTCGAGGGCCTGCGGCTAAGCGATGCGGCGATCTCCTTTCACGGGGCCCGTGTTGAGGCGGGGAGTGTTTCGTTTCACGCGGTCGCCGCGAAGGTGAGGATCGAACACGGAGTTCTGAAAGCCAGTCCGGTCACGGCGTCGTTCTTCGATCAGGGAACCCTTACAGGGAGCCTCAAGCTTGATGCAACGAAGGAACTGCCGGCCGCAGACCTCGACGTCAGAGTCAAAGACCTGCCGCTCGGCCAGCTCGGCCGTAAGGACCCAGGGCAGGCGCCGCTCGAGGGGCGGCTGCAGGGACGCTTCATCCTGAAGGGGCGCGGTGTGACGGTGCGCCGGCTCGCCGCGAACGCGGACGGTAACGTGACAGTAGTCCTGCCGCGCGGGACGATACGCGCATCGTTGGCGGAACTGGCTGGAGGCGATCTCACGCGGAGCCTGGGCCTGTTGGGCCAGGACAAGCAGACTGACATCCGCTGCGGAATCGCTAGTTTTGAGGTTCACGACGGCACGATGAGTTCGCAGACCCTCGTGTTCGATACCGATCCCGTTCTGATCACCGGTAAGGGCGCCATCCACCTCGACTCGGAAGCCCTCGATTTCGTCCTCAACGCTCGTCCCAAGCGCGCGCGTTTAGTGCGAGTGCGCGCGCCGCTGACCGTCCGCGGTACTCTCGCGCATCCGTCGATCGGCATCGAAAAGGGCAATGCCGTTGCTCAAGCCGGCGCAGCGGTCGCCCTCGGCGTCGCGCTTACTCCGGTCGCCGCACTCCTGGCGTTCGTCGACGCTGGACTTGCCAAGGATGCGGACTGCGGAGCCTTGATTGCGGAGGGACGCTCCGACGGAGTTCGCGTGAAGGAGACTCCCTCCGCCCGCTGATCCTGCTGTCCTCGGGACGCCGCCGCCAGCTGCAAGCTCACTCGCCAGCCGAGTGGGTGAGCCGCTTGAGCCCACTCCTCGTTGTGGCCGCCGACAACGTATTGGCGGGATTCGTTCGTCGTGTTAGTTTCATATCTAACGGGCGCGCCGCGTTGATCGCGGTGCAACATCGTCGCGGTGCCTGAACTCAGGGGGCGAGTATGAAGCTATGGATAGGCGCAGGAGCCTTCGCGGTCGTGTGGGCGTGCGTGGGATGTGGCGGGGCACCCTCGCCGCGATCGGATCCGAACGCGGTTCCGAAGGAGCTGGTGCCGGTGGGATACGAAGCCAAGGACTGTCACTTCAAGGAGGTGCCGTCGGCGGTCGAGGACTCGCCCCCGCCCGTGGCCTCGGATCCGTCCGGCGGAAACATGATTCAGAACTCCGCCTCTCGCGGTGAGCGACTCCGGCGCGAAGTTGTCTGCCACCGTGAAAAGACCGTACGCACGCAGGTCTGCACCGATGACAACGGTGTGGAGCATCCGTTGCAGTGGTGCAAGGACCGCGGCGGGCTCGTGGAACCGGAAGACGGGAAACCGACGAGCGCGCTGGACCCGGTCCACGGCGCCGGTCGCTCAGTACCCTACGGCCTTTCCGGTCTCGTTGCGCGCATCGCTCGCGCCCAGGCGCGTGCCGGTCTTCGAGTCGATCTCTATGCACTCACCGTCACCGCCGAGTCCGAACGCCGGGGTGTACCCCCATGACTTGAGGAGGTTGAGGGTGTCCGGGGAGAATCGATCGCGCTCTATCAACATCCGGTCCGGCATCCACTGGTGATGGAAGCGCGGCGCGTTCACCGCCTGCTGTATGTCGAGACCGTAGTCCACCACGCCGAGGAGGATGTTGGCGACGGTCGTGATGATCGTCGGGCCGCCGGGCGTCCCCAGCACCAGCCACGGCTTGCCGTCCTTCAGCACGATGGTCGGTGTCATGGCGGACAGCGGGCGCTTGTTGGGTCCGATGAGGTTCGCGTCGCTTTGCAGGAGGCCGAACATGTTCGGCACACCCGCCTTGGAGGAGAAATCGTCCATCTCGTCGTTCAACAGAAATGCGAGGGCGCCGACCGTCACCTTTGACCCAAACGCGCCATTCAGCGTCGTAGTGACGGCAACTGCGTTGCCATCGGCATCGACCACGGAGTAGTGCGTGGTCTGGGTGGGTTCGGGCGCTGCCGGTTCCACGGGGTGTTCGCTGGCGTAGCGACTCAGTTCCGGGGAGGTCGGCGGGCGCTCGAGCTGCGTGGAAGGCGTGGCCTTCTGCAGTTGGATCGAGCTGCGCCAGGCGACCGCGTAGGGCTTGGCGGTGAGTTGCAAAACCGGAACAGCGCTGAATTCCGGATCGCCGAGGAACTGCGCGCGGTCGTAGAACGTACGGCGATAGGCTTCGGTGATCAGATGGATCGATTCGGCCGAATCCAGCCCTGCCTTGCCGAGGTCGTATCCCTCGAGGATGTTCAGCGTCTCGACCAAGGCGATGCCGCCGGAAGAGGGCGGCGGGGCACTGATGATCTGCAGGCCGCGGTAGGTTCCCGTCACGGGTTCGCGCTCCTTGACGTCATAGTTCGCCAGATCTTCCGGGGTGATGAGACCCCCGCCCTGCTGCACGAATTCGGCGATCTCGCGAGCCATCCTGCCCTTGTAGAAGTCCTCGGGATCCGCCGCGATGCGCTCGAGCGTGCGGGCCAGCTGCGGCTGTTTGAAAATATCGCCCTGATGCCAGCCGTGGCCATCATTCTGGAAGATGCGTTTCGAGTCCGGAAATTGCGAAAAGCCCGCATCGGCACTCATCTGGCGGGCATCGTCCCAGCTGAGTGGAAAACCCTGACGGGCCAGGCGGATGGCCGGCTGCAGCACGCGCTTCAGGTCGAGCTTGCCGAAGTGCTGCTCGGCGTACGCCATGCCCTTCACGGACCCCGGCACGCCCGCCGCTAAGTAGCCGATCCGGCTCAGGCCCGGGGTCACCTGCCCCTGCGCGTTCAGATACATCCGCGCCATGGCCTTGCCGGGCGCCTTCTCGCGGAAATCGATGAAATGCGTCTGGCCACCGGCCATCCGCACCAGCATGAATCCGCCGCCGCCGATGTTCCCCGAGGACGGATGCACCACGGCCAGCGCGAATGAGGTCGCGACTGCGGCATCGATCGCATTGCCGCCCGCCTTCATCATCTCCACCCCGGCCGCCGAGGCGAGCTCGTGGACACTCACGACCATGCCGTGATCGGCGTGTTCGGGATGCATCCCCCCGCCGGCAAGACACACTGGTGCGGCAACGATCGCGGCGAGAGCGAGGAACGCGGCCCGAGCTCGAAGCTTCATGAAGGATCCTGAACGACGACGAAAAGGGGGGGCGAATAGTGCCACAGGACGGCCCCATTCCCGATGTATCATCGCAGCTCGAGGGCTCAAGCCTGGGCTTTCACCCTCGATGATCGCGCCGGTACCGGGATCGCAGTGAGCGCACGAATTCAAGCGCGATTCTGCGGCTAACCTTGTAACTGTGAGCGGTGAGTGCGACGCGCAGGCGGTCCTCCAAGGACCGCAGCCACTGGGCTCAAGGCTTGCATGGGCGAGCCGCCTGGGAAGGCGTGCGCCGCGCGATGACCCGCGAGCCAGGAGACCGACCGGAGCGTGTCGCTCTTGCCTTGGGTCCAAGGGGTGGCCTGGGCACGGTACTCCGTCTGAGCGACGAACCAGCGGCAGGGGCCGCACGGGAATCGTGCCGACGGGTGCCGTTTGGGTGTCCGCCCGTTTGGCGTAGAACCGGCCGCGTCGGCGGCAAGCCCCTGCTCAACGTCGCTCGACGCCCTGAGCTGCAACGCATGAACAAGTCCACGGTTCTGCTGGTCCCGCTGCTGGCGGGCCTGTTCTCGAGCCACGCCTTCGCGGCTGACACGGCCTCGCCTTCCTCTGACAGCAGCGGTCTCGGCACGGTGGTGGTCACAGCTACCCGCTCGGGCGATGCTGTTCCACAAAACCTGATCGGCGCCTCGATCACGGTGCTGGACGCAGAGGCGATCGAAGATCGACAGACGAGAATCGTCTCCGACGTGCTCCGCGATGTGCCCGGGCTGGCCGTGAACCGCGCGGGCGCCGTTGGGGGCGCGACTCAGGTTCGCGTGCGCGGCACCGAAGGCAATCACGTTCTGATGCTGATCGACGGGATCAAGGCCTCCGACCCGTACATCGGGGAGTTTGATTTCGGAACGCTCATCGCCGATGACTCCGTGAGGATCGAGATCCTGCGCGGGCAACAAAGCGCGCTGTATGGATCGGACGCCATCGGTGGTGTGATCCAGTACATTACCCTGACGGGCGCCGAAGCGCCGGGGCTGCGCCTGCGTGCGGATGGAGGATCCTTCGGAACGAGTAGCGCTGGTGCGCGCTTCGCGGGCGTGGCCGGCGATCTGGACTACGCTCTGGCCTCGTCCTATTACCGCACGAACGGGACCCCGACAGCGCTGAACGGCACCCGGGATGTGGGCTCCGACAGCGCCGCGGCTTCGGTGAAGACCCTCTGGTCACCGATCGAGCATTTCAAACTGACTGCAGTCGGCCGGTATGGCTATACGCGCGCGGACACCAACAATAGCGAGACGGATCCGGCGAGTCCGCTGTTCGGGCTCACCGTCGACTCTCCCGGAGTTCACTATAGGAATACCGCCTTTTACGGCTTGCTCCGGGGAGAGCTGGGGCTGGTGGACGACCGCTGGACCAACGCGTTGACCGTACAGCTCGCCGACACGCGGCGTGACGGGTTCGATGGCCAGCTGCGCACTTCGGGCGACACCGGCGATCGCATCAAAGGTTCGTTCGAGAGCACCTATCGATTCGGCGCGAGCACGCGCAAGCAGCGCGTGACCTTCGCGGCCGATTTCGAGCGGGAGCAATATCAGAACCGGGACCCTTCGGGATTCGGCTTCGCGGGCAAGCGGCATACGGACAACCTGGGATTCGTGGGACAATACGACATCGTCGTCGACGATGCGCTCGCCCTCGGCGCCTCGCTGCGGCACGATCACAATGACCTCTTCCACGACGCCGACACCTATCGCCTGCAGGCGAGTTACCTGCTGAGTGCGGCAACCCGCTTGCGCGCCGCTGCGGGGTCTGGCATCAAGAACCCCGAATACTTCGAGTTGTTCGGATTCTCGGACGGCCAGTACATCGGCAATCCGAATCTGAAACCCGAGCAATCGCGGGGCTGGGAGGTGGGGTTCGATCAACGCTTTCTCGCCAACGCGGCCACGTTCGGCCTGACCTGGTTCACGAGCCGCCTGCGCGATGAGATCGTCACGGACTTCCCGCCTCCGCTGTTCATTGCAAGTCCAGCCAACCTCACCCAGGACACGAAGCAGCGAGGCCTGGAGGCTTCTCTCGAGGCACGCGTGAACCGACGCTGGCGAGTCGATGCGTCGTATACCTATCTACATGCGGTAGCGGATGGTGCCGAAGCCGTTCGACGTCCCGGCAACCTCGCCAGTCTGAACGTGACCGTGAAGTCGGCGGATGAACGAAGTGAGCTCACGTTCACGGCTCGGTACAACGGAAGACAAAAGGACATCACGTTCACGGACCCGACGTTTGCCTCTGAGCCCGTGGTGACGCTGGGGTCCTACACTCTCCTGAACCTCAATGGCGAGTATCGCCTGTCCGGGCGCATGTCGCTGATCGGCCGGGTCGAGAATCTCACCGGCAAACGTTACCAGGAGGTCTACAGCTTCGCGGCAGCCGGCCGCGGCGCGTTCGGCGGCTTCAGGGCAAGGTTCTGATACCGGCCGTTGAATCGGAGCTCCGGCCACCGCCTGGGCGGGTCCCGCAGGACGGGGCCTGAGGCCACACCCAAACGCCCAGCGGCCAGCGGACATTCGCGTCCCGGTTTGCTAGCCTCAAGCCCATGCGCACTAGAACCGATAGGCCGGCCACCAGGAGGCCGAGGCGCACGGATACCCCCGACGCCGATGAAACAGAAAGAGCCCGATGACACGCACACCTCCAATACGCGCCGCGCCGCGCTCGTTGGGCTGGTCGTGGTGCTGTTGCTCGTCCTTGGAGGCCTGCTGCTCACGCGCGTGCTCCACAGCGCATCGCAAATACAGGATTGCGTGATGTCCGGCCGCACGAACTGCGCGCCCATCGAGTCGGTCCGCCCGAGGGCCGATGGTGGGGCGGGGCTGCGCGATGAGCCGCAGAATCAGGGAAACAGCCCGGATGCGCAGCCCGATGGTGACTCCAACCCGCGCGCATCGCGAGAGTCGCGGGATCGCAAGCGGGAGCGGACGGCTTACTAAAGGCCGCCCGAACCACCCGGCTGTTCACCTTCCCCACTCGGCTCGCCGCGGTCACGATTCTGGTCCTGACCCTCTGGGGCGCGTTCGCCCTGGGGTATCAGGTGCCGGGCGCGCGGGCGTTGAAGAGTCTGAGCGTCGTCGTGTGGCTGCTTTTCAGTCTCGCCATGCTGGTAGCTCTGTGGCAGAGCCGGATTGCGCTCGGGATCCTGGATTTGCCGTCGCGTTCGGTGGGTTGATCCTGTGGTGGCAGCGCCTCCCGGCCTCGAACGATCGGCCATGGGCCGACGATGTCGCGCAACTGACCTCGGGCCGGGTCGAGGGCAGCCGCGTCGTATTGCACAACGTGCGCAATTTCGATTGGCGCACCGAGACCGACTACACGCAACGCTGGGAGACCCGCAGTTACGATCTGGATCGACTGGGCTCGGTGGACATGATCGTCTCCTATTGGGGCAGCGCCGCCATTGCCCATGTGTTGATTTCCTTCGGCTTCGACAACGGCGAGCAGGTGGTCTTCTCGGTCGAGATCCGTCGCGAGAGAACCGAGCGCTATTCCGAGATCGGCGGCTTCTTCAAGGAGTTCGAGCTGAGTGTGATTGCCGCCGACGAGCGCGACGTGGTGCGCGTACGTACGAATGTGCGCGGCGAAGATGACTACCTGTATCGCATTCGGATGCCTGTCTCAGCCATGCGCTCATTGTTCCTGGCGTATGTCGATCAGGCGAACACCCTCGTCCACACACCGCGTTTCTATAACACTGTAAGCGTCAACTGCACCACGCTCGTCTACCACATGATGAACCACATCCTCGGACACCTGCCGTGGGACTTTCGCATTCTGTTCTCCGGCTACCTTCCGCAATACGTCTACAAGGTGGGCGGGCTCGATACCCGATACTCGCTCGAGGCGCTGCGCGCCTTCGGACACATCACGGAGCGTGCAAAGAAAACGGATCGCAGCGCGACGTTTTCCACCGATATCCGGCAGGGTGTGCCGGCGATCGAACCGGCGAAAACGGCTGCGAACTGAACGCTTCGGACGCGATCTGCGTCTAGGTTTTGACTTCCCCGTTTCGATTACGATCCACGCTGGACTTCGACTGCGCGCGC
>FTEO01000769.1_pt1 | contig 21336 bp, 18 predicted proteins | sample 1640211 | NCBI WGS metagenome assembly FTEO01 (sample SAMEA3914816, study PRJEB12502) | metagenome | biome: forest; material: soil | place: USA | collected 2011-09-16 | depth 0.3 m | reverse complement strand
TGGGAACTCCTTACGGTCAGGCCATCTACATCTGGATGTCGCCAATCGGTGTGCCTTGCAACCAGCCGCCCTACGGAACGATTACGGCCGTCGATCTGAATACGCGTAAGGTGGCCTGGCAGGTGCCGGCAGGGACTGCCGAGCAGCTCGGTCCCTTCGGCATGGCATCACACTTGCGTATGCCCGCGGGCATGCCGACCTATGCCGGAACGATGACCACAGCGGGTGGCCTCGTGTTCTTCGCTGGCTTCCAGGACTACTACATTCGTGCCTACGATGCGCAGAATGGCAAACTCGTCTGGCAATACGCGTTACCGGTTGGCTCTAGCGCCACGCCGATGTCGTACGTGTCGCCGGTGACCGGTAAGCAGTACATCGCAATATCCATGGGTGGAGCGGCGCATTCTCCGGACAATGGTGATTACGTGATGGCCTTTAGCTTGCCGGATGCGCAGAAGTAAATATCGGGGATCGACTGCCGTCCTCGCGGAACTGGCTCGCCAATTCATCACCCGGTGGAGCTGCTGTAGTTTGCCGCAATGACCGAACCGACACCGAAGCGGATCCCTGATCAGGATCCTGCTTCGCAGGCGGGGACCGGCTGGCTGATGACCAGCCTCGACCCGAACCCGCTGATCGTTTCGCTGGTTCAGGTGGCCAGCAGCCTGCCCCTACATCATCGCTCTAAGCAAGGTGTCTACGAAACCCGGAGCAGCCCAGCTCTCTCACTGCGCCAGAGGAAGCCCGAGAAATCGGATACCCGCACGCGACAGGATGGCTGCCGCGGCCGGCTCGATCACATGCGGCGGATTGAGTGATCTGCCGATGCGGTCAACCAACTCAGCCCGGAATGTCAGCACGGACGACCGGTCATCCAGTCTCTGCGTCGACCAGCGCACTTCCACGAAGGACGTCGCATCCGAGTACGGATTCCTCTGCGGGTCCGCGCCAAGGATCTGCGCGCTTTCTTCGGCAGCGTGATCGAGCATGAGGCCAAGCGACAGCGACGACGGAATCCTCTCCAGATAGAGCGTCCCGCCATGCGACTCCGCTTGCGTGCGCAGAATGTGCAGCAGCGCGAACGTGGCACACGGATAGATATCTGCCATGCGTCGCAACGAGCTGACGTCGTCCAGGGAAATTACGCGTCGCAGCGGTGTACCGCCCACCGGATTGCCAACCTTGGCAGCCGCGGCACCTGCCGGGGAGGCCGATATGAGAACGGCAGCAGAGGCGACGACCATCCATCCGGGCAAAGCGCGAATCCATGCCCGGATGCCCGTCGATGCATTGTCTTCCTGCATACGCCTCTCCCTGAACGTGCATCTTTCCTGCGAATCCATCGGGCACCCTCGGTGCGCGCACGCCGACAGCAGTTCCGGCGTAGGGACATATATTCCCCTGCACGTGTGAAAGTCACGCGCCGCCGCCGGCGCGCCGCAGTCGGCGGATGGCTGCGCCTGCAGCGCTTGTAGAGGCAACCAGAACGCTGGATCATCCGCGCACGTACGAGTCAGCGACGGCATCAGGTTTGACGCTTCGCATGCTGTCCGCCGGGAAAGGAATCTCAATGCAGAACGTCGCCGATAAAGTGGCCTTCATTACGGGCGGTGCAAGCGGCATAGGGCTCGGCATCGTCAAGGCGTTTGCGTGGGCCGGCATGAAAGTCATCTTCACCTACCGGCGCGAGGCGCCGCTCAAGGAGACGATGGAGTACTTCGCGGGGTTTCCGCAGCTCAGCGTGCACCCGCTGCGCGTGGACGTGACCGATCGGCATGCAATGAGCAACGCCGCGCAAAGTGCCGCAGCGCTTTGTGGCAACGTGCACGTCCTCTGTACCAGCGCCGGGGTGAACCTGCTCGGTGCGATGGATTGCGCCACCTATGATGATTGGGACTGGATCATGGGCGTGAATGTCGGCGGCGTGATCAACACGCTGGTCAGCTTCCTGCCCGGAATGAAAGCGCATGGCGAGGGCGGTCACGTCATCAACGTGGCATCCATGTCATCTTTCATTTCCGGGCCCGGCGCCGGTGTCTACGCCGCATCGAAGTTTGCCGTGCGCGGCCTGACGGAGTCTCTGCGGTACAGCCTGGCCCCGCACGGCATCGGTGTCTCGCTCGTATGCCCCGGTCTCACGAAATCCAGGATCTACGAAGCACCGCTGCACCGTCCGGAGAATCTGAGCCGCACGGCGTTTCCGCTGGAACACGCGACCCTGTCGAGGCTGTCCGGGATCCATGCGCTCGGCATGGATCCCGATGAGGTCGGCCGCAAGACGCTCGATGCCCTGCTCCACAATCGCTTCTACGTCTTTTCACATCCCGAGTTCCGCGAGGAGCTGCGCGAGTCGTGCGACGAAATCGTGGCGGCGTTCACGGACGAAACGCCCGACTCGCGGCGCCTCGCCTTCGAGGAGCGGCGCCGGAGCGCGAAAGCAGAGGCGGCCGCCGCATTCGCCAGGCTCAAATAGGATCGGCGCGGCCGCCGGCAGAGCCATGCGCCACCGCACCGCGTGATGCGACTTCCGAAGCGGGTCAGCGGCTTGCGGGCTTGCAGGACGCAACACTTGTCGTGACTCGAAACGAATCTCGTCATGGCCCTCTCTTGGGTGGATCATTGTTTGGCGTGGTCGCCGTCGGCCAGCACAGCCTCCGACGCAGCACGCGCAGGCTCCGGGCGTGCCGCCTTGCCTGCCGGCGGCGCACTGCCGCCGAGGAAAGCAACGCGCACGCTCATCTGCGGAAGGATGCGCGGATCGCGCTCCTTGAAGCCCACGCGCACGGCCACGGTCGCCTTCGAGCGATCCGCCGTGGGAATGACTGCAATCAGCTCCGCCGGGATGGCCCAATCCGGATACGCATTGAGACGTACCGTAGCGGGCTGCCCCGCATACAGACGATTGATGAAATTCTCGCTGATATCGACCTGCACCTCGAGGGAAGTCATATCGACGACGGTGCAAATGCCGGTGCGCGTGAGGCCGTCACCCGCGGACTGGGGAGAAACAATTTCCCCGGGCTGCGCCGCCTTCACCGTCACCACGCCGGTGAAAGGGGCCCGGAGCACGGTTTCGTTGAGATCGCGCAGGGCCACCGTGAGGCCGGCGCGCGCGAATTCCAGATCGCGCCCGCTGACATCGAAAGCCGTCTGCACTTTGTTGATAGCGGCGCGTGCGTTGTCGAGCTCCTGAGCGCTGATGACTCCCGCCTGCCTCTGTTGTTCGTTGCGCCGAAATATCGGCCGCGCATCTTCCAGCGCGATGCGCGCGGCTTCGAGCCGTGCAACAGCCTGCGCGACCTCTGCGCGCGCGTGCGCTGCGGCTGCGCGTGCATTCGAATCGTCGAGCCGTGCAACGATCTGGTCTTTCTCCACCTGTTGACCTTCCTCGATGGAGACTTCGGCAACACGCCCGATCGTCTTCGACCCCACCGTGGCGAGGCGGCGCGCGACCACGTATCCGGAAGCTTCGAGAACCGTTGTATTCGTGGATGCCACCGCGGTATTCAGCCCCGCGAGAAGCACAGCCGCGGCGATCAGAGTCCGACGCAGAGGCTTGCGAGGCTCCTGCGGAGAACGCGAGATGCGCCGCTGCCGTAGCAGCAAGCTGTTGTCGTCCATGTCAAACTTCCCTTTCAGAATCTGCGTGTCAGCATAACCGCTTCGGCTCTTGCGGACTCGTTGTATGGAACACGTGCGTAAAGCGGACACGGACCTGCGCGGAGCGCTGTCGGACCTCCTCGAGAGTGTTGCAAGAAGCTCCGGCGTGCCGGGAATTGCCGCGGACGTGAGCGTGGAGGGGCTGCGCATGAGCGCGGCGTTTGGTAGCGCCGCTCAAGGCAGCGCGGTGCCAATCTCGAGCGAGTCCCGTTTCCCCCTGGCCTGCAACACGAAACCTCTGACTTCCTTCGTCGTGACGGCGCTCGCCGCCCGCGGCAAGCTGGCGCTCAACGCCTCTCTCGATCAGCTCCTCGAAGAATTCCACGGTCTGCCGCAGGCCTCAGGCGTTCAGATCCAGCATCTTCTTTCTCATACCAGTGGATTTCTCGGGGCGTCCGCGGCGGCGCTACGCCAATTCTCGTGGCCGGAATTCTGCGATTTCTTCGCGCACACGCCGCGGCTGTTCTGCCCGGGCAGTGTGTTCGACTACGACCACACCAACTACTTCGTGCTGGGCGAGATCCTGCGCCGTACCACCGGCCTGTGCGTCATCGACCTGCTTCGCGCCGCGCTCCTCGAACCGCTCGGCCTCGAAATGAGCGGTACCGAAGATGTGCTGGATCCGCACAGCGCGCGACTCGATGCGTTCGCGCCACCGCCTGCGGCACGCCGCCCGTGGAGCGCCGCGGCGAGCGGCATTACGATGAGCACGACGGAGCTGGTCTCCGTCCTGGAGGCCACCTGCCTTTGCGGCGGCGAAGACGGCACGCCTGGCATCTGGCCAGCGAGCGCGCGATCGCTCTATGTCGACTCGCAACTGATTGAGCTGCCGCGAGTCTGCATGGGCACGCTACGCGAGCAGCATCCTGCCGCATGGGGATTGGGCTGCGCACGCTATTCGGCCGGCGTACTGGGGCACAACGCAATTACCCGTCGCCAGACGGCCGGGTTCAGGGTCAGCCCGCGGCATCGTGCGGCAGTGGCCGTGACGGTCAGCTCATGGCATCCGCGCACACGCGATTTCGTTCTCGATCAAATCCTGTGCATGCTCGGAGCGTCGGCCGGCCAGGAGCCGGAATCCGCAGTAGCGCTCGACATGGACGATGCCGAGCTGGTGGGCGAATACGTAGGAAGCGCCGGCAGCATCCGCATCCAGCGGCACACCAGCGGAAACTACGTCTGCCGCGGCCCCTTCGTGCCGCTGATGTTTGGAACGGACGAGGCAGCACAGCTCACGGTGCTGGGAGGCCGCAACCTTGGATTCTTCAGAGACCCCGGCAGCGGCGCACCCTGCGTGATGATCGACCTCAACGCATTCAAGAAACAGACGAGCTAGCAGCGCTGAACGCGAGCCGGCGGCATTGTCACGGCGCCGCGCCGATTCCGCATTTGAGTGCGAACTGCGAGACTGCAGATGAGAGATTGTCCGGATTCTCGAGCATCACGGCGTGACCGGCATTCGGCACGGTGTGTATCTGGCAGCCGTTGATCCGTTGCGAAATGCGCTCGGCGGCCGCGCGCCCGAGTACACCGGACCACGCTCCGCGGACCAGCAGCACGTCGCGGCTCGTGCGTTCCAGCAGCCGCCACAGCACGTCGTCGCTCGTTTCGAGCAGAGCATTCACGACCGCCGGATCGCATTTGAGCTCGAGCTCACCGCCTGCATGCATGCGCAGAAACGACGCCGCGACCTCTCTCAACAGCACCGGCTGGCCCAGAGGCAGCTTCCGCCTGAGGTAGTCCGCGTAGTCGGGCACCGAAGGATAGCGGCGCGGCTGCTCGATGAACGCCGTGCGAATTGCATCAAGGGCCGTCCTGCTCATCTCGGGGCCTCCCTCGACGAGCACGACCCCACGCACCCGCTGCGGCGCGGCCGCGGCCACGTGGATGGCAATTTGCGCGCCGAGCGAATGGCCGATCAGAAGGATGGAGTGCAAACCGAGGCGCTCCAGCACGAAGTCGACGTCGGAGGCATGCAGAGCGACCGTATATCGGCCTGCACGGTCCCACTGCGAGTCACCGTGGCCCCTCGAATCGATCGCGACGCAGGAACCGCAGTGAGCAACTGCCGTAGCGAAAGTTGCCCACACGGAGGCATTGTCGCCCAGCCCATGAATGAGCACGAAGACCGGATCGCGCGCGCCCCAATGACGCATCATCAGGCTGGTGCCATCCGGCAAGACGATGCTCTCTCGGCTTACCAGCATGCGCAGGCTCTCCGTGGCATCCGCCGGCGCGTGCTCTCCAGCGTACGCGCGGCTCGCAGCACTATGCGCTGGTGGCCTGAATCTGCTGCAGCAGACGCGTCAACACGGTGCCTGGACCTATTTCCTTGCACGTCTTTACCCCGTGCTGCAGCAGGTAGCGAATGCTCTGCGTCCAGAGCACCGGTCGACTGATCTGCTGCACGAGGAGCGCCTTGATGTCCGCACTGTTCGCAGGGTAAGGCCGGCTCGTCGTATTTGCGATCACGGGGACGCGGGGCGCATTGCAGGTGACCGGCGCGAGAAAACTGCTGAAACTTTCTGCAGCGGCGGCCATGTGACGGGAATGGAAGGCCGCACTGACCTCGAGCGGAATACACATCCGTGCACCCGCCGCCTCGAACACCCCTTCCGCGCGCTTGATGAGCGCCGAGGCACCGGAGATCACCGTCTGCGAGGGTGAATTGAAATTGGCGACATCGAGCCCGGACAGCTCCCCCGCACCCAGAATCTCTGCGACTCGTTCGCCGCTCAGCCCGATGACCGCCGCCATGCCGCCGTTCTTGACGGTGGCCATGATCTCGCCGCGCTTCTGCACGAGTTTCAGGCCCGTCACGAAGTCGAACACGCCGCCGGCCAATAGTGCGTTGTATTCACCGAGGCTGTGCCCGGCGAGGAACGCCGGCGACTCTCCCTCGGCCTTCGCCTTGAAATAGTGGAGCGCATTGACGACGTAGAGCGCCGGCTGCGTGTATTGGGTTTCGCGCAGCAGGTTCTGCGGATCCTCGAGGCACAGGCCGCGCATCGAATAGCCGACGAGGCGATCCACCTCGCGCTCCACTGCCGTGTACTCGGGCACCTGGCTGAACAGTGCACCGCCCATCCCGCGCTTCTGCGAGCCCTGACCCGGAAATACGAACGCCAGCATTTGTGCCTCCATTCACGGGCCGTCCCGCAGCCCCGACCGATGCCGGGAATCATGACTCGTCTGTCGTGCGGCAGTCACGGCGCACTGCCGATGCGCCCGCTTCAGTCGAGCAGGCTCTGCTCTATTGTGTCGACCTCGCGCAGAATCGCGATCTTCTCCTGCTCGAGCTCGGCAAGTCGGGCGCGTGCGAGTGCCGCCTCGTCGGCAGCGGCCGCTGCAATCTGCACACGCAGCGCCTGCGCAAGTCGGTATGCCGCGTTGAAGCGATCCTGCAACTGCTGCATCTGCTGATCCACTTTGGAAAAGTTCACAGGCTTCTCCTTCGATGAGCTCCCGGGTCACGCGGTTTGCGCCAGCACCTGTGCCAGCTGCTCGATCGAGGGGCTCTGCATCAACTGTTTGAGCGAGAGCGCACGCCTGAATCGGGCCTGGATTCTCGCGCTGAGCTGTACGGCAAGCAGCGAGTCGCCGCCGAGAGCAAAGAAATCGTCCTGCATTCCCACCGCATCGATTCCCAGCAACTCCTGCCACATCTCAGCAAGCGCCCGCTCGGCACGGCTGCGCGGCGCGACGTCGCTGGCGCAAGCCTCGGCGTCTGCCGGACGCGTTTGTGCAGGCCACTGTACGGGAGACTCGGTGGCTCGAGACACGGGCTCGACCCAGTGCCGCTGCCGCTCGAAAGGGTAGGCAGGCAAAGGCACCCGCCGACAGGAGCTCTCGGAGTTGAAGGCCGACCAGTCGGGCTGCACGCCCGCTTGCCACAGCCGGCCCAGCGCCTCGAGCAAAGAGACTGCGCCGCTTGCGTGTGGCTCGATAGGGTTTGCGGTAGTCACGATCACATGCTCGCCGCCTGCACCATTCTGCAGCGCGGCTCCCGGCCCTATTTCCAGCAGGACCTTCGGCACACCTTCGAGCACGCTCGCAAGGCTCGCCGTGAGCTCCATGCTCCGCGCAAGCTGCCTGAGCCAATAGTCGGCAGAGGCCGCCTCACCGCCCAGCACCACACGGCCGCTCACGCTCGAAACATACGGAATCTGTGGCTCGCCGCACTGGATGCTGTGGGCTACGCGCGCGAATCCGGCGGTGGAACCTGCCACCCTGTCTCGCCCTCTGGCTTCCGTGAGCTTCAAGGCATCCCCAAGAGCGAGCACGCCAGACAGGCAGGCCGCAACGTATTCCCCTGTACCCTGCCCGATTACGAATGCAGGTCGAACTCCCCAGGATTGCCAGACCTGCGCCAGCGAATACTCGGCGATGAACAACGTGGATTCCGCCAGAGCGGGCTGGCGATGTTGGCAGTCGGGTGTGGCAGGGGTCGATTCGAAATACGGGTGGCAGAGTGCTGATCGCAGATCGTTGCGAAGCTCCGGGGACACCTGCTCGATGCATCGATCGACGCTCGCGTGAAAAACGGGTTCCTCGTCGTAGAGACCGTTCACCCTCAGGGTGCGTTGCGCATCCCCTTCAGGGAACATGAATACGACGCGGCGAGGCCGCGGCGCGAGCGGTGCCAGCGTGGATTGCTCCAAGGCTCTGCGCTGCAGAATCTTTCGGGCTTCGGCAGCCGTCGAACACACAAGAGCAAATCGGTACCCATGCGCCGCGCGCCCCACCTGCAGCGTGTAAGCGATGTCTGCGAGCTCCGCACACTCCGGGCGTTCCAGATGAATGGCAAGATTCCCGCAAGCGCTTCGCAACGCGTTGTTCGTTTTTCCGGACAGCAGCAGGAGCTGCGCCCGGCGGCGTGTCGTACCAGCAGTGACTGCGGGGCCTTCCTCCAGGATCACATGGGCGTTGGTGCCCCCTACTCCGAACGAACTGACACCGGCGCGGCGGGGCTCACCTTCGGACACCCAGTCCCGCAACGCGGTGTTGACGCGGAAGGGTGTCTGCGCAAAGTCGATTGCGGCATTGGGCGACTGAAAATGCACGGTCGGTGGAATCTGGCGCCGGGTCAGCATCAGCGCCGTCTTGATGAGCCCGGCGATGCCGGCCGCGGCTTCCAGGTGACCCACGTTGGCCTTGACCGCTCCGAGCAGGCAACAGGCATCGCGGGCGCTCGCCGCCCCGAACGCCTCCTTCAACGCCGCGACTTCAATCGGGTCTCCCAACGGCGTAGCAGTTCCGTGCGTTTCCACGTATTGGATGCTCGAAGGCGCGACGCGCGCTTTCGCCTGCGCGCTGCGGACAACAGCTGCCTGAGCCGCGGCACTGGGCGCGGTATATGCCGCCTTGGATCTTCCATCGTTGTTGATGGCCGTGCCTTTCAGCAAGGCGTAGATGGTGTCCCGATCGTCGTGCGCCGCCTCCGCGCGCTTCAGCAGCACGAGACCTGCACCGCTCGTGAAGAGAGTTCCGCGGGCGCTCTGGTCGAACGGTCTGCAATATCCGTCTGGCGAGAGGATGCCGCCTTCCTGATATCGATATCCGCGCGGGCGGAAGTGGCGCACCGATGCACCGCCGGCGAGAGCCATGTCGCAGTCACCGTGCAGCAGGGCAACACAGGCCTGATGAACCGCGACCAGCGAAGAAGAACACGCCGTGTCGAGTGTGAAGCTCGGGCCCGTGAGATCCAGCAGGAACGATATGCGTGTTGCCGGGCTTGAATTGGCAACCAGCACGGCGATGCCCTCGGGCGACTCCGCATCGAGGTCACTGGCCAGATAGGCGCTGCGGCCGGCGCCAATGAATACTCCGACTCTTTCACCCCGCGTGCGAATACCGTAGCCGCCGTGCTCGAGCGCTTCCTCCGCGCACTCCAGCAGAATGCGCTGCTGCGGGCACGTGATTGCCGCTTCGCGGGCGGTCAAACCGAAATAGGCGGCGTCGAACAGCTCCACGCCATCGAGCAGGCCTGCGCGCCTGACGTAACCCGGCTGGTGGACGAGCGCGGCGTCCACGCCGGCTGCTATCAGCTCCTCCGCCGTAAAGGAGCGGATCGAATCCTCGCCCCGGCAAAGGTTGCTCCAGAACGTATCCAGATCTGCTGCGCCGGGAAAGCGGCCTGCCATGCCGACAATGGCAATGTCACCGGAACCGCGGTCGTTTGCGATGACGGTCGGCGGCGCTGCCACGTGGGACTTCAGGCGCCCGAGGCGCGTGGCGAGCGCACTGACCGTCGTGTGCGCGAAGAACTCGGTGATGGGCAGCGCGCCATCGGGCTGATCTGCGAAGAACAGCGCATTGACCCGATGCGCGACCTGCGTGATCAGCAGGGACTCGCCGCCGAGAGCGAAGAAGTTGTCGTCGCTACCGATCCGCCCCGGCGCAATCTCCAGCACCTCGGACCAGATTTTTTTCAGCGCTTCCTGCGGATCCCCGTGGAAGCCTGCCGCGGTGGCATGAGTGTCCCTGTTCATCGGCAACCTTCCTGGCAGTCGCAAGGCGCGTGACGATCGCACCGCGCTGAACTATGTTTACTCCATCGATGCAGGCCATTTCAACGTTTCCCGCGCGGCAACTCGCGGCCGGTGAGGTGCGATGAGCTCCTGTTTCACAACGGTCCGCGGCGCGCATGGCCTCGATCTCAACGTCCGACGCTGGAATCTGTCCGCGCCTCGCGTGCTGCTGTTGCATGGATTTGGCGATGGCAGCTTCGTCTGGGAACCCTTTGCACGCCAGCTTGCGCATAAGCTGCCCGCTGCAGCCCCGGACCTGCGCGGCCACGGCGATTCGGCGTGGGATCCGGCCCGACGCTACACGATGAATGCGCACCTGGCCGATGCCGAACAGGTCATCGCCGCACTACAGCCTGCCGAGCTGATCATCATCGGCCATTCGCTTGGCGCCGAAATCGCGATCCGTCTCGCCGCCGCGCACCCGGCGCGCATGCGTGCGCTCGTGATCGTCGATGGCGGCCCGGATCTGAAAGCGGAGGCGATCCGATATCTGTATCAGCAGTTTGCAGCGCAGCCTTGGCACTACAGCAGCGTACAGGCGTTCACTGAATCGCTCGCCCTGCGGCTGCCACTGGCAGATCGTTCGATACTCGAAGAGTTCGCAGCCAACGCACTGCGTGCCGGTGCCACCGAGGGGCGGGACTTGAAGTGTGACCCGGCCCTGACGACGGAGCTGCAGAGCGCGGACAGCTCAGATCTGTGGGATGCGTTGCGAGCCATCGAATGCCCCACGTTGCTGGTGCGGGGCGCGGCGTCCGCCATTCTTCCGGACGCCTCCGCCATCCGGATTTCGCAGTCACTGCGCAACTGCCGGCTCGTCAGAATTCCGGTGGCCGGCCATGCGGTGATGCTCGACAACCCGGCGGCATTCTTCACCGCAGTGCAGCCGTTTCTGCTCAAGGTGACGGGAAGGGACAGGGAGACAGCCCATGAATGTGATGGAACGCTTTGACAGGGACACCGATACCCGCGCGCTGATTCAGGTACTGGGCCCCGCACCGCGGGCCGAGAGAACGCACCGTCAGTTGCTCGAGAACGTGAGCAGCCTCTGCATCGAGCTGCGCCGACGTGGCGTTCAGCCGGGGGATCGCGTGCTGATCCTCTCGGGTCTGTTGATCCAGACGCTCGAGTCCATGCTCGCGGCGTTCAATCTCGGCGCGGTGGCCGTTCCCGTGAATCCGCTTCTCGGAGCGAGCAACATCGAAGCCATCATTCGCAGCCTTGCGCCCGCGTGCTGCATCTTCGAGGAAGGGCTGCAGCCGGAGCTGGCCGCCACCCTCGAGCCATGCTGCCGCCTGTACATCTCCCTGAAGCTGCGCGATGCGCCCGGGAGCAGTGGCTGGCTGCCCTACGAATCATTGCTCGATGAGCCGTCCATGCCGCTTGCGCGCCCGGAACATGTCGATGACACGCCGGCGCTGATCGTCTACAGCTCCGGCTCCGAAGGGCGCCCCAAGGGCATCTCGATGACTCATGGCAGCCTTGCCACCTTCCTGCACCACTACGACATGCTGTGCTCCCAGTTCGAGCCCGGCGCAAGCCCGGCCCGGCCGCCGAGCCCGCTCGTCACCGTGCTGCCGCTCAGCCATCTCGGCGGGCTCGGCATCTGCCTGCAGGGGCTGATGAGCGGCCGGACAACCTACCTGATGAGCCCGTTTCTGCCGGAGCCGTACTTGCGGCTGCTCGCCGCCGCGCGCTGCAGCCTGATGATGCTCGTGCCATCCCTGTACAGAAGCCTGTTGAAGGAGCCGAGTCTGCCGGAGCTGGACCTGTCGGCGCTGCGATTCTGCATGACGCTCGGCGAAGCATGCTCGGCAGAGTTCGCGGCGCAGATCGAGACTGCCTTCGCCGCGACGGCGGTATCCGCCTACGGGCTTACGGAGTGCCTCACCGGCATCGGACATTCCCGGCAGGAGTTGTATGCGGGTGGTGTGAAACGAGGCAGCTGTGGCACGCATTGCTTCGGTGAAGTGCGGCTGGTCGACGAACACGGCCAGGAGAATGCGGGCGTCGGTGAGCTGTGGGTCAGGAACCCCACCGTGCGCGAGTGCTATCTGGACCCGGAATTGAACGGCAGCCGCTTCGCGCAGGGCTGGTTCCGGACCAAGGACCTGTTTCAGCGGGACGCGGACGGACACTATTTCCACCGCGGACGCTGCGATGACATGTTCGTCTGCAACGGCAAGAACATCTACCCGGCCGAAATCGAAGTGCTGCTGATGAGCCATCCGGCGATCGAGCTTGCGTGTGCTGCGCCCGTCATGAGCAAGGATAACCGCACCCTGCCGGCCGTTCTCATTCTTCCGAGGCAGCCGATCACCGAAGCCGAGGTGCTCGAATATTCTGCGAAGGCAGGGCCCGCCCATGCCATCCCGCAGATGATCCGGTTCGCGACAAGCTGCCCACAGGTTGGCCCCGGGAAGATCGATCGCGTTGAAGCGCACAGGCTGCTACAGGATGCCTACGATCAGGCTCATCCCTGATTGCGGCACGCTCCTGCTGCGACCAGCCCCATCGGCACGCGATGGCGTGCCGATGGCCAACACCCGCATGCATCCGCGCGACGGTTGTTCTCGCGGCCCGAAATCAACCGGGAATAGCGACATCGACCTCAGCCGACACACTCCGATGCACCTCGGGATTGACGCGCGGTTTCAGCGTCCGGCCGACGCGTGTTGAAGCGGTGACCTCCGAGTCCCGCGTGCCCACACACTCCAGTATGCTTGCGACTGCCTCGCGAATCTCGCCAAGCATCTTCGTCGAGATCTTCTCCGCCGGCAGCACGACGGCAATCGAGTTGCGCTGCTGCCTGATGCGGAACAGCGGCCGCCCAGCCTCGTCGGCGACGACTTCATCGTGCGCTCGTGCCTTCACCTTGCGTCCGGGCGCCGCCGCGGCCAGCAACCGTCTGTAGACCTCACACCCCGCGGGGCGGTGCGAATGTCCAGCGATGCTGCGCGCTTCCCTGACCACCAGCTGTCTCTTTTGTGGATCATTTACCGCTTCGATGAGATCGGTGCCCCAGGTTTCACGGATGTGGGACGGATCCCCGAATGCATCCACGAGCACCGAGGGCAGCCGCGCAAGCTTCAGCAGCCGCGACACGACCGAGGGGGATACCTTGAGCGCGCGCGCCAGGTCATCCTGTGACTGGAAATGCCCGCCGCGCAGCCAACGGGTGTAACTCATGCCACGTTCATAGGGGCTGATATCCACGCGCTGGCGGTTCTCGATGTCCATCGCAACGATCGCTTCGCGATCGGTCAGCTCACGCACCTCGACCGCCAGCGGCTTATTGATGAAACGCGCAACGAACAGGCGGCGCGCGCCATAGATCAGCTCGACGTCGTAGTCCGGGTCGCCCTTCAGCGATCGGCCGAGCGCGGGGATAAGCTGGCCGTGCTTGGCGATGCTGGCAATCTCCGCTCTGCAGGATTCCTCGCTGATGTGCTCCTCGAGACGGTCATGCAGCTGCCACATCCTGCAACGAAAGGGATTGACGAATATCGTTGAGCTCATTAGGGAGCCTCCGATTGAAGAGTCCATTCTGCGGAACCGCGGCGCGGTCCTGTCTTGCTGAAGTCCCGAAAGTCTGGCGGGGTGCGGGAGCGGCGATGGCGTAATCAAAGGTCAGCCAGAGCAGCTGGCATCCGTGTCTTGCCCGGAGGGGTTGCACCGCAAGGCCATTGCCCTCGCGCGAGCCCCGTGCGACCTGCTGACCACGCTCCATGGCGATCCTCCTGGATCTGTGCCCCCCTTCTTCTTCCTCAAGCGCGACTTCCCCTGTTCGTGCTTCGACCGTCCCGACCGCACAGGCCTGGCGACGGCTCATCCTGCGTTCGAGTCTAAGCGGGGGATTGCACGAGGCGCAATCCCGTGATTCGCACGAGAGTCGGATGTTCAACCACCGCACAAGTTATACATCCGACCAACGACACACGAGCTGCGTCGTGGCAGGCGCGATGCACGTGCGCCGCCGCTTGGCGATCAGGCCTTTGGAGGGTTTCACTCCGCAATGACCACAACGCGGCGCGCGGCGTCGCCGACACTCGACACGCGCATCTGAATTCTTTGTCGACCGGTCTTTCCCCCTGCCCCCCGGCGCGGCAGGATTGGGCGGGCTGTGTCGGATAAAGCGCTGGCAGGGACGTATGAGTGCGGCCATTTCGGCTGATCAAACTGGCGTCTGGAGCTCGCTCAACTATCTGGGCGCGATGGCGGACAAGCCCAGATTTCACGTTTACGAGCGGGCCCGCGACCATCTCAACCTCGTCGCGCACCGCACCTTCGTCGCAGACGCGCGCGCGGCGGGCCTGTCTCTCGAAGCACACGGCTTTTGCCTGACGACATTCCGCAGCACAGCCAACCTCAAGAGCCAGAAAGATGTGCTGCGCATCTACGGCCGCGAGGTCGAGCGCCTCGTAGTGCGTCTCAGTGGTGCATCGGTCGCTATCTCCGCACCATTGGGAGTCGTCCGCGTGTGCGAGCGCTCCGCGTCTCTCGGCAATTCCGCCGTGCACCGGCCCGTGCGCTTCGTCCACTCCGACTACACCGATGACTCCGCCATGCAACTGCTATGGCACACCTTCGGCAACGAGCCCGGCTTTCCCGAACGCCGCTGCGCCATCTACCACGTGTGGCGTGTACTGACACCGACGCCGCAGGATTCGCCGCTGGCGCTGTGCGATGCCGGCACCGTAGAAGCAGACGATCCGGTCGCTGCCGAAACGGTCCTGGACTTTCCCGGCAGCCGTCGCGGCAAGCTCGATGCCACCCTCTTCCGCTTCAATGCCCGCCACCGCTGGTTCTACTTCCCGAACATGACACCTGATGAAGTGGTGGTGTTCCGGGGATTTGATTCTGGTGCCCGCACATTCGGGCGTGTGCCGCATACGGCATTCAGTGACTCGACCTGCCCGCCCGATGCTCCGGCACGGGTGAGCCTCGATCTGCGGGTGCTGGCGATCTTCTAAGCTGCCACCGCCAACACCGCCGGCGTGCTGCAGGCGACGGCCTGCCAGATCATCCTGTGCACGCGGCGATCGGCTCGGGTGCGCGCTCGGCGCGGCCTAGATACTGCGCCCGTGCAGGGCCCAGTGCGGATCGCGAAGGCGTCTCTTGTAGAGCTTGCCGGTCGGATCGCGCGGCAGCTCAGCGGCATATTCCACCCGCCTGGGCAGCTTGATGGCCGACAGGCGCTCACCGAGAAACTTCATGATCTCGGCCGTGAGCTCTTTCGAGGGCTCGACGTGGGGCGCGAGCTGGATCACGGCCTTCACACTCTCGCCGAGCAGTTCATCCGGCACTCCGAACACTGCGCAGTCGGCAATGCCTGGATGCAGCACGAGAACGCGCTCGACTTCCGCGGAGTAGATGTTCGTGCCGGCGGAAATGATCATGTCGACCTTCCTGTCGCAGATGAACAGGTAACCTTCCTCGTTCATGTAGCCGAGGTCGCCGACCGTGAAGTGATCCCCGCGATGGCAGGCGCGCGTTTTCTCTGCGTCGCCTTTGTATTCGAAACGGTCGCCCGTGTAGCGGGTCAGGTAGACCGTGCCGACCTCGCCTCGCGGCAGCTCGGGACCGTCATCATCACCGAGAATCCTGATATCCGAGCCCGGAATCGCCTTGCCGACAGTGCCGGGATACTTGAGCCACTCCGCAGGGCTGGCGATGGTGCCCGCCCCTTCCGCGGCTCCGTAGGTATCCCAGATGACCGGACCCCACCACTCCATCATCTGCTGCTTCACTTCTACGGGGCAGGGCGCACCGGTATGCAGCACCTGTCGCAAAGTCGAAGTGCGATAGCGTCTGCGAACCTCTTCCGGCAGCTTCAGCAGCCGCACGAAGAGCGTCGGAACCACGAGCGCCGTGGTTACGGCATACCGCTCGATGAGCTCGAGCAAGGCCTGCGGGTCCGGCCTGTCGACCAGGATGGCGATATGGCCCATGTGAAGCGCAATGACTGCACCCTCGAGCGGCGCGGAGTGATAGAGCATCGACGCAAAGAGATGAATGTCACTTGGACCCAGCCGCTTGCCGGCCGCGATGTGGAACCGGATGGTCTTCTCGAGCGCGGCGCGCGAGTCGGGCAGCGGCAGGCAGATCGCCTTGGGTCGCCCCGTCGTTGCGGACGTGTACGCCATCACGCGGCCCGGCAGCGGATCCTCGAGAGCCTGGTCCGGCTGATTGGCGATGAAGTCCTCGAATTCGCGGTAGCCGGGCACCTTGCCGATCGCGATCAGCGTTGCAACCGAACCCTGGTTTGCAACCAGGCTCGAGAGCAGCACGCCTCCCAGTCGCCCGTGCACGATGAGCAGCCGCGCTGCCGAGTCCTCGAGAATGTACGAGATTTCCGGCTGCGACAGATGCCAGTTGATCGGCACAAGGTACAGCCCGACCTGGGTCGCCGCGAGATAAATGGCGAGGTATTCGGCGCAGTTGGGCGCCATCAAAGCCAATGCGTCGCCGCGTTTGAGTCCGCTGTCGCGCAGCGCTCGGCTCAGGCGATTGGCCAGCGCAAACAGCTCTCCGCGGCTCCAGCGCCGGCCCTGCGGGTCGATCAATGCCAGGGCCTGCGGATCGAGCTGCGCGAAGTAGTCGAACCCCATCTCATTCACTGGACGCTCCTGTGGATCGACCCGCGCCGGGCGCACGGGACGAGACTTTCACGCGCAGCCTCTAGACCGAGGCGGCGACCGCTGGAGTCGTGTCGGCCGTGAAATCACGGACGAGCTGCACCACATCCGCGATGCGGTCGGCCTGGAGCACCTCGATGACCTGTTCCTCCTTGAGCTGGCAGTCGTACACCAGCTCGATGCGCGCGAGCACCGCGGTCATGTTGAGAGAATCGATGCCGATGTCCACGAGACTCGTCTCGAGAGTCAGGGCCGAGCGCTCGAAGCTGCAGGTCTCGGCAATCGTAGCGATCAGGAACTCTTCCAATGATTCCGGCTTGTCCATCGCAGCCCCTCCGTGTGATCCGACTCGGCTCGTGTCACGGCAGTCTCGGTGGTCGACCCGGCACCGTCAATTCAAGCCAGGCGATCTCACGCTCGTCGAGGTCGAGCTCCAGGGCTGCAACATTCAGCTCGCAATGGCTCACCTCGCTCCAGCCGAGTACCGCATAGAGATCGAGACCCGTCTGCAGCACATAAGCGAGCGCAATCTGCGCAGCCGTTGCATTCCTGTGGCGGCCGAGCTCCGCCGCACGCAGATGCTTCTCCCTGTTCTCAGGTGAGTTGAGCACCGAATTGAGCCATGGAATGTCGCCGTGCAATCCGGCAACGGCACCTGCCGGCGAGCGCGCGGCTTCGCCGGCATCATTCCAATAATTGCTCGAAAAGAATCCGCGCCCGAGGCATGAGTACGCCAGGACTGGCATGCGCTTGCACGCGTACCAGGCGCGCGCGGCCGCACCTTGCTCGCCGCCGATGCTCACGCTGCCCTGTACCGGCCACATGGGCGACACGAGAGTGGGCAGGCTGAGCTGCACACTGACCGCTGCAAGCGCCGACTCGCCTGACGCATGAGCCAGGAGCTGAATCTCCTGCACGCGTGCCAGTGAAAAATTCGAGACGCCGAGCGCGCGGGCTTTGCCGGAGGCTTTGATCTCGTTCATCACTTCGACAATCATGCCCGCTGGCGTATCGGGGGCGTCGTAGTGAAGCAGATAGAGATCGACGTGATCCGTGCGCAGCTCCCGCAGCGAGCATTCGATATCCAACTGAATCTGGCGGCGGAGATTCTGCTGTCGCTGCCGCGCGTGCGGATAGCCGCCTTTCGTGATCACGAAGACCTGCTCGCGCACGCCGTGCGCCTGCATCCACTCGCCCAGCACGCGCTCGGATCCCCAATACGCCCGGGCGGTGTCGAAGGCGTTGATGCCGCGCGCGAAGGCCGCGTCGAGATGCGCGGCCCCCTGCGAGCGCAGCCGGTCGCACCCGCACACGATGCGCGACACCGGCTTCGGACTGCCCTCGATCGTTCCGAATCTCACCTTGCACCTTCCTGGGATACGCCATGGACATAGCGATCATCGGATGTGGATTTTCCTCTTACCTCTACGGCGGCACGCTCTGCAATCATCCCTCGCTCAACGTCGTCGGCGTGTACGACCGGGATGCGGAACGTGCGCGCCTCTGGTGCCAGAAATTCGGATCGCGGGCGTTTGCCTCACTCGACGAAGTGCTCACCTCAGGCGCTGCGCTCGCAGTGAACCTCACCAATCCGGGCTCGCATTACGAGGTGACCCTCGCCTGCCTCGAGGCCGGCAAGCACGTCTATACGGAGAAGCCATTGGCCGCCAGCGCGGAGGAGACGCGCGAGCTCATCGAGCTTGCGCAGCGCAAAGGGCTGGCGCTCGGTTGCGCTCCCTGCAGTCTGCTCGGCGAATCCGCTCAGACCCTGTGGCGCGCGGTGCGCAGCGGCATCGTCGGAAGAATTCACACTGCCTACGTTTCTCTGTGCGTACCGCCAACGACATCGAGCGCCGCCAACGCCTGGGTGCGCTCGCAACGGCTGCGCGGTCTGGCCGAGGCACATGCGCAGGCACTGCATCTGCCGGTGACCTGGCCCTACGCCGACGAGTTCGAAGTCGGCGCCGCTTACGAACATGCCGCCTATCCGCTCAAGTGGCTGACGAGCTGGTTCGGGCCCGTCAAACGCCTGGTCAACTATTCCGTGTGCCGGGCGCCGCACAAGCTGGGATGGGACTACCTGCAGCGCGCGGTGCTCGAGGTCGCCACCTGCACGAGCGACCTCTATGTGTCGTGCCTCTCCCTGGAAGACGACGTCGAGGTGCTGATGATCAACAGCACGATCATGTCCGATGATCTGCGCTTCGTGCTCCACGGCGAGAACGGCTCCCTGGAAGTCGGCAATCAGTGGGATTTTGGCGCGCCCGTCTGGGTCGCCCGGCCCGGCGTCTTCATGCCCCCGCTGCGCTTCGTGTACCCGCACGCAACGCCTGCACGATTCTCCCGTCGCTATCCGCGCGCCTACCAGGTCAACATGGACTACGCCCGGGGAATCGCCGATCTCGCACGCACTCTCGAGGAAGGCGCGCCGCGCCGTTACCTCTGCAGCGTGTCGCAGGAGCTGCATATCCAGGAGGTGACGGACCTCGTTGCCCGGACGAGAGCCGGCACCGTCGTGCCACAATCCACTTTCGAGGGTCGACCCGCGCCTCGCGCTCTGCCGCGATTCGTCAGCATCGGCGTGATCGGCGCCAGCGCCACGACTCAAGGCTATCTGCCCGAGCTCGCGCAAAACCGGCAATGCCGCCTGATCAGGCCCGCCGAAGAATCAGGTGAAGTGCCTTGCGATGAGAAATCAGCGGGGGTGCTCGCGCAGGAGGTCGTGTTTCGACGCGAAGACGCCCTTCTCCTGCACAAGGAAGCTGATCTCGTGATCAATCTCGCAGCGCCGGCGCGGCGCGGGAAGCTCACGCTCGCGTATCTTCGGGCTGGCAAACACGTGTTGTCCGAGCCGCCGCTCGCAGGGACGCTCGCCGATGCGCGCGTCATCCGCAAGCAGGCCAACGACTTCGGGCTGCGCGCGGCGTGTGCCATGCCGGCCGCGATGAACGCCAGCTCGTACCTCATGGCCCGGAGCCTTCGCGAAGGCCATCTTGGCACGATCTCCCGCATCATCAGCGAAGCCCACTGCGCAACCGCCGCGATGCCCGAGAGCTCCTCGTGGAGCGCGCTCATCGAGCACATCGAGGCCGTGGCTTATCACCTGTGGCTTGCGACATGGGTCGTGGGACCAGCCTGGCGAGTGCGCGCCACACCGTCGGCCGATTCCGCGTTCAGTGGGTCTGCGAACATCACGTTTACCGCCGGAGCCACAATGGAGCTTCGCTGGCACGTGGGCCCGGAGGAACAGCAGAAGAGCGTTATCGAATTTCACGCCGCACAGGGTGTCGCGAGCGAGTCAACCGGCGAGCGCCCGCATTGCACTCACAGTGATGCCACCGCGTGTGAGCACTTCGGCGCATGCGAGGAGCCGCTCATCGACTCGCCGGTTGCCGCGCGTGGCGCGATCGACATGTGCCGATCCATCTGCGAGGGAAGCTTCCCTCGCAATTCAATCGATCACGCCGTGCACCAGGTCGAGATTCTCGAGATGTGCACGCTGGCCGCCAGGACCGGGCGCGAGATCACGGCGAGAGACCCCGCCGTGCAAGGGAGCTGGATGCCGGAGGAAACGGCCTCCTCAGCGGTCAGCGCCTAGCGCGCGGTCGAGCAGCGGCTGCTCCGATTGATCGAGGCTATCGTTCAGCCGGCGCACCCGCATCAGGAAGCGCTCGTCTTCCAGAATATGCAGCGCCTTGCGGCGAATCGACGCGACGCTGTCGAGCAGCCGCGAGCCCCGTAGCCCCAGGCCGTGATAGACGATGCGCGCTGCGTTGCCCTCCTGATCGAGAGCCCGCGGAAACGCCAGCATCGGCGTGTTGGTGGCGATGCACTCACGAAATGCATTCGCACCGGCATGCGTGATCGCAAGATCGGCGATCCCCAACACATTCAGCTGTGGCAGGAATGGAAAGACATGCACGTTGTCGAAGCTGCTGCTGAGCTCCGCGCGGGCGCGCATGTTGCCGAGCGCCACCATGACCTGCAGGCCCGCAACGCCACCGAACGCAGCGACCATCCGGCGTAGCAACGCCAGATCGACACTCCAGTGCGGCACCGAAGTTCCCATGGAGATATAGATGAGGTATCGGGTTCCTGGTGCACGCGCGACAGGCACGATGGTCTGGCGGCGCTGCAGATCGACGCACGGTCCGATGTATCGAATGTTGGGCGAGAGCGGATGCAGCCTCGGGAAATCTGCCTCCGGCGCACCCAGTACCCACTCTTCAAGCCCAGGAAAATGCAGCTCGTAGGCAACGCGCCGTCGCGCCTGCAGGTTCTCGGCCGCGAGACCGGAGCGCCGCTGCGCAGCGGTGACGAGCTGCTCGGTGGTATAGCTCCCCAGCCTGTTGAGGCAGCGGCTCCCGAGCCGTCGGACCCGCTCGGTCAGCCGCTCCTGAAGCCAGCGCGCGCGGATCCGCGCCCGACCGGGGCCCGTGTTGCGCGGAACCAGTGCCGAGGTCGGCGGAGGGACGAGCGGATCGGCAGCGGGTAACGGCTTGTCCTGG
>FTEO01000659.1_pt1 | contig 21342 bp, 20 predicted proteins | sample 1640211 | NCBI WGS metagenome assembly FTEO01 (sample SAMEA3914816, study PRJEB12502) | metagenome | biome: forest; material: soil | place: USA | collected 2011-09-16 | depth 0.3 m | reverse complement strand
TGGTAGGGGCTCGTGTGCTCGAAGGCAGCAACGCGGCCAGCATGGGCGTCGTTCCGTCCGCGAGTGGCAGGTCTACCAACGCGCCGCGTTCTATCAGCAGCTGCATCGTGCCTAGATCGGCGCCGACTGCGGCGCGCAGCAGCGGTGTGGCGCCAATGTTGTGAACGCGTTTGTCGACGCGACCGCCCGCCACCGCCGGCGTGCGCGAGGGCTGCGGGAGCTTCAGTTGCGCGTTCACATTCGCTCCGCGCGCCAACAGGATCCGGATGAGATCCGCGCTCGTGGTGCTGTCCGTGGAGGGTACATCGATGCGCGCACCCTGCGGCAAAGCGTTCAAGTCCACCGCGGCGTAGAGCGGGGTCTGCCCGTAGAAATCCCAGATCTGGATGTTCGCGCCCGCCTCGATGAGAAATTTCGCAGTGTCGAACTGCATGTTCATGATCGCCAGCACGAGCGGTGTGGTGCCGCGCGGGTCCGCCAGGTCGATGTCGGCGCCGCGGGCGACCAACTCCTTCGCGCATGCGGCGCAGCCCTCGCGCGCCGCATAAAGGAGAGGCGTGAACCCGCCTCGGTCCATGTCCTTCTCGCGGGGCTCGGAGGTCACTTTCCGCGCCCAATCGCGCACCGCGCCGCGCGCGTTCACCTCTGCGCCATGGTGCACGAGGAACTGCACCATCTGGGGTTGGCGCTGCGCGGCGGCCCACATGAGCGCGGACTGGTTGCCCCATTGCTCGCGCGCATTCACGTGCGCGCCGGCTTTCACGAGCAGCTTCGCCGCCTCAACGTTGCCGGTGCGGGCTACCGCCATGAGCGCGGTCTGCCCTTCGGGGTTGAAGGAATCCGGATTGGCGCCGGCCTTGAGGAGCAGGCGGATGATGCTCGGATCGCCCGTCTCAGCCGCGAGCGACATCGCGGTGGCGCCGTAGTTGTTCGCGAGGGAAACATTGGCTCCTGCACGGATGAGCCGCTGCACCTCCCCAACGTCGCCGTGATAAACGGCCCACTGGAGCGCAGTACTGCCATCCGATCGGCGCGCATCGACATCGCCACCCGCGCCGGCGGCATGCGAAACACCGTCGGCGACGAGCGCACTCGGGGCAGCCGCAGCAGGCATCGGCACAGCCAACTGCAGCGCGCCGATGACCGCCGCTATCATCAACGAACTGTGCAATCTTGCAGGCATTTGCGAGAAGTCTGCCATAAACGAGGCATGCCGAAGCAAACGCGGACGCAGGTTGCGCGCCACGCAGTCATGCGCAGCGTCGCGAGCGTGCAAGGGGCGGTACCGAAGCATGTCAGTGGGCTCGGTTGTATCCGGTTGGCTCGGTTGTGATCAGTCTGCTCGGTGGCCGTGCCGCGCACGGAGCGTCTTTGGCATCCGCACGCGAGCCAGCGCCCGGTAAATCCATGCAACGATCTGGATCGTATTGATGAGCAGGAAGATCAGCAGCCATGCCTTGAACACGGCATCGACGCCACCGGCGGCGAAGATGTCCCACCTGAACACCGACCAGTAGAGCAGGCCCACGAAGCAGAGCCACAAGCCGAAGCGGATGCCCGCAGTCGGCGCCCACCAGCGAGGCTTCACCACTGCAGCCGTGAAGAGCGCCAAACGCACGATCATCAGCGCGATGAGGGGCGGCAGCAGCCAATGACGAAAGGCCTCGCCATACTGCGCCCACGACGTGTCCGTTCCGGCAGGTAGGAAATGAGCAAGGAGTCCCGCAGGCGCGATGAAAAAGATCGTGAGCGCCGCACTCAGCGGGAGGGCCCTCGTGGCCGCGCGCCGAAAGTTGGCTTCAGGATCGACCGGTTGCCAATCTCTCGGCAGGGGCAGCCAGAAGATCCAGTGCGTCCACGGCCGTGACAAGCTATCGGGGTCGACCGGTGAGCGGCGACGGATCCACGCGGCGGCTCCAAACCAGACCACGAGCCAGCCCACCCACGCCAGCGCGCTGTAGCCCCAGCTGAGCCACCACTCCCCGAATGTCATGGACGAGAGGAACACGCGCGGCAAGGTGATCGCCCACTGAAGGGCAACGCAACCCGCCGCCACCTGTACGAACACGGGCGCGTGCTCGGGTTCGATGAGGTTGAAGCCCCGCGGCCGATACCGGGCCGCGACTTCCTCAGGCCGGCCGAACCCGCGCACGACTTCAATCGCCATGTCGTGATCCGGCGGGCGGCCAGCCTCTTGTGCCGCGGCTTGCAGTTGCTCGGTGAGCAGACTGCGCAGCTCGAACCCCACATCGTTGCGCAACTTGCGGGGCAGCCTCGCCCCGACATCGTTGATGTAATTGTCGATGAGTGCCTGGGCGTCCACGGTGGTCTCCTAATCGAGCAACCGATCCATCGTGCCAACCAGCGCGTGCCAGCTGGCAGTCAGGTCCGAATAGAGTCGCGTGCCTTTGGGACTCAGCTTGTAGTAACGGCGCGGTGGGCCCTCCTCGATGCGCCAATCGCTCACCAGAAGACCCTGGTCCTCCAACCGCCGCAGCAGCGGATACAACGTGCCCTCCTCGATCGGCATTCCCTGCCCGGCGAGGGCCTGGCGCAACGAGTAGCCGTACTGCGCAACACGTAACTGGGAAAGCACCGCGAGGACCACCACGCCCCGCCGCAGCTCCGTGTCGAGCTTCGCCACCGCGTTGTCGCGAGGTTTTACCATGCTTCACACATCACAATGCGTCACACTGTACATCGGCTCACACAGTACGTCAAGAGGGAATTCATTGCCAACGCAATCAATTTCCAGAGCTAGAATGCTGGCCGCCCGCAGTGACCGCAGGAGACGACCATGCCGTTCGATCTGACGAGCCGGATCATTCTGGTGACCGGTGCCGGGCGTGGCCTCGGACGAGCGACGGCAGAGCTGCTGGCCAGGTCCGGCGCTACGGTCGGTGTCTGCGACATCGACCCCAAGACCTGCCACGACGCCACCGACGGCATTGTGAACTCGGGCGGCGCGGCTCATGCCCTTGTCGGCGATGTCGGTGACCGGGCGACGTTCCTCAATCTTGCGGATACGCTGGCGAACGCGTGCGGACGCATCGATGGCATCGTGAATGCGGCCATGCTGATTCACTACGACCCGATACGTGACGTGCGACCTGAGGCGCTCGAACGCATGCTCGATGTAGGTCTCAAGGCTCCGGTCTGGTCGGCGCAGGCCCTCCTCGCCCATCGCGACCCAGCCCGAACCGCGGGCATCGTGAACTTCAGCTCTCCCGCCGCGGACCAGGGATACCCGAACACCGCAATCTACGCCGCCATCAAGGGCGCGATCATCACGCTCACACGCACTCTCGCAGTGGAGCTGGGCCCCCAGGGCGTGCGAGTGAATGCCGTGACCCCCGGTGCCGTGCCGACACCGGGCGCGCGAGCAATCGTTGATGAAGCGGGCTACGAGCTGCGGCGTCGCAAAACGCCCCTCGGGCGACTGGGCACGGAAGAAGACATCGCCAACTCGATCGCGTTTCTATTTTCACGTGAGGCGGACTTCATCAATGGCGCGATTCTGCACGTGGATGGCGGAGTCTCGCTGACGGCGGGTTGAGCGGCGCATAATCGCCGCATGGTTACCCCGTTCGACGTCATCATCGTCGGCACCGGCCAAGCTGGGCCGACACTTGCTGCGCGACTCTCGGCCGCAGGCATGCGAGTCGCGGTGGTGGAGCGGCATCAGTTCGGCGGCACCTGCGTCAACAACGGCTGCACGCCTACGAAGACCATGGTGGCCAGCGCCTACGCTGCCCACATGGCACGGCGCGCCGCTGAATTCGGAGTCGTGCTCGAAGGAAGTCCGCGCGTCGACATGAAGCGCGTCAAGGCGCGGAAGGATGACATCGTCCGCAATTCGAGTCAGGCGCTCGAGAACTGGATGCTCGGCCTGAAAGGCGTCGCGGTCTTCCGGGGGCAGGCGCGATTCGTCGGCAAGGATGAGATTCGGGTCAACGAAGATCGGCTCACGGCCGGCCGCATCTTCCTCAACGTCGGCGGCCGGCCGCGCATTCCCGATATGCCGGGAATCGACGCCGTGCCGTTCCTGACGAACGTGACGATGATGTTGCAGGACACCGTTCCCGAGCACCTCCTCGTCATCGGGGGGAGCTACGTCGGCCTGGAGTTCGCGCAGATGTTCAGGCGCTTCGGCAGTCGCGTCACGGTGGTGGAGATGAGCCCGCGGCTGGTGCCTCGCGAAGACGAAGACGTGTCGCTCGCCATCCAGGATTTTCTGCTCGCCGAGGGGATCGGGCTGCGCCTCAGCGCCGAATGCCTGAGCCTCAGGACGGAAATGGAAGGACTCTCCGTTGGCCTGGAATGCACGGAGGGTGCGCCTCGCGAGAGCGGCACTCACCTGCTCCTCGCCGTCGGTCGGGTGCCCAACACTGACGACCTCGGCCTGGATGCCGCCGGCGTGGAAATCGATACGAACGGCTACATCAAGGTGGACGAAGGGCTGCGCACGTCGAACCCCCAAGTCTGGGCACTGGGCGACTGCAATGGCAAGGGTGCCTTTACCCACACCGCTTACAACGATTACGAAATCGTCGCCGACAACCTGCTATCCCACGCCGGGCGAAAATACACGGATCGAATTCCAGTCTATGCGCTCTACACCGACCCACCGCTCGGGCGCGTCGGCATGAACGAGACCGAGATCCGCAAATCCGGCTTGCAGGCCCTGGTGGGCAAGAGACCGATGACGCGTGTCTCGCGCGCCGTCGAGAAGGGCGAGACGCAGGGCTTCCTCAAGATCCATGTCGAGCAAGGCTCGAAGCGCATCCTCGGCGCTTCGCTGCTGGGCACCAGCGCCGACGAGTCAGTGCACTCGCTCATCGAAGCGGTGTACGCCGGAATGCCGTACACCGAGCTGCAGCATCACGTACGCATCCACCCCACCGTGAGCGAGCTCCTGCCCACGGTGCTGGAGCATCTGACGCCGCTCACTGACAACGGCAGGTGAACCGCCTCGAGCCGCTTTTACATATCCGGACACCTTATATATAGGCGCGGGGGCAGCTCGATCCATCAAGAAACGCGTCAGTGCGCAAGCCCCATGGCGTTGCGCACGAACGCGAACGTATCCGCCGCCTCTTCGATCTGCTTGGTGGTGGGCTTCCCGCCACCGTGACCCGCACGCGTCTCGATGCGGATAAGCGTCGGGTTGCCGCTCGGGTTCGCGTGCTGCAGGGCCGCCGTGAACTTGAAGCTGTGCGCCGGGAAAACGCGATCGTCGTGATCCCCTGTCGTCACGAGAATGGGGGGATAGTTCACGCCAGCCTTCACGTTCTGCACCGGTGAGTACGCCAGCAGCGCGCGGAACTCGTCCGGGTTGTCGACAGAGCCGTAGTCGGATTCCCAGCCCTTGCCGACCGTGAAATCGCGGAAGCGCAGCATGTCCATCACACCCACCTGCGCCACGGCGGCCGCGAACAGCTCGGGTCGTTGCTCCACGGCTGCGCCAACCAGCAGGCCGCCATTCGAGCCGCCGTTGATGGCGAGGCGCGGCGGACTCGTCCATTTCTGCGCGATGAGCGTTTCGGCGGCGGCGATGAAATCGTCGAAGACGTTCTGCTTGTGGGTTTTCATACCGGCTTCGTGCCACGCGCGGCCATACTCTCCCCCGCCCCGGATATTGGCCACCACGAACACGCCACCCGTCTCGAGCCACCCGGCGACGCGCGGCGAGAAGGCCGGATCTTCGGCGATGTTGAACCCGCCGTAGCCGTAGAGGATGGTGGGATTCGAGCCGTCGAGCTTCGTCCCTTTGCGCGCGGTAATGAACATCGGCACGCGCGTGCCGTCTTTGCTCTTGTAGAAGACCTGGTTCGTCTCGTATTCCGAAGACACGAACCCTGCGAGCTTCGGCTCCCGCCACAACGTGCTCGTGCCGCTGGTCAGGTCCAGCCGGTAGATACTCGGTGGCGTCGTGAAGCTGCTGTAGCGGTAGTACGTCTCCTGATCTTCCAGGCGGCCGTAGAAACCGTCCGATGATCCGAGGCCGGGGAACTGAACTTCGCCGAGCGGCTTTCCGTCCAGCGCGTAGCGGCGCACCGCGCTGTGTGCGTCCTTGAGATAGGCGGCGACGAGCTGCCTGCCGATGAGACTTGCAGACTCCAGCGTGTCGCTGCTCTCGGGCACGATCGTGCGCCAGCTCTCCGGCGCGGGCTTCGGAAGATCAATTGCGATGATCCTGTAGCGAGGAGAATCGCGATCCGTCTGGATATACAGCGTAGAGCCCACGTTCCCGATGAACGTGTACACCGCGGTGGGTTTCGGGATCACGGGCACGATCGGTGCGCTGGCGACGCTCAGGTCCTGCACGAGCAGCGTGTTCTCCACCTCATCGCCGTGATTTGCGGTAATGATGAGATAGCGGCCGTCGTCCGTCACCTGCCCTGCGACGAACCAGTCCGGATCATCCGTGCGTGTGTAGACAAGCGCGTCTTGCGATTGAGGCGTGCCGAGCTTGTGGAAGAACAGCTTCTCGTATTGATTGGCGGCCTTCAGCGCGTCGCTCGACTTCGGAGCGTCATAGAGCGTGTAGTAGAAGCCAGAACCATCCTTGCGCCACGTGCCGCCGCCGGCTTTGGACCAATGCAACTCATCTGGCAGATCCTTACCGCTCGCAACGTCACGCACGTGCCACGTCTGCCAGTCTGAGCCGGCCTCGGAAAGCGCGTAGGCGAGCAGCTTGCCGTCGTCGCTGATGGCCCGCTCGTTCAGCGCGATGGTGCCGTCTTTGGACAACGCGTTCGGGTCGAGCAGCACGCGCCCGGCGCTCTTCGGATCGGACGTTACGAAGAGCACGGCCTGATTCTGCAGGCCGTCATTGTGAGTGTAGAACCAGTTCTGGCCGTGTTTCTGGGGAGCGCTCCAGCGCTCGTAGTTCCAGATCTGTTTCAGGCGCTGCGCGATAGCGTCACGCCCAGGAATCTTCGCGAGGTAGTCCTGCGTCAGCTTGCCCTCCGCCTCAACCCACGCACGGGTTGCAGGAGAGTCGATGTCTTCCATCCAGCGGTAGGGGTCGGGCACTTTCGTGCCGTGGTAGTCAGTGACCTGATCGCCGCGGGCTGCGGGAGGGTACGCAATGGAAGATGCTGACGCCGCGGCGAACGTTGTGGCGGCGAAAGAGAACATCAAACAAGAGACGACGCGGGTTACCGGGATTCGCATGAAGCTCGTTTCCATAAGGCGGGACTCAAGCTCGATCATAGCAACATGTCCCGCCAGCATCTTGCTCGCCAGCTCGGCAGGTGCGCGCGTTCGGCGTCGTCCATCCACAATTACCGCTGGCGGCTGAGCCTCGCTGAAGGTGAACCGCGATATGATGATCTGAGCAGCGGCCTGCCGCCGGGCCGGTCATTGTCGTGCCCACGATCACCCTTGATGGTGACTCCGACGGCGTGGCGCCTGCCTCGGATGGAGCGTCGTACGCAATGAAGCTCTCACTCATCATGAAAACGAAGCCGTTCTTACTGGCCTCGATACTCGCAGGCGCATTCGTGGCTCCGATCGAAACCTCGGCCGGGGACAAGAGCCTGCCCATCGAAGGTCAGTTGCCTTCACTCGGCAGCGCGACCGAGTGGCTCAATTCGCCGCCCTTGACGGCCGCCGGCCTGCGCGGAAAAGTCGTGCTCGTCGACTTCTGGACCTACACCTGCATCAACTGGCTGCGCACTCTTCCCTATGTCCGCGCGTGGGCCGAGAAATACAAAGACCAGGGGTTGGTGGTGATCGGCGTACACACGCCGGAGTTCGAGTTCGAGAAGAACCTCGACAACGTTCGCCGGGCAGCGAAGGACATGCGGGTCGAGTATCCGATCGCGATCGATAGCCGCTATGCGATCTGGAATGCTTTCAGTAACCAGTACTGGCCGGCTCTCTATTTCATCGATGCGCAGGGGCGTATTCGACATCATCAGTTCGGCGAGGGCGACTACGAACAGTCCGAAATGATCATTCAGCAGCTGCTGGCCGAGGCCGGACGCAGCGGCGGCGATCACGAGCGCGCTTCAGTCGAGGGCCGTGGTGCGGAGGCGGCCGCCGATTGGGCCAGTTTGAAATCTGCGGAAAACTATGTCGGCTATGAGCGCACCGAGAACTTCGCGTCTCCGGGCGGTGCCGTGCTGGACAAGCGCCGCGTCTATGCCGCTCCCGCGCAGTTGAGACTCAACCATTGGGCCCTGTCGGGGGATTGGACCGTGACGAAGAAGGCCATCGTGCTGAACAAGCCCAACGGGCGGATCGCGTACCGCTTTCACGCCCGCGATCTGCATCTCGTCATGGGACCTGCCGCGCCTGGAGTGGCCGTGCGATTTCGCGTGCTCATCGACGGACAGCCGCCCGGCGCCGCTCACGGCCTGGACGTGGACGACCAGGGCAACGGCGCGTTGACCGAACAACGGCTGTATCAGCTGATCCGACAACCGCACCCGATCGCCGACCGGGAATTCGAGATCGAGTTTCTCGATCCGGGGGCGGAGGCCTTCGCGTTCACGTTCGGCTGATCCACAGCAGAGGCCACCGCACCCAGCGCCGCAGGCTCAGGTGCCGGCTGCCAGGCGCTTCACCAGTTTCACGGGCGTGTGGGGCTCGAAGAGCTCATCCGGATTCTCGATGAACGCGCCGGTCTTGGCATCGATGGCGAACGTCTGCCGCTTGCCGGCGCCGATCGTCTCGATGTAGTACGCCAACACCGCATTGGTGGCGCCGAGGGGCTTGGCGAGACCGGCACCGATTGCGGGTGCGGAGGCGCGCGCCTCTGCCTTCATGATCGCCACTGCGAGCGGCACTTGAGCCTTTTCGATGCTCCGCATGTACGCTTCCAGATGATAGTCGAGGAGCCACGCCGGCAGATCCTTCACGTCGATCTCGGTCACGTGATCATCGGGAGCGGCGATGTGCAGATAGACGACGCCGTCGCCCTTCGACACCGCAGCCTCGAATGCAGGCGCGCCCGCCTCGTCGGCAAGGCGCACCTCCAGGACCTTGCCACCCGTGATCGCTTCCGTTGTAGCCGCGGCGTGTGCCAGCGCGCCCAACGGCACCACAGGCTCTGCACTGCGCGCCGCCGCGGATGGGATCATCATCAGCAGGCTCAGCATCGCGAGAGCGCCGCCAAACCTTACCGCCTTCGACTTCAGGGCGCGCATGTTCTCTTCCTCTTTGGATTCATGAGGCCCTCTGGCTTCACGAGGCGGCGCCGGATTGATCCGGCGCCTTCGACCCTCGAGCGTGGAAAAAGGGGCGCCGCGGGCAGTGGGGGGAGGCGAGCCCGCGGCGCCACAGGTGGGCCGGATCACGGTATCACCGCGCCGACCCTGCGCACGCTCTATACGTTGATCGTCAGACGGTTGTCGACTCTGGTGACTCCCGGCGCCGCCCACGCTGCACGCTCGGCTTCCTGCCGTTCGGCCCATGACTTCACGGTGCCGCGGAGGATCACTTCGCTGCCGTTGGCTTCAACGGTAATGCGGCTCGCGTCGAGCTCTGCGCTCCGGCGAAACGCATCTTCGATCTTGCGGCGAATCTCGTGAGGCGCCACTTTCGGCTTCACGGAGATCGAGTTCGTCACACCCTTCACGCCGCGCAGGCGCTTCACAGCGGTCTCCGCCCGCTCGCGGGCGTAGTTCCACTCGACAGCCCCTTCGAGCGTCAGCCAGCCGTTCTTGGCGACGACTTTGATGTTCTCGGAGGAATAAGGCAGCTCCATCTTCAGCGCGTTCACGGCGTCACGCACGATATCCGGGTCTGGCCGTTCATCGAGTAACGGCAGCCGCACCTCGATGTCGTTGGCGACACCCACGACACCGGCCACCCGCTTCGCGTCACGCTCCGCCTCCGTCTTCTGCGCGTAGCTGCGGACGAAACCGCTCAGCGCCACGACACCGTTGTGAACGGCAACCGCGATGTCGGTCGCGTCGATGTCCGGGTCCCAGCGGAGCTCGTCCTCGACGTCCCGCTTGATGTCTGCATCGAGTCTCATGTCACGTACTCCCGCGTTGCTCTATCGGTACTTGAATTCTGGAAGGGCCTTCACCGACTCTTTTGTCGCACCGGGCAGCACGATGCGTTTACCCCCGTCGCTGATCTGCAGCGACGTGTACGGCACGGCGATCAGGTAGCTTCCCAGGCCGAGAAAGCCACCGACCTCGATGATCGCGAACAGCACGCGATCCTTGCCGATGATCAGGTCGTCGAGCTCGCCGAGCTTCTCGTTCTGGGGGGTCACGACGTTCGTACCCCGGAGCTTGCTCACGCGGTAACCATCGGCCACCTTGACCACATCGACGACGACGAGCGCCACATCTGCCGAGGCGCTCCGCGGCGCCACAGCGCCGGACAACGCGGCGCCCACGATGAAGAGAACCAGCCATTGCAATCGAGGCGGACCGGAGACCACCGCGCAAGGCGTATCGCGGTTCAGATTCTTCTGATGCACTCTCATGGATGATCCTCCGTCACGGTTACCCTGGATCGATTACGGTGCCACTTGACCGGTGCTCATCTTCGCCATGACAGCGGGCCTTGCCTTGATTCCCGTCAATCGCACGCCAACGCTCGCACGCGCGCGGGCACTCCATGCGGGCTCGCACGAATGCATTGACGAGCATCAACCCGACCGGGACGCGAGCTGATCGAAAACATTGATCGGTGTCAGCGTGCCACCGTGCGATCTGGAGGACAGTGTTCGCAACCCGCGCACCGCCCGTCTCACGCGGCGGCGACGCTGCCCTCGCAAGAATGCTCGAACGGAGAATCATCATGGCCCAACCACAGACTCAGGCGAACGACGCTTCCATGGCCGACACACGCAGAAAAACGAATCTGCCCGCGATGCAGGGTCGAGGCTCACGACTTGCGACCCAAGGCCCCCTCGCGTGGGCGGCCGGGCCCTTCGGCTTGATGAGACGGCTCTCCGATGACATGGATGAGCTGTTCGACCAGTTCCTGAGCGGAGCCGGCAGTACCGCGCGCACTGGCCTCCCCGCAAGCGCTCCGGTTGTCCTCACGCCGTCCGTTGAATGGATGCCGGCGCTCGAGATCTTTCAGCGCGACGGCAACCTCGTCGTGCAGGCGGACCTGCCCGGCGTTTCCGCGGATGACGTGACCGTCGAGGTCGCGGACGGACTCCTGACCGTGTCGGGCGAGCGCCGCGAGGAGCGAGAGATCGACGACGGCGGCTTGCGGCGCACGGAGCGTCGCTATGGCAAGTTCTCGCGCAGCATCGCGCTGCCTGAAGGCGCCCGGACGGAGGAAGTCAGCGCATCGTGTCGTGACGGTGTGCTGGAGATTACGATACCACTGGCACAGGAGGCGCCCCGATCGAGAAAGATCGATATTCAGAGCGCGCCACAACCCGAGTCGAGCGGCACGCCGTCCGCCAGCGCAAGCACGGGGAGCGCAAGCACCGGGGCGAATAAAGGCAAGAGCGCAGACGCTCGCGAGGCCGCGAAGGGCGGGACTTCGGGTTCGGTGAGCACCGGCGGACCCTAGCCGCCCAAGGCTCGCGACCCGAGGCTCACGATAACGGCAGGCGACTCACAATAAAGGCAGCCGCATCACGAACTCGCTGCCCCGGCCCGGCCCGGCGCTGTTTGCGCACAGCGTTCCGCCGTGCAGCTCCACCAGGTGCCGCGCGATGGCCAGGCCGAGGCCGAGACCGCCCGACGCAGCTTCGGGCGCCGGCACCGCGCGCACGTACGTGTCGAAGATCCTGGGCAGCATGTCGACCGCAATACCGACGCCTGTATCGCGTATACCCACCTTCGCATACTGCGTCTCCCGTTCGAGGGAGACGCAGATCTCGCCGCCCTGCGGCGTGAACTTTGCGGCGTTGATCAGCAGGTTCGACAGAACCTGCGTCAACCGGTAACGATCGCCGTCGATGACAACAGACGGTGGCTCTGGCGCGAGCGTCAGATGATGTTTCTGAGCCGCGATGGCCGGCTGCGCAACCTCGATCGCTGCGGCAATCACCTCGCGCAGATCGAGCGACGCAATGCGCAGACTCAGCTGCCCGTGCTCGCTGCATGCGACGTCCAGCAAGTCGTCCACGAGCCGGCCCATCTGTGCCAGTTGCCGGCCTATTACCGGCCTGAGATAGATCGCGCTCGGCGCCGTGTCATCCCGCGTCAGCAGCTGCACTTCGTAAAGAAGCGGCGCCAGGAGATTGCGCATCTCATGGGCCACCATCATCGTGAACTGCTGTTTGTGCGCGAGCTCGCCGCGCATCTGCTCAATGCTGAGCGCGTAGGCTGAGTCGTCCGGCCCTACCATCATGGTGACTCCATCCCCCATCCCTCATGTGACCCGGCGAACAGGCGGCGATGCGTGCCCCATCAGCGCTCACCGCGGTACGCACCTTACGACACGACCTCGATTCGATTTTCAACCTTGTTCACGCCGGGGGCGGCCCAGGCCGCACGCTCCGCCTCCTCCCGCTCCGCCCACGAGCGAACGGAGCCTTTGAGAATTACCGTGCCGCGGTCTGCGGTCTCGACGGTGATGGCATCGGCATCGATTTCGGCGCTGCGCTCGAACGCCGCCTCGATCTTGCGCTTGATATCCAGCGGCAGAATCTCGGGCTTGACGACGATGCCGTTGGTGATGCTCTTGATTCCCTTCACCCTCCCCGCCATTTCCTCTGCGAGTCCTCGCTGATACTGCCATTCGACTTCACCCTCGAGCGTGACTCGCCCATCTGCGACGCGCACGCGGATCTTGTCGCCGACCGTCGGCATTTCGCTCTGGATTCCGGCAGCCACTTCGCGCGCGATGTCCGGATCCGGCTTCCTGCCGAGCAACGGCAGTCGCACCTCGATGTCGTTGGCCAGACCCACCACGCCGGAGACGCGCTTCGCGTCCGCCTCCGCCTGTGCCTTCTCGCCAAACGTGCGTACGAAGCCCGCGAGCGTTACGACACCGTTGCGCACCGATACCGCGATGTCGCGCGCGCCGACCTGCGGGTCCCAGTCGAGCTCCTCCTCGACGTCGTGCCTGATCTCTTTATCCGATCGCATGGTGGTCAGTCCCCGTAGAGGTGCGGGCCCGGCAGCATCAGCGGGTCTCGCAGTGTGACGATTTGCCGCGCGCCCTCGGCGTCGACGATCTGCAAACTGATGACGCCCAGGACTTCCTCATCGACATAGAACTCACGAGGCGCCTGGATCAGGTGATCCAGCTCGCCGAGGAGCAGCTCCAGCACGTCGCTCTTCGCGTCGTACGCCATCCCGAGCAGGGGTAACCGGCGCGCCTCGAGCTGAGAACCCAGCTGCAGCGAGACCAGCTCGATTTCCACCTGCTTGCCGAGAAAGCCTCGCGTTGCGTGAATGCAGAATCCACGCCACTCACTGCGTTCGAGTCTGCGGATTGCCATGATCTGTCTCCCATGCCCTCGCCGCGACCTTGCGCGTGCGCCGGCGTTGCTGCCTTGACGGGGGTCAGTACACCTGTATGCGCTCGCTGACAACCGCGAGCGGATCACTCGACAGCGTGCAGCGCCACCGTGCATCCCGCATTCCCAATCTTCGGCCGAGGCGGCCGAAGGCGCTAACAATCAGCGCAGGTTCTGGCCGATGCACGATGCACTATTCGCGACAGAGGTCGCTCTCACGGAGAGTGTGTTGATGGCTGCGGCGGCTGCATTGGGCCTGCAGGTGTCGCAGCTCGGCGCAGTGAAGAATCGCGCGGCGATGGCGCCCGCATTGCCCTTGGCCAGCCAATGGCGCCGGCAAACAGGACCAGCCAGCAGGCTTCCGGCGCCAAGCCTGTGAAGTCACGCATGCCGGTGGGCATGCGTGAACGGCTCGTCTCCTGCCTCGCGCGCTCTGCTTGCGCGAAAGGCAACTGCCAACGCGCATTGAGCCACGCCGCTGATGAGCAGGTTTGCGCCCAGGAGTATTCCGATGGCCCAGAGTCCGGTTAAGGGCCAGCCCACCAACAACATGATTCCCACGAATGTGCTGGCGATGCCGGCGGCCATGTACCAGCCCCAGCCATCCAGCGGCCTGACGCGAATCGCCAGCGCGCAGCGTACGACCCCATCAGCGATCAGAAGCACCGCCACGACGAGCGTCAACGTCAGGATGCCCGTGATCGGGAACAGCAGCACGACAGCTCCTGCCACGATGTACAACAGGGCTCCCAATCCCTGCAGGACCGCGCCCTTCCACGGCCGGGTGCGGAATGCATGAGCCGCCTGAAATCCTCCCGAGACGAGGAGCACAGCGCCGAACACAAGCGCGGCGGCAAGCGAGGCCGCGACGGGGATCGCGAACGCGAGCAGGCCGCACAGGATCTGCACGATGCCGAGCACGAGTAGCCAGCCCCATCGGCGTTGCAGTGTCGAGGTCACATCGATCGCGCTCACGGCATCCGGCGGTATCGGGTCTCTGGTCAACATGTCGCCTCCTCCGCTGGAAAAATCTCTCAAGTTTTCCTTTCGTGAACGATCGTGGCAGGTTGGCGCGACCCCGCATTGACGTGCGTCAACGAGAGGCTGTCGCGCCCTCCATTGGTGGCGCCTGCAGAGACCGGGTTGAGCCCGACGTCGCATCCCATCGACGCTCCGAGCCTGAGCAGCAGGTTGCGGTCGATGATCAGCACGCGCCGCATGCCAGGGAGCGATATAGCTCCCTTACGACGCAGGGTGGTGAGCGCACGACTCACTGTCTCGACTGCCATGGCCAGGTAGTCGGCGATATCGTATCGGGTCATTGGCAGAGGGATCGCCACACCCGGAGCCGCTTCCGAACGTGCACCCATTTCAAGCAGGAATGTGCTCACTCTCTCCAGAGCGCTGCTGCGCCCCAGCAGAACGGTGCGAGCCTGCAAGCGTTCGATCGCCCCGAAGGCCATCTCACGCACGCGCCGCGCCACGACCGGATCGGACTCAGCGAGCTCTTCAGCTCGACGTCGCGGGTAGCACGCGAGCGTCGTCGCCTCGACAATGATTTCACCAGCGAGACCGCGCGCACCACGCCGGCAGAATCCGAACAGGTCACCTGGAAGCAGAAAGTCGACGATCTGCCGGCGCCCATCGGCCGCGAGCACGCATTCGCGTGCGGCACCGCTGACGATGCGGTACCAGTAGTCCGCGCGTTGATCCTGAAAGTAGATCGTCTGGCCGAAGTGGTAGCGCGCCAGCGAGGCGATCTGCTCGAGGGCAGCGATGGCGGGCCAGGACCCGGACAGCGTGCCCTTGTTCTCCGCCGTGCCCGCGGCGCTCATGGCGCGTCCCTCCGTTTCCAGCACCTTCGAGTACGGTAGAGGCAATCACCGCGCATCACTATCCAACGTTGGTATGATGGCGCGCAGCGCACTGTTGTGAGATGGCCCGTCTGTCAGCAGCCGCCTACGGCCGTCTGCACGGCCCGCAGCAGGTCATGATCGAAGAAAGGTTTTCGCAGGAATGCGAGAGCGCCGGCGCGCAGCGCCTGCGTGCGAATGTGGCCCCCGACATCCTCGTCCGCCGTGATGAAGATAATCGGGACTCGCAATCCTAAGATCAGCAAGTGTTGCTGAAGCTGCAGGCCATTCATTCCCGGCAGCCCTACATCGAGCACGAGACAGCGCGTGGTCCAGAGGCGCGGCGAGCCCAGCAGGTCCTCAGCCGAAGCGAAACACTCGGCGCAGAAACCTGCCGACCTCAGAAGATTCTCTGCAGCCTCGCGAACGGCCAATTCGTCGTCGACCACTGCGATCACGAACTGTCTTCCTGTGTCGGTCACGCGCACGTCTGCCATCGGGAGAGGGTCCGCGCGGGAGTCTGTCGCTATCGTTCCCCTCGGACCTATGAACGCGTTTTATCATCCGACGCCTCGTCGCGGCGAAGTTTTTCCTCCATCCGCGCGAGATCGACCAGGGAAGAGGCGGCCATTTTTTCCATAATGTGGCGGCGGTGAATCTTCACTGTAATCTCCGTGATTCCCAGCTCCGCGGCGACCTGCTTGTTGAGCATTCCGGTCAACAGCCGCGCCATCACTTCGCGCTCCCGCACGGTGAGGAGCGCTGACCTTCTGCGGAGGATCTTGAGCTCCGCGCGCTGCCCCCGCGCCGCTGCGGAATGCTGCAGCGCCTGGCGGATTCCGTCCAGCAGCTCCTGCTCGTGAAAGGGCTTTGGCAAGAACTCTATCGCGCCTCCCTTCATGGCGAGCACCGTCATCCTGACATCCGCATGCGCCGTAATGAAGACAATCGGAATTGCGTCGCCCGCCCGCCGCAGCTCGGCCTGCAGGTCGAGGCCGCTGACCTCCGGAAGCCGCACGTCGAGCACGAGACAACACGGCGCATCCGGACGCGGACTGGCGAGAAATTCTGCGGCCGAGGCGAACGCACGCACGTTCAAGCCAATGGAGCGCATGAGATTGGTGAGTGCATCACGCACGGCGGGATCGTCGTCCACGACGAGGACCATCGGCGCCGGATCATCCATGGCGTGCGACGGAATCCGCCGGTAAGGTAAAGGACAGGGTGAGACCATAGTCCGGGTTTGCGGCCGCGCGCAGCTTCCCGCCGTGCGTCTCGATGATGCGGCGGCTGATCGATAGTCCAAGCCCCATGCCCTGCGGCTTGGTCGTAAAGAACGCCTCGAAGATCTGGGACAGTTGCGGGTCGCCCATCCCCGCGCCGTTGTCGCAGACGGCGACTTCGACCATCGACGCATTCCGTTCGCCAGAGGTAATCAGCAGCGCGCGCGGTCGGCCCGCGATCGTTCGCATCGACTCAATACTGTTGATCACGAGATTGAGGACCACCTGCTGCAACTCGACGCGGTCGGCGATGACTTCCGGCAGGTGGCTGGACAGGCGCGTATGCAGCGCGACCTGCTCGCGCCGCATCTCGTTGGACGTGAGCGCGAGGACTTCCCGAACGACGTCATTCACATCGACAGAGGATCTCGAGACGGTCGCCTTGGCGGAGAACGCGCGAATTCGCCCTATCACGTCGCTCGCCCGATTCGCGTCGCGGACGATATTGTTCAGGGACGTCCGGGCTTGTTCCAGATCGGGTACGTCGCGCTCGATCCAGCGGCGGCAGGCGTTGCCGTTGGCCACGATCGCCGTCAAAGGCTGGTTGATCTCATGGGCAATCGATGTGGTGAGCTCGCCCATGCTCAGAACGCGGGCGGCGTGGGCGAGCTCTTGCTGAGCCTGGCTCGCGGCCTGCTCCGCGCGTCGCCGCTCTGAGATGTCGCGGCAAACCGTGGCGAGCGCCAGGGGCCTGCCGGTGCGTGACTCACGCGTATAGAAGATGTGCTGCAGGACTGGAACCGGCTGTCCCGTCCGGATGTTGCGCAGGTGTATCTCGCCGTCCCAGAATCCCGCGCGTTCTACCGCCGGCAGGATCTGAGTCGTCAGGCGCTCGCGGTCTTCGCTCGCGATATACGATTGAATGTTGTCGAGAATCGGCTCACCGTCGCGCAGGCCGACCATCCGGCGGCCCGCCGCATTGAGGAACAATGCCTTGCCGGTGAGCGAGGTGATGCCGATAAAGTCGGCGCTGTTCTCGACAATCGAGGCGAGCTTGCCGCGCTCATCTTCGGCGCGATTGCGCTCGATCATCTGTGTCGCGTGGCGCGCGTAAAGATCCGTCAGGCGTAACTCGGTATCCGAGAAAACGTGCGGCTTGCGGAAGTGGGTGGAGATCATGCCCAGCAATTCCCCGCGGTGACTGATCAGTGGCGTCGACTGCACGGCCCGAAAGCCGGCCGCCGCTGCAATACGACGATGAGGCGCGAAAGACTCGTCGGTCTCGACGTCCTCGATCACGACGCGCGCGCGCATACCGGCGGCGCGACCGCACGCGCTGTCATCGCCGCTGACAAGCGCGAAATACTCCAGGAACTCGGCCTGAAAGTTGCGTTGCGCCGCTATGACGAGGCCACCCTGCTCCGGGTCGTTGAGCTGCACGTTGCCGAAGTCCGCGCTCTGCAGACCCATGACCGCCACGAGCGTCTCGTCCAGGACAACCTGCAAGTCGCCTGCCAGGAGCAGTCGCGCGCTGAACTCGTGCAGGCACGCCATGGCGCCGAGCTCCGCCGCAAGCTCACCTTTCAGCTCCCACTGCTGCTGATTCGCGACCAGCAGTTGCTCGGTTCGCTTCGCCACTTTGGCTTCGAGCTCGGCTGCCGTGCGCTGCCGCATCTGCAGGTTAGCTTCCCCCTGAAGCACGGCCGATGCCTGATTCACGGCGACGCGCAGCAGCAGTAACTCGAGTCGGGAGGGATAGTCGCTGCGGGACGCGGCAGTGACCAGGTTGCCCAGGCGGGTGTGCAAGCCGAACTGCACCGAGGACACCGCAAGCGTGCCGGCCTCCAGCGGGTTGCAGATGATGCCCCCGGACAAATATCGATCCCTCTGCAGCCACGGCGCGACGATGGCCTTGAGGTCCTGCGGCTGCATCACGATGCCGTGACGAGCCTCGATACGTGCTGCATCGTATCCGCCCACATCCCCTTCGCCGTAGAGCCCCGCGTATACGAAGCTCAAACGCAGCACCCGCAGCAGCATGTCGCAGAGCGCGTTCAGCACGTACTCGGCAGATCGCTCGCGCCAGCTGACCGACGAGCCGAGTACCGCGATCAGATCACTAATACACCGTTCAAGCTGCTGAACATCATCGGCGTTCGTGGCGTTCACACTGTCCTCGGAGAGTCAGAGCGTCGGCCCGACAACAGCCAGCGTGTCCGGCGAACAGCGCGTTCCCCACTGCCCGCCCGGACCGTAGAACAGGTTCTCCTGGATATCGCTGAGAGGGATCGTCGGATGGAGTCTACAGGGCCGTCAACGAGCCGGGGGCTGCTCCTGCGCATCGGGATTCGGCTGCAGTCGATTCTTATTGTTGGCTCCTCCTACGCCTGAAGGTCGCGATGGCGCGGCTGCCGCGATCAGCCATGCAAACGCCGATCATCTATCGCAGATCGGGCGCCGTGTGAATCACACCTTGGTATAGGTTCGCGACCTGGCGACCGGGCCTCGGACCCATATGCTCAGGACGGTGGAAACTCCGCCTCGATGGTCTCGCCCGTCGGCAGCTGACATTCGCCCTTCCCTCCGCCCTTCATGCCGGCCGAGGCACGCAGCAGCTGGAAATGACAGCGCATGCGTTGATCGTCGGGTCCTGCGAGATTCGCAACCACGTGGCCCGTGTAGTGGGTAATGAATGAGATCGTCGGGTCCGGACCCCAGTCCGGCCAGCCTCCCCAGCCGACGTACCATGGGTGCCACAAGGGGGCGAGGGTTTCGAGTGTGGAGTCACGCGTAATCTGAAAGAACTGGCCTGAGTACATTTCCTCCGCGCCGCCGGGCTTGGTCAGCGTCGCGTGCAGCACGCCGCTCGTCGGCGATGATTCTTGCCACTGAAACCTCACATGGACATCACCCTTCGGGCTTTCACCCTCCCCGCTGCCCGTGCTCTTGCAGGCCACCATCGTCCCTGCAATCAGCGATGCGAACATCAGCGCCCGCAGTGTGCGGTAAAGATGGGCATTCATTCGATGCTCTCCTCGGGATGAAGGCAGGTTGGCCGGGACTACCCTGCTCTCCCCCCGCGAGGCGCGCTTTGACTCAAGTCAGTCCGCGCTCCCGCTCGGACTGCGAGTCCCCGTGGCGGTCGCTAGTGAAGCGCGCCGCGCTCCTGGGCGGCCTCGGCGATTAGACAGGCGTACAGCAGTGCGAACCCCTGAATCACACCGACATAGTCCGTCTGATCCTCGGCAAAGTTGTGCCCCATGATCAGGAGCTCCGGGTTGTTGGTCTCGAGGTCCGCTATGGCTTCGCGCGTGAATTCCTTGGAGCCGATGGCATCGATCCGCTTCGCGATGTTGGCGCGGGTATCGGGGGACACCCGCGGAAGGAGACTCAACTGTTGCCTGTCGCCCGGCTCGGGCGCTGTGGCGAGCTTGACGCGCGCTTCCGCAGTCAGCAGGCGATAGAACATGCAGAAGCCCGTCATGATGCGCGTGAAGTTGCCGACATCGCGCGCGCAGCGCGCAGCCATATCGAGCACCTCCGGGTTGTTGGCCTCGAGATCGAGCGTAATTTCGGTACGACAGACTTCGGGACCGCGATCATCGAACTCGCGCGCGATCCGTTCCCGGGTCAGGCTGCCAACACGCGGCAAGAAACCCATCTGAGGCATCCCCCGGTTCGCATGGCAGCCCGGATTCTAAGACAACACCCTGTCTGCCAAATTGACGTGAGTCAGTCCCACGAGCTCCGGCGCCACCGATCCGTTATCAATCCCACCCGCCGCCAAGCGCCTTGAACACGGCAATCTGGTCCTGCACCAGGGTCGCATCCGAGGCGGCCGCGCTCGCATCCGCACCAACGAGCGATTGCTCCGAGGCCAGCAGATCGAGATTGCTGAGGGAGCCGGCCACGAACTGGTCGTGCGCCATGTCGAAGGCGCGATGCGCCTTGTCCTGCACTTCAGCGAGTGCCTGCCTGCGGTCAAGCTCAGCGCCATAGGTCGTCAAGGCCTGCTCGGTTTCCTTCAGCGCTTGAAGCACCACGGAGTCGAAGCCCGCAAGCGCCGCGACAGTAGTCGCCTTCGCCTGCCGCACCCGCGCGCGAGGCGCCGCCTGGTTGGGGAAGGTCCAGCTCACACTCGGGCCCACGCCCCACGTCAAGCCTTTGTCCGTGGTCAATTCGTTGAACTCGGAGCTGACGCCGCCGGCCAGGCCCTTCAGCGTGATTCTCGGATAAAGATCCGCCGTGGCAACCCCTATGCGCGCGGTAGCTGAAGCCACACGCCGATCCGCCTGACGCACGTCAGGCCGGCGCCTGAGAAGGGCCGCGCCGTCCCCGACCGGAATCAGATCGTTCAGGCGCAAGGGCTGAGCGCAGGCCTCCGCTTCGGCCGGGGCATTCGATGGAGCCCGTCCGAGCAGCGCCGCGAGCTGGAAGAGCGCGGCCTTGCGTTGCCCTTGGAGCGAGGGGATCCCGGCGCGCACCTGGGCGACGAGGCCTTGCGCGCGCACCACATCGAATTCGGAGTTTGCGCCGGCCTCGTGGCGCCGGCTCGTGATCTGCGCTTCGTGCGTGACGACTTCGAGCGAGTGACGCGCCACGGCCAGTTGCTGACCCAACGCGCAGACCTGGGCGTACGCCCGCGTCGTTTCCGCGGCGATCGTAATCTTCACGCTATCGCGTGCAGCCGCGACGGCCGCCGCATCAGCTCGCGAGGCCTCAACGGATCGGCGCACCCGCCCGAACAGATCCACCTCGTACGACACGTCGAGCAGCTCGTCGAATATCCAGAGGGTCTTCGGAGGCAGCCCATTGATCTCCAGAATCTCATCCGTGTGCGCGTCGCGGCCCCGGATCGCTCCCG
>FTEO01000510.1_pt1 | contig 21492 bp, 16 predicted proteins | sample 1640211 | NCBI WGS metagenome assembly FTEO01 (sample SAMEA3914816, study PRJEB12502) | metagenome | biome: forest; material: soil | place: USA | collected 2011-09-16 | depth 0.3 m | reverse complement strand
GCGCCGTATGCGGAAGAACCGTCAGTGTGGAGCGCCACGTTGAATCCATGCGAGCAGTTCCGCCCGCTCCTGTTCCGTGAGACCCGTGACGTTGCCCACCGGCATGGCTCGTGTGGCGAGCTGCTGCTGCATCTTCGCGGTGTGCAGCAGAATGAACTGCGGCTGGTCGAGCCGAACGCCTGCCGGCGGCGCGCTGAAACCACCCTGCACCGGCACTGCTGTGTGGCACACCGCACAACGCTGCGTGACGATGGCCTGCACGTGCTCGAACTGCACGGCCGGCGAGCCCGCGGCGGCAGCGTCGCTTTGCGACGAACGCGCAGGCGCGAGCGCGAATGCCACTCCAGCCAGCAGCAGCACGGCAAGCGCCGCAGGAAGCAGCGATGCGCGTTCCCCGCGCTCATGCGTACCGTGGCGAGACACGAAGTACACGCGAATCAGCGCGCCGGCCGCTGAGATGGCGATCAGCACGAGCCAGTTGTAGCGCGCGCCGAACGTCATGGCATAGTGGTTGCTGATCATGGTGAACAGCACCGGCAGCGTGAAGTACGTGTTGTGCGTAGAGCGCTGTTTCCCTCGCAGGCCGAGCTGCGCATCTGGCTCGCGGCCTTCCTGCATGGCGCGCACCATGCCGCGCTGACCTGGAATGATGACGAAGTACACGTTCGCCACCATGATGGTACCGAGCATGGCCCCGAACTGAATGAAGGCGCCGCGGCCGCTGAAGAGATGGCACAGGCCCCAGGCCGCGCCGCTCAGCAACACCGCGACCACGATGCCCAACGTCGTCTCGTGACGCGCGAGCGGCGTTCGGCACAGACCGTCGTAAACGAGCCAGCCGACGACGAGGAATCCGAGGCCGAGCGCAATGGCGCCGGGCTTTGAGAGCGCCGCCACGGCGGGATCGATGAGATAGATCTCCGCCTGCCCGTAATACAGTACGCACAGCAGGAAGAACCCGGAGAGGAACGTGGTGTACGCCTCCCAGTAGAACCAGTGCAAGGTTCGGGGAAGCACGGGCGGCGCAACCTGATATTTCTGCGCGTGGTAGAACGCGCCGCCGTGCACAGACCACAATTCGCCGCTCACGCCCTTTGCCGCGAGCGCCGGATCTTCCGGCCGCAGCAGATGATTGTTGAGCCACACGAAATAGAACGACGAGCCGATCCACGCGATGCCGGTAATGAAATGGAGCCAGCGTCCGAGCAGGCTCAACCAGTCGATCAGGTACGCCGTCATCGCAGCTACACGTCCGGGTGGAAGCTCTTGCCGAGCGAGGCAGGCTGGTTCAATAGAATCGTGCGCGGATCCCTGCAGATGATCACGAGCACGACGATGGTGGCCGCATACGGCAGCATCGACAGGATCTCACTCGGCACGTTCACGCCGAACCCTTGCGCGTAGAACTGCAGAACGGTGACGCCGCCAAACAGATAGGCGCCGAGCAGCACTCGCAGCGGCTTCCATGTGGCGAACACCACGAGCGCGAGCGCGATCCAGCCTCGTCCGGCACTCATGCCTTCGACCCACATGGGCGTAAGCGCGGTGGACAGATACGCGCCGGCGATGCCACTCGTGGCGCCACCGAACATCACAGCGAGATAGCGGATGCGCATCACCGGCTGCCCGAGCGCATGCGCCGCGGATGGCGATTCCCCGACGGCACGCAACCTCAGGCCGGAGCGCGTTCGTTTGAGGAAGTGGTCGACGAGCACATAGAGCGCGATGGAGCCGTAGACCAGCCAGTCGAAATGAAACAGCGCGCCCACGACGGGCAGACCGCTCACGAGGGGAATCGAAACCGCCTCGACGCCTTCGATCGGCAGCCCGGCAAAGCTGCGGCCGGCGAAGGCGCTGAGACCCAGGCCGAACAACGTCAGCGCCAGCCCCGTGGCCACCTGATTCGTCTGCAGCGTCAGCACGAGAAAACCAAACAGCGTGGACAGCGCCACCGACGCCACGATAGCCGCGGCGTAACCGAGCATGAGGCTGCCGGTGGTGTGGCCCACGGCAAACGCGGTGAGCGCGCCGATGAGCATCATCCCTTCCACGCCGAGGTTCAGCACGCCGGAGCGCTCGACCACGAGCTCACCCAGCGCCGCGTAGATGAGCGGCGTCGCGGCAATGACCGTGCTCACGATGATGGCGACGAGGTGCTCCATGGTTACCGAGAGCGGCTCATGCCGGAGGCTGCACGGCCTGCGGCTCCGCGCTCACCACGCTGGCCTTCGGTGGCCGTCGTGACGAGCGCAGACGGAATCCCACGAACAGATCCGCCGCAAGCAGATAAAAGAGGAGCGTGCCCTGAAAAAGACCGGTCACGGCAGAAGGCAGCTGCAACGAGAGCTGCACCGATTCCCCGCCGAGGTACAGCAGCGACATCAGCAGTGAGGCGAGCACGATGCCCACCGGATGCAGGCGCCCCACGAACGCCACGATGATGGCCGCGAATCCGTAGCCCGGCGAGAGGGAGAGCTGCAGCCGCCCGATGGGCCCCGCCACTTCGCAGATTCCCGCGAGCCCCGCCGCGCCTCCACCGATCATCAGCGCGAGCCAGATGTTCCGTTTGTCGCTGAACCCCGCATAGGATGCCGCGGCGGGTGCGAGACCTGCGACGAGCATGCGATAGCCGGCAAATGTCTTGCTGGAGAAGAACCACGAAGCTGCCGCCAGGACCAGCGCGAGAATGAAAGCAACGTTGGCCCGCACGCCATCCGCCAGCGTCGGCAGAATCGCGTTGTCGTCGAACACCTTCGACTGCGGGAAATTGAAACCTTCCGGATCGCGCAGCGCGCCGTGCAACAGGTACACGAGCAGCAACTGCGCGATGTACACGAGCATGAGGCTCACCAGAATTTCATTCGTGTGAAAGCGCGCTCGCAGAAAGGCCGGAATAGCGGCCCACGCCATGCCGCCGAGCACGCCGGCAATCAGCATCACGGGCAACGCGAACCGGCCGAGCGCAGCACCCCAGACCAGCGCCACCACACCGCCTGCAATAGCACCGAGCGTGAACTGGCCTTCGGCGCCGATGTTCCATACGTTCGCGCGGAACCCCACGGCCAGCCCGAGCGCGCACAGCATCAGAGGCGTTGCTTTGACCAGCAACTCGCCGATGCCGTAGGCCGAGCTGACGGGATCGATGAAGAACAGATACAGCGCGTTGAGCGGTTGCTGGCCGAGCGCGCTGAACACAATGGCGCCCGTTACCACCATGGTGGCCGCAGCGAGCAGCGGCGCGGCAATCCGCATCGTGCGACTCGGCTCGGCGCGCCGTTCGAGGTGGAACGGCCACTCAACCATGGGTCGCTCCGGCATTGCTGGGTTGAGGTTGAGGCGCACTGGCCGTGGCGCCCTCGCCGGCTCCCGCCATCAGCACGCCCACCGCATCGAGTGTGAGATCGGCGCGCGGTTGCGCGGGAGACAGCCGGCCTTGCGCGAGCACTGCGATTCGGTCGCACAGGGTGAAAAGCTCGTCCAGCTCTTCAGACACCACGAGCACGGCGACGCCGCGGTCGCGGAGATCGATGAGTGCCTGATGAATGAGCTGAGCCGCGCCTACATCAACGCCCCAGGTGGGCTGCGCCACGATCATCACCTTCGGCGAAAGGCGCGTCTCGCGGCCAACGATGAACTTCTGCAGATTGCCGCCCGAAAGGCTGTCGGCGGACGACAGCTCGCTGCCACATTTGACGTTGAATGCCGCGATGGTTTCGCGCGCAAAGCTGCGCGCCGCGCTCTCGCGCACGATGCCGCCCCGAACCATGCCGCGGCGAGCGCCCGTCAACAGCGCGTTGTCCGCGAGACTCAGTGCCGGCACGGCTCCACGGCCCAATCGTTCTTCGGGCACGAATGTGAGGCCGAGCTCCCGACGCTGTGAGACGGACAGCGACTCGGCTTGCTGCCCGCAGATGCGCAGAGACCCACTGTCGCTGCCGCTGCTTTCGCCGGACAGACACGCCAGAAGCTCCTGCTGCCCGTTGCCCGAAACGCCCGCGATGCCGACGATCTCCCCCGCCCGAACCTGCAGGTCGATGCCCTGCAGGGTAGTCCCGAACGGGATCCAGGATTTCTTCGTGAACGAGGACAACTCCAGGCGCACCTCACCCGGAGCTCTCGGCTGCAGCTGACATTCCGTGAGGTCAGTGCCCACCATCAGCCGCGCAAGACTCGCGTTCGTTTCCACTTTCGGATTGGCCGACCCGACCACTCTGCCGCCCCTCAGCACGGTGGCGGTATCGCAAAGCGTGCGGATCTCATCGAGCTTATGACTCACGTAGAGAATGCTCACGCCCTCGCTCGCCAGGCGCCGCAGCGTCTCGAACAGCTTCAGCACCGCTTGCGGCGTCAACACGGACGTGGGCTCGTCCATGATCAGCAAGCGTGGCGATTGCAGCAGGCACCGCACGATCTCGACGCGCTGCCGCTCGCCCACGGACATACTGTGCGTGAGCCGACCCGGATCGATCGGCAAGCCATAACGAATGGACACATCACGGATCCGCTCGCTGAGCGCGGCGAGGTTCACCTGTTCATCGAGCGCCAGCGCAATATTCTCGGCGACCGTCAGCGTCTCGAAGAGCGCGAAGTGCTGAAACACCATGCCGATGCCGAGACGGCGCGCATCGGCCGGACTCTGAATCGTGAGCGCACGCCCTTCCCACTCGATGGTGCCCTCGTCAGGGCGCGTGACGCCGTACGCGATCTTCATCAGCGTGCTTTTGCCGGCGCCGTTCTCGCCGATGAGCGCGTGGATCTCGCCCACGCGCACGGTGAGATCGACACCATCGTTTGCCACGACGGTGGGATAACGCTTGACGATGCCTCGCAGCGACAGTCGCGGGGTGTCAATGGCGGGCGTCGTAGTCATCGTGTCAGTCGCGCTTTCGACTGGCACTGGCTACAGCTCTCGGCTGAGCAATCGCCGTGTACTTCGAAGATGGAGGCGCCGGAACCGACCTCCAGCTCCTGAAGCAGCTGGGCGGCCACTGCAACGGCAATGGCTGCCGGCAACTTGCTCGCGATGCCCGAAACGCCGATGGGACACACCAGACGCGCGATCTTCTCCGGCGCGACGCCCTCGCGCCTGAGCCGCGAGCGGAAACGCGCGCCTTTGCTTTCGGAGCCGATCAGGCCGAGCCATGCGAACTCGTCACGCACGAGGATCGCATGGCACAGGTCGTAGTCGAGGCCATGATCGTGAGTCATCACCAAGTGGCGCGCGGAGGGCGGAGCGCGGCCGGCAATATCCGCAGCTGCCGATGCATTGAGCGCTCGCACATTGAGCGGCAGCACGTCCGGAAACAACTCGGCGCGAGAATCGATCCACGTAATCTGAAACGGCAGTTCCGCCAGCGTGCGCACCACGGCCTGCCCCACGTGACCGGCACCATAGAGCCACAGCGGGACCCGCTGAACGTCGAGCCGCTCGAAAAGCGTTGCGCCGTCTTCGGTGCGCGTGAGACGCAAGCGTTCCGGCGGAAGATCGGCGCGAGCGACGCGCCTCTCGACAGTTTTTCCGTCGACGACTGCCGCAATCAACGCCGCAGCCGCGCCGTCACGCGCAGCCTTCGCCGCCGCAACCAGCACCACACGATCCGTGCGAGTGAAGCGCTCCAGCCACAACTCAACGACACCGCCGCAGCATTGCGCAAGATCTCGGCCAAGAGTCAGCCGCTGCAGCTGTACCGACAGAGAGCCGCTCTCGGCGGCCAGCATGCGTGCAGCCCCTTCGATGGCCTGCCATTCGAGATGCCCGCCGCCGATGGTTCCTTCCACTCCACTCCGCGAGACCAGCATGCACGCACCTGCCTCGCGAGGTGCCGAGCCGCGCACATCTGCCACGACCACACGCACGACAACACTTTCGCGCTCGAGCCGGCGACACACCGCGCTCGGCCAGTCCAGGAGCATGGGTTGCAAGCGGCCTGCGCCCGAATGCTCGAGCTCCTTTGCACGCGATTGCACGCCCGCCAAGCCGAGAGTCCGGGTTACCGTGCCCATTTCGACGCTCATGTTCGGCCCTCCCTATCCAACGAACCGATCGCGCGCAGCACCGATTCCGGCGTGGCAGGCGCGGCGAGCTTCGGCAGCGCGCCAGGCGCCACGCACGCGGCGCACGCATCGCGGATCGCATGAAACACAGAAATGGCGAGCATGAGCGGCGGCTCGCCCACCGCCTTCGAGCGATAGATCGTCGGCTCGCGATTGGGCGATCCGGCCAGCAGCGCCACGTGAGCCTGCTCCGGCCAGTCGCTCACCGACGGAATCTTGTAGGTGGACGGCGCATGCGTCTGCAGCTCGCCCTTCGAATTCCAGTACAGCTCCTCGGACGTGAGCCACCCCGCGCCCTGCAGAAATCCCCCTTCGATCTGGCCGAGATCGATGGCGGGGTTCAAAGACGAGCCCACGTCGTGAAGAATGTCCACACGCAGCAGCTGCGTCTCGCCGGTGAGGGTATCGATGGCGACTTCGGAAACGGCGGCGCCGTAAGCGAAGTAGTAATACGGGCGGCCCGTATTCGTCGCCTTGTCCCAGAAGATGCGCGGCGTGCGATAGAACCCCGTGGACGAGAGCGAGATGCGCGCCGAAGACGCGGATTTCACGAAGTCCGCGAACGAGGCGCTGCGCAGCCCGGCGCGCACCTGCCCATCGGCGAGCTCCACTTCCTGTGCCGTGACGCCGAATACGTCACACGCGTGCTTCACCAGCCGTTCCCGGATCGTGCGCGACGCCGCTTGCGCAGCCATGCCATTCAGATCCGAACCCGAGGAAGCCGCCGTGGCAGACGTGTTGGGAACCTTGCTCGTATCCGTGGCCGTCAGGCGAATCGCGTCGAGCGGCAACCCAAACTCCGCGGCGACCACCTGCGCCACCTTCACGTTCACGCCCTGCCCCATCTCCGTGCCGCCGTGATTGAGCAGCACCGTGCCGTCCGAGTACACATGCACCAGCGCGCCGGCCTGGTTGTACTGCGTGGCGGTGAACGAGATGCCGAACTTCACGGGCGTGAGCGCGAGCCCGCGCTTGATCACCGTGTTGGCCGCATTCCAGTCGGCAACCGCCTGACGACGCGCGCGATACGCGCTGCTGTCTTCAAGCTGGTCCACGATGGCGTGAATGACGTTGTCTTCGATCGTCTGGCCGTAGTACGTGGTGTTGCGGTCGCTCAGGCCGTAGAAATTGGTGCGCCGGACGTCGAGCGGATCGAGCGCCAGCGTGCGTGCGATGTCATCGATGATGTTCTCGATGACCATCATTCCCTGCGGTCCGCCGAACCCGCGGAACGCAGTGTTCGAGACCGTGTGCGTCTTGCAGCGATGCGAGACGATCTCGATGTGTTCGAGGAAGTACGCGTTATCGAGGTGCGTGACGGCGCGCCCGTTCACGGCGGCAGACAGATCCGCCGAATAGCCGCAACGGGACGCGAGCATCACCGTCAGCGCGAGAATGCGGCCCTGCGCGTCGAACCCCACGTCGTAATCCGCGACGAAGTCGTGGCGCTTGCCGGTGATGATCATGTCCGCATCGCGATCGAGCCGGAGCTTCACAGGCCTGTGCGTCTTGTGAGCGAGCACAGCCGCGGCGCCGGCGATCAGTGCGGCTTGACTCTCCTTGCCGCCGAAGCCGCCGCCCATGCGGCGACACTGCACCGTAATCTGGTGCGCATGAACACCCAGCGCGTGCGCCACGATGTTCTGCACTTCCGTTGGATGCTGGGTCGAGCTGTGAACCAGCATCGCCCCGTCCTCCTGCGGAATGGCGACGGCAACCTGCCCTTCGAGGTAGAAATGATCCTGGCCACCGATCGTGATCGAACCTTGCAGGCGTCGTGGCGCCGCGGCCAGCGCTTCGTGCGGTTTGCCTCGGGCCATTCGCTCGCTCGGCAGCAGATAGCTTCCCGCCGCCAGCGCCGCGCGAACGTCGAGAATCGCCGGAAGTGCTTCGTAGTTGATTCTGGCGCGCCGCGCGGCTTTACGCGCAGCACCATACGATGTGGCCGCGACGGCGAAGATCGGCTGCCCGGCGTACTGCACGAGATCGTCCGTGAAGATGGGATCGTCGTGAACCGCACCGCCGTAGTTGTTCTCACCGGGAATATCTGCGGGCATCCCGATCGCAACAACGCCCGGCGCACTCAGCACCTGCGAAAGATCGAGAGACTTGATCCGACCGTGCGCGATGGCACTGATGCCGAACGCCGCGTGCAGTGCATTCGCAGGAAGCGGAATGTCGTCGCAATAAATTGCTTCGCCGCTCACGTGCAGATGAGCGCTATCGTGCACATGTGCGCGCCCGACACTCATGCGCCAGTTCCTTTGAGCGCAGCCGTGCGCAGCGGCGCCGTGTTCGACGGCTCATGCTGCCAGTAGAAGCGTTTGAGCAGGTTGCCTGCGGCGAGCAGCCGATATTCATCGCTTGCACGCAGATCGCTTAGGGGGTGGAAGTCCTCACTCAGCGCTGCAATCGCAGCGTCAATCGCCGCGACCGACCACTGCTGGCCCGCCAGCGCAGCTTCCGCGTGACGCGCGCGAGCCGGAATTGCGGCCATGCCGCCATAGGCCAGGCGCGCCTCCGCGATGATTCCGCCGTTCAGCGTCACCGCGAATGTAGCGCACACTGCGGAAATGTCCTGATCGAAGCGCTTCGCGACCTTGTAGCTCGCGAGCCGCTGCTGAGGATGGGACGCAGGAATGAACACGCGCGTGACGAATTCCCCGGGCACCAGATCCTTCTTCTGATAACCGAGGTAAAAGTGCTCGAGCGCGAGGCGCCGGATGCTCGCGCCCCGCCGCAGCTCGATCTCCGCGCCGAGCGCCATCAGCGCCGGCATCGAATCGCCGATGGGCGAACCATTGGCAAGGTTGCCGCACAGCGTCGCTGAGTTGCGGATCGGCGGTGAGGCGAAGCGTTGCGCCTGCTCGGCGAGCTCCGGATACGCGGCAACCAAGGCGGGCCACGCCGCGCTCAACGGCACGGCCGCTCCGATCCACATGCCAGTAGCGTCGGCCTCGATGTGCCGCAGCTCTTCCACCTCGCCCACGTAAATGATCGGCGGCAAATCACGCAGATGCTTCGTCACCCACAGCCCGACATCCGTTCCGCCCGCGAGGATCAGGGAATCCGGTGCGGCTGCGAATGCCGCCGCGAGCTCATCGAGCGTGCGGGGCGCGTGGAACCCTTCAGTGTTCAGACTCTCTTGGCTCTGCGCCGATCGGCTGACACTGCGAAGTCTGTCGAGACGCGCAGCACTCTGCGCATCCTCACGGCTCCAGTGCGCGGGAGTCGGATAGCCCGACAGGCTGCAGCCCGCATCGATGATCGGCCGATAACCCGTGCAGCGGCAGAGATTGCCCGCAAGCGCCTCGACTACTTTGCTTCGAGCGGGCGCCGGCTGCTGCAGATAGAGCGCGAACAGCGACATGACGAAGCCCGGCGTGCAGAAGCCGCACTGAGAGGCGTGCTGATCCACCATTGCCTGCTGCACTGGATGCAGTGCACCGGCGGCGTCACGCAGGCTCGACACAGTGACGAGCTCCTTGCCATCGATGGTGGGCAGGAACCGGATGCAGGAATTCACCGCGCGGTAATCGATGGACCTGCCATCCGGCGCGAGCTCTCCGAGCACTACGGTGCAGGCGCCGCAGTCCCCTTCCGCGCAGCCTTCCTTGGTGCCCGTCAGGCCCGCCACGTCTCGGAGGTATTCGAGAACGGTCAATGTCGGCGGCAAGCCGGACGCAGTCACCACCTGGCCATCGAGCACGAAGCGCACGGCCTGCGAACCGCTTTCCTTCAGTGTCTCAGCTGCCACGGTAGGTGGAATAACTCCAGGGCGAAACGAGCAACGGCACGTGATAGCCCTGCGCGGCATCCGCGATGCCGAACTGGACCACGACTTCGTCGAGGAACGGCGGCTCGGGAAGCGCGATGCCCCGCGAGCGAAAGTACTCGGCGACGTGAAAGGTGAGCGCGTAGCGGCCCGCCCGCATGCTGCTGCCCTCGAGCAGCGGACTTGCGCAGCGACCATCCGCGTTGGTGCGCACTTCGGTCAGCACTCGCGGCGGAGAGGCAAGCATGTCGCGCAGCTCGATGCGCATGCCGGCCGCGGGAATTCCCGCGGAAACATCGAGCACATGCGTCGTCAGTTTTGTCATGGTGGTCCGTGCACGACGTGCCGGGAAAGCCAGCTTACACAGCAGATTTATTGTGCACAATGACGACTAAAATTGTGCACGCCGGGTTGCCGCTGCACTAAGAACGCGCGCTCGCGCGGCTTTCTCGCAAGCCCCGCGCGGGAGCGCGCAGCATGACGGCAGTGACGTCGCGGCACGCGTTGTGCATGATCGGCACGATCAATCGACCCGACGACGTCGACGCAAAAGGGGCTGGGGAGTGATGAAGCATCGCGTATCGAAACTGTGGGCCGGCATTGCGTACGTTCTCCTGTCCGCCGCGGCGACCGTCACACCCGTTCTCGCGGCCACCGGCCCGGTGAAGGTGGCATTCGTCTATGTGGAACCGGTGGGAGACAGTGGTTGGTCCTACCAGCACGACATCGGCCGCAAGCTGCTCGAGAAAACGTTTGGCCCGCAGGTCAAGACCACGTTCGTCGAGAACGTCCCCGCCACTGCGGACGCCGAGCGCGTCATCCGCCAGCTCGCCGCCGCTGGCAATGACCTCATCTTCACCACCTCCTTCGGCTACATGGAGCCGACGCTCAAGGTCGCGAAGCTGTTTCCGAAGGTGCACTTCGAGCACAACACCGGCTACAAGGCCGCGGCCAACGTCGTCACCTACGAAGCGCGCTTCCACGAGGGCGCCTACCTCCTCGGCGTGCTCGCCGGGAAGATGAGCAAGTCGAACACCATCGGTTACGTCGGCTCGTTTCCGATCCCGGAAGTGATCCGGAACATCGACGCGTGGACGCTCGGCGCACGCAGCGTGAATCCCGCCATCAAGGTCAAGGTCATCTGGGTCGACACCTGGTACGACCCGGGCAAAGAGCGGCAGGCGGCGGAGACGCTCATCGCGCAAGGCGCGGACGTGCTCTGCCAGAACACGGACTCGCCCGCCGTGGTGCAGACTGCGGAAAAGAAGGGCGTGTACGCCTTCGGATGGGACTCGGACATGTCCCGCTACGGGCCCCACTCGCAGCTCACCGCGAACACCCAGAACTGGGGCGTGTACTACGTGGATGAAGTCCGCAAGGTGCTGGATGGCACCTGGACGGGCAATCGCCAGACGAAGTGGGGCATCAAGGAAAACATGGTGCTGCTCTCCCCGCTCAACAAGTCGATCCCGGCAGACGTCGCCAAGGTGTTCGAGGAGCGTCGCGCGGCCATTGCGAGCGGCAAGCTCGATCCGTTCAGCGGCCCGGTGAAGGACAACAAGGGCACGCTCAAAGTGCCGGCCGGCTCCGTACTGCCGCCCGCGGACGTGATGGCGATCAACTGGTACGTCGAGGGCGTCGAGGGCTCCGTGCCGCAATAAGGCTGCGTATGTCTTCTGCTTCGGTCCGCACCGTGCTGCCGCTGGCGCTGGTGACGGGCACCAGCATGCTGGCGATGGATCTTTTTCTGCCGGCCGTGCCCACTTTGCGGGCCAGCCTCGGGATCGACGTCGTCGCTGCCCAGGCGACCGTCGCGGTGTTCCTTGCCGGGCTCGCGGCATCGCAGCTCGTGTGGGGCGAAGCGCTGAATCGCCTGGGTCCGCGCCGCTGTGTGGTGATCGGCGTGAGCTTCCTGATCCTGAGCAGTGTCGGTTGCGCACTGGCACCGGATCTTCCGGTGCTGCTCGCGTTGAGGCTGGTGCAGGGTTTCTCTGCCGGGGCGGCCATGATTGTGGCGCCGAGCGTCGTGCGGGCCACGCTGAGCGATGCCGACGCCGTGCGAGGCATCGCCACCATCTCGATGGTGGAAGCGCTCGTGCCTGCGGCCGGACCAGTGCTCGGAGCAGCATTGCTCGTGTACACGGACTGGCGCGGCACGTTCTGGCTGCTCGCCGCCGCGACCTTACTGGTGTTTCCGATAACGATCCGCGTTACGCCACGCGTGCTGCCGGGGCTCGATCACAGCGTCCCGGCGGGCTACCGAACGATCTTCTCCAACCGCAAGTTCGTTCGACTCGCGCTGTCGCATGCGTTCACGGTGGGCGCGCTGCTCATGTTCGTGGCCAGCGCGCCGCAGCTGCTGGCGAACGTTTTCCATCTCGGGTCCTCTGCATTTGCGGCGCTGCAGGTCATCGGCGTAACCGCATTCATCGTCACCGCAAGCCAGTCCGGGCGGATTGCCGGGCATCTCGGCGTGGGGAAAGCGGTGAAGGTTGGCGCGTGGATTCACGTCGCGCTGTGCCTGGCACTGTGCCTCGCGACTTTGCTGCCGGGACTGCCGTTCGCCGGCATCGCCATATTCTGGGTCGGGTTCTGCGGATCGCTGGCCGTGCGCGGACCCTCGGCAGTGAGCGACGCGCTCGCCGTTCCCTCGGCGCAGATGGGTCGCGCCTCTGCCGCGCTTGTCCTGGCAATCCTGATAGCCGGAGCGCTCGGCACACAGCTGGTCGCGCCCCTCCTCGATGGCGCCAGCGCTCTGCCTGTCGCCATCGCCATGTTGGTGATGACGGGCGCGAGCGCCCTGCTCGTCACGCCCTACCCCTCCGGCACCGCGGCGACCGCGCCCATCCAGTAGGCGAGCAGCCTCTCGGGCCTCGAAAATTGCTACGAGCACGGCTGCGGTAGCGCTTCCGACCCGAAAGGACGAGAAATCGATATGAATCCGCACTCGGTGGACGCCGACGCTCCCCTGCGCCGCCGTTCGCGCCTGCCCCTGCCCCCCGGGCCACTCGCGGGCTTCGTCGTAGCCGTTCTCGCGGTCGGGCTCATCGCATTTTTTACCAACCAGGCGCTCCGGGGTAACGCGGAGACGGCCCAGCTGATCTCGCACACCATGCAGGTGATCCAGGAGGCGCAGTCCCTGCTGTCGAGCGCGAAGGACGCCGAGACCGGCCAAAGGGGGTTCCTGCTCACGCGCGACGAGAGCTACCTGACGCCGTACCGGGACGCGCGCGCCAACATCCCGAGCGAGCTGAAGACCGCTCGCGCGCTCACCGTGGACAGCCCGGAGCAGCAGCGGCGCCTGGACGCCCTCGAACAACTGCTCAACCTGAAGATGACCGAGCTCGAGCAAACGCTGACGCTCGCGCGCGGCGGCGACGTCAACGCTGCGCTGGCCGTGGTGCGCACCGATCGCGGCCGGGAAATCATGGACCGCATTCGCGCGCAGGTCGCCGACATCGAGAGGAGCGAACGCGACCTGCTCGCAACGCGCCAGGCTCAGTGGCAGGCGGCGACCCGGTTCACGTCCATCATCACGATCGGTGGCTCTGCGCTGCTGCTCGTGCTCATTGCCACCGCGGCGGCCATGACCTCGCGCGACTATCGTGCACGTGAAACCCAGGCCTGGCTGCGGGCAGGCCAGGCTGCATTCACCGCGCGCATCCAGGGGGAGCAGCGTCTCGACGCGCTCGGCAACCACGTACTCGAGTTGCTGGCGGACTTTCTGGATGCCCAGGTGGGCGCGCTCTACATCGCCGAGGGCGATTCAACGTTGCGGCGGGTCGCGGGCTACGCGATTCCGCGCGAACAGGCCACTGACGTGTTGCGACCCGGCGATGGCCTCCTCGGGCAGGCCGCGAGAGAAAATCGCGCCCTGCGCGTGCGGGATGTACCCGAGGCATTCCTTCCCGTTGCCTCGAGTGTGGGCCGCGGCAAGACCCGCGAGGTGCTTGTGGCGCCGGCCACGGTGGACGGCGTGGTTCAGGCAGTGGTTGAGCTCGGATTCTTTCGCAGCGTAGACGCCGCCGACCAGGATTTGCTCGCGCGAGTGTCTGAATCGCTCGGCATCGCCGTGCGCGCCTCCAAAGACCGCACGCTGCTCGAGGATCTGCTCGCGGAAACGCAGCGGCAGGCCGAAGAGCTGCAGACCCAGCAGGAAGAGCTCCGCGTCAGCAACGAAGAGCTCGAAGTGCAGACCCGCGCGCTCAAGGAATCCCAGCTGCGGCTCGAAGCGCAGCAAGTGGAGCTCGAACAGACGAACTCGCAGCTCGAGGAGCAGGCGCAGATCCTGGAACACCAGAAGGACGCGCTCGGCAAGGCGCAGGGTGTACTCGCCGAGAAGGCGACGGAGCTCGAACGTTCGAACCAGTACAAGAGCGAATTCCTCGCCAACATGAGCCACGAGCTGCGCACGCCGCTCAACTCCACGCTGATCCTCGCGAAGCTGCTCGCAGACAACAAGCCGGGCAACCTGACCGAGGAGCAGGTGAAGTTCGCGAACACCATCTCTTCCGCGGGCAAGGAGCTGCTCTCGCTCATCAACGACATCCTCGATCTGTCGCGCATCGAGGCGGGCAAGATGGAGGTGATGGCAGAGCCTGTGTCGCTCGCGCGCACGCTCGAAGGGCTCACCCAGAGCTTCCAGCTGGTGGCCAGCCAGAAAGGACTTCGGTTCAGCGCCGAGGCCGAGCGGGGCACCCCTGCTCAGATCGAGACGGACCCGCAGCGGCTCGGGCAGATCCTGAAGAACCTGTTGTCGAACGCCATCAAGTTCACCCAACGAGGCGAAGTGTCGCTGCGCGTGTCTGCTGCAAGCGATGGTGCGGTGTCTTTCACCGTGCGCGACACGGGCATCGGCATCCCGGCGCATCAGCAGGACCTGATTTTCGAAGCGTTCCGCCAGGCCGACGGCAGCACGCATCGCAAATTTGGCGGCAGCGGCCTCGGTCTTTCCATCTCGCGCGATCTCGCGCGAGTACTCGGCGGAGACGTGACGCTGCACAGCGTTCCGAATGAAGGCAGCACGTTCACGCTGACCCTGCCACTCACCTTCTCAGGCCGCGCTCGCGCCACTGCGTCCACGCCGCGCCCAAACGCTCTGTCAGGTGAGCCCTCTGCGCAGCAGGAAGCCGGCGGCAGCTACGCCGCGCCATCTCGCGCTCCAGCGCCTCGTAAGCCCCCTTCGGGCGCGGAAGCGCTGAAGCCCATCGAGATGGAAGACGACCGCGACCGGCTCGATCCGCATTCGCGACTCATCCTGATCGTGGAAGACGACCCGCGATTCGCCGAGATTCTTCGCGACCTCGCGCACGAGATGGGCTTCCAGTGCATCGTGACGCATACGGCGAGCGAGGGGCTCAGCGCGGCGACGCTCTATCACCCAAGCGCCGTGCTGCTGGACGTGAACCTGCCGGACCATTCCGGCCTCGGGGTGCTCGACCAGCTGAAACGCAATTCGCGCACACGCCACATTCCCGTGCACGTGGCCTCCGTGGCGGACTTCACGCAGGAGGCGCTCGAGCTTGGGGCCATCGGCTATGCGTTGAAACCCGTCAAACGCGAGGAGCTCGTCGAGGCGTTCCGCAAGATGGAGGCGAAGTTCTCGCAGAGCCTGCGACGTGTGCTCGTGGTCGAAGACGATGAGCGCCAGCGCGAGAGCATCCGGCAGCTCCTGGCGGGCAAGGACGTGGAGATCGTCGGTGTCGCGACCGCCAGCGAAGCGTTCGCTGAGCTGCAGAAGGTCACGTTCGACTGCATGGTCGTTGATCTCAGCCTGCCCGACCTCAGCGGCTACGAGCTCCTCGAGAAGATGGCGCACCGGGACGAAGTCGCGTTCCCTCCGGTGATCGTCTACACCGGCCGCGCGCTCACGAGCCAGGAAGAGCAGCGGCTGCGGCGTTTCTCGCGTTCCATCATCATCAAGGATGCGCGCTCGCCGGAGCGGCTGCTCGATGAAGTCACGCTCTTCCTGCATCAGGTCGAAGCGAATCTGCCAACCGAGCGGCAGCGGATGCTGCAGGCAGCGCGCGACCGCGACACCGCGATGGACGGCAAACGCATCCTCGTAGTGGAAGACGACGCGCGCAACATCTTCGCGCTCTCGAGCCTGCTCGAACCCAAGGGCGCACGCATCGAGATTGCGCGGAACGGCCGCGAGGCGCTCGAGAAGCTGGCGCAGAGCCAGTCCAGACCCGAGACGGCCATCGATCTCGTGCTCATGGACATCATGATGCCGGAGATGGATGGCCTCACCGCGACGCAGGAGATCCGCAAGCGCCCGGAATGGGCGCGCCTGCCGATCATTGCGCTCACCGCCAAGGCCCGCAAGGATGACCAGGAGAAGTGCCTCGCGGCCGGCGCCAACGACTACATCGCGAAGCCCCTCGACGTCGAGAAGCTGCTCTCGCTCGTGCGGGTGTGGATGCCCAGGTAGCCGCCGTTGAACGCCACCGGACAGGACTTCGAGATCGAGCTGCACCTGCTGATCGAGGCGATCTATCAGAAATATCACTATGACTTCCGGCAGTACGCGCAAGCGTCCCTGAAGCGGCGCCTGACGGCGGCGCTCGGCCGTTTCGATTGCAGAACGCTTTCGCAGCTGCAGGACAAGGTGCTGCGCGAGCCGCACACTTTTTCGCTGCTGATCGATTTTCTCACCATCCCGGTGAGCGAGATGTTCCGCGATCCGCCTTACTTCCGTTCACTCCGCGAGCACGTGGTGCCGCTGCTGCGGACGTATCCGTCCCTGAAAGTGTGGGTGGCGGGCTGCAGCACCGGTGAGGAGGTGTACTCGCTCGCGATCCTCTTGCGTGAAGAAGGGCTCCTGAAGCGTACGCTCATCTACGCAACGGACATCAACCCGCACTCCTTGCAGAAGGCGCAGGCCGGCGTGTACGAGATGGAGCGCGTCGCAGGCTTCTCCGAGAACCACCGCAAGTCGGGCGCGCGCAGCTCGCTCTCGGACTACTACACCGCCGCGTACGGCCGCGTCGTGCTCGACAAATCCCTGCGCCAGCACATCGTGTTCTCCGATCATAGCCTCGCCACCGACAGCGCGTTCGCGGAGGTGCAGCTCGTCTCCTGCCGCAACGTGCTCATCTATTTCAACCGCGAGCTGCAGGATCGAGCGATCGGCCTGTTTCGCGAGGCGCTGTGCCGCAAGGGCTTCCTCGGCATCGGCTCGAAGGAGTCCCTGCGTTTCACGGTACACGCGTCCGCCTTCGACGAGCTCGTTCCCCAGGACCGCATCTTTCAGAAACGGGACACGCCATGAGCGCATTTCAAGGTCTTCGCAAACGCGTCGAAGCCATTGTCGTGGGCGGGTCCGCGGGCGGAGTGGATGCGCTCTCGGTGTTGCTGCCCGCGTTGCCGGCCGACCTGCGCGCGCCCTGCTTCGTAGCGCTGCATCTGCCGCGCGAGCGGCCGAGCCTGCTGGTGGAGATCTTCGCTCCCCTGTGCGTACTCCCCGTGCTCGAAGCCGACGACAAGCAGGCTGCGGAGCCCGGCAACGTGTACTTCGCGCCGCCCGACTATCACCTGCTCATCGAGGCAGGGTCGCAGCTCGCGCTGTCGGTCGATCCGCCCGTTCATTTTTCGCGGCCGTCGATCGATGTGCTGTTCGAGTCCGCCGCGGATGTGTACGGTGAGCGGCTGCTGGGCATCATCCTCTCGGGCGCGAACGAGGATGGTGCGGAGGGGCTCGCCGCTGTGCATCGCGCCGGCGGCATTACGGTGGTTCAGCATCCGGGTAACGCCCTCGTTTCACGCATGTCCGAGGCGGCGCTCCTCGGCAGCCCCATCGATTTTGTGTTGACGCTCCAGGAAATCGCCGCCCTCCTGCTGTCTCTTGGGAATGCGGGCGGCGCCAGCGCAGAGCCTCCGCGCGGAGGAATTTGAGTCTCATGCCACGGCCCGTGAAATGCCTCATCGTCGATGACATCCAGGAGAACCTGGTCGCCCTCAAGGCCCTCCTTCAAGAGGACGGAGTCGAAGTGCTTACGGCCCGTTCCGGCGCGGAAGCTCTGGACCTGCTGCTGCAACACGACGTGGCGCTCACGCTGCTCGATGTGCAGATGCCGGAAATGGACGGCTTCCAGCTCGCCGAGCTCATGCGCGGCAGCGAACGCACGCGGCACGTACCGCTGATCTTCGTCACCGCCGGCTCACGCGACCCGCATCGTCTCTTCCATGGCTACGAGAAGGGCGCCGTCGATTTCCTGTACAAGCCCATCGAGCCGCACGTCCTCAAGAGCAAGGCAGGGATTTTCTTCCAGCTGCACCGGCAGAAGCTGCAGCTCGCCGAAGAGTTGCGCGAGCGCACGGAGAACCTGCGCATGAACGAGATGTTCATCGCCGTTCTCGGGCACGACCTGCGCAATCCGCTGAACGCCATCGTGCTGTCAGCGCACGGGCTCAACCGCTCCTCGCAGGACGAGAACGTGCAGAAGGTCGCATCACGCATCGTCTCCAGCGGCAAGCGCATGAGCGACATGATCGAAGATCTGCTGGATCTCGCGCGCATGCGACTGTCGGATGGCATCACGTTGCAGCGGGAGCCCACGGATTTCGGCATCGTCGTGGCGCGCGTGATCACGGAGCAGAGCTCGGTTCACCCGGACCGGCACGTGGAATTCACGCCCACCGGCAATCCCGTCGGCGAGTGGGACGGGGGCCGCCTCGCCCAGGTCGCCTCCAATCTCATCGGCAACGCGCTCCAGTACGGTGAGAGCGGCCAGCCGATCGAGGTCTCACTCGATGGCATGCAGCCCGATTCCGTAACGCTGTCCGTGGCCAACGCCGGCAAGATTCCCCCCGACGTGCTGCCCTACCTCTTCGATCCGTTCCGCGGCACTTCCGCTCCGGCAAGCCGTACGAACGGCCTCGGGCTCGGCCTCTACATCGTGAAGCACGTGGTCGGCGCCCACGGTGGCAGCGTGGAAGTGCGCTCGGGCGAAACAAACCGCACGCAGTTCATCGTGAAGATTCCGCGCCGGCAAGGTTAGCTCTGACGCCACCGATGCCCGCCTTGGGCAGATGCTTTCATCCGGAACTCTGCGCACGCGAGATCATTTGGCGTATCTGCTCGTCCGCGTTGATTGCAAGGAGCTCGAGATCCGGGTGCTGATTCTTGAAGACCCGGAAGATCTCATCTGCAAAGGCCTGGCCAATCGATTTTACGCCTTCGAAGTCGAGCAACACTGTCTTGAATCGTTCGACTCGCGCCATCAGGCGCTTCGCCTGCGACCGGGAGACCAGATTGTCGTTGCCATACTGGGCCAATCGCACTGGCACGACCGTCTTCGTAAACCCGAAATCGTCGCCGGACGTGTACTGTGCGAACACCTTGTTCGGCGTGCGGGGCGTGTGATTTCCGAGCTTGAGCCAGACCAGCGTTCCCGACGCGAGTCGCCCCCGCTCGAGCACCCAATCCCTCTCTTCTCCGTGCTTGTGCGAGAAGAAAGTCTCTCCCGAGAGAATTTGAAAGTCATCGAACATCCGCGACGTAAAGAAAATTCCTTCACCCGAATGACGCTTCGGATCTGTGGTCAGCTTGCCCTTCGAGAGCTCCAGGACCGCATGCCGCTCATCCTCGAGACCCAGTGCCGATTGAATTTTCTTGAAGATGCCGACGCCGTTGTCGCGCAACCAAATCTCAGACGAAGCAGCTGTCTTCGTCAAATGCACGCGGATTTCGGTACCTCCCGAATGATCGATCGCGTTATTGAACATCTCTGTGAACCCGTACTGCCAGATCTCCAGCACGTTTCCTGGTAGCGGCCCAAGTGAAGGGGCGACGTCCTTCCGCCAGACGATGTCCTCAGCGAGCCCAGGTACCCGCTCGTACGTCTTTTCCCACTCGGCGAGCGGGGCCAATCGATACGTTCGTGCTTTGGTCTGCCCTTCCACCGCCAAAGCGCCCTCATCGATGAGCTTGGTGAGGTGTTTGTTGACGGCTTGTCGCGAGATTCCAAACTTCTCCGCGGTGCGTGCCGCGAGGTCACTGGGATGCCGACCCACATTCTCGATGATGTAGTTACGAATCCGTTCGCCCCGGCTTCTGACCTTCGCTACCATGCAGAGCGTTTATTGACAACCTGTCATTCTAATATTGTCAACTTAGTCGCCGGAATTGTCAACTCGGCTACTTGCGCTGCCTGGCAGCGATACGCCTTCGAACTACAGCACGCATGGCAGACAGGTCGTTTAGTGCTTTTGGATTTTCTCCATCACGCGGGTGAGCACCGACTGCTGCGATGACTCGAGATCGCCTGCCTGCAAGAGCAGGCGCAGGAGTGGAATCTGCTCTGCGGGCGGCACGGCGATGAGCATTCGCTGGAGCTGGTCTGGCCCGTTCAATGCGAAGTAATACTTGCTGTAGAGATTGTGTTTTGTCTCTGCGTCGAGTGGTTCACCCGCTTTGTACATGTCGTTGACCACGCGGAACCACGCTGTTTCCGCATCGTCTGTGCGCAGGTTCGCCAGCGCGGCGAGCTGAAAGTGACGCACGACGTCGCGCGCACGACCGGTGGAAAGCGCGGCGGTGAACCGTTCGTTGGCTTCGCTCAGCGAGCCGTGATTCCACAGGGTCCAGTGTCCCCAGAAAACGTTGGCGTAAGGATTCGTGGCATCCACGGCCACCGCATCTCGGTAAGGCTGCTCCGGCCGTACGGTCGTGTCGCCGCTGCGCTGCTTGAGGAAATACGCCCAGCCCAGATGCGCGAGGAGGTCCGCTTTGCGGGCCCCCGCCGCAGAGCCGGCTCCCGTGGCCAGCACATTGACGAGTTTGTCCGCCAGCTCCGCAAAGCTGTGCTCCTCAGTGGCATGGCCCGCGCGAATCCATTCCATGGCGAGGTCTTCCTGCGCGGCTCGAATGGCTCGCTGCTGCTCGCTCAAACCGCCGAGCAGCTTCGCAAACAGGCCGTCAACCTCGGCCGTGGTGCCCGCCTTCGCGAAACTCTCCCATGCGGCAGCGTAGTCCCCCGCCTGCTCCTGCGTGTGCGCAGCGGCGACCTGCTCGCCGACTACGCGGGAGCGTTCCCGCAAATCCGCCTGGGCGTGCAGCAACTCGTACACCGCGGTCCCGAACGACAGCAACGCCGCGGCGATGCCGACCCAGGTCATGAACCTGGAAAAAACGCTTCCGCCCGAACTTTCTTTTGCCACTGTCTGACCTCGGCAGGCTTACAACTTTGACGGTGCTTACAGCTTCGCGAACAACGCCGACACCCAATCGATGAACACCCGCAGCCGCGCGCTGAGGTGACGATTCGGAGCATAGACCACATAGAACGGCTGGCGCAGCGAGCCCCGGCGCAAACCGGACGCCCGGACTTCTTGGGCGGGTGCCACCCGATCACGCGGACGGGTGGGTGTCGCAACTCGCGGCCGTGCCGCTGCTGCTCGTGCCGCTTGCTATATTGGCTTGTCCCGTCTCCACGTCTGGAAGCGCCACATGAAGATCACCGACGTTACGGTCACGCTGTTTAGCTGGGATGGGCTGCCTCAAATCACATACGGCCCGAACATCCGGCTCACCGGCAGCTCGACGCTCGGGCTCGTGGCCATCAGCACGGACGAAGGCATCACCGGGCACTCGTTCCTGGGAGGCGCCAATCGCCCGGCGGACCTCGAGGCGCGCGCGCTCATCGACATCCTGAAGCCGG
>FTEO01000718.1_pt1 | contig 21520 bp, 20 predicted proteins | sample 1640211 | NCBI WGS metagenome assembly FTEO01 (sample SAMEA3914816, study PRJEB12502) | metagenome | biome: forest; material: soil | place: USA | collected 2011-09-16 | depth 0.3 m | reverse complement strand
GCGTTTCATCGCATCCCGCCGGCGAACATCCAGGCGATCTTCATGCGCATGCAGCGCGTGCCGTACAAGGCCGGCGAAGTCGTCATCAAGCAGGGCGATGAAGGCGATTTCTTCTACGCCATCGTCAGCGGCAAGTGCGTCGTCACGCGCGAGACGCCGCTCAACAAGGAAGGCCTGAAGCTCGCGGAGCTCGCGATCGGCGACACCTTCGGCGAGGAAGCGCTCATCGCCGAAGCGAAGCGCAATGCCACCGTCACCATGCTGACGGAGGGCGTGCTGATGCGCCTCAACAAGCAGGATTTCCGCGAGCTCATGAACGAGCCGCTGCTGCAGTGGGTGAGCTACGAGCAGGCGCGCGAGATCGTCGCGAAAGGCGGCAAGTGGCTCGACGTGCGGCTGCCGAGCGAGCACCAGAACCTCTGCATCGAGGACTCGCTCAACATTCCGCTGTATTTCATTCGCCTCAAGATCTCGGCGCTCGACAAGACCGTGCCCTACGTCGTCTATTGTGATACGGGCCGGCGCAGCTCCGCAGCAGCGTTCATCCTGGTCGAGCGTGGGTTCGATGCGTACGTGCTGACGGGCGGTCTCACGAGCGGCAACGTGGCGCTCCGCCGGTCGGCATAAGCGCGCTGTCTCTCATCGCGAGAGACGCTCCTACATCGTGTGTGTGGCCTTGTCGCCCGAGAGGGCGCCGGCCAGGTAGTTCTCGATCTTCTTCTGCGTCTGCCCGCGGTCCTGCTCGCTGAACTGCACGCCGATACCGGCGGTGCGCTTGCCCTGCGCGCCCTTGGGCGTGACCCAGATGACGCGGCCCGCCACGGGCAGCTTCTCGTCCTCGCCCATGAGGTTCAGCAGCATGAACACCTCGTCCCCGAGGCGATAGTTGCTGTTGGTCGGGATGAACAGCCCGCCATTCTTGACGAACGGCATGTAGGCCAGATACAGGGCGCTCTTATCCTTGATGGTGAGCGTTAGCAGACCCGGTTTGTTGCCACCCGTACGCAAGACTTGATTCCTACTTCCTCTGACTGGCGAGCCGCCTGAACAGGACTTCGAGCGCCAGTGACCGGTTTATCGGCACGTCGAGCGAGGACCTGAGATCGCGCACGCCGTCGGCGAGCTCGAACAGCCCGCGTATATTCAGGATCGCCGGGGTGCGTGGCAAGTGCGCGGCTCGCCGTATTTCGACGGAATGCGCCGCGACGCCGAAATGTCGCTGGATGCGATCCGTGAGCCAGTTCTCAAAGTACCGCAGCCGCAGCGCCGGTTCCGAGCGGCTCCAGCGCTCGGCCGTGACCACCGGATCCGCCGCGCCCGTCTCGATGTCTTCGAGCGCGCGGTGCGTTTCACTGCCCAGGGCCGGTATCGCTTTCGGGTCAGCCTCGGCGGCGAGGAACGGTGCCTCGCCAAGCACGTCCAGTACACCGGCCCAGTCCCCCGCCCCATGCGTCTCATTCAGCCATTCGAGACTCTCGCTGCGCGTTGGTGTGCGCACCCGCAGCCGCTGGCAGCGGCTCAGAATGGTGGCTGGCAGGCGGGACGGCTGGCTCGCCACGAGGATCAGCAGCGTGCGCGGCGGCGGCTCCTCGAGGGTCTTCAGGAGCGCATTCGCCGCAAAGCGGTTGAGCTGGTCGGCCGGCGAAAGGATGCCCACCTTGTAGCCGCCCTGGTGGCTGGTCAGCGCCAGCTCCGCAGCCAGGTCACGGACCTGTTCGATGCGGAGCTGCTTGGAATCTTCGATGGGGTGGAGGCGGATGAGGTCCGGGTGCTGGTTGGCGGCCACCCGCGTGCAGCCCGGACATCGACCGCAAGGCGCCTCGGCGGTGTTCGTGCACAGAGCGAGCGCCGCAGCCCAGCCCGCCAGCCAGTCGCCGCCTGCACCCGGTGAGTCGTGAATCAGCAGGGCGTGCGGCAGCCGGTCCGCCGCATAGGCAGCTTTAAGGGACGCGACAGCCGGAGTGAGCCACTTGGGAATCATGGCTACCCACGCGCCAGCAAAGCTTCGAGGGCCGTTACCACCTGACTCTGAACGTCTGCGAGTGCCCTGCTGGCGTCAATGACACGAATTCGCCCGGGCTCCGCGCGCGCCAGTGCGAGATAAGTGTCCCTCACGCGCTCGAAGAACCGCGCCGGTTCCTCCTCGAAGCGGTCGGTGGCGACGGGGCCCGAACGCAGACGGACACGTTCCAGGCCGGCGGACACCGGCAGGTCCAGCAGTAACGTACAGTCGGGTTGCAGGCCACGCTGCACGGCCTGCGCGAGCTGCTCTATCCACTCCGCACTGACTCCCCTGCCGCCGCCCTGATAGGCGCGCGTCGCGTCGGTAAAGCGGTCGCAAATGACCCACTCACCCGCCGCGAGCGCCGGCCGGATGAGATTCTCCACATGCAGACCACGCGCCGCGAACATCAGCAACGTTTCGGTCACCGGGCTGATGGCCTCACCTTGCCGGTCCAGCACGAGCTGCCGGACGCGTTCCGCGAGCGGTGTGCCACCTGGCTCACGGGTCAGGCGAACGGTTACGCCGCGCTCCACAAGCCAGTCGCGCGCGAACCGCGCCACGGTGGATTTGCCAGCGCCTTCGATTCCTTCCAGCGTGATGAAACGCCCGCCTGTCATCGTGCCCCGGTTTGAGTGGTCGTGTGTGTGGCCGGCGCAGACTGGCTGCGCAATCGAGCCAGATAGCGACGCACGGCTTCGTTGTGCTCTTCGAGCGTCTTCGAGAAGTAGTGTGCGCCCGTGCCATCGCCGGTGGCCACGAAAAAAAGCGCTCCGGTTTCTTCCGGCCGCACCGCCGCGAGCACGGACTCCCGGCCTGGCAACGCGATGGGCGTCGGTGGCAGCCCGGCTCTGGTGTAGGTGTTGTACGGCGTGTCGGTGCTGAGATCGCGCGTACGAATATCGCCGTCGTACTTATCACCCAGACCATAAATGACGGTGGGATCCGTCTGCAGGCGCATGCCGATTCGCAGTCGCGACGTAAAGACTCCTGCGATACGGGGCCGCTCGACCGGCAGGCCCGTTTCCTTCTCGACAATCGACGCCAGAATCAGCGCCTCGTAAGGCGTATGAATCGGCAGCTCGTCCCTCTTCTGCTCCCAGGCTTCCGCCAGCACACGCGCCATGTTCGCGTAGGCCAGCTTCAGAATGTCGGTGTCCGGCGTGTGTGCCGCGAATCGGTACGTGTCAGGGAAGAACCGTCCTTCCGGAAACTCGTTCGCGTGGCCTATCGCAGCCATCACGTCCGCGTCACTCTTGCCATGCAGAGTCACCAGAACCGCCGGGTGTTTCTCGAGTTGCCGGCGGAGCTCGGCGAAGGTGGAGCCTTCCACCACGGTGAGCTGTTCCAGCACGACGAGGCCTTGCTCGAACATCAGGAAGATTTCAGCCGGGCTCGCGTGTGCCGGAATATCGTAGGTCCCCGCTTTGATCTTCGGGCGCAGATTGTGGGCGCGCAGGTAAAGCGCAACGGCATGCGCGTCCGCGAGCACGCCGCGCTTACCGAGCTGCGTGATGACACTGCGAACACTCGCACCTGGCGGAACTTCGACGCGCGCGTTTTCCGCGAGCGGCCCAGCCGAGGTGTACACGCCTGTCATCCACCGATAAGTGACACCGACTGCGACGGCGAGCAGCACGACCGCCACGATCAGCAGCAAGATGCGTTTACGCATCGACAGGGCTCTCTAGCATCGGCGCGATCAATCCCTGCAGACTTCGCGTGACGGGGCCGTGCGAAAGCGACTGCTCATCGAGTGTACGTACCGGCCAGATGCCGAAGCGCGCGTTAGTCAGGAAAACCTCTGAAGCGCCCGCCAGGTCAGCCGCGGACAACGCACACTCTTCCGCCGCCAATCCCGCTTTCGCGGCTTCGCGCAGAATCACACGCCGCATCACACCAGCCACACCGCACAGGTCGACGCGAGCGGTCCTGAGCGCGCCATGCGTCACGAGGAACACGTTGCTCATGGTGCCCGAGATGAGATGACCGGCGCTGCTGAACAGCAGCAGCTCCGCTGCATCGTCGACCGGCACTTCGGAACGCGCAAGCACCTGCTCGAGCCGATTGAGATGCTTCATGCCCGCGAGCGCTGCGTTTTCGCCGAGCCGTAGCGAGGCGACTCGAACCCGCACGCCGTCGCGCTGAGCCGCCGGGTCTTCCTTCGGCCACTCATATCGCAGGAGCACGCGGGTCGCGGTTTCGCGGCCGTTCCAGCTGTATCCACGAGCCACGGCTTCGCCGCGCGTCACAATGAGCTTGATGAGCGAGTCATTCGCGCCGGATGCGGCGCGCTCGATCTCGTGCCGCATCGTATCGAGGCTTCCCGGCTGGATATGCAACCGTTGGCAGCTCGACGCGAGGCGCTCGAGATGCAAGGACAGAAACCGCGCCCGCCCGCCTTTGCACGCAATCGTCTCGAACAACCCGTCACCGAAGTGCAGTCCGCGGTCGAGCGGCGAGACATCGCCGGGCTTGCCGTTCACGAGCACCAACTGCGGACCGGGAGGCGGCGCAGCGCTGGTGCCCGGTCCGGCAGTGGCGCTCATCGTTTGGAGCCTCCGGTGGCATCGGCGAATACTGCGAGCAGCCCACGCGCCTTTGCCCGCGTTTCCTCGAGCTCCCGCTCGGGAATGGAGTCCGCCACGATGCCGCCGCCAGCGCGCAGGTCCACCTGCCGTCCGGCGAGCGTCATGGTGCGGATGAGAATGTTGGAATCCATGGTGCCGTCGCGCCCGAGGAAGCCGAGCGAGCCGGTATAGGCGCCCCGTCCCGTTCCTTCCAGCTCCGCAATGATCTCCATGCAGCGGATTTTGGGGACGCCGGTGATCGTGCCGCCAGGAAATACCGCACGAAGCGCACCGATGGGTGTCACGTCCTCGCGCAGCTGACCGCTCACGTTCGACACGATGTGGTGCACGTGGGCATACGACTCGATCGTCATGAATTCATCGACGTGCACCGAACCCGGCTCGCACACGCGCCCGAGGTCGTTGCGCTCCAGATCGATCAGCATCACATGCTCGGCGCGTTCCTTCGGGTGCGCGGCGAGCTCCGTCATCTCGGCCAGGTCATCTCCGGGCCGGCGGCTGCGCGGGCGCGTGCCCGCGATGGGCCGCGTTTCGATGTGCCGGGTGCCCGAAATACGCGTCAGCCGCTCGGGCGATGAGCTCAGGATGGACGCGCCACGCCACTGTGCAAGTGCCGCGAAGGGCGCGGGATTCGCGCTGCACAGGATCTCGTACAGCTCTGGCGCACGAATCGCTTCGGCAAGCGTGATCCGCCAGGGCCGCGACAGATTGGCCTGATAGATATCGCCGGCGCGGATGTATTCCTTGGCCCGAATGACGCGGTCGATATGCGCCTGCGGCGCTTCTTCGTCGATGGATCGAACGCGCACTAACGCCGGCACGCTCGGCGCATCGCGAGCCACCGCTGCGGCATCCGACGCGATCCGATCGAGCAGATGCTCCGAGTCTGGCTCGGCGATCGCGAACACACGGTTCGCCTGCAGATCGTGCACCACCGCGCACGGTGTGCGGAGCGCAAAGGCCTGCCACGGCAACGACGCGGCCGGTAGCACGAGCCGCGGCTCGATCTCCCGGGCGATTTCGTAGCCGAGAAAAATCGTCCAGCCACCGGCAAATACCGGCGTATCCGATTGCCAGGGGATGCGCTCGGCCAGCCACCACTGCTCGAGGGCGTTGAGGAACCCGTCAGCCGTCGGGAGCGAAACGCCTTCGGTATGAACGTGGCCAGCGGCATCCAGCCACAACGCTGCGCGAGGTTCGGCGGCCAGAATGCTGGCGCGGCTCAACGGCCCGATGGCCGCACTGTCCATGAGCACCGGATAGCGGTCCGGGAAGCGCGCGGCCAGCCGCCGCAGCACCGCGCCGGGGACCTCCAGCTCGCGGCTCACGAAATTGCGAGCGCGCACGGGTGGAGTCCTTCCGCTGTTAATCGGTGAAGCGGCGGAAGATGACCGTTCCGTTGGTGCCGCCGAAACCGAAGGAGTTCGACAGTGCCACGTCGATCTTCATTTTGCGCGCCGTGTTCGGCACGTAGTCGAGATCGCAGTCCGGATCGGGCGTGTCGTAGTTGATGGTCGGCGGCGCGACGTTGTCGCGGATCGCGAGCAGCGAAAAGATGGCCTCGGCAACGCCTGCGGCGCCGAGCAGATGGCCGGTCATCGACTTCGTGGAGCTGATGGCCACCGTCTTCGCATGATCGCCGAAGGCGCGTTTCATCGCGACGGTCTCTGCCCTGTCGCCGAGCGGCGTGGAGGTGGCGTGCGCGTTGATGTACTGCACGTCCCCCGGATTGAGGTGCGCATCTCTCAGCGCATTCACCATGGCGATGCGTGCGCCCTCGCCATCTTCTGGCGGCGCAGTGATGTGGTACGCATCGCCGCTCATGCCGAAGCCGACGATCTCCGCATAAATGCGGGCGCCGCGCTGTTTCGCGTGCTCGAGCTCCTCGAGGATGACGGCGCCGCCGCCATCCGCGAGCACGAAACCGTCGCGATCCCGATCCCACGGACGGCTGGCCTTCGTCGGCTCCTCGTTCCGCGTGGAAAGGGCCTTGGCCTGCCCGAAGCTGCCGAGACCGCACACCGTCATGGCCATCTCGCCGCCGCCGGCGACGATGACATCCGCATCACCATACTGGATGGTGCGCATGCCGAGACCGATGGCGTGGGTCGACGTGGTGCAGGCCGTGACGATGCCGAGGTTCGGGCCCTTGAGGCCGTACCTGATCGACAGATGCCCCGCGATCATGTTGACGATGGACGCGGGCACGAAGAACGGCGAGATCTTGCGCGGGCTCCTCGTCTTGAGGTAGGCGTCGTATTCCGACTCGATGGTGGAGAGACCCCCGATGCCCGCGCCGCAGACGGCACCGCATCGTGTCGCATCTTCCTTCGAGAAATCGAGGCCCGAATCCTCGACCGCCTGGATGCCCGCGGCGACGCCGTAGTGCATGAACGGGTCCATGCGCCGCGCATCTTTCGGCGTGATGTACTTGTCGATGTCGAAGCCGCGCACTTCGCCGCCGAAGCGCACGGGGAACGCTGACACATCGAAGCGCTTGATCGGCCCGATTCCACTCGTGCCGCTCAAGATGGCATCCCATGCCGAAGGCACGCTGCTGCCTACGGGAGAAACGATTCCCAGTCCGGTAACGACGACGCGACGTTTACTCACACCTGACCCGTGATTGGAAGCCCAAGAGAGTCCGCGGACGGACAAGAATATGGGGCGCGATCCTTGACGGATGCGAGCGCCCGCGCAAGCAAACGATCACGCCTTGGTGCGGCGCTCGTTGATGTACTCGATGGCCTGATGAACCGTGGTGATCTTCTCCGCGTCTTCATCGGGGATTTCGATTTCGAATTCCTCCTCGAGCGCCATCACCAGCTCTACCGTGTCCAGCGAGTCGGCGCCGAGGTCATCGACGAACGAGGCGTCGTTGGTCACTTGTTCTTGTTTCACGCCCAGCTGCTCGGCAACGATGGCCTTAACCTGCTGTTCAACCGTGCTCATTGAGGAATGGTCCTTCTGACGTTGGTATGCGCGCGCGGCGCCGGGGGGCCCGCACGGGCGCGGTATTGTAGGGGAACGCCCTGCGGGGTGCCACTTGGGCAATTCGCGAGTAGTTGTTTTTGCTCGCGAAAGCAACGGCCCCCTGGCGCATGGGCGCAGCCGGCAGGGTGCCGGCCTACGGCATGTACATGCCGCCGTTCACGTGAAGCGTTTCGCCGGTGATGTAGCCGGCCGACGGCGAAGCCAGAAACAGCACCGCCGCGGCGATATCGTCCGCCGAACCGAGGCGGCCGAGGGGAATCTGTGCCTGCAGCCCCGCCCGCTGTTCTTCATTCAGGACACGCGTCATGTCCGTGTCGATGAACCCCGGGGCGACCGCATTGACGGTAATGCTGCGCGAGGCCACTTCCTTCGCGAGCGACTTGGTGAAACCGAGCAGCCCGGCCTTGGCAGCAGAGTAGTTGACCTGGCCGGGATTGCCCGTGACGCCGACGATCGAGGCGATATTGATGATGCGCCCGCGCCGCTCTTTCATCATCCGCCGCAGACAGGCCTTGGTGAGGCGGAACACGGCGGTCAGGTTGGTGGCCAGGACGGCATCCCAGTCCTCCGGCTTCATGCGCAGCAGCAACTGGTCGCGGGTGATGGCGGCGTTGTTCACCAGGACGGTCGGCAGCCCTTCGTTGGCCTCGAGGTCGGCCAGCAGCGCCTCGATGGACACCGCACTGCTGGCGTCGAGTATGGCGCCCCGGCCCTTCAACCCCTGTGAAGCAAAGGTCTCGGTAAGGGCGGCGGCACCTTCCGCAGTGGTGGAGGTGCCCACGACGCGCGCACCCGCTTTCGCCAACGCCAGCGCGATAGCACGGCCGATGCCGCGGGAGCCGCCGGTGACCAGCGCCAGATCGTTCTCAAGCATTCGCGGACCCTCTCGTCGCGTTGACTGCGGCCTCGAGCGAGGCGATATCTTCCAGCGCGGCGAAGACGACGCCTGACACGTTGTCGACGCGCTTGTTGAGACTGGTCAGCACCTTTCCCGGCCCACACTCGATGAGGTGGCTGATTCCGGTGGCCGCGAGGGCCTGTACCGTGTTGCGCCAGCGCACTGGGCTTGCGAGCTGGCGAACCAGCAGCGCCCGGATGTCATCCGGCTGGGAATGATCTGTCGCGTCGACGGCACTGATGTAGCGAATACGCGGCGCCTTCACGTCGATATCGCCCAGCCGCTCGCCAAGTCGCGTGGCCGCACCTCGCATGAGACTGCTGTGGGACGGAACGCTGACAGGCAGGCCGACCGCACGCTTGGCGCCGCGGGCCTTGGCAGCCTCGATGGCGCGCTGAACCGCCGCGGCCTCGCCTGCGATAACCACCTGACCGGGCGCATTGTAGTTGACGGCCTCAACTACCCCACCCTGGGCTGCCTCCCGGCAGGCCGCCTCGACGTCCGCATCTTCGAGCCCCAGCACCGCAGCCATGGCGCCTGTGCCTGCCGGCACCGCTTCCTGCATCACCTGGCCACGGAACTTCACGAGATCGATGGCAGTCGAGAACTCGAGCGCGCCAGACCAGACGAGTGCCGTGAATTCACCGAAGCTGTGGCCGGACACGACAGAGGGCTCGCCACCGCCGCGGTTCGTCCAAAGGCGCGCCGTGGCGATGCCGGCTGCCAGCATGGCGGGTTGCGTACATTCGGTGGAATTGAGGCGCTCGAGCGGCCCTTCTTGCGCCACTTGCCACAGGTCGTAGCCCAGCACTGCGGAGGCTTCATCGAAGGTTGCCCGCACGACAGGATCGGTGGTCGACAGGCTTGCCAGCATGCCGACGGACTGCGCCCCCTGCCCGGGGAACACGAATGCAAATGACATCAGGCCCTTTCCAGCGATCCAAAGGTCACGAGATGAAAAATCGGGCAGCGATTATAGCGGGTCGGGCCGCGGTCTCATGAATGCTGCGCCCAGGATGCCGCCCACGGCACCGTACAGATGAGCATTCACCAGCACGGGCGCGCCGCTTCCACTGAAGGGCAACGCCCCGTTCCACTGTTCGTAGAAGAGTTTCAGCACGATGAAGATTGCAAGAATCCATCCGTCAAGATCGCCCCGGCGTACGTGGGCGAGCGTGCCGGCGGCCATGATCCCGTGCAGCGCACCCGAGGCGCCCACGTACCAGTCGACATGAGCGTCCCGGAACCAGAGGCCAGCGTCGATCGCGGCGATCGTCACGGCAACGATGACGAACCACTGACGGGGTCGGTAGTCGCGCGCGAACAGAGACCACATGAGCACCAGGCCCAGCGAGTTCAAGAGCGCGTGCTGGAGATCCAGATGCACGAAGTGCGCGGTGATGAGCCGCCACCACTCGCCCGCCGCCACGGCGCTGCGTTCGTAGCGCAAGGCGTCTCGGCCCCATTCGCCAGCAAGCTCCGGCAACAGAAAGAGCCCGCAGATGATGAGCAGCGTCAGCCCATAGTGCCCGTCGCCGTTGAGCGACGTGAGAGTCGATTTGAACCGGTCCACAGGTTGACGAACGTTCATTTGCTATGATCCGTCACCCTTCGCAAGCCCTCGACGCCTCTATGTACAACCCACTCACTCGCCGCGAGGTTAGCAGAGCCCGAACTGCCGGTTGGGCACGTTCGCGCGGCTTCACGCTCATCGAGATCATGGTGGTGGTGGTCATCATCGGCCTCCTCGCCGCGGTCATCGTCCCGAACGTGGTGAGCAAGGTCGACGAGGCACGCGTAGCGAAGGCCAAGCAGGACATTGCGAGCATTGAAACCGCGCTCACCATGTTCCGTCTCGACAATTCGAAGTACCCCGGCACGGACCAGGGCCTCTCGTCGCTCACGACCCAGCCCACGGACCCGTCGATCCGCCACTGGAAGCCGGGCGGCTACGTCAAGCGCGTGAACAAGGATCCGTGGGGCAACGACTACCTGTATGTCTATCCGGGCACGCATGGCCAGGAGTACGACCTTTATTCCCTGGGAGCGGATGGCCAGCCGGGCGGCGATGGAGTCAACGCCGACATCGGAAACTGGAATGCCGAGGAATAGCGCCCGGCGTCGCGGTTCGAACCAGCCCTGCAGGACAGCCCGCCGCGCGATACGCGGCTTCACGCTCATCGAGCTGATGGTCGTCGTGCTGATCATCGGCCTGGTGGCGGCGACGGTCGTGCTGTCAGTAGGCGTCACCGGGCGCGACACCGAGCTTGAAAAGGAAGGCGAACGCACGTTCGCACTGCTCAACTACGTTCGTGAGAAAGCCGAGCTGCAGACACGCGAGTTCGGCCTGTTCTGCAACGACGGCGCATACGAGTTCCTGACCTTCGACCCCCGCAAGTCGATATGGCGCAGTGTCGAAGAAGACGACGCCCTGCGCCGGCGGGAAATCCCCTCCGGGCTCAAGCTCCGCCTGGTCGTCGAAGGGCGCCCCGTCATTCTGAAGAGTCCCGAGGATCAGGCGCGCGACGAGAAGAGCAAGACCAAGGAAGAACGCGAGAAGGCGCTCATCCCGCACGTGATGCTCTTCTCGAACGGCGACCTCACGCCGTTCGCGCTCACGCTCGAGCGGGAGGATGCGGGCCGCAGCATCACCCTGCAAAGCAACGATCAGGGCAAGATCGAAGAGCTCGCCCTGAAAGAAGTGAGTCCGCGCAAATGAAGCGTGTATCGCAGCCTGCTCTTGCATCAGCGCGCATGCGGCCGGAGCGTGGCTTCACGCTCATCGAGGTGCTCGTCGCGCTCGCGATCGTGACCATCGGCATGGCGGCATTGCTCGGCGCGTTGAGCTCCTCGGCCGATTCGGTGGGCTACCTGCGCGACAAGACGCTTGCTGAATGGGTCGCACTCAATCGTGTCGCGGAGGTTCGCCTTTCCCTGCAGCGGCCGACGAAAGGCAAGACCAGCGGCGATGTGGAGATGGCCGGCCGCCACTGGACCTGGCAGCAGGAAGTGCTGGAAACGGAAATCAAAGGCATTCTGCGCGTGGACGTGAGCGCGAAGCCCGCGGATGCGCCAGGAGGCAAGGACAAGTCGTGGTACACCACCGTCAGCGGTATCTCGGGTGACGCGCTCGCCCTGCCCCGCGGTGACATGGACCCGTTTGGCATGCCGGTGCAGCCCGGGCCCGGCGGCCAGGGCCAGCCCAATGGCCAGCCGAACAACGGCACTCTGAACGGGGGCCAGACGAACCCGACCAACCCCGGCACGACCAATCCGGTCACGCCGACTCCGATCACTCCCAATCCGAACCCCACGAACTGACGCGCGGGCCCCTTCGAACATGAAAGCGCGTGGTTTCACTCTCATCGAGCTGATGGTCGCCCTGTTCATCACGGCCATCGTGTTTGCCATGGGTTATGGGGCGGTGAACCAGGCGCTGAACAATCGCCAGTCGCTCGAGGATCGGCAGACGCGCCTGCTCGCCATCCAGACGACGATGCGCGTGATCGCGCAGGATTTCGGCCAGCTCGCTCCGCGCCCGGTGCGCGACCCGGCAGGCGAGAGTTGGCAGCCGGTGCTGATCTCCGGCCAGAGCACGCAGCCGTACGTCACATTCACCCGTGCAGGCTGGGCTAATCCGGCCGGCGTGCAACGCCCTGCCCTGCAACGCGTGTCTTACGTTCTCGAAGGCGACAAGTTTCGTCGCGAATCCTGGCCGGTCCTCGACACGCTGCTCTCCACGTTGCCGATCAAGCGCGAGCTGGTCGATGGAGTGAAGGGCGTCACGTTCCGCTACATGGATGTGAGCCGGCAGTGGCGCGAGCAATGGCCGCCACCCGGTGCGCAAGGCGCAAGTCCGGGCGTCACGCTGCGCCTGCGGCCCATCGCGGTTGAAGTGACGCTCGACCTCAACGACCTCGGCAAGGTGAAGCGCATCATCGAGGTGCCCACGTGATGCGCATGCAGCGCTCGGCCCGCGCACGCGCGGGCTTCGCGATGGCCCATCGCCAGCGAGGCATCGCCATGCTCGTGGCGATTCTGCTCGTGGCGCTCGCCACGATCCTTGCCGCCGGAATCGGATTCAAAAGCGCAATGGCCGCGCGGCGTGGCACTGCGACCCTGGCGCTCGATGAGAGCCTGCTCGTGGCCGAGGCGGCCGAAGCGCTTGCGGCCTATGCGTTGCGCGAAGACCTGAAGGCCGGGAAGGACATCGACTACCCCGGCGAGGAGTGGAGCCGTCCGCTCGGACCGGTGGAAGTCGTGCCCGGCATCACGCTCGAGGCGTACGTCGAAGATGTCACGGGCCGCTTCAACCTCAACAGCCTCGTGGGTGCCGACAACAAGGTGAACGAGGACCGGCTCCACGATCTCGAGCGCCTGATGCAGAACGTGGACATCGAGCCCAAGTGGGCCTCGCTCATTGCCGACTGGATCGACCCGGACAGCATCCCGCTGACGGATGGTGCCGAAGACAGCGCTTACGCTGCACAGACCCCGCCGTACCGGGCGCCGAACACGTTCATCAGCAGCGCCTCGGAGCTCCTTGCCCTGCCCGGCTTCGGGCGGGATCGCTACATCCGCATCGCGCCGTTCGTCACGGCGCTGCCCCCGGATGCCACCATCAACGTCTGCTCGGCTTCCGGCGTGCTGCTCGATGCGCTCATCGGGGAAGGCCACCGCGAATTCAGCGTCGACCCGCAGCGCCTGGCCAAAACCCGCGAGTCGGGCTGTTTCCCGACCCTCAGGGACTACCCGGCGTCGTTCGGGGCGGACACGCAGCAGTGGGACCGCGAGAAAGATCGTGTGAAGCAGACCTCAAGTTACTTCAGGGTGACGAGCATCGTCACTATTGGCAGTGCAGACTTCGCCTTGTACAGTCTTTTGCAACGTGACCAGAGCCTGCAGATCCACGTCCTCATGCGCTCCTTCACGTCCGACTAGCTCACTTCCGACAGGTTCACTTCCGATAGGGATCCAAGATGGCTGACTGGCTGCTGCTGAGACTGCCGCGTGCGCCCGACCAGGACGCAAGCTGGCTGCTCGCCGACTCGCGCGGAAGCGCGATCTCTGCGCCGCAACGCGGCCCGCTCTCCGAAGCGGCCACGCGTGCGGTCGGCCGCCGCGTGAGCGTGCTCGTTCCCGGAACGGACGTACTGCTCACCGAGCCCGAGTTGCCGGTCAAGGCAGGCACGAAGCTGCAGCAGGTCGTGCCGTATGCCCTCGAAGAGCAGCTGGCGGAAGACATCGACGATCTGCATTTCGCGATCGGCAAGCGCGCTTCCAATTCGCTCACCACGCCCGTTGCGGTCGTGGCGCATTCCCTGATGGACGATTGGCTCGCCACGCTGAAGGCAGCGGGCATCACTCCCGAATCCATGTACGCGGATAGCGACCTGCTCCCGGAGAATCCCGGTCACGCCGTCGCACTGCTGGAGGACGACGCGGTCATCGTGCGTCCACCGAAAGGCGCCACGATCTCGATGCCGATCGATGTCATCGCGGAAGCGCTCGAGCTTGCGCGTTCGAGCGGCGACGCAGGGGATCAGACCGGCCGCGGCCTCATCCTCTACACCGGCGCTGCCGAATGGCAGGAGCACTCGCCGAAAGTCGAAGCCATCCGCGACCGGTTCGATGGCATCAAGGTGCAGCTCCTGACGAACGGTCCGCTTTCACTCTTTGCCCAGCAGCTGCCGACGGCGAAGCCCGTCAATCTGCTCCAGGGGCGTTACGCGCAACAGAACACCACCTCCGTGGGCTGGCGTTCCTGGCGTGTCGCGGCAATTCTGTTGGCGGCCCTCGTTGGCCTGCACGTCGCGGGCAAAGCGGGCGAGCTGTACGCGCTGAAGCGCACGGAGAAAACCGTGGACGCGTCTCTCGACCAGGCATTCCGGGCGGCCATGCCCGGCGAACAGAACACCCTCAACGCGCGTCGCCGAATGGAGCAACGGCTGGTTCTCGTCCGCAGCGGCGGCGGAACGGCGGGCCTGCTGCCCGCGCTCGGCGCGCTGGTGCAGGCACGCAGCGCCGTTCCTGGCACCGTCGTGCAGGCCCTGAGCTTTCGCGATGGCGCGCTCGAGCTCAAGATCGCCGCGCCCAGTGCAGACAGTCTCGATCGCGTGAGCCAGGCCCTGCGGGGCAACGGCTGGCAGGCGGACCTCACGGCAGGTAACGTCGCCGGGCAGGGTTATGAAGGCCGTATCCAGCTGCGTCCGAAAGGTTCGTCGTGAACTTCTCCTTCAGCACGCTGAACGAGCGTGAGCGACGCATGGTCGTGTTCGGAGCCGCGGCGGCCGTGCTACTGCTGCTCCTCGGCGTGGTTCTGCCGCTCGACCGGTCCGTGTCGAAGACTCAGGAGCGCATCGGCCACAAGCGGGCGGATCTCGCGTGGATGCAGAGCGTGACCGGCGAGCTGGCCGGCGCCGGCCCTTCGGCGATGGCTCAGCCCACAACCCAGGAATCACTGCTCGTCGTCGTGGATCGCGCGGCGCGCGAATCAGGTCTCGGCAGCGCCCTCACCAACAGCGAGCCGAGCGGCGCGGGCGGCCTGCGCGTGCGTCTCGAGAAAGCGAAGTTCGGCATGCTGGTCGGTTGGCTCGCGCGGTTGTCCGAGCAGAACGGTATCCGCGTCGAATCCGCGAGCATCGACAACGCCGGCGAGCCTGGCGTGGTGAACGCAGGTCTCGTACTGCGCATTCGATGAAGCGGACGCTCTGGATCTCGCTGCTCGCGATCCTGGCGTTCACGATCATTCTGATCGTGCGCCTGCCCGTGCAATGGCTCGCGGGCTTCATCCCGAAGAACACTTCCTGTCAGCAGCTCGGCGGCACCGTGTGGCACGGCTCCTGTACCGGGCTCGTTGCGCAAGGCGTTACGGTCGGCAACGTCACCTGGCAATTGCAGGCCTCCGCTCTGCTGTCACGCAAAGTGGCAGGGCACGTGGATGTAGCGCAGGGCACCTACTTCGTTCGCGGTGACGTGGAAGCCGCATCCAACGGAACGATTACTGCGCACAATCTGACGGCCGCCCTGCCGCTCGATCGAACGATCATTCCGCAGCTGCCGCCAGGTCTCTCAGGCAGCGCGACCGGCAATCTCGCGTTCCTGCGCCTGGAGAAAGGCATCGTCACGGCGCTGCGAGGCCAGATCGAGGCGCACGATCTCGTCGACGTGAGCGACGGCGAGCGCCTGGCGCTCGGCAATTATTCTCTGACCTTCCCCGCGGCCGATCCGGCGAGCGAGCCCGTGGGGCAGCTCAAGAGCCTGAGCGGCCCACTCGATGTGCAGGGGACGTTGCGGCTCACACGCGAGCCAGGCTTCGTTCTTGAAGGCCTGGTCGCGGCGGGCCCTGGCGCCTCTCCGAAACTCGTGCAGCAGCTCGGGTATCTCGGCGCGGCGGATGCGCAGGGCAAGCGGCCCTTCTCGGTCGCCGCCACGTTCTGATGAAGCCGCTCTGATGAAGAAAAGGGGCCGGGCCGCGCAGGCCGCAGGCCACTTTTTCCAATTCAAGTCGTCAGCTCGCGGAAGCGGCTCATCAGCGGGAAGTAGAGTGCGGCCTTCACCGGCTCGTCGCCAAGCGCGCGTGCCAGCGCCACATTGCGCTCCAGCTGCGCGCGATACCGCTTCAGCTGCTCATCCAGGAAGGCTTCGAGGTCGCCTCCTTCATGGCGGCTCGTCTTGAAGTCGATCACCCAGCGGGTGCCCTGAGCATCGACGAACGTGCGGTCGATGATGACGTTGAGCAGCTGGCCCGCGGCCACGCCGGTGAGCGCGAGCTCGCTGCGGGCATTGCGATGCTCGGGCGCGAAGAGCCAGCGGCCCCGTTCATCCCCCAGCGTTTTCACGAGAGCCTCGCGGACAGTGCGCGTGGCGCGCTCGAGATCTCGCTCGGGCACGCCGTGACGACGCAGCTGACGCAGGTAGTGATCCGTCTGCGCCTCGACTTCCGCGGGCGTGGGCGGCTGCGCGGCGGGCGCAAATCGCTCGAGCGCGGCGTGAACGACGGTGCCGATGTGTCGGAACGTCTCGCCGACCCAGCTGAACTCTGGGGGTTCGAGCGAGCGATTCGCCAACGGCAGGTGTGCGCGCTCACGTGCCTCTTCGAGAACGGGCGGCTGCCAGCCCGCACTCAGCCGGCGGAGTCGCTGCGGTGTCGGCGTGAGGCCTGCCTGTACGGTAGCGCCTGAGTCCTCCATCGAGCCTGCGCCCTGCCCTTCGATTTGGAAGTCTTTGCCGAGTACGGGCCAAAGACATCGGAGCATCGTGCCGGCGCGCAGCTCCACTGTGCCATCGGCTCTGCTTTTCGGCGCTGCAGTGAGATGCAGCGAGCGCGCGGCACGCGTCATGGCCACGTACAGCAGTCTCGCCTGCTCGTTCGCTCCTCGCGCCGCGCTCAGCCGCTTGAGATAAGCGTTGAGCTCGCCGCCATCGGCGTCGCCGATCGTGGGGACGGGTGCAATGAGCAGATCGCTGCCTTCGTCCCCACGCGGGAGATCCAGCCATCGAAGCAGCGGATCACGATCACGATTCGGGCTGCGCTCGAGCGCGGGCAGGAACACGTGATCGAACTCGAGCCCCTTGGCCCGATGAATCGTCATCACCTGCACCGGATTCGCCGTCAGCGCGCGCGGCTGCGCAAACAGATCAGCCACCATGGAGTCGATATCGTGCGGCCCGCGCCACTCGCCACGCGCAACGAAGCTGCCCATGGCAACGAAGAACGCCTGCGCGTGGCGCAGCTCTTCTCGCGCGTAGGCATCGGGCCCGCCGAGCCGCAGCCACACGGCTTCGAGCCATTCACCGAGTGGCATGCAGTCGCGTGACACGAGGGCCTGCTCGAGGACGGCGCGCACGCGCTCGAGTCGCGCGCGATCCTGAACATCGCAGAGCGCGAGTCGGTCTGCGTCGGCGAGGGCTTCCCAGATGAGAAGTGGATCGCTTCGATGCGAGAGATGCGAAAGCGTGCTCAGCGATACGCCACACCACGGCGCGCGCAGAACTGCGAGCCACGCGGTGCGATCGCCCAGGTGATGCAGAGCGCGGATGAGCGCAACGAGATCCCGAACGATGGACAGATCTCGCAGCGGCACGAGATCGACGCCGATCGTATCGACGCGCGAAGTTTCCAATGCTTCGATAATCGCCGGTGCATGCGACCTCGAGGCAACGAGAATCGCGACGGTCGACTCCGCCGAGAGATCGCGCAGCTCCGTGATGGTGGAGGCAATGAAGCGCGCCTCGGCCGTGCGGTCGCCACCTGCGAACAAGGTGAGGCCGACAGCGGCGCCGCGCTGCTGCTCCCGCGCTGGCAAGCTGTTCGTGAACGCCACTGCGCTCGCACGCACATCGTCTTCGAGTGGGAAGAGCTGACCGCACGTGTTGTTGGTCCACTCGACGAGCGCGGGCGTCGAGCGGAAGTTGCGAGTGAGCTGCAGCGATTCGAGAATCACCGTGCCGATGCCGCGATCTCGGGCGCGCAGGAACAGCCCGACCTCCGCATCGCGGAACTGGTAGATCGACTGCATGGGGTCGCCCACCGCGAACATCGTCCGCCCGTCTCCGGGTTCCCAGGTCGCCGTGAGGGCTTCCAACAGATCGAACTGTGCCAGCGAGGTGTCCTGGAATTCATCGATGAGCACGTGTCGCAGCCTGAGGCCGGCTCGCAGCGCGAGATCTGTGGGCAGCCCCGACTCCGTCAGTGCTTCGCGCGCCGCACCCGCAACATACGTGTAGTCAACGCGCCCTTCAGCGGCGAACTCCAGTTGGAGCTGCACTGCCGCCGTACGCAAGACGCGCGACAACGCCTCGATGGCGCTCGCGTCCGCCGCACCGAGCGTTGGCGCGGGCATCGTCTTGATCCCAGCGAGCAGTTCCTGCGCGCCCGGCTGCGTGCGCAACAGATCAATGCACGATTTGAGCTGCTGTTTCGCTGACGGGTGCTCGAATTCCGTGCCCAGCGCCTTCGTGATCTGGACGCGCCAGGTGTCTTCTTTCGTCAGCGTGAGGGTCGCAAGGCGTTTCCACGCCGGCATGTGGCCGGCGTCGGTGCCGAGCGCGCCGACCGACGGCAGCCCCGATGCGATCTGGCGAAGCGCTTCGGATATCTGGTCGCACACCCCGGCGAGGTGCGTGCACGCGATGTCGTTCAGGCTCGCGTCGACGCGTGCCGTGAGCGCCCGTTCATCCTGAGCCAGCACATACGGCAGCCAGTGCCCGCGTTTCTCGAGCATTTGCGCCAGGAGGCGCTCGACGTTGTCCCAACGGTTGTCGACACGCTCGAACAGCAACTCGATGTCCGCAGCCAGCGCCTCATCTGCATCGCCTGCCATGAGGACGCCGCGCGCGGCGCGGTAGTAGATCTCTTGCGGCCGCTCGGCCACGACCAGAGAGCCCCCCGCTTTTGCGGCCACCGGAAGTTGACTCGCGAGCCAGAAATTGAAGGAGTCGATGGTCTGGATGCGCAGACGGCCGGGATTCTCGGACAGTCCCCAATGGCGTTCCGCGTCCCGCTTGCGCACGGCACCGGCGAGTTTGCGCAGACGGGCGGCCTGCGGATGTTTCGGATCCACGTCACCGAGAAGTGCTTTCAGCACGCGCTCGCGCATTTCGGCGGCAGCCTTACGCGTGAACGTGATCGCAAGAATCTCTTCCGGGTTGTCGACATGCGCGAGCAGGCACAGCAGGCGCTGCGTAAGAACCGTGGTCTTGCCTGAGCCTGCCGGCGCGCGCAGCAGAATGGACCGCGTGGGGTCGATCGCGTGCTCGCGCGCAAGATCGTCCGCCGCCGCGAGATCGGAGACTGGCGGGCCCGAGAGCGGCAGTGACATCTGCTCAGTCATCGATGTTCTGCTCGACTGCCGTCGCGCTCGCGTCCGAAATACGGCAGATGCTCACGACCTGGCAGTACTCACAGGCCTTGGGCCGCGGGTCAACGGATGCGTGCCCTACCACGAAATCACCGGCAAGCTGCTCAACGCGGGCATACCACTCACGTTGCCAATGAGCCCAGGCGTCCGTCTCTTCGTCACTGGACGGGCCCTCTACCGCGCGCACTTTCGGCAGCAGGCTCGGACTCGCGGCGACGCCATCGAAACGCACTTCGCGCGCCGTCACACTTACCGTGGCCATGGCAACGGTTTCGGTGCCCACGGCCGCGAGATAGGCCAGCAGCTGCGGATGCGAAGGCCGCTCGGAATACCAGTCGCCCGGAATCGGGCGCCCGCTCTTGTAGTCGAGAATGGCGAGGCCGCCTGTACCGAGCGCGTCGAGCCGATCGATGCGCACACGCAGCTCCGCGCCGGCCAGTCGCAACACTCGCTCGAGCTCGACGTGCCGCACGGTGAAGGGTGCACGTTTGCGTTCCAGCTCGCACAGTGAGCGGATCAGTCGCGCCGCGCGGCGACATTCGCGCCTATCGGCGGCGGGCCGTGCCTCGCCGCGAGGCGAATCCATCGTGATGGCAGCGGCCTGTTCCACAGAAGTGGCGATGAGCGCATCGAGACTCTCGTCGGACTGCTCGTGCAACCCCGCGGAGCCTCCGAGCACGGACCAAAGCTTCTCGAGTGCCGCGTGCAATAACCGCCCGCGCAAGTCGGCGGCGACGCCGGGTTCCGGTGCGTCGAGCTCCGCGCTTCCGAGCCGCAGCTCGCCGTACGCGCGGAACGGACATAGGTTCTGGAGCTCGAGGCTGCGAGTGCCTGCAGGCACTCGTCGCGAAACGTCCCAGGGAATTCCGGCAGTGTCCGCGAGGAATTCGGTGAGTCCGTCGCGACGCAGTCGCAACGGAAGCCAGACGGAAGGCGCTTCGGCGGGCCGCGACGAACGCGTGATGAAAGGCTCGAGCAACGGGCTCGCGGACAACTGCACATCGTCGATGCGCACGGGCGCGCTCAACACCAACTCCGGGGTGGAGTCGCGCCAGGCCGCCATCAAGGCCCTCGCTTCGGCTGCACGTCCAGCCGAGCTGGCTGCGGGCACACCCGCGGCTAGTTGCGCGTCGAGCGGCAGGAACGCGTCCGGCTGCACGGACTGAGGCCACGTGTCAGCGTGAAGTCCTGCGACCCAGATCCCGTCGTAGTGAACCACTGGGTCCGCCAGCTGTGCAGACACCGTGACGAGCGCATCGCTGCCGGCAGGCCGGAACGCGGTGCGCGCCGCAAGCTCGCCGAGCCATTGAACCGCAGCGTCGCGCGAGATGGGGCCGGTTGCCGCGGCGAGCTGGCCGAAGTCATCGAGCAGCTCCTTGAAGCGCATCCAGGTCTGCGCTTCGCCGCTCGCGAGTGTGCGCTCGCCGGGCCACTCCAACGCTTCGAGCGCCTTGTCGAAACGTTCCGACCATTGACGCGGCGACGCGCTGCCCGTGCTGAGCTCACGCAGCGCCTGTGTGATCTGCGTCGTCAGGCGTTGCGCGGCGGGGCTCATCGCCTCGGGCACGGAAGCGAGTGCAGCAAGGAATCCTCGCGCGTCGATCTCAAGCGGCGAGCGCTCTCGTATCCAAAGATCCAGTCGGGCGCGAGCTTCCGCTGGAATGGCCCAGTACGGAGCGCAGAGCCACGCGCTGAAGTCCGCGAACTCCGTGCCCGACGTGAGCCACACGAGGCCGCGAAGCGCATGAGCGACGAGTGGCGAGAGCGACAAAGGCAGCCCTCCCTCGAGGGCCGCGAGCCCATCCGTCTCAGCGTTCGACAGATCGCTGTGCGCAGCGCGACGCGGGTCGATGTTCTGGCGGATCAGCGTTACGAGCCGGTCGCGTGCTTCGGGCGCTCCTGGCATGAGCACCAGCAGGCGCGCATCGGGCTGCGCATCCAGCCGCAGGCGGCACCAATCCGCGATGCGCTCCAGCTCTTCTGCTGAATCGGAGGCGAACACCGCACGTGTTTTATTGTTGCGAGGTGCGCTGCCAGCAGCAGTGCGCACACGGCTACGGCACGCCTGATCGCTCCGGCTCGAGACGAGCGCCGCGAGGCTCGGCGTCATCTGCGTGAATCCGGCAAGCACCAGCGCACGCTCACCTCCGAGGCAATGGAGGCTCCGTGCGAG
>FTEO01000708.1_pt1 | contig 21568 bp, 16 predicted proteins | sample 1640211 | NCBI WGS metagenome assembly FTEO01 (sample SAMEA3914816, study PRJEB12502) | metagenome | biome: forest; material: soil | place: USA | collected 2011-09-16 | depth 0.3 m | reverse complement strand
AGATGCTGACGCGATATTTCGCGGGGTCGCTCGAGCGACCCGGCGCGGCGTAAACGACGTTGGCCTCGCACACGTCACGCCCGGCGATCGGCAACGTGAGTCGGACAGCGGATTGCCACTGCGCAAGATCATCTTCAGCCAGTTCGCTCGCGGTGCAATTGCGGCCGGCCGCGCCTGCACCTGAAGGCGCGCAATTGCGTATCGAGGGTCCTCCGGAATAGAACGCGCACGCGTACGCTTCGCCAGCACCTGGGTTCGCACGGATGCGCTCCTCCATGTCGCTCACAAGATTGATCACCTGAGTTCGCAGCAGCGCCACGTGGCCGTTGCGCACGCTCTCCACGATGAGGCTCGCAACTCCCATCAGCCCAATGCCGACGACCAGCACCGCCACCAGCATCTCGATGAGAGACATGCCGCCCGCGCGACTTGCGATCACGGCGCGCATGCCGCCTCCTCCATCGACACGCGCGGCCGACCTGTCTGGCTCACCACCACCGCACGACCTTCGGGTGTGCCACCGACGTTGCACACGTCGAAGGTGCTGGTGCTGCCAGCGCGAGTCACCGGCCAGAACGTGACCGCGGCGCGCGAGCCATGAACCGTGATGTCCCCCGGGAGCCGGAAGCGATGGAGCAGCGGCCCATCGGCCGCAGGCTGGGATACGGACCGGCCACCGGGCTGGACGCCGGCGGGCTGAGCCTGGCCGCCGGCAGGCTGAACAAACACGAGCCAGCCCTTCGCGGCGCTGACCGCCGAGTCGATGCAGGTGGTCTCATCCGCGGAGAGGCACAACGTGACAGGAAGCCCATTGAGAATGGCGGAGCTGCGCGCGAAGTGAAGCGCCCAGAGCAGCTCGTTAGTGGCGGCGCTCAAGCTTGCCGCCCGACCGAGCCTCCCGAAGCTCGGCACGGCAAGGGTCGCGAGCACCGCCGCGATGGCGATGCCGACCAGCAACTCGAGCGCGGTAACCCCGCGGCCGTAGGGAAAAAAATGGCGAAGCCCGACACCCATCCGTGGATCTCCTGCGTGAACCGGCCCTCCAGGGCCAGGGGTGCGCAGGCTGCGCTCCTTCGGGGTGCGGAGCGATCCGCATAATTGCCAGAATCGCGAATTATGGCGGTCAGCCGGACTCACCAATCCAGCCCGTGGCCCAGGGACCGCCGGGCGCGGGCGCAGCCGTCCACGCCGTGGCTATAATGCCCGGCATGAAAGGTAGCGCCCTCTCGCATCACTCCACGGAAGACTGCGCCCGCAAGCTGTCGACGCTTGGCATCCGGCCCACGGCGCAGCGCGTTCAGATCGCGGAATTGCTGCTCTGCGCGCCTCAACATCTGTCCGCGGAGCAGATCCTGGCGAGCCTGCGTTCGCTCGGCGCCCGTGTGTCGAAGGCCACCGTCTACAACACGCTGAATCTTTTCGCGGCGCATGGGTTGATCCGCCAGCTCTCGGTCGATGGCGCCCGTTCGTGGTTCGATTCGAACGTCGTGCCGCACTATCACTTCCATGACGAGGCGAGCGGCGCTCTCATGGACGTGGCCGTTCCCGAGGTCGAATTCAGCCGCCTGCCCCCGCCCCCTCCGGGGATGGAAGTCGCCGGCATCGATCTCGTGATCCGTTTGCGAAAAAAACTGTAGAATCCGCGCCCTTGCCACGACAGGGCCCCGCGTAATGCGCGGCAGCCCTCGGGCTGCGGTCTCAACGATCCGGTGCCGGCTTAGCTCAGTTGGTAGAGCACATCATTCGTAATGATGGGGTCGGGGGTTCGACTCCCTCAGCCGGCACCACTCCCCTTCCACGTCAGGCTGGCGCAACCGCGCCTCTGTCTGGCGTGTTCTGCGGGAAGAAACACGCCCGTGACGATTAAACTTCACGGCCTGGGCGTCCATCCAACCGGCGCCACATCGCGGCCGCTTCCGGCCGAACACAAGGATTCAACGTGGGCGCCAACCCTGAGCATCCGCAATCAGACCAGCCCGAGCGTCCGGACTCGGTGACCTGGATCCCCCGGGACCGTCTTCCGCACGGAGCGCCTCCCGCCCCCGAAGCGCCCACACCTGTGGCACCTTCGGCCGTCGGCATGGGCGACCGCATCCGGAACAACCCAGGGCGATGGATCATAGGCGCCGTCGTTGCAGCCGTGCTCGTCGCCGCGCTTTTCTGGGCACGCCACGCCATGGCGCCGAAGCCGCCTACCACAGCGATGCTCGCGCAGTCGCAATTGCCGCTCGTCAGCGTCATGGCGCCTGGCGTAAAGGCCGTGACCACCACGGTGAGCTTCACCGGCACCATCCACGCCCGTTACGACATGCCCATCAGCCCGGAAGGCGAAAGCGGCCGTCTCACGGCCGTGCTGGTGGAAGCGGGCGATCGCGTGAAGCGCGGCCAGGTGCTGGCGAGAATCAACGAGTCGGTGCTGCGCCCCCAGCTCAATCGTCTTGCCGCTTCGCTGCAGGAAGCGAAGGCGCAAGCGGCGTTGTCGGCGGCCGAATACCGCCGCGCCCAGGGAGTCGAAGCCTCCGGCGCGCTGTCCGCTGAAGAAATCGCCCGCCGTCATGCTGCGTCCGTCACAGACGACGCGCGGGTCAATGTCGCCGCCGCGCAGCTGGAGGAAGCTGAGGCCCGTCTCGCGAAGGCTGAGATCCGCGCGCCATCGGATGGCATCGTGCTCACGCGCAACGCCGAAGTCGGTCAGACGGCAAGCCCTGGCGGGGAGCCGCTGTTCCGCCTCGCACGCGACGGGGAAATGGAAATGCGAGGCCAGGTCGCCGAGCGCGACCTCGTGGCGCTGTCCGTTGATCAGGGTGCCCTCGTGTATCTCACGGGCATCGCGAAGCCCTTCGAAGGTCGCGTGCGCCTCCTCGGCGCCATCATCGATCCGCAGAGCCGGCTCGGCGACATTCGCGTGGCGCTCAAGTCGGACCCGTCGCTCCGGCCGGGCGCGTTTGCGCGTGGCGAAGTGATTGTTGGCAAGGCAGAACGCCCCGTGCTGCCGCAGACCGCGGTGCTCTCGGACGCAGATGGCACCTACGTGCTCCTGGTGACTCCGGACAACAAGACCGAGCGTCGTCCGGTGCGTGTGGGTAACACGAGCCCCGAGGGTCTGGTCATCTCTGAAGGGCTCGCCGGCAACGAACGCGTCGTCACGACGGCGGGCGCGTTCCTGCGTCCGGGCGAGCAGGTGAAGGTCGTCGAGGCGAAGCCAGAACAAACGTGAGCTGCCGGACGGGTTCCTAAGTCATGAAAAATATTTCCGCGTGGGCCATCCGGCATCCCGTTACGCCGGTGGTGCTGTTCGTCGTGCTGTTCTTCATGGGCGTGGTCGCGTTCATCCGCCTGCCTATCAACCAGAACCCGGACATCTCCTTCCCGTACATCATCGTCGGCGTCACCCAGCCCGGCGCCGCGCCCACCGAGATCGAAACGCAGATCATCCAGAAGGTGGAAGGCGCCGTCGCGAACATTGGCGGCGTGAAGCACATCCAGTCGACCGCGTACGAAGGCCAGGCCAACACCGGCATCGAGTTCCAGATCGGCACGCCGGTCGATCGCGCTGTCAGCGACGTGCGCGATGCCGTCGCCAAGATCCGCAGCGATCTGCCCGAGGGCATTCAGGAACCTGTGGTGCAGCGCGTGGATGTCGATGGCGGCGCCATCGTGTATTACGCCGTCAGCACCACGTCGATGACGGAGGAGGAGCTCTCCTGGTTCGTCGACAACACCGTCAGCAAGCGACTGCTGTCGATTGGCGGCGTGGCCCAGGTGTCCCGCGGCGGCGGGGTGAGTCGCGAGATTCGCATCGAGCTCGACCCGGCGCGTATGCAGGCGCTCGGTCTCACGGCGGTAAACGTCAACCTGCAGCTGCGCACGCTCAACCTCGACGCGCCCGGTGGCCGCGCGCAAGTCGGCGGTGGCGAGCAGGCCATCCGCGTGCTGGGCGGAGCCAAGACGGCCAGGGAGCTGGCCGACACCCAGATCATCGTTCCCGGCGGACGCGTGGCGCGCCTGGCAGACATCGCGGAAGTGCGCGACAGCGTTGCCGAGATCCGCGCGCTCTCACGTCTCAACGGCCGGCCGGCCACCACCTTCGGCATCTTCCGCTCCAAGGGTTCCTCCGACGTCACGGTGCTTCAGGACGTGCAGAAGGAAATCCAGAGCATCGCGAAGCAATTTCCGCAGGTGAAGCTCGATGAAGTCTTCACCACGGTCGACAACACCCGCATCCAATACGAGTCGGCCCTCACGACGCTGATCGAAGGCTCGATCCTCGCCGTGCTCGTGGTGTGGCTGTTCCTGCGCGACTGGCGCGCAACGGCGATTTCAGCGCTTGCGATTCCGCTGTCCGCCATCCCGACGTTCGCATTCATGTACTGGATGGGCTTCACGCTGAACGGCGTGAGCCTCCTCGCGCTCTCGCTGGTTGCGGGCGTGCTGGTGGACGATGCGATCGTCGAGATCGAGAACATCGTGCGTCACATGCGCATGGGAAAGACCGGCTGGCAGGCCGCGCTCGATGCGGCGGATCAAATCGGGCTCGCGGTCGTGGCGACCTCCGCCACCATCATCGCGGTGTTCCTGCCGGTGAGCTTCATGTCTGGCATTGTGGGCCAGTACTTCATTCAGTTCGGCCTGACCGTCGCGGCCGCAGTGTTCTTCTCGCTGCTCGTGGCTCGCCTCATCACGCCTGTGATCGCCGCTTACACGCTGCGTCCCGACGGCGTCATCACGCACGGCGACGGGCCGGTCATGAGCTGGTACATGAAGTTCCTGAACTCGTGCATCAAGCATCGCTGGCTCACGCTCGGCGGCGGCACCGCGTTCTTCGCGCTCTCGATTCTGGCGCTGAGCTTCGTGCCCACGTCGTTCATCCCGCAGGCAGACGTTTCGAATTCGGTGCTGCAGATCGAGCTGCCGCCGGGCGTGCGCCTGGAAGATACCTCCACGGTGTCGGATGCGGCGTACCGGATCATCCGGCAGCACCCGGAAGCTACGAGCATCGTCGAATCCATCGGCGGTACGGACGGCGACGAGGTGCGCAGCGCGACGCTCTACGTGTCGCTCGTGCCGCGTAAACAACGCAAGATGACCCAGGTGCAGTGGGAAAGAAGCGTACTGCAGGAGCTCAAGCAGATTCCCGACGCGCGCATGAACTTCCAGAACACGAATGGCGCGAGCGAAGGGCGCGACATCACGCTGTACATCACGGGCGATGACACGAAGCTCGTCGAGCAGACCTCGGCCAAAGTGGTCGCCGAGATGCAGACGCTTGCGCACCTGCGTGAGCCGCGCATCAACGGCGACCTGCAGCGGCCGGAGATCATCATTCATCCGCGCTTCGACCTCGCCGCCGAAATGGGCGTTACGGTCCAGAGCATCAGCCAGACCATCCGCATCGCAACGCTCGGGGATCTGCCGCAGAACGGCGCCAAGTTCTCGCTCTCGGACCGCCAGGTGCCGATTCGCGTGAGCCTGCTGGAAGGCGCGCGGCGGGACCTGTCGACGCTCGAGAACCTGCCCGTGCCCACCGGCACCGGCTCCACGGTTCCGCTCAAGGCCGTCGCGGATATCACCTTCGGCCAGGGCCCGACCCGCGTACGACGCTACAACCAGAGCCGGCGCATCGCGCTCGAAGCCGACCTCAATGGCGTCGAGCTCGGCCAGGCGCTCAAGGAAATTCACGCCCTGCCGAGCGTGAAGAACATGCCGCAGGGCGTGAATCTCATCGAGCGCGGCGACGCCGAGATCATGAACGAGCTGTTCACCGGCTTTGCCATCGCCATGGGCACCGGCGTTCTCATGGTGTTCGCGGTGCTCGTCCTGCTGTTTGCGCGCGTGTTCCAGCCCATCACCATTCTTTCGGCCCTGCCGCTATCGATTGGCGGCGCGGCCATTGCGCTCCTGATCACGGGGAATTCGTTCTCGATGCCGGTCGTCATCGGCTTCCTCATGCTCATGGGCATCGTGGCGAAGAACTCGATCCTGCTGGTCGACTTCGCCATCGAGGAGATGAGGAGCGGCACGGACCGGCTGACCGCGCTCCTCGAGTCCGGGCACAAGCGGGCGCGCCCCATCGTCATGACGACCGTTGCTATGATTGCGGGCATGCTCCCTGTTGCCCTGGGTCTTCATGGTGATTCGTCGTTCCGCGCGCCGATGGCGGTGGCGGTGATCGGCGGCCTGCTCACCTCGACGTGCCTCACGCTCGTCATCGTGCCGGCCGCGTTCACGCTCATCGACGACATCGAGCGCTGGCTCGGACCCAAGGTTGGTCGTGCGCTCGCACCTGCGCCAGCGCCCACGGAGCCCACCGCGCCCACCAAGCCGCAGCCGGCCGGGTAAGCGCTCGACGAGGGTCGCGATTGCACGGTCCGCAGGCTGTTTCAGCGCTTGAAGCTGAAGTAACGGGCAGGTCCTCTGCCTGGTGGGTTCGCATGCTGTCGGCGCTGCCGCTGCCTGCGCTCTACGCGGTCGCCTCCTTCCTCGCCTGGCTCGCGTATCGCGTGTTCCCTTACCGGCAGCACGTGGTGCGGGAAAATCTCACCAAGGCGTTTCCCGACTTCGACGAGCGCACGCTGCAGAGCACGATGAAGGGCTACTACAGCGGCTTCGCCCAGGTGCTCGTCGAGCTCATCAAAGGCGCGTCAATGTCGCCGGATGAGTTCCGCAGCCGCGTGAAGATCCTGAACCTCGAAGAGCCGCGCGCGCTGCTCGCGAACGGCAAGCCGGTGCTGCTCGTGGCGGCCCACCAATGCAACTGGGAATGGATGCTGCTCGGGCTGTCTTTGCAGCTCGGCTATCGGGTGGATGCGGCCTACAAGCCGCTCGTCAATCCGTGGGCCGAGCGCGAGATGCTGGCCGTGCGCACGCGCTTCGGCAGCCGGCTCGTTGCTGCGAAGGGATTGCTCGGGGATATCATCAAGCACCGCAAGGACGTGCGCGCGATCTGCATGGTGGCCGACCAGGAGCCGACCACGAGCGAGCACAAGCACTGGACGCGTTTCCTCAACCGCGAGACTGCGTTCTACATGGGCGCGGAGGAAATCGCGCGCGTGACGAAGTACCCGGTGTTCTTCGTTGCCATGCGCCGCGTGTCGCGCGGCTTCTACGAGATGGAGCTCACGCCGCTCATACCCGGCGGCGAGTCACTGTCCACCGGTGAGCTGACAGAGCGCTACGCGCGGCTGGTCGAGGACCAGATTCGTGCGGCCCCGCCGGACTGGCCGTGGTCCCACAAGCGCTGGCGGCTGAAGAAGTCGCTCTATGGCAAGAGTTAGGCCGGCAAAAGTCGCGCCTTTTGCCGGCCTGGAACGGAGCCACCGTCCGAAAAAGGGCCGCAGGCCACTTTTTCCAATCAACCAATCGTGCGCCTAAGCTCACGCGGGAGCGTGAAGAACACGTTCTCTTCGCGGCCGACCACCTCGTGCGGCAGCTCGCCGCCCCAGCTGCCTAACTTCTCGACGACCTGCTGCACCAGCAGCTCAGGCGCGGAGGCGCCTGCCGTAACGCCCACTGCGGACTTGTTCGTGAACCACTCCCGGCGCAGATCGTCCGGACCATCGACGAGGTAGCCGGGTACCCCTGCACGATCGGCCAGCTCACGAAGCCGGTTCGAGTTGGAGCTGGTGCGCGAACCCACCACCAACAGCACGTCACACTGCTCCAGGAGCTTCTTGACGGCGTCCTGGCGGTTCTGCGTGGCGTAGCAGATGTCTTCCTTGCGCGGCGTGGCGAGCATGGGGAAGCGCTTGCGCAACGCGCCCACGATCTCTGCGGTGTCGTCGACCGACAAGGTGGTCTGCGTGACGAACGCGAGACGCTCCGGGTCGCGGATCGTGAGCTTGTCGACATCCGCAACGCTTTCGACGAGATGAATGTGGCCGCCGAAGGCTTCATCGAAGCGACCCATGGTCCCCTCGACTTCCGGATGCCCGGCATGGCCGATCAGGATCACGTCACGCGCGTCGCGCGCATAACGGTGGACCTCCATGTGGACCTTGGTCACGAGCGGACAGGTGGCATCGAACACGCGCAGCTTGCGATGGTCGGCTTCCGAAACCACCGCCCGCGAGACCCCGTGCGCTGAGAAAATCACCGTGGCGCCTTCGGGCACCTGATCGAGCTCGTCCACGAACACAGCGCCCAGGGCACGCAGCCGCTCGACGACGTGACGGTTGTGAACAACCTCGTGACGCACGTAGATCGGCGGGCCGAACAGATCGAGCGCGCGCTCGACGATGTCGATGGCGCGATCCACGCCTGCGCAGAAACCTCGCGGATTGGCGAGAAGGACTTTCATCAGCGTGCCGCCTCGTTGTCGGACTTACGATTCGCACCGTCCGCAGCGGAAGGTTCCGCCGCGCGCCTAGCCTTGTTCCGCCGGCCCTCCAGCAGCGCATCGAGCAGCAGGAGACCGGCTCCGACGGTGATCGCCGAATCCGCGACGTTGAACGCCGCGAAGTACGCACTGCCCCAATGCGCGTGGATGAAGTCGATCACGTGGCCCAGGCGGAGGCGATCGATCACGTTACCCACGGCTCCAGCGAGAATCAGGGACAGACTGCACGCCAGGAGCCACTGCGAGCGGCCCTTCAGCTTTCCCATCCACACGATGATGGCAGCCGCCACGGCCAGCGCCAGCAGCGCGAAGAACCAGCGCTGCCAGCCCGACGCATCCGCCAGCATGCTGAATGCCGCACCCGTGTTGTGAGCCCGCACGATGTCCAATACCGGCAGCACGGAGATGCGCTCGCCGAGCACGAAGTGATCGACGATCTCTTTCTTCGTGAACTGGTCCAGCGCGATCACGCCGAGCGTCAGGGGTAGCCAGCGCCAGCCGCTGGGCTCCCGCGCGTGCGCGTGGCCAGGATCCGTGCCTTGGTTCGTCCCTGCGGTCGTATCCACGCTCATGCGTAGACCCGCTTCTCGCCTGCAGTCGAGATGTTGGTGATACAGCGCCCGCACAGCTCAGGATGCTCCGCGTGCTGACCGACATCCGGCCGGCGATTCCAGCACCGCGCACACTTCACGGCTTCGGTCTCCTTCACCATGAGCGAGACGCCCGTGAGTCCCGTGCCGGTGGCTGCGATGGCGAGCGGTGGTGGCGCATCGACCTGATGCACCCGCGCCTCAGACGTGATGAAGAAGAAACGCAGCTCGTCGCGAAGCGCGTTCACGCGCGCATAAGCCGCGGGCGTTGTGTAGACATCGACCTCAGCTTCGAGCGGCGCACCGATGACGCCGGCATCGCGCAACTTCTCGAGCTCCCGCTGCACGTTGCTGCGCAGCTCGATGAGCGCGGGCCAGTCGATGTCATCCTGCGGCACTTCGGGCAGTGCGTGCCACGTTTCAAGAAACACAGACTCTGAGTGCTTGCCCGGCAGGTAACGCCACATCTCGTCCGCGGTGAACGAGAGAATCGGTGCGAGCCAGCGAACCATGCTCTCCGCGATGTGCCACATCGCCGTCTGCGCCGAGCGGCGCGGCCCGCTCTCGGCAGGCATGGTGTACAGGCGATCCTTCAGGATATCCAGATAGATGCCGCCGAGATCGACCACGCAGAAGTTGTGCACCTTCTGATAGATCAGGTGGAACTCGTAGCGCCGATAGGCCGCAACGATTTCCTCCTGCAACTCGCGCGCGCGGCCAAGGGCCCAGCGATCGAGCGCCACCATGTCGGCAGGCTGCACCAGATGCTCTGCCGGATCGAACCCATGCAGGTTGCCCAGCAGGAAACGGAACGTGTTCCGCATGCGACGATACGAATCCGCCGTGTGCTTGAGGATCGTGTCCGAAACACTGATCTCGTTCGCGTAGTCGGTGGCCGCCACCCACAGACGCAGAATGTCTGCACCGAGCGAGCTCATCACTTTCTGGGGCGCGATCACGTTGCCGAGCGACTTCGACATCTTGCGGCCCTTCTCATCCACGGTGAATCCGTGGGTGAGCACCGCGCGATAGGGCGCGCGTTCGTACAGCGCTTCAGACATGAGCAGCGAGCTGTGGAACCAGCCGCGATGCTGATCCGAGCCTTCGAGATACAGATCGACGGGCGCACCCGGCTCCGGCTGCAAGCCGCGTACGCATTCGAAGGACAGACCCGAGTCGGCCCACACGTCCATCACGTCCTTCACCTTGTCGTACGCGTCTGCCTCGGCACCGAGCAGCTCGGCCGGATCGAGCGCAAACCACGCATCGATACCGCCGGACTCCACGCGATCCGCAACCTGGAGGATCAGCTCCTGCGTGCGCGGATGCAGCTCGCCGGTGGTCTTGTGCACGAACAGCGTGATCGGCACACCCCACGTGCGCTGGCGCGAGAGACACCAGTCCGGACGATTCTCGATCATGCCGAGAATGCGCTGCTCGCCCCACTCCGGCGTCCATTCCACTTTGCGGATGTCGCGCAGCGCGTTGGCGCGCAGGTTCTTCTGGTCCATGCTGATGAACCACTGCGGCGTCGCGCGGAAGATCACGGGCGTCTTGTGACGCCAGCAATGCGGATAGCTGTGACGATATGACTCGTGATGCACGAGCCGGCGCAGTTTCTTCAGCTCCTCGAGAATGAGCGCAGCGCCTTCGTCGAGCTTCTGGCCCCCCACGAGAGGCGTATCCGGCAGGAAGCGGCCGTCGTTGCCAACCGGATTCGTGACGGGCAGGTTGTAGATCTTCGCGACCGCGAAGTCTTCGAGGCCGTGGCCCGGCGCGGTGTGCACGGCGCCCGTGCCCGCCTCGAGCGTAACGTGCTCCCCGAGAACCACCGGCACTTCACGATCCTGGAACGGATGGCGAAGTTTCAGGCCCTCGAGGGACTTGCCCGTGAGCTCCGCAAGCGTGCCGCGCGAGACCATGCCATACCGCGCAAGCGATGCCTGCGCGAGGTCGGAGGCCAGCACCATGCGATGCGCTTTCGCCTTGTGCTCGTCCTCTCCGGTGCGCTCCGCATCGACGAGCACGTAGACGAACTCGTCGCGCAGCGCGACGGCCTGGTTGCCAGGCAGCGTCCAGGGCGTGGTGGTCCAGATGACGACTTCGATCGGCGTGTCACCCAGCTTGCCCGCAGGTAGCCCGACCCGCCGCTCGAACTCGCGGTTGTCGACCACGGGGAACGCAACGTCGATGGCCATGGACGTCTTGTCTTCGTATTCCACTTCGGCCTCGGCGAGCGCCGAGCGGCAATCGAGACACCAGTAGACGGGCTTCACGCCCTTGTAGAGATGCCCGTTGCGAATGATCTTGCCGAACGCGCGGATCTGCTGCGCTTCGTAGCCCGGCGCCATGGTGATGTACGGATTGTCCCAGTCACCCAGCACGCCGAGTCGCTTGAAGCCCTCACGCTGGAGCTCCACTTGCGTCTGCGCATACGCGCGACACGCCGCACGGAACGCGGCGGCGTCGAGCTTCTGCCCCGGCCGCCCGTGCTTCTTCTCGACCTGCAACTCGATCGGCAGGCCGTGGCAGTCCCAGCCCGGGATGTAAGGCGCATCGAAGCCGTCCATCGCGTGCGACTTCACGACGATGTCCTTCAGGATCTTGTTGACCGCATGCCCGATATGAATGTCACCGTTGGCGTACGGCGGACCGTCGTGCAGGACGAAGCGCGGCCGTCCGCGAGCGACCTCACGCATCTTCTGGTACAGGCCGCTGTCTTCCCATGCCTTCTGCAGGGCGGGCTCGCGCTGGGCGAGGTCCGCCTTCATGGGGAAGTCGGTCTGCGGCAAATTGAGCGTTTGTTTGTACTCGGTCATAGGTAGCGACGCGCTGTGCGCCGGAAACAATCGGTCATTTCTCTCGAGCTCCTAAAATCGTTCTGGCCTGCGCTGCGTCCCGATGCATCTGCACGACCAGCGCATCGAGGTTCGCGAAGCATTCTTCCTCGCGCAGCTTCGCCACGAATTCCACCTCGATCTCGCGGCCATACAGGTCCCCGGCGAAATCGAACACGTGCACCTCGAGCAGCGGGACCGTGCCTCCAACAGTGGGGCGCGTACCGAGGCTTGCAACGCTTGCGGCCGCTGGCAGCCCCCGGATTCCATGCACTCGGACGGCGAAAATCCCCTGGATCGGTGAGCGCTTGCGCCCCAGCCGCAGATTCGCGGTCGGAAACCCAAGGTCCCGTCCGAGCTGCTGGCCCCGCACGACGCGGCCGACCATCGAGTAGGGCCGACCGAGCCATTGCTGCGCCTGCGGGAAATCACCCCGTTCGAGCGCGCCACGAATCTGGCTGCTGCTCACGCGCTCGCCGTCGATCAGTACCGGCGGCACGACGTCGACCTCGAATCCCAGACTTCGGCCGGCGTCGCACAGCATCTGCGCAGTCGCCTCGCCTTTGCGACCAAACCTGAAGTCGTGGCCGATGACCACAGCCGCGGCCTGCAAGTCTTCCGCAAGCAAACGCGCGAAGTCGTTGCCCGAGAGGCAGCGGAGGCGCTCATCGAACCGCAGCTGCAGCACGTAGCTGAGCCCGGTTCGCTGCAGAACGCGCCAGCGCTCGCGCCAGGACGTGAGCCTCGCCGGCGGGTTCTCCGCCGCCAGGTACTCGCGCGGCATCGGCTCGAAAGTCAGCATCATCGCGGGCCGACCCAGGCGTTGCCCGTGGCCCAGCAGGGAACGGATGAGGGCCTGGTGACCCGGGTGGATGCCGTCGAACGTGCCAATGGTGACGACGGAGCCCTGATGGCGCGGGCGCAGGTCAGCCAGTCCGCGGATGAGCTCCATGTGACACCGTCAAAGCGGTTGAGTATAGGGGTCTGGCCCCGGGGCCGCGAGCGCTCGGGCCCGCGGGGGCACGGAGCGGATCATGGCCGCGTAAACACGTGCCGGTAGCGCAATCCCAACGCAAACAGCACGCCGAAATACGCGGCGATGGCGCCGGCAATGACCACCGCCAACCGTAGACATCGCTGCAGCGTGCCGAGCGCGAGCCACTCGCTCAAGGGTCCCGCGAAGAGCAGAACCAGGAGGGTCATGGCGAGCGTGGCGGCCAGCGTGCGCAACCCGAAAACCATCCAGCCGGGCTCGGGCACGTACACGCCATCCCGGCGCAAGCGCGCGAACAACAGGCCAGCATTGAGGCAGGCGGTCAGCGACGTGGAAGCGGCAAGCACCACATGCGGCGCCTCGAAGGGAATCACGTAGTGCACGGCGAACAACGCAAGACTCACGGTCATGCCGACGACCAGCGCCGTGATGGCGAAGCGCACCGGCAGCTTCATCTCGTGCCGGGCATAGAAACCGGGGACCAGCACCTTCACCAGTGAGAACCCGATAAAGCCGATGCCGTACGCCCACAGCGCGTACGTGGTCATGCGCACGTCTTCGTCGCTGAAGTGCCCGCGTCCGAAGATCGTCGCGACCATCGGGCCCGCCAGCACGATCAAGCCGACGGCGGCCGGCACGCCGATCAGCACGATCATGCGCAGGCTCCAGTCGAGCGTCGCCGAGAAATGTTCGGAAGACCGCACCGCGTGCTGCGCGGCAAGCGCGGGCAGGATGGCCGTGCCAATGGCGATGCTGAAAATGCCGAGCGGAAACTCCATCAGCCGGTTCGAGTAATAGAGCCAGCTCACTGGCCCGTCCCCGAGATGCGTGGACAGATTGGTGTTGAGCAGCAGACTGATCTGAGCCACCGACGACCCGACCAGCACGGGAATCATCAGTGAAACCACGTGCTTCACGCGCGGGTCGCGCCACGCCCAGCGCGGGCGCGGCAGCATGTGGAGACGCGCCAATGACGGCAGCTGGAAGGCGAACTGCAGCACACCCGCCACGAATACGGCATAGGCCAGCACCCGCACCGAGCCGTCGTCCACGAAGGCTGCGGCAATGAGGCACAGGTTCAGGATCACCGGCGTGATGGCCGGCACTGCGAAACGTCCGTAAGCGTTGAGCACTCCCCCGGCCAGGGAAGTCAGGGAAATGAACATGAGATAGGGGAAGGTCCAGCGCAGGAGATCCGTCCCCAGCACGCTCTTCACCGGGTCGTGGGCGAAGCCCGAGGCGAACAGCCACAGCAGAAGCGGCGCGGCAAGGCAGCCTATGACGGTGACCAGGCTGAGCACCGCCCCAAGCGTGCCCAACATCACCGCCATGAGGTCCCGGGCGTCTTCGGGGGGGCCGGTGGTCCGGGTGGTGGTGAACACCGGCACGAAGGCCTGCGAGAACGCCCCTTCCGCGAACATCCGGCGGCCGAGGTTGGGGATCATCTGGGCGACCAGGAACACGTCCATGCCGGAGCCGGCGCCGAAAGCCCGGGCAAACTGCACGTCCCGCACCAGGGCCAGCACACGGGACACCAGCGTCATGGCTCCGACAACGCCCGTGCTTCTGAAGATCGCTTTGCTCACAGGTCCCCGTTTGGCCGGCCGGACTATACCGGAGCCTTTCCGGGCGAGAGCGCCGGCTGAGGGGGCCTTCTGACAAATTCGCCCAGGACCTGAGCGGGACGGCTCTCCGGCGTTGACAAGGAGGGGGGTCCTGCTCAGACTACCGCCCCCTTCAATTTGGTCGATCCGGAACGGAGACTTCGTGGCGAATACCAAGTCCGCTGAGAAAGCGGCTCGTCAAGCCGAGAAACATCGCACACATAACGTGGCGCTGCGTTCTCGCATGCGCTCGGCAATCCGCGGCGTTACCGACGCCATTGCCGGCGGCAAAAAGGATGAGGCCCAGAAGAGCTACGCCGTTGCCGTCCCTGTTATTGATTCGCTGGTCAACAAGCAGATCGTTCATCGAAACAAGGCCGCCCGGCACAAGAGCCGGCTGGCAGCGCGCATACGAGGGATGTCCTCATGAGCACCAAAGATGCAACGGCCCGGCGCGCAGCGCCGCAGCGCACCGCCCCCACGCTGAACCCGACCCCTGGGGGTCGGCGTTCATTCGTGTTGCGGCTCGTTCGGGATCGCGCCGTGCGCGCGGCCCGCGAGCAGGTTCAGACCAAAGCCTGAGCTGCAGCCGATCTGCGGGGCCTGTTCCGGGCCCGCATCCCCAAGCGAGATATCCGGTCCAGGCTGGACCGGCGTCTTTGCGTTGACCTTGCGCGGATCGTGAATTTCTAACCTGCCCGCCGCCCTTCCCTGGGGGCGTTCGGCAGGTTACGCGCGCCGTGCCCGCTTCAGGGCAGCGCCTCTTCGAACGCCGTCAGCGTCTGCGACCCGGCAGCCGCCGGATCATCGTTGAACACCAGCGTCTCGACACTCCCGTCGACCGTGGTGATCGTCGTGTCGAGCAATATCTGCGACGTTGCCGTCGCCGTGAATCTCACCTGGTAGGTGCCGGACTTCAGCACGACGTAATCCGTGGCGTTGCGGAACGTGAGCGCCGCGCCGCGTTTGAACTGGGCCGCGTCGTCAGTCGTCACGGTCGTGGAGGCGTTGAAATCCAGCGACTGCCCCGGCAGCGTCACGTAGATATCGACGCCGTCTCCGCCGTTCTGGCTCGGTGCCGCATTCAGGAAACGAAACTGGCTCTGCGTCGGCACGCTGCGCCGGCTGTCCTGCAACACATTGGCATCTACGGTGGCGAGCGGACCCACCGCGTACGCGCTGTAACTGCCGTTGCTGACCGCCGTGAATTCCTTCACGAAGAGAAACACGCTGGTGTTGCCGGTGGGCACCGCGACGATGTCCACGTCACCCTGCGGCACGTTCACGTAAGGCGAGTGAGTGCCGAAGGTGAGGTTCGACGCAATGGGCGTGCTGAGACTCGAGCCGCGAATGACATCCAGCGCCGGCGTGTCGCTCGACACGTGCACGATGCGCACTGCGGACTGATCGGCGATGGAGAGCAGGCTGCCGGTGAAGCCGTCGATGCCGAGCATCTGAACCGTCGAGGGACCTACGCTGCTGACGTTATTCGCCACCGCGAACAGCATCCGCGTCTGCTCCGTGACACGCACCTTGTTCGACGTGAAGAGCACCGCCCCGCTCGTGGGATCACGCAGCTCGATCGTCAGATCCGTGAATAGCGCCGCGGTGGTGTCCGTGACGTCCGCGCGCTGGAAGAGCTTCACTTTGAAGGTATCGGTCTTGCCGCCGAAGGCCACCGTGGCGACTTTCGTCGGTGTGGTGATCTGCGCGTCCGGCGCTGTGACGTACACGTCGGCGTTCGCGAGACCGGGCGCCGCGTTGACGATCTGATACTCGAAGAAGTCGTTGTCGACCGCGGGCTTGCCGCTGGCCTCGTTCATCAGGAACGTGTGTACGTCGTTCAGTTTGCCGTACGCGAAAACGGTGTAGTCCTGATCCTTCACATAGCTTTGATCGAACGAGCCCCCGAGCACGATGGGATCGGTCGTATCGGCGGAGTTCAGCGAGCTCGGACGGATCGCCGTGAAGCCGATCTTGTGACTGCCGGGCCGCACGGCACCGAGCGCCGTCGCGCCGAGGTACCCGGCGGTGGAGATCGCGGTGGCATCCACCGAGTACTGCACGGTGGGCGAGTCTTCGAGGAGGTTCACCACCCGCAGGTGAAATGAATCCTCGCTGTTGTTCAGGACGTTCTTGCAGGATGCCAGCAGCAGCGCCGCGGCGATGCACACCGCGACCAGAACGCCCGCGATGGCGACATTGGCGCTCGAGCGTTCAGAACGGCCGGCCGATAGAGAACTGGAAGCCTTCGAGCTCGTCGCCATAATCAAACTCCGTCGCCTTTTTGTATCGCAGTGGAATCGCGTAGCTGAACCGGAACAGGCCGAGCGGCGCGAGCCACTGCACGCCAATGCCGGTAGAGGCGCGCAACTCACTCAAATGGAATGAGGTGTCGACCGGGAAGCCGATCTTGTCGGTGAATTTCGTGCTGCCCACGTAGAACGCCTGCCCGAAGTCGACGAAGGCCGTGACGCGCGCGCTCTGCTGGAACTTCTTCGGGATCGGCATCAAGGCTTCGAACTGACCACTGACGGCGAAGTCACCGCCATAGGGGTTACCAAACGAATCACGGGGGCCAAGCGTTGACTCGCGGAAGCCACGAACCGAGTCCGGACCGCCCAGATAGTAGTTGCGGTTAGGCGGAATGGACGTCGTGTTGCCGAAGGGCTGCGCGTAACTCACATGCCCCGTCACGACGAACGGCAGGCGACGGATCAGCGGGAGCGGTATCCGGAAGAACTGCTGGCCGAGGTAATCCGCGCTGAAGTACTCGACATCCGCGCCCGGAACGGTGGCGGCGAGTGAGACTCTGTGCAGCGCGCCGAAGCTCGGGAAAAGCGTGCGATCGCGGCTGTCGAACGCGTACGCGGTGTTGACCTCGAACGCCTCGTATTTGGCGCCGACGATGTTGATGCCGAATACGTTCCCGGAGATCGGGGAGCCGTTGTGTGAGACCCAATCCTGAAGCTGGCTCGAACTGCCCGTGGTGGTCGCGAGCTCCACGTGCTGCCAGGAGCCACCGAAGCGCACTTCCTGGCGTTCGCCAATCGGGTAGCCGTAGCTCAACCCCGTGAGCCAGGTCTTCGTCGAGAAATCCGACGACACCGAGGTGAGCTGACTCACGTCGCGGTACACGAGATCGATGGTGCGGCTCACGCCATCCGCAGTCAGGGCCGGGTTGGTATGCGAGAAGCTGTAGACCTTCGCGTACGCGCCCTGCGTGGCATCGAGCGCCACGCGCTCACCGCGCCCGAGCCAGTTCGCGTCCGCGACGCTTCCGGACAGCGAGAATTTCTGCGATTCGGAGTAGCCGATACCGCCCTGCAGCGTGGCGCTCTGCCCTTCTTCGACGTTGAAGTTCACATCGACGAGATCGGGAGCGCCCGGCACCGGCGTCGTTTCGGAGTCCACCTTTTTGACGTACGGCAGGCGCTGGATGCGCTGCTTCGAACGCTCGAGGGCCGTGTTCGAGAGCCAGCCGCCTTCGAGCTGGCGCATCTCGCGCCGTAATACGACGTCGTTGATGCGGTTCGAGCCGGCAAACGTGATGTTGCGGACGTAGACGCGGTTGCCTGGGTCGATGAAGAACGTGAGCGACACTTCATGCGTGTCGTTGTTCGGCGTGGGCACCGGGTCCACTTTCGCGAACGCGTAGCCATCCGCGCCGAGGCGGTTCTGGATCAGCTCCTGGGTGGAGGTGATCAGCTTGCGGTTGAAGGTCTCGCCCGGCGCGACCAGCAGGTATCTGCGCAGCTCTTCTTCCGGGACGACGAAGGTGCCCGCGAGCTTCACTTCGTTGACCTTGAAGACCTCACCCTCGTTGATGTTGACGGTGATGAAGATGTCGTCTTTCTCAGGGGCGATCGCCACCTGGGTCGAGTCGATCTGGAAATTCGCGTAGCCGCGGTCCATGTAGAAGGAGCGCAGCTTCTCGAGGTCGCCCTGCAGGGATTCGCGCGAGTAGCGGTCGTCCTGCTTGTACCAGGAAGTCCAGTTCGGGGTGTGGAGCTCGAAGCCGCCTTCCAGCTCCTTCTCGGTGAAGGCCCGGTTGCCCACCACGTTGATCGTGCGGATCTTGGCGCGCTTGCCTTCCTTGATGTCGATCTTGATCTTGACGCGGTTGCCGGACTCTTCTTCGACGTTCGCGTCGATGCGTACGCCATACTTGCCGCGGCTGTAGTACTGGTCCGTCATGTACTGCTTGACGTCTTCCAGCACCGAGCGGTCGAAGGTCTTGCCGGCGGCAAGGCCTACGTTACGCAGGGATTTCTGCAGATCCTCGGTCTTGATGTCCTTGTTGCCGGTGATCTCGAAGCTCTCGATGGAGGGCCGCTCGAGCACCACCACGACGAGCGAGCTGCCGTTGCGCCGAAGCTGCACGTCCCGGAAAAAACCCGTGGCGTAGAGCGCCCGGACGGCCTCGCGGACGCGCTGCGGGTTCAGCGTGTCGCCGATGTTCACGGGCAGGTAATTGAAGACCGTACCTTCGGAAACCCGCTGTAAACCCTCGACTTTGATGTCCCCGACGGTGAACTCCGCCTCCCCAGGCGTCTGCCCGGTCGCGGTTGCACCATAAGTCAGCAATGGAAGAGACGCGCTCACGGCGAGCGCGCGGATCACGCGTCTTCGGAAAGTCATTAAGGCCCCGCGCGGGCGGCAGGGCCCGCGGACGGGCGCGACACTAGCAAATGCAACCCGGGAAGACCCTTGCAGAAGGCTTGCGTATGGTTACAGATTGTTGCAATAGCCACGTAGTGGCGAACTTTGTGGGGATGTCGATGCCAAAGCGATCCGTGCCATCTTCCACAACTCCCATCCCTGAGGCGCGCGCGCCACAGCCGCACGAAGCGGCGAATGTCGCAACCCCGCGGCACATTGCAGTGGTGGATGACGATCGCGAGCTGCGTGGCCTGCTTTCCCAGTTCTTCGAGAAGCACGGCTTCCGTGTCACCGCCGTCCCGGACGGGCGCAGCCTGCGTCGGATGCTCGCATCCCAGCGGGTCGACCTCGTGGTGCTCGACGTGATGCTGCCCGGTGAAGACGGCCTCACGATCTGCCGGCGCCTCAGCAGCGATGCGCAGGTGCCGATCATCCTGCTCACGGGCAAGACCGACGACGTCGACCGCATCATTGGCCTCGAGATCGGCGCGGACGACTACCTCGCCAAGCCGTTCAATCCCCGGGAGTTGTTGGCGAGGACGCGGAACGTGCTGCGGCGCTGGGATCTGGCGCCACGCAAGACGCTGCCCGATGAGGTGTCGCGTTATCACTTTGCGGGCTGGACTCTCGATACGGGGGCGCGCGAGCTCCTCGATCAGGAGGGATCGCGGCAAGTGCTGACGGGCGCGGAATACCGGCTGCTGCTGGCCTTCGTGTCCCACCCGAACCGAGTGCTCTCGAGACACCAGCTCATCGAGCTCACGAGCTCCCGGCGGGCCGAGCTGTTCGACCGAAGCATCGACGTGCGGGTGAGCCGGCTGCGGCAGCTGCTGAAGGACCAGACCGGCACACCCCGGATCATCAAAACCGTATATGGCGACGGCTACGTGCTCGGCACGACCGTCGAAATCGAATGAGCCAGGGCGTGGCCCACGTGCCACTCAGCGAGGGACGGCTCGCAGTCCTGACACTCCGAGTGCTGCCGGACAGTGTGTTCGGGCGGCTGCTCCTGATCATGATGGTGAGCATCGGAGTCCCGTACGCCATTGCTTTGTTCATGGCACCTGCAGAACACCGCTCTTCGCTCCTGGGCACGCTGTGCCTGCTCCTGCCGCCGGTTGCGATAGGTGCCTACGTTGCCGCGCGCAGCGTTACTCGCCACCTGGCGCGGCTCGCGGATGACGCGGAGGAATTGGGGCGCGGAACGGAGCGGAACGCGGCCGCTTCGGCAGCAGCTGGCCCGCGAGAAATGCGCACGCTGGATGCCGCGTTCGGTCTGGCGCAAACCCGCGTGCAGAACTACGTGGCAAATCGGTCGCGGGCACTTGCGGCGATATCCCACGACCTCAAAGGTCCGCTCACCCGCATGCGCTTGCGCGTCGACGCCCTCGACGACGACGCAAGCCGTGTAAGCCTCGAGCGGGACCTCGATGAGCTCTCCGCGATGGTGCGCTCAGCTCTGGCGCTGCTGAAGAATATCGAGGGCGACATGGAGTCTGTCGAGGCCATCGACATGAACGTGCTGCTCGCGCGGCTGCAGAGTGAGTACGCGGAGATGGGAAGCCTGGTGGCCGTCACCGGGCGCGCGCGCCGCCCCTACCCCGGCCGGGTTCTGGCGCTGAAGCGGTGCCTCACCAACCTCATCGACAACGCGGTGAAGTTCGGCGAGAACGCGAGCGTCACGCTCGAGGACGGCAATACGCTGCGCGTGAAGGTGACGGATCGCGGGCCTGGCATCGCGCCGGAGGAGCTCGAACGGGTGTGCGAGCCGTTCTATCGCGCCCGTGCGGCACTCGCGCGCGGAGTCGAAGGCACAGGGCTCGGACTCAGCATCGCCCGGGACATCGCGCTCGGCCATGGCGGCCAGCTGAATCTGCGGAACCGCGAAGCCTGCGGGCTGGAGGCGGAAGTCGTACTGCCCCGAGGTTGACCCATAGGGTGACCCGGAGGTCAGGCCGACTCTGCAGCGTCGGAATCGTCATCGCCCGGGGTCTTCTGCGGATTCTCTTCGAGATGGCGCATCACGGCCTGCATGAGCTCCGCCGTGCCCTTCCCGGTCACGCCCGAGATCTGGAACACGGGGCCTTTCCAGCGCAGGCGGCGGACGATGTCCGCGCAGCGCTTCTTCAGCTCATCTTCCGGCACCAGGTCGATCTTGTTGAGCACCAGCCAGCGCGGCTTGACGGTCAGGTCTTTACTGAATTTCTTCAGCTCCGCCACGATGGACCGGGCGTCTTTCACGGGATCCGCATCAGGATCGAGCGGTGCGATGTCCACCAGATGCAGAAGTACCCGCGTGCGCTGCAGATGCTTCAGGAACCGGATGCCGAGGCCCGCGCCTTCGGCCGCACCTTCGATCAGGCCGGGGATGTCCGCCATGACGAAGCTGCGGTGCTCGCCCACAGAGACCACGCCCAGATTCGGATGCAGCGTGGTGAACGGGTAATCCGCCACCTTCGGGCGAGCCGCAGATACGGCGCGGATGAGCGTGGACTTCCCCGCGTTGGGCAGGCCGAGCAGCCCCACGTCCGCAATCACTTTCATCT
>FTEO01001369.1_pt1 | contig 21793 bp, 18 predicted proteins | sample 1640211 | NCBI WGS metagenome assembly FTEO01 (sample SAMEA3914816, study PRJEB12502) | metagenome | biome: forest; material: soil | place: USA | collected 2011-09-16 | depth 0.3 m | reverse complement strand
GCTCATGCGCGCGTACGGCAACTCGCATGGCGAAGTGGTGCTGCTCGCGCTGGCCGCCAACGCCACTCACCGGGAATGCCACAGGACTACGGCTCAAGAGCTGGAATCCCTGTGCCGTGTAGCAAACATCCGGGCGGTGGATCTTCACTTCCTGCCGCTGATTGCGCCCGTAGGCCAGCGCGAGCAGCACCACTTCGCCATGCGAGTTGCCGTACGCGCGCATGAACACCTGGTCATACGGCCGATCCATATCCGGCTCATCGAGTGCGTTGCGCCCCGGATCGACCTGCTCAGCGGCGGCCGCCACCTCTTTCCAGTCCCCGAACTGGGCCGGCACGGTTTGCGCGAAACGGAGTGTTTCAGTCGTTACGATCGGCGTCGGCTGCAGCACTTCGACTGCCACCGCCGTGGCGAACATCGCGATGCCGAGCACGAGTGGAGTCGCGTTCACAGCGCGTGTCCCCATGCGGGCGAACGCAGCTTCGCCCGGTTGCGCAAGCGAAGCGCCTCGATCGCGCCGAGCAGATGGTCCACGCCAAAGAAGCCGCCAAACGCGAGGCCGATCTCGAGCCACGCCGCCCACGAATGGAAAGACCGGCCCGCCATGTCTCCGAAGTAGTACGTGACGAGCAAGAGGCCGAGCACGCGGATCACATTCGCCACGAAGGCTACCGGCAGCACACTCAGCAGCAGAGTCGCGTTGCGCCACATCGAACGGCGCGCGGCGACGTACGTGTAGATGAGACCCATGCCGGACAGTGCGATCATGGAGTTCAGGCCCGAGCACGCATCCGCAATGAGCAGATCGTAGTGGCCGATCATGAGCACGACGCCGGTGCGGGCGATCGGGTAGCCCATCGCGTGCAGCCCGTTGTCCGCGATCACGGAGACGAGCTGCTTCAGCGGCAGCAGAAGCTGGTCGAGCAGAGTCCCGGGCACCGGAACGAGGAACACGGTGAACACTACGGGGAAGATGAGTCTGCGCAGGCCGTCGCGCCCGAGCATCAGCCAGGCCACGCTCAGCAGCAGCGGCACCTGCGAGGCGATTTCGAGTTGAATGAATGCCTGAGACCGTCCGAGCGCGTAGCAGAGGATGCCGAACACGAACAGGGGAACGGCCCAGCCCGGCGCACGCGAAGGCACCTGCGCAGACCGCAAGCTCGCACGATCACGCCAGACGAGCCACGCGACCCAGGCCAGAATCACGGGCCCCTGCACGGCGCGGCCGGATTTCCAGAACGTGGCGTAGAGATCCGCGTACGTGGGGAGATACAACGCGAGCAACCCTGCATAGACCGGCCAGCCGCGGCGAAGCGGGTTTGCGTTCTGCACGTCCGGCTGCTGCTGCCCCGTTGCCACGGCGTTCATGCATCACTCGTTGATCACGGCGCCGAGCAACTGCGCGCCGGTGGGCTCGAGGCGGCCTTTGATCTCCTCCACATCCGCGAGCTTCGTGCGATGGCGGCGCGTGACGAGCAGGCACCCCCCCGCGCGCGCCGCGACGATCTGGGCGTCCGCGAACTGCAGCGCGGGTGGGGTATCGATGACGATGGAGCGATATTTCTCCGCCATCGTCTTCAGCACGTAGATGAACGACGCGCGGCTCAGCAGTTCTTGCGGATTCGCGGGCACGGCGCCGGCGCAGAGCACGCGCAAGTGCTCGAGCGAAGGAACCGCCGTGAGCGCTTCGTCATAGACGTCCCGGCCGCGCAGAAGATCGGCGAGCCCTGCTTCGGGTTTGAGCGAGAAGAGATCCTGCTGGCGCGGGCTGCGGAAGTTCGCATCGATGAGCAGCGTGCGCTCGCCAAGCTGGGCAAGAACGATCGCGAGGTTCGCGGCAACGAGACTGCAACCATCACCGCTGCGGCCGCCCGTAACGGCAAGCGCTGACTTGCCATCCTTGAACCAGCGAAGAATGAGCTGACTGCGCAGCTCGCGCAGCGCCTCGGTCTGCCGCCCCTGCGGCTCGCACATCCCCACCAGGAGCGGGCTCGGATTCCACTGCCCCTCGGCATCGGTGATGAATGTCGTCGGCCGGAAGGCAGGGCGCACGCCCGTGCGGCCCGGATCAGCGGCATAGGGATCCGGATGACTGACCGGCGTCAGATTCGGTCGGGACTGCGGTGAAACTACTGCGTTCATGTTTGTGACCTCATGCTGCCCGTGCCGCGCGTACTTTCTGCGCAGCGGTCGCCAGAGCAGCTGCCTTCGCCGCAGCTTCGTCGGATACCGGCTCTTCGCGCTTGCGGCGACGGCTGCCGATGCGCGCAATCTCCGCGAGCACCGGAATGCCAGCGACGTACGCGAGGTCGTCCCGCGATCGCACGCGCCTGTTCATCATCTCCAGCAACACGGCCAGCCCGCAGCCGAGCATCAGCCCGACCACAACCGACAGCACCACGTTCAGCGGAATCTTCGGAAATACCGGCTCGAGCGGCGCAATCGCCGGATTCAGCACGGCGATGTCCGTCTGGTCGAGACGGCTCTCGAGCTTCACGCTCGAGTGCCGCTGCAGCGCGGTGTCGTAAGCGGCCCGTGCGCTCTCCACATCGCGAGTCAGCACCGCGAGCTTGTCGCGCTCCTGGCTGAGCTCGAGAGCTCGCGCCTTCTGTCGCTCGAGTGCCTGTTCGATCTCTCCGACCTGCCGGCGCGCAATCTGCGCGGACTGCACGATCGATCCCTGGGCGGTCGTCAGCTCGATCTCGAGCTTTTGTTTCAGCGATTCGAGCTCCGCCGCGGCGCTCTGGTACTGGGGATGGTTCTTGTCATAGCGCCCGCCGATCTCGGCGAGCTTCGCCTCGGAACGGCCGATCTCCGCCTTCAGGCTCTGCACGAGCGCGTTGCCCACGACATCCGGCAGCTCGTCTACGCGCTTGCGGGCCGCGGCAGAGTTCATCTGCTGCTCGCGTGTCCCGGCCTCATACATCGTTCTTTGAGCAGCAACGAGCTGACTGGACAGCTCCGCGAGCCGCGCGTTTTCGACGTCGAGCCTGTCCGCTTCCGCCCCCAGAATTCCCGAGACCCGCTGGTAGGCCGTCAGCTGCTCCTGCGAGGTCTCGAGCGCCTTGCGCAACTCCGACACCTGGCCTTCGAACCAGCCGCTCTGCCGACGCGCAGGGTCCACCTTCAATTCGAGACTCGCCTGGATGTACGCATCCGCAAAAGCGTTTGCGAGCTCCGCCGCGGAATGCGGATCGGAGCTTGCGTAGTTGATGTTGATGACGCTGCTCTCGCGCGAGGGGCGCACATCGATCTGTCGCAGCAGCTGGTCGGCAGCCCAATCGCGCACCGAGCCAGCACCGCCCGTTGCAAGGTTGAACTGCTCACGCACCGCCGGGGCCTGCGCAAGCTTCAGGCGATCCACAACCTTCGCAGCCACGTTGTGACTCGCAATCACGTCCACCTGCGTGGCAACGTACGTGGGCAGCAGCGGCACGGGCAACAGCGCCCCCGTTACCGGGTCCGTGCCTTTCGTGTCCACGACGAGCGAGACGGTGGACACGTATCTGGGCGGCAGCAGAAAGCTCAACGCGAGCCCAGCGGCAACCGTCGCGAAAAGCGTGACGAGCACCAGCCAGCGGCGGGCGCGCAGAATGCTCAGGGTCTGGGACAGTTTCAGAAAAGGCTCTCTTTCACGACCAGTACGTCGTCGGGTTGCAGAAGATCCGATCCCTTGACGGAGATGTGACGCTCCTTGCCCAGGTCGTCGCGTCGCTTCAGGGTGGCGCGCCGCTCGCTGCCGCGCGGCGTAAGACCACCGCCTGTCGAGATGGCCTGCGACACCGTCATATTCCGTTCGAGACGATAAGTGCCCGGGCGCTGCACCTCGCCGTAGACATAGAACTGCGACGCACGCGGTACGTAGATGGTGTCGCCGGCGGCCACCATGGCGTTCTGCCGCGGGTCTCCATCGAACAGTGCGAAGAGATCGATTGGCACCTTCGTGCCATCCGCCCGCAGCAGTGTGGCTTCGTCCGCCGCGATGGTGTTCATCACGCCACCCGCTTCGGCGAGCAGATCGATGATCGAGCTCGACTTGCGAAGCGGATACTGGCCGGGACGCGCCCCCTGCCCCATCACCGCGACTTTCTGGCTGCGATAGTCCGCCACCAGCACGGAAACCTGCGGGCTGCGAATGAATCCGCCACCTGATAGCTTGTCCGCAACGAGCGATTCCACGTCGCGCGCGGATCGCCCTCGTACGGCGACCGAGCCCACGTAGGCGTAGGTGATGCTTCCAGCTTCATCCACGCGCACGTCGGCAGACATATCCGGATAGCCGTACACGTTGATCCTGAGCAGATCGCCAGCGCCGAGCTGGTATTCCGCCGAATCGAGCACCGGCGGCGGCACGGCAGGTGCGCCGCCGATACCCGAAGCGAACGCGGGCACCATGAGCAGGCAGCCCAGCATCACGCGAATGGTGCTCATGCGCAGCATGCGTATCACCTAGTTGAGGGCGACGCCCGTCCCGGGCGCGTTGTTCGCTTGCTCGCTCGCTACCGCGTGCTGAAGCTGCCCGGCCACCTGATCTGCAGCGGCGCTGCTCACATTGTCGAAGTACGCAATCTTCGCCACTGCTCGTGCCTGTTTGAGGTGATCGTCGAGCGCCTGAGCGTTGCGCGTATTGACCAGATACTGCTGGATGATCGGCTGCGCGCGATCGACACTGATCGGGCTCTCCTGAATGCCGGTGACCAGCATCATGGGCAGGCGTCCTTCATGGGCCTGCATGATCACGAGCTCACCCACGTGCGCGGCAGCGAACGTCGGCAGATCTTCGAGGGGCAGTTGCTCTGCTCCACGCGTCAGCGCCTGCGTGTCGTGCTGAATGCCGTGCGCAGCCAGCACCTTCGTGACTTCATCAGCGCTGTGCGCGTTGGCGAGCTCTGCACGCAAGAGGTCCGGCACATCCGCAGCTTTCACGGTGTACACCGTCACCTGGAACATCCTGCGGCTCTCGAAGAGGGCCGGATGCTTCTTGTAGTAGTCGATCTGCTCCGCGGCGCTGATCTCATCTTTGGGGAACACCATGCGCTCCACGTACGCACGCGCGAGCACTTGCCGGCGTGTGTGCTCCAGCGCCTGCACGACGGCCGGGTCGCGATCGAGCTTATTGTCGAGCGCGCCCTTCACCAGCAGCTGTTCGTTGATCAGCGCATCCACGGCCTGCCGAGCCACCTGGGGCGCCGCCGAGTCACCGCCGCGCGTGGCGAGGGCCTCGCTCAGCTGCGAGACCGTGATCTCGCTGCCGTCGACTTTCGCAACCACCTGCGAGGCCTGCCCGCCTTTGCCGCTGCCGCATGCCACGAGCGCCGCCGCTGCGAGCACGACCGACCCCACCCGAATCCCTGAAACCGTCATATCTCTCCTCCCCGCCTCAACCGTGTATCGATCTTCAGAACGCGCGACGATCGGCCCACACCAGCGTCAGCGTTCGCAGCAGAATCGTGATGTCGAGCCCGAGCGACCAGTTGCGCAGGTACTCGAGATCCGCTTCGACGCGGTTCTTCATGCTCTCGAGATCATCGCCGCCGCGGAAGCCGTTCACCTGCGCCCAGCCGGTGATGCCCGGCTTCACTTTGTGTCTCACCATGTAGCCGGAGATGAGCCGGCGGTACTGCTCGTTCACGGCCACGGCGTGCGGCCGCGGCCCAACGAGACTCATGGTGCCCTCGAGCACGTTGAAGAGCTGCGGCAGCTCATCGAGGGAGGTCTTACGGATGAACGCACCGAACGGCGTGACGCGAGTGTCGTTGCGGATCACCTGCGTGTAGCTGTGGTCGCCGTCTTCCATCACGCTCATCGAGCGGAACTTGTAGACGATGATCTCCTTGCCATCGAGCCCGTAGCGGCGCTGCTTGAAGATCACGTGCCCCGGGCCGCTCCGGCGTACGCCCAGCGCCACCGCGAAGAACACCGGAGTCAGCAGCAGGATGAGCGCGCTCGACATCACGACGTCGCAGGTGCGCTTGGCAAGGCCGCGAATGCCGAAGATCGGCGACTCGCACACGCCCACGACGGGAATGCCGTTCACGAAGTCCACGCGCGCCTGAATGAGATTCGCCACGGAGACATCGGGAACGAAGTAGATCGAGACGGTGGAGTCGCGCAGCGTCTCGAGCAATTCGAGGATGCGCGCCTCGCGCGTCATCGGCCACGTGATGTAGACGATCTGCACATCGTTGCGCAGGATGAACTGCGGCAGACGCGACGGATCGCCCAGCACCTTCGCCTCACCCTCACTGCGGGCGCTGCTGCTGCGCTGATCGTCGCCTTTCTGATCATCGAAGAAGCCGAGCACGTTCACGCGCAGCGACGGGTCGCGCGCGAGCTCGCGCCCGAGCACGAGACCGAGATCGTTGTGCCCGATGATCACGGCACGGCGCGAAGCGCTGTGGCGCGGCCCGATGACCCGCAACACCTGCTGCGCGGCGAGCTGGCTGAGCCACAGCACGAGCGGAGTGATGGCCGCCCATGTCATGAGCACGCGTGGCTCGAAGCGATCCCGCATGCCCGAGAGCGTGATGAGCACCCAGATGAACCCGACCACCATCAGCCATTGCACGGCGATGCTCGCGAGGCTGCCGAGAGTGGCCGAACGCGCAAAGTCGTACTGCAGCGGCGCCACGTCGAGCAGATCCGCGGTCGCGAGAAACGCGATCACCGCGATCAGGAAGTACGCGTGCTCGAAGGGCTCATGACAGATCAGCAATGCCACGCCGAGGCTCCCCGTTGCCGCAATGGGGTACAGCAACGTCTTGAGGACGAAGACGGATGAGGGGTCCCAGGGTGTTACCCCTGGCGCACGGGTCCGGGCGGGGCCCCGTGCAAGACCGATGGCCGTTCGCAAGTCATTCATGGTCGCGCTCAAATCGCCCCACTCCGCACGCCTCCGCGGAGTGGGGCGAATCATCAAGTGACGGGCAGGCTGTGAAAGGTCCTGCCCTCGATCAGCACCGTGTGACGAAAGCCGCGAGGCTCGTGGAGCCTCAGGCCATCAATGCCGCGGCAGGCGGCTGCTCGAGCGAGCGCTGCTTGCGGCGCAGCTGGTACACGACGATGCCGAAGGCCATGAGCAGCATGACCCACGTGTCGGCTTCCGGAACCGCTGCCACATGCAGCGTGCCGCGATACAGCCCACCGAAGAAGCCGCTGCCCGTGCCCGCGATCGAGAACCGGTAGCTGCCCGGGGACAGCAGGTCATCGAACGAGGCGACGTTCGAGGTGAGCGAGCTCACGGTCGAATAGCCGCTCGAGCTCAGGTGCTGCAGGTTGGTCGTGAAGTTGTCGATGCCGAGCAGGTCGAAGTTGAACACCGACATGTCGAACGACTTGATGAACGAGGAGACTTCGGAGGAGGTGTTCAGGTTGAAGTTCACGTAGTCCGTGAATGTCTCGCCGAAGGCGACCGCGCGGCCGAAACCGTACGAACCGTCCGAGACCGCGCCGAGATTGTCCGAAGCGGCATGCGCCGCGCCGGCCCCGGCGAACAGAAGAACCGCGCTGAAAAGCTTCACTGCGCGGGTGGCGTGTTTGGTTGTCATCGACTACTCCCCAACTGGTGTGCCTGGTCAAAGTCGGGAATGCATCCGTGGTATGACGAACGCACCCCGACCGCAATCGCAAGCGGGCATGCTGTTCGACCGGCACAGGCCTCGAGGGGCCCGAAGAGGGGATGACGACTCGAAACCTGGCGGGAACCGCGCGGGGCTTCTGGCCGGCAACCCCGCTATCCGTTCGAGACCGAAGTCTGCGAAGGACCGGAGGCTTTGCGTCCCCGCCTTGCGGCGGGTTTGCCAATTTGCGACGGCCGGCAGTTAATCGGTATCTGTGAGTGAATTCAACTGTCGTCGCGCGGACACAGTGATTGTGCGCACAGTATTTTCACCGCCGCCGTTTGCCGCGTTGAAACGTCGGCGCGCAAAACTTTTTCGTACGAAAGGCAACGGCTTACGACGTTCGTCGCGCATCGCGACGCGTGGCGGTGTCGCCAATCGGCGTCCGTCGATCGGAAAAACTTGCAAGCACAAAAAATTTTCATGACAGCGCGCGCACAAGTCATGTATCGCACGCGTCGGTGGCAGCACGGCCACAGCACTGCACTTTTTTCAGGACGAGGCTGGAGACGGGGCGGCAGCCGGCGCGACGAAAAGATCTTGCCGCAACGTGCGCGAGGCCATGAAGTACGCGAGCGCCGCCAGGAAGAACACACACACCGCGCCCGTAAGCGCTTGTTGCACGCCGGAGGCCGATGCATTCGCGCAAGCTTCCATGAGCGGTGTCGCGGAACCCTTGGGTGCGACGCCGCCCGGGCACATCTGCTTGAACGTGCCCTGCACGAACGCAGCCTGCGCGAAGTGGTCACTCATGAAGCCTACGAACACCGGGCCGAGGCCGGAGCCGATGAGCGTGTAGAGCGTGGTGAACAACGCGGTGCCCGTAGCGCGCATCTTGGGTTCGAGCAGGTTCTGGATCATCCCGAACGTCGGGCCGTAGAACAGCAGTAGCACCGCCGCAGCAGCCGTGAGCAGCACGGCTGCGGGCAGTCGCCCTTCCACGTGCAGCGCCACGAAGTAGACGAAGGGAGCGCACGCGAGACCCAAGGTGGCGATCCACGGAGACCAGCGCCTGTCGCGCTGCGCGAGCCAGTCCGAGCTGAACGCGCCGATGAGCAGGCCGATGGCGATCGACAGGCCCGAGATCGTGCCGAACAGCGCACCCGCTTCACGCGTTCCCAGGTGATGAACCCGCGCCAGGAAGATAGCGAGGAAGTTGGACACGGCCGTCATGCCGAAGCCGGCAAGGCCGCCGCCGATGATCACGTAGCGCAGCGCGCGCCGATGCACCACTTCATGAAAGAACGCGCGGAGATTCGGCGGGGGTGATGGCGACTTCGGCAGGTTGTCTACGAGGCCGCGCGGCGGTTCACGCAGCACGAGCCAAACCAGCAGCGCAACGACCAGCCCGGGCAAGCCGAGCACATAGAACCCCGCGCGCCAGCTCCAGGCTTCTGCGGCCCATCCTGCGATGAGCGCTCCCGCGAATGTGCCTACCGGCGTGCCCAGCATCACGATCGACATCGCCGAGGCGCGCCGCTTCGCCGGAAAGTGATCCGCCACGAGCGAGCCGGCCGGCGGCATGAAGCCTGCCTCACCGAGCCCTACCCCGATGCGGGCGAGCATGAGCTGCAGAAAGCCCTGCGACAGGCCGCAGAACACCGTCATGGCAGACCATACGGCCGTGACGGCCGCGACGATGCGCAGACGGTTCACCCGCTCCGCGAGACGCCCGAAGGGAATGCCAAGCGCCGCGTAAAGAATGGCGAAGCTCAGTCCGCCCAGCAGGCCGATCTGCAGATCGGAGAGCTTGAGGTCTACCTTGATGGCTTGCGCGAGCACGTTGAACACCGCGCGGTCCGCGAAGTTGAACGAGCAGATGACGAACATCGAGAGGAGGAACAGACCGCGGTAGGAAGTACCCAGGAGCTGGCGCTCCTCAGGCGTGTAATGGCTCACCGGCTGGCTCATGCGTCGTCTTCCCCCTCGCCGCGCGTGACATAGCTTCCGCCGCAACTATCGCACGGCGCACGCGCATCGGGGTGACCGTCCTGCGGCGCTCCCGGACGGAAGCGCCGCAGCCGATGCAGGTGCGGACTCGTTATTTTAGAAGGAGCGTTTGAAGGAAACGGCCCATTGGCGCGGGGGTGCGGGTTCGGCCAGGGTGTTCTGAGTGGACCCCTGGTTGTCGAAGAACCCGAGGTAGTACACCTTGTCGGTCAGGTTCGTGCCTTCGAGGGAGACGTCCCAAAGCTCGTTCATGGAGCGCCACGTGAGGCGCGCATTCAGCTGCCCAAAGCCCGGCACGGTGTTGAACTGCGTGTTGATCGCGCCCGAATGGAAATCTGACTGGTGGCTCCAGTCCACACGCGGCGTGAGCGTGCCGGCATTGCCGAGCGTGAAGACGTACTGCGCGCCCGCGGCGTACTTCCATTTCGGCGCGAAGGGGCTCGTCATATCGAGCCGGATGCCGGAAGCGAGCGCAGCCGGCAGGATCGAGGTGTACTTGAAATCCAGGTAACTCGCGGAGGCATCCACCGAGAGAGCCCGGAACAGTCGCACTTCGGCTTCCAGCTCCGCGCCTTTCACATCCGCGCTGCCCGCGTTCAGCGGCAACGCGCACGGCGCGGGCGGCACGCCCGGGAAGGGGCAGTTGTTCACCGTCAGCAGAATGTCTTTGTACTTGTTCAGGAACACCGCGCCGTTCAGGCGCATGCGGTTGTCGAACAGATCGCTCTTCATGCCCACTTCGTACGCGGTGAGCTTTTCCGGGTTGAACGGCACGGACTGCTGCACGAAAAACGGCCGCGGATTCACGCCGCCACCTTTGAACCCGGTGGCCACCTGCGCATAGGTCATGAAGCCGGGTGTCCACCGGTATTGAACGGCGCCGCGATAGTCCATCTGGCTGCCCTCGAAACCTGCCGAGGTGTTGTCGAGGCCACGCACGGCCGGTGGCGCAAGGCCACCCCATTGAAGGTTGCCGGGCACAGCGCGGCGACCATACGTGAAGGTCTTCTCCTGCTTCGTGTAGCGCACGCCCGTGACGAGCGCGAGCGCATCCGTCGCCTGCCAGTCCACGTTCGCGAAGCCCGCTCTCGTCTTGCCCGGAATGGTGTCGTCTTCCAGGAAGTCGAGCCGCGAGGGCTCGAGGTCGATGCGGCCGCCGTAGTGGCTTTGCTGGTCGAAGTACAGGCCGCCCACCGTCAGATGCACGGACTTCAAGAGCGTCGCGTTGAAACGCACTTCCTCGCTGAACTGGCGATGCGCCACGGTGTTGTGCAGCGTGCCCACCGAGATCGGCGTGGCATCCTCATCCACCGACCAGTCGCCCGAATAGCGGCGATACGCGGTGATCGACTTGAGCGACAGATCGTCGGTCAATGCGTAGTCGAGCGACAGCGAATAGCCGTAGCTGCTCACCCGGTTCACCGCCGGAATGGTGAAAGGATTGTTGGCCGGCGTTCCATCCGGACTGCCTGCAGCCGTGCCGGAGAGCGGTGACGGCGTGGAGTACGTGGAATAGTTGACGTAGGGGCTGTGACTGAACGTGTCCTGCGCCTGGTAAAAGCTGAATGGCGTGTAGCTGATGAACGCCGAGCCGGTGGAGGTGCCCATCGGCAGACCGGTTGCAGTGTTGCCGACCGTAAGGCCGTTGTAGCTGGTGAGCGGCGGGCTGCCTCTCTGCCCGGTAATTCCGGGCCCGGCCGGAACGACTACCGCGCCTGCGCGCACGATGTTCGTGTGGCCCACGTAGATCAGCGTGAGCGGCGAGGCTTCGGAGTTGTCGTTCGTGTAGTCGCCGATCACATTGACGGCGAGCTTGTCCGTGGGCGTCCAGCGTAGAGACGCGCGCACGGCGTCGTAGGCCTTGCCTCCTTCCGTGCCGAGCTTGCAGTTCTCGGAAGCCTGCACGGTCGGAACGCCGGACCCCGGATGCGAACAGCCGTAGTCGTAACGCGTGACGTACCCGTCCACGTGATGCGAAACGCCGGACACACGCGCGAACAGCTGGTTTTCCACGAGCGTGACGTCGGCGCCAGCCCGCACGTCCGTGCGATTGAACCTGCCATACGTGGCCTGCACGTAGCCGCCGTTCTCGCCCGTCGGCACTTTTGAATAGAGTTTGATCGCGCCGCCGATGGAATTCTGTCCGGCGAGCGTTCCCTGCGGGCCGCGCAGCACTTCCACCCGCTCGAGATCCAGCAGATCGAAGATCGAACCGGTCAGCGTCGAGTAGTAGACGTCGTCCACATACATGCCGACGCCGGGCTCGAGGGCAAAATTGAAGTCCGCCTGCCCGACCCCGCGGATGAACGCCTGCAGCGCCGGCCCAAACGGACCCGGTGCCGGCTTCAGCACGACGTTGGGCGCCTGAGCGGTGATATCCGCGATGCTGGTCTGGTTGCGTGACTCCAGCATCTCCGCAGTTACCGCCGTGATGGCAAGCGGTGTGTCCTGCATGCTCTGCTGGCGGAACTGCGCCGTGACGACAACTTCCTGTAGCGCATCGGTATTCTGTTCGGCGGCAGCCTGCGCCGCAGCCACCGATGCCACGGCAACGCTCAGGCAACCGGCCACGGCAGCGTCCGCACGAAGGCGGCTATCCGGTCGAGCTCATAATCCCCCTCCCCCTTCGCGATCTTCTTTTTTCGACCCTATAGGGGCGCACCGGGCGGCGCGACTAGCGAAAACGGAACACCCCGTTCCGCCCGCACGGCCCCGATGAGCGAGGCCGCTCCGACCGGCAGGCGACGACGCGACGCGAGAGGCCTTCCGGCCCTCTCTCCAAAGCCCCGGCGGAGTGGCAAGATGACGCACAACTAGGGGGAATAACCGCATGACTACGCGATTCGGCGCAGGCCTGTTCGTCTCGACGTTGCTGCTTCTCGGTACTGCTCCCCTGGCGGGCGCGCATCACTCCGTCGCCGGTGAGTTCGACGTGCACAAGACCGTCACCCTCGCGGGCGTCGTGTCGAAGGTCGACTGGGTCAATCCGCATATCCACATCACGCTCGACGTGAAGGGGAAGGACGGCAAGGTCGCCTCGTGGCTTCTCGAAGGCGTGCCGGTCGGCATGGCGCGCAAGGCTGGCCTGACGAAAGCACAGCTCGAGGGGCACGGTGAAACCGTGACCGTGCTCGCCTACCCCGCCCGCGACGGCACCAAGAATCTCGGATTCATGGTGAAGATCACCTACCCCGACGGCCACGTGTACCAGTTCGCCGTCGACACCAACCCCAAGCCCGCGACCTGAGCCCGTTCCAGGAGTGCATATGAACCGTTACACGTTCAAATTCGGCACGACCGCTGCGGCCGTCGTCGCTATGTCTTGCCTGTTCTTCACACAGGTGTCCGCTGCGGATAACGCGGCCGCAAAGTCATCGCCGCGACTTTCCGACGGCCACCCGGACTTCAACGGCGTATGGGAAAACGGCAGCGGCTATGACTTCATCAAGCCGCAGAAAGGTGCCGATGGCTCGATCTGCATTGCAGGCTGCGTTCAACCGGGCGGGTCCGCGCCTGCACCACGCGTCCCCGTGGTGCCCGACCGGCCCGTGTACAAACCCGAGTTCGTCGCGAAGGTGAAGGATCTCGAGAAGCGCCAGGTCGAGATGGACCCGGTGCTGCGCTGCCGCTCACCCGGCCTGCCGCGCATCGGCCCGCCGGACAAGATCGTGCAGAGGCCCGGCGAGATGGCCTTTCTCTACGACGATGTGTCGGGCAGCTTCTGGCGCGTGATCCCCACGGACGGGCGCAAGCACCGCGCAGACATCGACGAAAGCTATCTCGGCGATGGCGTCGGACACTGGGAAGGCGACACGCTGGTCGTCGAGACCGTCGGCTTCAACGACGACAGCTGGCTCACGGACAACGGCGCATTCCACACGAAAGACCTGCGTGTCACCGAACGACTCACGCGCGACGGCGAGACCATGACGTGGCAGGCCATTGCCGATGATCCGAAGGTTCTGACGCAACCGTGGAAGCTGCGGCCGCGCACGATGACGCTCACGCAGACAGAGCTTGCCGAGCCGGTGCCGTGCGTGGAGCAGGATCTCCACCACGTCGTCGACGGCACGCATCACGACAACCCGCGCTGAGATTACGAAGCATGTCGATCGAGGAGCGTCTGCGGATCGTCGAAGTCGTGCACAACTGGGCGCTGTGGCGCGATGCCGGCGACTGGGAGCGCTTCCGCACGGTGTGGCATGAGGATGGCTGGATGAGTGCCACCTGGTTCCAGGGGCCAGCCGAACGATTCATCGAAGTGAGCCGCTCGGGGTTCGAGCGCGGTGTGTCCATCCTGCATTTTCTCGGCGGCTCGAGCGTCGATGTGCAGGGCACGCGCGCCATTGCGCAGACCAAGATGACCATCAATCAGCGCGCACCGGTGGATGGCGTGCTCGTCGACGTGGTGTGCACCGGCCGCTTCTACGATTTCTTCGAGAAGCGCGCGGACCGCTGGGCGATCGTGCGCCGCCAGCCCATCTATGAGAAAGATCGGCTGGATGTCGTCGACCCCGCGGCGACCCTGGCGCTCGATGCGCAGCGCCTCGCGAGTTTTCCCGAAGGCTATCGGCACCTCGCCTATCTGCAAAGCAAGATCGGCTTCCGTATCAAGATGGACATGCCGGGTCTCAAGGGAGATGTCGTGCAGGCGCTGTATGCGCGCGGCGCAAGGTGGCTGCAGGGCGATGCATCACCTTTCGATGCGCCACCGGTACCGAGCGGCGCGTAGCCTTACGCCCTCGCGATGCCGATAACCACCGAGGCGCGATAGGCCTCGCCTGCCCGCGTCACGCTGCAGAAGGCGCCGCCAACGCGGTCTCGCAGGAACATGTCGGTGGTGTTGAATGTATCCCGCTTCTTGAAGCGCTCGCGATACGGCGCGGCGTGCTCGAAGACTTCGGCGTTCACGTCGTCCGAAAAATAGAGCTGGCTCACGGCCACTTCGTTGTTCTCGAGAAAGACCTTGAAGTGAATGTGTGGCGTGCGGCCGCGGTACCAGCTTGGGTACAGCGTTTTGAACGTGACCACCCCGTCGCTATCCGCGAACTGTGTGCCGCGAAGGAACGTCTTGCCGAGCGCGAGTCGCTCCGTGCCATCGCCGGTGCCTTGCTGACGCTCGTATCCGGAGTAAACGCCGTGTGCGTCCGCGTGCCACACGTCCACACGTGCTTTCGGGAGTGCAATGCAGTCGCCAGCCCTCACCACGCGCAAGGCGAGAGTGAGAGGTGCGCCGGCGAGCTTCTCGGTGATGTCCGCCCGCACGAGCTTCGGGTCGAAGTAGAACGGCCCTTCGTCGGTGACGGGAGTGAGAACGCAGGAGGTCACGGCCGGATCGGCTGCCAGCGCGGGAACCGTCAACGCACCGGCAAATGACGCGCCCAATCCGGCCAGCATCACGCGACGGTTGAGCTCGACGGGTTTCGAATTCCGCGCCATGCGCGGATCATGCGCGCAGCACGTCCCGGCAGCCAGCCCGTGTTCACGACGCGGCTTAAATTGTTGTTTCCCTGAACGTTATTCACGTTAATGGCGCATGCTAGGATGTGTCATGACCGACACCGAACAGCTGCGCGCGCACGCGGAACGCATCCGCGCCAGCGGTGTGCTCGGTCGCTCGCCGCTCATGCAGCGGCTGTTCGATTTCCTCCTGGAGTGCACGATTGCGGGCAAGGCCCCGAAGGAAATCGAGGTCGCCGTCGACGCATTCGGCAAGGGCGCAAGCTTCGATGTCTCGCAGGACGCCATGGTCCGCGTCTACATCCACAAGCTGCGCCGCAAGCTCGAGGAGTTTTACGCCGGCCCCGGAGCCAGCGAACCGGTGCGCCTGTCCATCCCCAAAGGCGAATATCGGTTTGCTGCCGAGTCCGCCGTAGCGGAGGCGCCGGTTGAAGCCACGGCGGTACCGGCGAGCGCACCACCCCTCGCGCCCGCACCCTCATGGCGGAAGTGGACCGTCGGCGTTCTGCTCGCCTCGCTTCTGCTCAATGCCGCCATCCTGCTCGGAGCCTGGCTCCGCCCCGAACCGCACGACGACATGCAGGACGTGCGTCGCAGCTCGATCTGGGCGCCGATCCTCAACGACGACCGGACGATCTTCCTCGTGGTCGGCGACTACTACATTTTCGGCGAGACCGACGAGAGCATGGAGGTGAAGCGCCTCGTGCGCGAGTTCGCCATCAACTCCCCGCAGGATCTCGACGAGTACCTGAAACAGCATCCGGATCTCGCGGATCGCTACCTGGATCTCGAGCTCGCCTACCTGCCTACGGCGGCCGCGTATTCGATTCGCGACGTGATGCCTTTGCTGTCCGTAGCAAACAGGCGCGTGCGCGTCGTGACGATGTCGCAGCTCAATCCGGCGGTCATCAAATCGGCGGACATCGTCTATGTGGGCTACCTGAGTGGCCTTGGCCGGCTGAGCGATCTCGTGTTCACGAACAACTCGCGCCTCGCCGTGGGCGAGTCGTTCGATGAGATCGTCGATCGCAACACACACAAGCGCTACGTGAGCCAGGCGGCGGTGCCGTATCGCGGCGAGTCCAAGATTCACGACTACGGCTACTTCGCCACATTCACCGGTCCGAGCGGCAACCACATCATCGTCATCGCCGGAACACGCGACGTGGCAGCCATGCACATGTCCGAGACACTCACGGATGCGAAGCTCGTCGATGCGCTGTCCAGGAACGCCGGTGCTGCGAAGGACTTCGAAGCGCTGTACGAGGTCTATGGCATGGATCGGCTGAACCTCGACGGCAAGCTGCTGCTCACGTCCCCGCTCGATTCCGCTAGCATCTGGTCTGGCCCACACGACTCGGACCGTGACACGAGCGCAGACCGTGTCAGTGTCGAGACACCTGCCACAACGTCGCGCTGAGCGCGTCTCGAGTCCTGCCGCAGGCGCTTCGCTACGGCATACTTGCAGGCCTGAGGCACAGTGCAGGACACGTTCGAGGGGCGTTCATGTCGAGCACGAATCCACCGGCCGAGCGGGCGCCGCACGGGGAAAGCGAGCGCGTCGTCCGCGAGCTTGCGAACCGGCTGGACACGCTGGGTGTCGAGCTGGCCGACATCGCGGGCAATCTCGACGAGGTCACGAGCCGCATCGCGCAACAGGCGAAGCAGTTCAAGGATCTGGAAGGCACCGTCGAGACGATGGTGGGTGGCAACCGCGAGATTGACCGCGCCGCACGATCCACTCAGGGCGCAGCCTCGGGTGCCGGCGCTGAGATCGCTGCGTCTCACAAGCTGATCGGCACCGCGGTTCAACACATCGACGACCTGACGGGCGCCGTCGCGCGCATCGAGCAGCGCCTCGGCTCCTTCAGCACGGTGATCAAGCAGATTGGTGGCGTTTCGACGTCCATCGAAACCATTGCCAAGCAGACGCGACTCCTTTCCCTCAACGCCGCCATCGAAGCGGCGCGCGCCGGTGAGGCCGGGCGGAGTTTTGCCGTGGTCGCGGCAGAAGTGAAGAACCTCGCCGACGAAACGCGCAAGGCCACGGATCGAATCGGCACCATCGTGAAAGACCTCGACACGCAGATCGAGGGGCTCATCGGCGAGAGCGGCCAGGCGACGGAGCACGCCGGCCATGCAGGCCAGGGCGCGCAGAAAGTCTCGAACGCCATCACCCACGCGAACCAGGCGTTCGCCGTCATGGGCCGCGAGATCGACGCCATCGCGCGCTCCGCGGCCGAGAACCTGAACCACTGCGACCGCACGCTCACGGAGCTCGAGGGCCTCGCCGAAGGCGTGAACCGCTCCGCCCTCAATCTCGAGCAGGCCGACAAGCGCATTCAGGCGCTGCTCGCCCTGAGCGAAAGTCTCATCGAATTCATCGCCGGCAGCGGTCTCGAAACGGCCGACACGCCGCTCATCCGCGCAGCCATGGAGACCGCCAAGCGCATCAGCACAGCGTTCGAGGCGGCCGTCGCGCGCGGCGAGCTCACGGAAGCGCAGCTCTTCGATGACCGCTACCGCGAAATCCGCGGCACGAATCCGAAGCAGTTCCTGACGGACTACGTGGAATTCACGGACCGCGTGCTCCCGCCGATCCAGGACCCGCTGCAGAAATCCGATCCGCGCATCGTGTTCTGCGTGGCCTGGACGCGCGGCGGCTACCTGCCAACCCACAACCCCGAATACAGTCAGCCGCAGGGTCGCGACCCGAAGTGGAATGCCGCCCACTGCCGCAACCGCCGACTCTTCGATGACCGTGCCGTTCGCAAAGTGGCACAGAACACGAAGCCGTTCCTCATGCAGACCTATCGCCGCGACATGGGCGGGCACTTCGTGCTGATGAAAGACGTGTCCGCACCCATCCTCGTCAACGGCCGCCACTGGGGCGCCTTCCGTATTGGCTTTCGTCAGAGCTAGCCCGTACCGCCACCCCCCTGACTGATTTTCGCGCCGCGCGCAATCTGGCGCATTTCTTCTGCATCCGTATACTGCGCGCCCCTTTGCGCCGGCCCTGCCATGTGGTTCAAGAATCTGGTCGTCTATCGACTGCCTGCTGACTGGTCCGTCTCGGCCGCCGAGCTTGAAGAACAGCTCTCGCGGCGAACGTTGCAACCTTGCGGCCCGTTCGACCTGTTCAGCCGCGGCTGGGTCGCGCCGGCGAGCTCCGAGCGCCTGCTGCACACGGTGAACCAGCAGCACCTCATTGCGTTGGGCGTGGATCAGAAGCTGCTCCCGTCATCGATCATCAGGCAGGTGGCTTCCGAGCGCGCGGCCGTCCAGGCGAATGAGCAGGGCTTCCCGGTCGGCCGCCGACAGATGCGCGACATCAAGATCCGCGTCACCGAGGAGCTGCGCGCCCGCGCCCTCACGAAACGCCGCCTGACCCGCGCCTGGATCGACCCCGAAAACGGCTGGTTCATCGTCGATGCCGCCGGTGCGGCTCGTGCCGAGGAGCTGGTCGAGACGCTCCGAGACACACTCGGCAGCCTCGCGGTGCAGTTCCTGGAGACCACGCGCTCGCCGCAGCAGTCCATGGCTTCGTGGCTCATGCATGGCGATGCGCCTGCGCGCTTCTCCATCGACCAGGACCTCGAGCTGCAATCCGCGGACGCGACGAAAGCCACCGTGCGCTATGCGCGGCACCCGCTCGATGCGCGCGAAATCCAGGCCCATCTGAAGGGCGGCAAGTTCCCCATGAAGCTCGGCCTCACGTGGAGCGATCGCATCTCCTTCATGCTCACCGAGAAGCTGCAGGTCAAACGCATCGAGTTCCTGGAAATGACGAAAGACCAGGCCGACGGCGGCGACATCGACGCGGCCGAGCAGTTCGACATCGACTTCGCGGTGATGGCCGGTGAGCTGGCGAAGCTCCTCGAAGACCTCGCGGAAGCACTGGGCGGACAGCCGCAAAAGCAAGCCGCCGCGGCGTAGGCCAGCTCAGCCGATTGTCCTGTACTCTTCCGCGCACTACACGTGGGGGAGAGCTTCATGAGGCGTGGACAGTGCTTGCTCGTCGCGGCGATTGCCGCTGTGCTCGGCGCATCCGAGGCGGCGCGAGCCGGCGATCCGGTCATCACCGACAACAAGGTGATCACTGATGACCGCAGAGTGGCAATCCTAGAGATGAAGATCGCCTCCCTCAAACAGCAGGTCGAGCTGCTCGAGGATGCGAAAGCCATCGAACGTCTGCAGCAGGCCTACGGTTATTACATCAGCGAAGGCATGGGCAGCGAAGCGGCGGCCCTTTTCTCGGACAGCCCCGCCGCGTCCATCGAGTTTGCCCAGCAGGGCGTGTACCTCGGCAAGAAGCGCATCCGCGAATTCCTCACGCATGGCGGCGAGGGGCTGAAGCCCGGCGAGATCCACGAATCACCGCTGATGCAAGGGGTGGTGCACGTTGCGCCCGATGGCAAGACCGCGAAGGGTCGCTGGCGCACGCTGACGATGGCCGGCACGTACGGCGAGGACGGGCGCTGGATCGAAGGCCCGTTCGAGAACGAGTACGTGAAGGAAAACGGCATCTGGAAGCTCAACAAGGTGCACTGGTACGTCACCGTGATCGGCTCGTACGACGAGGGCTGGCACAAGAAGCACTTCCCTGCCCCGGGCCCACTCGCCGACCTGCCGCCGGATCGACCGCCCACCGATAAGTACGACACGTTCCCCGCGTTCTATCTGCCGCCCTACCACTACCTGCATCCGGTAACCGGCAAACCGGTTGCCTGGGAATGAGCAGGAGAACGCGCATGATTTTCACGACTGAACGTTCGCTCGCACTGATGCTCGCCATAGGTCTCACGTCGGGACTCTGCGGCACGGCCGTGGCCCAGGCGCCGCCGCCCGGCGCGCCTCCGGGTCCCGGTCTGCAGGACAAGCTCGCCAAGGATTACACGCGCGTACAACTCATCACCGAGAAAGCGGCGCGCGTGCAGGACATCGACGAGCTCCGCAATCTGCAGGCGGCGTATGGCTACTACGTCGACAAGGCGATGTGGGACGAGGTGGCCGACCTGTTCGCCGACAGCGGCACCCTGGAGCTGGGTCTGAACGGCATCTACGCCGGCAAGAACAGTATCCGCAAATACCTGTACAGCCTGACCGGCGGCAAGCCGGGCCTGCGCCCCGCTGAGATCAACAACACCTTCCAGCTCTCGCCCGTCATCACGCTCGCGCCCGACGCGCAGTCTGCGAAGGCGCGCTGGCGCGGCATCCTCCAGGGTGGCTTCTTCGGCAAGGGCTCCGGGGGCGACTGGGGCGAAGGCATCTACGAAAACGCATACGTGAAGGACCACGGCGTCTGGAAGATCCAGTCTCTGCACTTCTACACGAAGTTCTACGCGCCCTACGAAGGCGGCTGGACCAAGGCGCCGAAAGGCTCGGCGCTCCGCTACGGCAAGTCGAGCGTGCGGCCAGACAAGCCCACGAGCGTGAAATACGAGCCGTATCCGGCGCGCTTCACGCCGCCGTTCCACTTCGAGAACCCGGTGACGACGTCGTACACCTTCGAGGTCAAGAACGTCTCGGTGAAAAGCGAGAGTAAGGCGCCTCCGCCGAAGACTGTCGCCGAGCTCGAGGCACAGGTGCGCGCGCTCGAGCTTCAGGTGGATCGCCTGCAGTCCGCGGTCGACGTGGAGAATCTCAACTCGAGCTACGGCTACTACGTCGACAAGTCGATGCAGGACGCCATCTCGGCGCTGTTCGCAGAAGACTCCACGCTCGAGATTCTCGGCCGCGGCGTGTTCATCGGCCGCGATCGTGTGTACGAATACATGCGTCGCCTGGGCGCACCGGCTGTCGGCTCACTGTTCAACCACATGCAGCTGCAGCCGTTCGTCACGATCTCGGCCGACGGCACCACCGCGGCCATGCGCACTCGCCTGTTCGTCATGTTCGGCCAGGTGGATCGCGCGGCTCAGTGGGGCGAAGGAATTTACGAGAACACGTTCGTCAAAGAGAACGGCGTGTGGAAATACAAGAACCTGCACGGCTACCAGACGTACTACACCAACTATGACTCGGGCTGGGCCAAGCATTCCGCCGGGATGTTCGCGCCGTTTGCGGGTTATCCGCCGGATGCGCCACAGTCCGTGGCGTACGACGCGTACCCGGCACTGTTCACCCCGCCGTTCCACTATCGGCATCCTGTGACGGGCCGCTGAAAAAACGTCGCTGCGCAGCAGGATTGCGCAGCGCGTTAGCGGTATGATGCATGTCAACGCCGCCGTTGGCGGCGGCGCGGATCGCTATCGAGGGGGATTGATGATCGAGCGGCGGGCAACGTTCACGGCGTGCCTGATCCCTGTCATCGCAGGGCTCGCGCTCGTGGGTTGCGCGTCGCGGGATGAGAGCCTGCCGGATGATGTGGCGTACGCACTGGCGCAGGCATTCACCAAGGGCGACGTCGACGCTTGCGTGGCGGTCTACACGGACGACGCCGAGATCATCTCAGGGAACGGACCCGTCGTCCGCGGCGAGAAGGCGATCCGAGAGTTCTTCAAGGACCAGGTGTCGCGAGACATCTCTTTCAATACGGATTCGGCGCTCAGCGTCGTCCGAGGCGACCTCGCCGTCGAACAGGGAACGTATCGGGTGCGCGATGTGCGGCGAGGAAAAGACGTCGAATGGGGCGACTACCTCAACGTGTGGCGCAAGAGCGGAGGGAAGTGGCGCACCTTCCGCAGCATGTACAACACCACGATATCCCCCAGCGGTGGCGTCTCGGTCTTGCAGGATTCGGATGCGGGCCAAGGACCCTCTGC
>FTEO01000502.1_pt1 | contig 21999 bp, 16 predicted proteins | sample 1640211 | NCBI WGS metagenome assembly FTEO01 (sample SAMEA3914816, study PRJEB12502) | metagenome | biome: forest; material: soil | place: USA | collected 2011-09-16 | depth 0.3 m | reverse complement strand
TAACAAGGCGCTCAAGTTCATCTGCGATCGCCACGGCTACAAAACGCTCTACATCGCCCGCCTGCCCGGGCGCATCGTCTTCGCGTCGGATTGCAAGGCGCTGCTGGCCCTGGCGGAGTTTCCAGCGACGGTTGATCGCGACGTGCTGCAGACGTACCTGCGCTCGCGGTCGTTCCCGTCCGAACGCAGCCTTCTTGCCGCCGCACAGCCCATTGGCGGCGCGAACGTATGGACGTTGAGCTCAGACGGCGAGCTCCATCGCGAAAGCTACTGGACGCCCATGCGGCGCCTGAAGGCGGGCCGGACTTTCGACGAAGCCGCACTCGAGCTGCGAGGCATTCTGCAATCCGTCGTCACCCGCCACCTCGTGGGACGCGACCACACGGCACTCGCCCTGAGCGGCGGCCTGGATTCCGCATCCGTGCTCGCGGTGGCACGGCACGTTCGGCCGGATCTGCAGATCACGACCTATACCGTCGGCCACAGCCCCCAGGACCCGGAGATCATCCGGGCCCGCGAGGCCGCCGAGCATTTCCGCACGCAGCATCGCGAGTGCTTCCTGCCTCCGGAGAAAGTGCCAGGCGAGCTGCGTCGGCTCGTCTGGCTCACCGAGGACCTCACGGGGCGCGAGGAAGCGGCGCTACAGCAGGTCCTCGCCGCGGAGATGGCGGTGCACGAGCGCACGTACTTCGTGGGTCACGGGGCGGACGTCGCGTTCGCGGGCATGCCGCGCCATCGGCTCATGTGGCTGCGAGATCATGCTCCGCCGCCGTTGCGAAACGCGCTGAACGAGTTGTTCATCTACACGCAACGCCGTCAGGAACCTTCGTCGTGGCTCGGCCGGCGCCTCGCGAACCTCGCCTTCCATGGCGACCGTCCGGCGATGCCGACCGTCACCGGTGCGGCCGAGATTTCCGCGGAGATGAACTACGACAACCTCGAGCACTACTGCCGATCGACCATCTCCTGGATCGAGGGCATGCGTTTCCACGAGCCCGTCGAGATGGCAGGCGATGTCACGATGGTGGTACCCTTCTTCGACCCGGCGGTCGTGGATTTCGCGCTGACCTGCCCCACGAGCTTCCTCATCGATTCTCGCCAGCAGAAACGCATTCTCCGTGCAGCCGTGAGCGGCCTGTTGCCGCCGCAAATCGCCCAGCGCCGCAAGATGATTCAGCGCATGAAGCACGACACGAGCCTCTCGGACGTGCTGGACGACTTCGCAGCGCAGTTGCGGCTGCGGGAATCCCTCACGGCGCGTGGGCTGATGCCCGCCGAATACATCGCCAGCCTGCAGAAGCGCAGCCGGGATACGGCGTATTCTTCGGAGCGCCTGCACATTCTGTGGGCGCTCATCTGCGCGGAATTGTGGCTGCGTCAGTTCGTCGATCAGCGCGGCGCGCTGGACACGACGCGGTTACCGATGGCGCGCACGCCGATGACGGTTCCCGCCAGGGCCAACGCCAGCCATCCCGCGCCGATTCCATAGACCACGCCAGTAAGGCCCGCGGCGCTGGCCCCAAAGGCGCCCGCCGCGGCGACGCCGAGCGCGATCCAGCCGCATACATTCAGCGTTGCAAGCTGCTTCGCTGTGCCGAGCGCCGCGACCATCGCTCCGGTAATGCCGCCCCACACCCGAACGAAGCCGACGATTACAAGCGCCGGCAACAATGTTGCCGCGTAGGTGTAGCGACCCTTCATCAGCACGTCGAGCAGCCACGGTGTAGCGATGAGCACCCCAGCGGCGGCAAGCACCGAGACGACAGACGCGATCACGATCTCATGACGCAGCAGGCGGCGGATCGCAGCAACGCTGTCACATGCCCGCAGCCTCGGCAGCAGCGCGAACTGAAAGCCTGTCTGCAACATGCGAAACGGTGACGCCGCGATCGACGACACGACGGAATACGTTGCCAGCTCCCGAATCGAGAGCGCGTGGGGGATCAGCAGACGGTCGAGCTGAAAGAGCGCGGCCACCGCGAGCTGCACACCCACCGTTGCGAGGCCCTCGTGAAGAATCGTCTTCGAAGCCACGGCAGGCGGTGCCCCCTGAGACGTTCGACGCTGCTCGAAGCCCTTCCACCACCCGAGCGCCGCCATCGCGAAGTAGCCGCAGGCAACCGTCAGCGCGGCAGGAAGCGCCTGCGGCTCATCGAAGAGGAGCACCACCGGAACGGCCAACAGCACGATCCAGTTGTGGATGAGGATCAGAAACAACGACAGGCCAAACTTACGTCGCGACTGAAAGAATGCGCCCGCCACGCGATTCACTGCGGCGGCAAATACCGTCACACCGAGCACTGCGCCGAGGGCCGAATCGAATTCGTAGAACAGGAACACCATGGCGGCGAGCAGAGCGCCGACTGCGCCACTGGTGAGACTGACCCGCGACAAGAGGCCCCGGCTCGCGAGCAGATGGTGCCGGTTGATGACCGTCTCGACTCCCAGCGGCCCGAGCGTAGTGCCGAGCTGGGTCACGGCGAGGAACAGCGCGACGCGCCCGTACTCGTCTTCGGGCAGAACACGCGCAAGGAGAATGTTGCCTGCCGCAAAGCCGACGCCGCCCGCCGCGAATACCATCGCGGAGAGCAGCGCAGGCGAGCGAACCAGCGACCCGAGCTTCGCGAGCCGTGGCGGCCCGCGCAGAACGGACGCGTCCAAAGGGTGCGCCCGGTCAGTAGTACGGGCTGTCGTTGTTCTCCGTCGACCGGTTCAGCACGACGCCGATCACGTTCATCTCGGACAGCATTTCCTTCGCATTCGAGAGCGTGCGCCGGGCCGTGTGGCCCTGCGAGACCACGAGCAGGTGGCTATCCGCACGCGGGCCGAACGCGAGCACGTCGTCAGACGCGAGGAGCGGCGGCATGTCGAACACGATGACCCGGCGCGGCGCTTCATCGTGCAGCGTCTGCACGAATTCACCCATGCGTGGGGACGTTAGGAATTCCGACGAATTCTCGGCACGGCGCACGTTCGGTACGACAGCGAGCCGGCGCACACCGATGTCGTATACGCACTGGTCGAGCTCACACTGGCCGGTGAGATAGTCCGTGATGCCGTAGTCGACATTCATGCCGAGATAGCCGCCGATCTGCGATCGCTGCAGGTCGAGGTCTACGAGGAACACCCAGGTGTTCACTTCCTGTGCGAGCGCCAGCGCAAGGTTGATAGCCGTAAGGCTCTTGCCCTCGCCGGCTGACGTTCCGGTGACGCCTACCGAGCGCCAGTTGTTCGCCGCCAGCCGGTGCAGCACACGTGTGCGCAGGATTTTGTAGGAACGCGCCACCGCGACGTCCGACACGCCGAGCAGGACGTGGTTACGCTCGATCGTCTCCGGATCGGTCGCGGCTGCGCGGAAATGGCGCGCCGGGATCTCCGGGCCGGTGACGGGCGTTGGCCGCGTCCCCCAGCTCGACGAGACGAAGTTGCTACGAGGGCGTTGCTGGGACGATTTACGCAGTGCGTCTTCTATTACGCTCATGTCAGGACAGGCTCCGCATGGTCATGACCACGATCACTGATCCGATCACCGAGCAGCTCGTGAGCAGCGCCATCTTGAACCGCCGGCGCCGCACCGAGGATGCATCATGTATCTGAGGAATCACGGCGAGGGGAGCCACCTGCAGCACACGCCGTACATCACGGCTGCCACGCACAGTCTGGTCCATACCCTCGGTGAACACTACTGCCGCCAAGGCCAGAATCGATGCAAGGATGATGCCGATTATCGCGATGGCCACGCGCTTCGGCTTCGCCGGGTCACTGGGCGTGACAGGCGGCTGCACCATTCGCAGCTCATCGCTACGTCCACCGGCGATGGCTGCAGCCGTAAGCTCGGCGTCCATCTGGCTCTTGAGCAGGTCGTCGTATTTGGTGCGGGCGAGCTGCAGATCGCGCGTCACGGTCTGATACTCGCGCTCCACCATCGGCGTGGACTCGACCCGCTTCTCGAGCATCTCGAGCTTCGCGCGCAGCTCCGTGCCACGGGCCTGCAGACTTGCGATCTGAGTATCGGTTCCGGAGATCTGCGTACGGACCTGCACCACGGTGGGCGTCGCGCGCAGCGTGCTGTCGGACTTGTCACCGCGAGCGATACGCATCTTCAGCGATTCGATCTCGCGCTGCACCCGCTTCACATCCGGGTGATCGTCGCTATACCGCTGGCGTGTCTCGGACAGGATCGCCTGCTGAGCCTTGAGCTGATCCTGCAGCGACATGTCGGCCATGGCCGGGCCACCCCGCTTCAGGCTCTCGATCTGGCGGCGCAGGTTGATCAGATCCGGATGGTCCGGGTCGTAGATCGCCTGCTTCTTGGCGAACTCGGCTTCGAGATCGTTCAGCGTCGTGATGTCCGAGCCCGCGTTCTGCGCCTGCTCGAGCTGCTGGGCGAGAAAGATCCGGTTCTGCCGGAGCTGACCGAGCTGCATCTCGGTGTTATCGAGATCCCGCTCCACGCGATCCATCACGTTCATGTTCACGTCGGTCGACTCGGGCAGCTGACCGTAATTGCGCGCCTTGAAATCGGCGAGCTTGCCCTCGAGACTCGAGATCTGCGTGCGATAGCGCTCGGCTTCCGCGGTATAGAACTGCGCGGAGGACGTGGCGCGATCCTTCAGGCTCTTGCGACTCTCCTCGAGGAATGCCTGGGTGAGCCATACGGCCATTCGGTGCGCCGTCTGCGGGTCGCGGCTTTGATATCCGATCGTGAACGCCGAAATGATTTCGCGCTCGCGCCCACTGTCCGGATCGAGCACGGGCACGCGGACCGTCTCGACATCCGTATTGCCGGTGATGCGGTCGAGAAAGTCCGGCATCTCCTCGCCGGGCATCGGCTTCGGTGCGCCCGGCTCCCTCAGGCGCGCCTTCAGGTTCTCATCGTTCAGCACGGCGTCCTGGAGACTCGACACGTACTGGTCGTAGTACTCCTTTTCCGGCCGCCGCCCGCTACCCGGGTTCGAGTTGGGCAGCTCGCCGGAGATCTCGGCCTGCGAGAACTCGATGAGCGACTTCGAGACGTATTGATCGGGCAGCCCGATCGCGAGCGCGATGGCGAGGGCCGCAATCGGCAGCGCGATGGACGCCAGCAGCATGCGCCGGCGTTTGAGGGCCGCAATGTAGTCCGAGATGTCGGTGGTGAATTGCGATTGCGAGTCCATAAAATCCTTCGTGCGGCGGTTCTTATGCTGGCGTGGGAAGCGACGGGTCAGTTGTTCAGGCGGCGCGGCTCATAGATCACGGACACGATCACCCCGTTCGAGCTCGCATCGTTCGGCTGGTCTGCGAACTTCTGCCAGGTGTAGTCGTATTCGCCGTGCAGTGAAAATTGGCGGTTGGCACGCCATTCGAAACCGGTGCTCCCCGCGGCGTATTTGCGGTCCCGCACCGAGACGACCTCATTGCCCAGTCCGTTCGTGCGGATGCCGCGCAGCGCGACGAAGCCGGAGAGCCGCGGCTGAAACGTGCGTACCAGCCGGAAGCGAACCTCGTCCCGCTCCACCACGGTGCCCGAGCCACTCGGCGCGGTCGTTTGCATTGCATCGAGGACGAGCTGCGTCGCCTGGAAATGCCACTCCGCACCGAGCCCGCCGTTGAGGTTGGTCGAAGACAGGCCCGGCTGCGTGTCGGTGGCGTTGCGGTCCGAATGGTTCACGCCCAGGCGAAAATAGTAGCTCGTGATGGCGGATGCGGCGGTACGCCACTCGGCAACGACTCCGCCCGTGTTGATGTCCTGGGTATTGTCATCGGGAGTGAAGCGATCTCCCGTGACGCGAACCGAAAACGTGTGGCGCTGTGAGACGTCCCACAAGAGTCCCGCGTATCCGTCGTAGTCCTTGAAGCCCACCTGCTGGGCGACCTGGTCCTGGTACTTCACATCCACGTATGCCACGCCGAACACGACGTGACGACGCGTCGTCCAGTCATAGGAGAAGTCGGGATTTACGGTGATCAGGCGGCGGCGATTACGCACGGTGACGAGGCCGGTATCGCCGCTCACCGTCTGGCCGAGGCCGAGGCCGGGAAAATCCGCCGCGAGCAACTCCGATGACACGACGCTTTCATCCGCGAACTGCGCCTGGAGCTTCGACAGGAAGCGCTGCGTGCGGTTCTCAGCGCTGCCGCCGAGATAGTAGTCCGTCGCTTCTTCACTCGAGGCATCGGGAAAGAACGTCGAGCGAATGCGCGGCGTGAGCGCATACTGCGAGCGCTGATCTGCGCCGCGGATGCCGAGCGCCGCATCGATATCCCCGCCCTTCACTTCGATTTCCTGCCCGCGCTGGTCGGTGAGCCGGTAGTTATCGTTGTAGACGGCACCGGCCTCGATGCGCGGATCGAAGACCCAGTCGATATCGGCGAAAGCGGCCGGGGTCGCGCAGGCCGCGGCGGCAGCACACGCGAGCCGCACGGCAAGTCGCGCGCGCGAATTGCGGACCGACGAGTTACGGTACAACGACGACATCGCCAGCCTGAAGCATGATGTTCTGTTGCAGATTGCGGCCGCGCGCCACGTCGGCGTAATGGAACGGCAGCGCCTGCTGGCCGCTCTCCTGGCGACGTAGAATGACAATGTCACCAAGCGCAGCGAACGCAGTGGTTCCGCCAGCCATGCTCAGCGCCTGCATCACATCGACACGCGGATTCACGATGAACTCGCCGGGCTTGTTCACCTGGCCGAGCACGTAAACCTTGTTGCCCTTCACTTCCTGAATTGACACGGTCACCACCGGGTCGGAAATGAATTTTTTCAGCTTGTCGGTCACCAGCTGTTGCAACTCGTTGACGGTTTTACCGCGCGCATCGAACTGGCCGGCGAGCGGAAACGAGAACGTGCCATCGGGACGCACGAGCACCGGACCCTGCAGATCCGGCTCTTTCCAGACGGAGATAGACAGCATGTCGCCCGGTTTGACGGTGTAGGCCTCCGTTGGCGGGCCTGCCACAACCGGCGCAGGTGTCGCCGCCCAGGCTGGCACAGCGCAGGCAAGCAACAGTAAGGCCGAAAATCCGCGCAGAACCGAGGTCAGCATTCCGGAGTACCTCCGTTGTTATCGATGAGACGGGACATTGGACGTGCGTATCAGCTGACGGAGCCTGAGCAAGCACCGTTCCCGAGCCCCCGCTTACGCTGACGCGGGGCGGGCATGACGGTTGCAGGCTCAGCCCACGATTCGTGCTCATGAACTGAGAAGACACCGTGGCACCACGCCCGAAACTGTCCGTCTGCGTCCCGTTCTACAACGAGGAAGAGAGCATCACCCCCCTGCATGCTGCGGTGGTTGAGGCCCTCGAGCCCCTCGGAGTTCCCTTTGAGATGGTGTTTGTCGACGACGGCAGTCGCGACGGCACCCTGCGCATCGCCGTGGAGCTCGCAGGTCGCGACCCCCGCGTGCGCGTCGTGAAATTCCGCCGCAACTATGGCCAGACCGCGGCCATGGCGGCCGGCATCGAAGCCGCGCGCGGAGACGTAATCGTGACCATGGACGGGGACTTACAGAACGATCCGCGCGATATCGGCCAGTTCCTCGAGCTCATGGAGCAGGGCTACGACATCGTCGTCGGCTGGCGGCACGACCGCCAGGACAAGCTCGTTTCCCGCAAGATTCCCTCGCGCATCGCGAACCGGCTGATCGCTCACGTGACCGGTGTGCACATCCGCGACAACGGCTGCTCGCTGAAGGCGTACCGCGCCTCACTCATCAAGGCAATTCCGCTGTATTCGGAAATGCACCGCTTCATTCCGGCGGTGGCGAACATCGCGGGGCCGCGCATCGCGGAAATCAAGGTGCGCCACCACGCGCGCAAATTCGGCAAATCCAAGTACGGGCTGTCCCGGGTTTACAAAGTCCTGCTCGATCTCATGGTCATCAAGACCGTGGCCTCGTTCACTTCCCGGCCACTCGTGTGGTTCAGCATGCTGTCGCTGCCGCTCATGGCGATCGCGACCGGCCTGCTCGGCTATTCCATGTTCGATATGCTGGCGAACGGCGCCCCGCTGTCGCTGCCACTCGCCGGCTCCGGGATCATCTTCATGATGTCGGCGTTCATTCTGTTCTGCTCCGGCGCGCTCGGGGAGCTGGTCTACAAGCTCGGGGACCTGCGCGACCAGGAGTTCTCGGCGCTCACGCAGCGCCTCGGCCTGCGCAGCCAGCCGCTTAACAAGATGATTTCGACACGAGGATCCAGCCGATGACGGAACGTTTCGAACCCGCCGAGCTTTCGGCCATCATTCCGGTCGGCGGTCGCCACGATGACCTCGCGGCGCTCTACCGGGAATACAAGAACGCCATCAATACGCTCGGGCGCCGCTCCGAATTCATCTTCGTCCTCGATGGGCCGCAGCCGGATGCCGCGGGGCAGATCGAGGAGCTGCTGAAACAGGGAGAGCGGCTCACCATCATCGAGCTCACCCGCTCGTTCGGTGAATCCACGGCGCTCATGGCGGGCTTTCAGCGCGCTTCCGCGCCGACGGTGATCACCCTTTCCGCCTATCACCAGATCGAACCCGCGGAGATCGGCAAGCTTACGGATGCACTGAGCGAGGCAGACCTCGCCATCGGCCATCGCTGGCCGCGCGCGGGCAGCGCCTGGGAAGCCGCGCGACGCAGTATGTTCCACGGCATCCTCGGCAAGGTGACTGGCCTTCACTACCGCGACCTCGGATGCAGCGCGCGGGCGTTCGACCGGCGCGTGCTCGAAGAAATCTCGCTGTACGGAGATCAGCACCGCTTCCTGCCCGTGCTCGCCAACCGGCAGGGCTTTCGTGTCGTCGAGATCGACGTCCGTCAATCGCCTCGCGATCGTTTCAAAGGCGGCTACAGCCCGCGCGACTACGTACGCCGCGCGCTCGATATCTTCAGTGTGTTCTTCCTGGTGCGCTTCACGAAACGGCCGCTGCGCTTCTTCGGCATGGTGGGCGCCTCGACATTCGCCTTGGGAATAGTGCTCTTGGCGTGGCTCGTGGTGGACCGCCTGATCCTGCATCACTCGCTCGCCGATCGGCCCGCGCTGCTGCTGTCGTCCCTGCTCGTGGTGCTCGGGCTGCAGGTATTTGCGCTCGGCCTCCTGGGTGAGCTCATCATCTTCACGCACGCGCGCGAGCTGAAGGACTACAAAGTGGATCGCATCTACGAATTCCCTCCACAGGAGCCCGAGCCGGCGCGTCTTGCGCGGCCTCTGCGAGAAGATGCCCGAGCCCAGTAGCGACCGGCCGAGCATCTGCTTCGTCGGCTTGCAGAACCTGCCGGTGCTCGCACCGGAATACACGCGCCCGGGAATCGGGGGCGCCGAGCGCCAGCAGACGCTGCTGGCCAAGGCACTCGTGCGCCAGGGGTTCGAAGTGTCGATGATCGTCCACGACTACGGTCAGGCTGACGGCCACGTCTGGAACGGCATCACCACCTTCAGGGCCTACCGGCCCACCGAAGGAATTCCGATCCTGCGGTTCGTCAGCCCCCGCTGGACGAGCGTGTGGGCCGCCATGAAGCGCGCCGACGCGGACATCTACTACGTGAGTTGTGCGGGGATGCTGATCGGCGAGGTGGCCATGTTCGCCCGCTGGTACGGCCGCAAAGCCGTGTTCCGCGTGGCCAACAATTCAGACTGCGAGCCGGTACTGAAACGGATTCGGCACGCGCGAGATCGCGTGCTGTACCGCTACGGGCTGCGCAATGCCGACCTGGTGCTGGCGCAGACCTCGACACAGGAATCGCTGCTCAGGTCGAATCTCGGCCGTGCGAGTCGAGTGGTGCCCTCGCTGAGCGATCTGGGCGAGCGCCGGCCCGAGCGTGGGACCCGCGACATCTCGGTGCTCTGGGTGAGCAATATCCGCCGGCAGAAGCGGCCGGATCTGTTGCTCGAGCTCGCTCGCCGGATGCCGCAGGTGCAGTTCGACATGGTAGGCGGACCGGTGAACGGTGCCGAGGTGCTGTTCGAAACGATCTCCGACGCCGCACGCACGCTGCCGAACGTACGCTTCCACGGCTTCGTTCCGCATCATGAAGTCGCGCTGCTCTACGAGCGGGCCCGAGTGTTCGTGAACACCTCCGAGATGGAAGGCTTTCCGAATACGTACATGCAGGCCTGGTCACGCGGCACGCCGGTGGCCGCACTCTTCGACCCCGACGGTGTCATTGCGCGGAACGGGCTCGGCCGCTCCGCGTCATCGCTCGATGAGCTGCAGGGCGCGATTGCTCAGCTCCTCAATGACGAGGCAGCGTGGGAAGCCGTGAGTGCTCGCTGCCGCGCTCACATCGACCGCAACGGCGACGAGACGAACATGCTGAAGCCGTACGTCGAGGCCTTCCTCGGCCTCACGACTGCGCATCGCGCAGGCTGATCTTGTCATGGGTCAACTCGCAACCGCTTTGAAGCGTCTCGGATTCTCCGACGCCCTGGTTCGCCGCAACCCGGTGTTTTACGGCAACGCGTCGCGCGTGATCCGGACATTCGAGAGTCAGAAGGAGGAGCGCTCCCGCCGGTGGATCGACGATCGGCTGCGCGAGATGCTGGGCACCGCGCGCCGCACTCGATACGGCCAGCGCGCAGGCGGCACGCTCGAGCTGCAAGACTGGCCCATCCTCGAAAAGGAATCGGTGCGCGAACGACCGGATGATTTCGTGCTCGGCCCGAGTCTACTCAACGTGGGCGCCGCGACGAGCGGGACCTCCGGAACACCGCTGCGCCTGCGCCGCTCGCTCGCCTCACTCGCTTATGAGCAGGCGGTGATCGATCGCTGCGTCGAACGCATGGGCGTATCGCCTACACAGTGCCGCGGCGCCGTTCTTCGGGGCGACGACCTCAAACCCATTTCGGACCGCGAGCCCCCCTTCTGGCGACTGGCCAACGGCGGGCGACGCTTGCTGTTCTCCTCGAACCATCTCGATGCCACGACGGTGGGCGACTTCGTCGAAGCGCTGCGCGAGTACGCGCCGGATGTCGTGTTCGCCTATCCCACGGTGCTCGACTCCCTGTGCGCCCTGATGCTGGAGCAGGACCTGCACGTGGAGATTCCGGTGACCGTGTGCTCGTCGGAAGTACTGACGTCGGCCACAGCAGTGCTGGCGAAACGTGCGCTCGGCACACGGCTGCTCGATTACTACGGCCAGGCCGAACGAGTTGCGTTTGCGAGCGGCAATCCGACGGAGGGCTATCGCTTTCATCCGAGCTATTCCGTGAACGAACTGCAGTGGGTGGAAGACGACGATGAAGGTGCGGTCTATGAGTTGATCGGCACCGGGCTGTGGAACGAGGCGATGCCGCTCATCCGCTACCGCACTGGCGACCGCGTGCGACTCCGGTGCGCCAGCGACCCGCTCGAGGTGGCTCGAGGCGCCGACACTTTCCTTGGCGTGATCGGTCGCAATGACGATGTGCTGCTGGGGCCTGCAGGCGCTCGCCTCACCGGCATCGACCATATTCCACGTGGCGTGCCCGGAGTGATCCGCGCACAGTTCGTTCAGGAATCGTTCGAGTCCGTGCGGCTGCTGATCATTCCGGCCGAAGACTTCAGCGAGCGCTCACGCCGATTGTTGCTCGAGCATGCGGCGCTCAAATTGCCGCCGACGATGAAGGTGCGCATCGAGCTCACGAAAGAGCTCGTGCGCAATCGGTCCGGCAAGGCGCCCCTGGTCATTCGCCAGTTCTGATCGTAGCTACGCCCGGTCGGCGATGCCGAATTCCCGGTAGATCGCGGCGAGTTGCTCGAGCGTGACTTCGAGCGAGAAGTGGCTCGCGATGCTGGCGCGCGCCGCGGCGCCGAGTCGTTCGCGTTCAGCGGGCGAGCCGAGCACTTTCGCGAGCGCCTCGCCGAGCGCCGCGATATTTCCCGGGCTCACCAGCAGGCCATTGCGATCGTGCTCGACGACTTCCGGAATTCCACCGACCGGCGTCGTCACCACCGGAATGCCCCACGACATCGCTTCGAGCAGCGCCATCGGCACCCCTTCGGCATAGGAGGGCAACACGAACACGCTGGCGCGTTCGAGCTCCACCGCCAGGGCGGATTGACTGAGCCAGCCCGGACACGACACACGCTCTTCGATCTGCAATTCGTGCGTGAGCGATTTCAGGCCGGCGATATCACCATCTCCCGCACACACCAGCCGGGCCTCTGGAAATCGTGTCGCGATACTCGCGAAGGCTCGCACGAGATCGAACGCTCCTTTGCGCTCTCCAATGATTCCGGCGTAGAAGATTCGCAACGGCGCGTCGGGCGGTACTGCTCTGGCGTGCGTCGGGAGGCGGACGGCATTGGGCAAGCGCCTGATGCGCGCGCGAGGCGCGATGCGGGCGAGCTCCCGACACCATTCATCGGACAACCCCAGGACGAGAGCCGCTCGCTCGAACGCCGCGCGGATCAGCCGCTTTGAAAATCCTCCACATTCCTCGTCGTAAAACTTGCCGAATTCCGCGCCGTGGACGTGCAGCAGGTAGGGCCGCCGGCGCGCCTTCGCGAGCAAGCACACGAAACTCTTGCGCCAGAATGACGCCCGGGAGGCCATGTGAATGTGCACCAGGGGCGCATCGCCGGTCAGCAGGCTGGCGCACAACCCGAAATAGCCGCGCAGCGCCTGCCGCGCCTTGGCGAAAGCGCTGCCGTTGCGGTGGGTGGCGATGTAGTGCACGCCAAAACGCTCGAACAGGCCGCCGTCGCGATAACCGCGTACCACCGTCGAGACACCGCCGCGGACGTCCAGCCGCGTGCCGACCATCAAGACCGTGTGGCACGGAATACTTCGGGCCGGTGCAGTCGAGCTCAGACTAGGCACACGGGTTGCAGTTGCGCTGGTTACAGTGAACATCCCGGCCATGCGTGCAAACTTCGCTCCACCCCCGGCACCGGCCCCGGGGCCGGTGCTCCTGCTGGTGAATTCGCTCGGCATGGGCGGCTCGGAAGCCAAGAGTATCCGGCTGGCCAACAGCCTGGTCGAGCGGGGAATAAAGGTGGTGCTCGCGTACCTGAGCCCTCCCGAATCCCTGCGGGGCGAAGTCAGCCCCGACGTGGACGTGGTGCACCTCGCGCGACAGGGGAAATTTTCCTGGCGCGCGTCGACCCGCCTGGTAGAGACCATTCACCAGCGCGGCGTCGCGGTCGTCGTCACCTACAACCTCTACCCTGCCCTGTACGCCACGCTCGCGCGGCTGCGACTCGGGCGCTCGGCCTTCCGGCTGATGGCATCCATCAATACCACTGACGTCATGACTCGCAGCATGGCGCGGAGGATGCCTCTGTATCGCTGGGTGTTGAAGCATGCGGATACGATCATCTTCGGAGCAGAGATTCAGCGCCGGCTCTGGCAGGAACGCTACCGAATTGGCACGGCCGGCGTACCGACCGAGGTGCTCTACAACGGCGTAGACACGCAACGGTTCGCTGCGCTGCCGGACACGACTCGCCTGCGGCCGCACGCGCCGCGCACGCGCTTCGTCATTGGGACGGTCGGTCGACTGCGACCCGAGAAAGCCCAGGTCCATCTCATCCGGGCGCTCGCCACCCTGCGCGCCCATCACATCGACGCCGGTGTGCTCATCGTCGGCGAAGGCTCCGAACGAGCGAACCTCGAAAAGGAAATCAAACGCCTGCGCCTGCAGGACTACGTGGTGTTGATGGGCGAGCAGCGCGACGTGCGACCCTATCTCGCCCAGATGGACGTGTTCGCGCTCACCTCCACGGGCGTCGAGACGTTCTCGAACGCCGCGCTCGAAGCCATGGCGGTGGGGCTGCCCGTCGTGACTTCACGAGTAGGCGGAATGGAAGAGCTGATCGCGTTCGGCGGCGGGCTGAGCTACGCGCCGGGTGATGTGCGGATGCTCACCGACACGCTGCGCGACCTGCTGCAGGATACGGGCCGCCGCCAGAAGATGGCGACGGCCGCGCGGCGCGCGGTGGTGACTCACTTCACCTGGCCGCAGATGGTGGAGCGCTTCCTCGCGCTCCTGCCACCGGCGCGGAGCGCACCCGAGGAACCGCCCTCTACTGAACGCTGAGTGCCGGCGCTTCCGGCTGCTTCACGATCGCCGTTCGCAACAGCACCACGCCATCCCGATCGTTCAGATGCACGGTGCGGACCGTCGCGCCGTTGTTGACGGAAGGGTCCTGCGTTCCCTGGATCTTCTTGAAGTCCGTCTCGAGCGTCACATCGCGCGCGCCATTGCCCCTGGGATTCACGAGCACGATGCCGTTCGTGAACTCGCGGCGGTATACGCCGGAAGACCAGGCCGTCGTCGGCGGGGAGCTCGTCGCGGCACCGAGGTCGACTTTGAATTCATCAAAGGTGTACACGCCGGAATACTTCGTCGCCGTGTTGTTGAACGCGAAATAGCCGTCGTCCAGGAGGCAGGAGCCGAGGCCGTAACGCATCGCCTGGTAGTCCGTCGGGTCACCGCTCATCTGAAACAGCGCAAGCTTCGGTGCGGCGAGGCTCGCCATGGTCTTGCGGTAGCGCGCCATCATCACGGCCCAGCCTTGACGACCTTCCGCCGAGTAGCTCTTGCCGATCATGCCTTCGAGCACGCCACCGTCGAACTTACCCTGATACTCGGTGAGCACCGCTTCCGGTGCACCCCAGTCCGCGATGTTCGCGATCTGCGTCTTGCCGGGCATCGCCGCGCGCAAGGTGTCCACGTACTGCACGTAGCCCTGCCGCATCCAGGAGCGAACGGTGGGATCCGTGGCACTGTCGGTCTTGCCGTCCTGGTTCCAGTCTCCGTCGCGCCGGGGCGCCCAGAGGACGCTGTCTGTGAAGAATCCATCTGCGGACGGCGCGGGCTTCGCGAGCTGCGTCACCATGTACTGCGCGAACCATTGGTTGAAGCGCTGGCCGCTCGCATTCTTCGTGGAGTACGGCGTGACATTGAGGATGTAATTCGTCACACCTGTGTCCGCCAGCACTTTCTCCGAACCGCCGAACTGTTTGTAGAGCCACCAGCGCTGCGAGTCGAGCGTGCTGGCAAGACCCGGCCAGACGGATGACACGGGCGTCGGAATGCTTTCCGCGTCCACATACAGGAAGACTCGCGTCTTCGAATTGCGGGCCTTGATGGCCTGAATGGTCTTTTCGATCGTCGTGTTGTGGCCGGATCCCCAGCCGGGATACGCGGAGATGATCGCAACGTCGAGCGTGGCGATGTCGCTTTGATAGGACGCGTCCCAGTAGTTCTGGGGATTGCTGATGAGGTAGCCGCCTACACGCGGGAAGGAATCGGCGGCGCGGACCTGCGTGGCGAGCAGGAGAGCGCACGCCAGAACACTGGCGATGACTCGAATCACTTTGAGACCCCCGGAGAATTTCGGGGGCGAGTATCGAGGCGCGCGCGCGATGTCGCAAATGTCTTAATTCGCAGACGGGTGCGCGCCCTGCTGCACAGACGAAGCCCGAGCGTGTGGTGCGCACACGCTCGAGCTTGATGGCTATCGCTCCTGAGCCCGCACGCTGCGGGCCGGCACCCGGCTCAGCTTTGCGGCTGAACGGTGATTGCAGGAGGCGCTGCGGGCCGGCGCGTCACGGGCTTCGTGCGCATCAGAATGATGCCGTCACGATCTTCGAGGTGCACTTTGCGCACCGTCTTGCCCGTATTCACCGCAGGATCCTGCGTGCCCTTGATGGCAATGAAATCTTCTTCGAGCGTCACGTCCTTCGCGCCGTTACCTTTCGGATTGACGAGCGCGATGCCGTTCTCGAAGTCGCGCCGATACACGCCCGACGACCACGCGCTCGTCGGTGGCTTGCTGGTGGCATTCCCGAGCTTCGCATCGAATTCGTCGAACCACACGACACCGTTGTAGCTCTTCGCGAGATCGTTGTAGGTGAAGTAGCCGTCGTCCATGAGACAGGACGTGAGACCGTAGCGCAGCCCGCGATAGTCCGTCGGATTGCCGCCCATGTTGAACATGCCGATCTTCGGCGCGGCAAGCGCGGCCATCGTCTTCCGATACATCGCCATCATCGCGGCCCAGCCGCCGGAGTTTTCGACGGAGTAGTTCTTCCCGATGATCCCCTCGAGGACGCCGCCTTCCCACTTGTTCTGGTACTCGGTGAGCGTCGCACCCGCCTGCCCCCAGTCTGCAACGTTCGCGAGCTGCATCTTGCCGGGCATGCGTGCACGGAGCGCATCGACGTATTGCGCATAACCCGCGCGATACGCTTTTTGGATCGTGACGTCGTTCTGGCTGTCCTTCTTGCCGTCGCCGCTCCAGTCACCATCGCGGCGTGGCTTCCAGAACACATTGTCGGTGAAGATGCCATCCGCGGCCGGCGCCGTGTTGCCGATGGTGTCGGCCATGTACTGCGCGAACCACTGGCTGAATTTCAGGCCATTCGCGTCCGGCTTCGCGTACGTTGTGATGTTGAGGATGTAGGTATCCTTGCCGAAGTCGGACAGCACCTTGTTGCCACCGTCGTAAAGCCACCACTTCTGCTTGTCGACCTTCGCTCCGAAGTCCAGCCAGTTCGAAAGGACCGGATAACGCAGGCTCTCGCCGAGGACGTACAGGAAGACTTTCGTCTGCGGATTCTTGGCCTTGATGGCCTGCACCGCCTTCTGCGGCGTGTAGTTGTGACTGGCTCCCCAGCCGGGATAGTCCGCGATGATCGCGACGTTCAGTTTCGCGATGTCTTTCTGGTAGGCGTCATCCCAGTAATTCTGCGGATTACTGATGAGATAGCCGCCCAGACGCGGAAACGGATCTGCTGCGTTCGCCTGTGTTGCGAGCACAAGTGAACCACCCAATGCGAATAATAATTTACGAATCAATTTTCCAACCCCCGTTTGACGCGGCGAGTATTTACGCAGGCACACCACGTGCGCAATTGTCTTCGAACGGAGACGATGCGCGTGGTTAATCACGAAACCTCGCTAAACACGGCACGAAATGCACTGTGTGCCCGCGCGATGTGACGCGGGTCACGCTCCGTACTTCGGAAAAGCGAAATACGCGTCACGTCATTCCACTGCCGCCCGGCATGTCGACGTGCACCTGCTTGCGTTCGGCGCAAGGTGCGCGCGCCATCGTTTGCGATGCGAGGAGTTGCGACTCTCGCCCGCTGCGCGCGTCGCCCGCGCCATGCGCGCAGCGCGCTCCGCCGGGACACGTGCGCCGGATCACGGCGGCAGGCACAATTCCTGCTCCGCTTCCGCTCAACGACGGCCATTTCCGCCCCATGCACCGCTTGATTCCGACAGCGCACGATCTGTATTTCACCGGCAAGCATCGCGACAGCGGGCATCTCGAAGAGCTGGAGAAAGTCTTCTTCACGACCCTCGGCCTGCCGAATCGAACGTACAAGACCACGTATCACCGGCGACTCGATGACCTCAACGCCCTGGTGGCGGGCTATCTGCCGGCAGCGCGTCCGCTCGAAGTGATGGATGTCGCCGTGTCCTCCGGGATCAGCACCGTGGAGTGGCTCGATGCGCTGCAGAGCGCAGGTATCGAGTGCCAGATGACGGCCGGCGACCTCTCGGTCAACGCCTTTCTGATCTCGCTCGGGCACCCCATGCGCATGCTCGTGGACCGAAGCGGCCATCCGCTGCAGCTGGAAGTTCGCGGCCACGCCATCCGCACGCCCCTGCGCCGACGCGATGCCGTGCGCTACGCGTTGCCGATGGCATTGCTGCGCAGAGCAACCCGGCGACTGCTGCCCGATCTCGCCGAGTTGCGGGGAATGGAAGTGCTCGAGCGCCGCTTCGGCCCGTGGCCTCTGACCTGCCGGCCGCTGAAGCTCGTGAGTCCTTCGCTCGTGGGCCGACACGGCCTCGAGGTGGTCGAGGACAACATTCTGCTGAACAAGAAGTACGTTCACTGTTTCCACGTCCTGCGCGCGGCGAACATCCTGAACGACAGCTACTTTGCTCCGGACATCCTCTCTGCGATGGTCGCAAACCTTCGCACCCGGCTACGGGACGGCGGCCTGCTCATCGTCTGCCGCACCGACAGCCAGGGTCACAACAGCGGAACCCTGTTCTCGCTCGACGCAGACCGCTCGTTCCGCGTGCTGGCCCGGCTGAACGAGGGCTCGGACATCGAAAGCCTCGTGCTCGGTCTGCCCGCCGCGCGCTGACGCTTCGCTTTCACAAAGCGCCGCGAGGAGCCGCCGGCGGCGCGCCGGAATGCGCAAATCCTCGTGCCGAAGGAATCGCAAACGGATCGCGCCGCGTCGCGGGTTCGGGCAAGGCAACCGCCGTGGGCTCGGGCGACTCGAGCGCGATCACGGCCGCGCGCAGACCGATGCCGTAATAGATCCACACGAATTGCCAGTGACCGCCGATGTTCCCGAAGAACACCGCGACCGTCAGCATCAGCAGGCCGAACACGAAGGCGACGTTGTAGTTCTGCAGTTCCTTCAGGCCCTCTTCCGCCGCGTGCCGGGCGTTGTGCACACCGACGACGAGGGCGGCCACGAACGATCCCACACCGACGAGGCCGAGGTTGAACCAGAGGTTCAGATAGTAATTGTGCGTGGCGTAGCGGAACGGCATGACCCAGTAGACGTCCCAGCCGTAGCCGGTGAGGAGCGTGATGGGCTTGTCCATCATGCGACCGATGACTTCCATCCACAGCACGGTGCGGCCCGACGACATTTCGTCGGCACTGATGCCACCGCCGGTGAGTCGCCCGGTGATGAGATGGCCGATGTCCGGGATCGCAAGCCCAAGGACCGTGACGGCCGCGAGGATGACTGCGATCCCGACGAATCCCCATGCCAGGATCTTCTGCAGCGGAATCATCCGCCGGCACAGATAGGCGGCCCACAGACCGCCGACCACGGCGCCGACGTACGCGCCGCGCGACACCGTGAGCAGCAACACGGCGAGCGAAGCGAACGCCCCGCCGATCCAGATGAGCCGTTGAAATCCCTTGCCCGACAGCGCAACCGCGACACTGATGGGCAGCAGGAAATCGATCAGCGCCGCCGTATCGTTGGCGTGGCCGAACACGCCGAACACGCGCCCTTCTTCCGCGCCGCGGCTGCCCATGTTGATCCCGAGGTGAGTGATGTGCGCCACATCGAGCAGCGTTGCGAGACTCGCGATGCCGATGGCCGCCGCCACGGCCTTGAAGCCAAGCACCACGTCCTCTTTCGTGCTGAGCACGTGGAAGGCGAGAAGGAAGAACAGCACGGAATCGATGAGATCGGCCTTCAGCGTGATGGCGTTCGCGATCAGCTCGTAGTGCGGGTACTTGATGAACTTCGCGGCCAGGACCCAGGTGACCATGGCGTAGAAGACCCAGAACCCGAAGATCATGTGCAGTGCCGGAAGCTCGATGCCCCGCACACCGCGCAGCACTGCGCGGAACGTGAGCGCGAACATGCCGGCGTACAGCACGGCGTTCTTCACGCTCAGGCCCGGCCCGAGACTGAGCGGCCAGGACATGATGTCCGACAGCGCAATGACGCCAATCAGCAGAACGAGAATCCAGCGCATCAGTAACCCCTCACCCGCGCAGCTCGGCGCGCGCAAAACCCGACGAACGGCGCACCCAGTCGAACAGAACGAAAGCTTCGGCCACGCGCAGGAGCGCAAGCAGGCCGGCGAACAAGGCCAGATAGCAGGCCGAGCCGAGCACGACCCCGAGCGGCCCGAAAGCCCGAGTCCAGAACGAGTCCACGAGCACGACGCCGGACACGGTAGCGGCAAGCGCGATGCGACCGATACCGGACCACGGCACGAGCTCGGCAACGCTCACCTTGCTGAGGCGGCAGGCCACGACCGCGAGACACACGGCTTCGACCCAGCTCGCGATCACGAAGGCGCCCATCGCACCGGCAATACCGGCGGCCGGAATGAGAAACCACAAGGCCACGGCGCCGGAAAGCAGCCCGAGAAGACTCGCGTAGATGAGTCCACTCGTCTTGCCCGCCGAGCGCACCAGCGGTGAGAAGTCGAAGCACTCGCGGATCACCACGAGCATGTAGAGCTGCATGACCAGCGCGGCCGGATGGTAGGCAGCGCCGAAGGCCACGTCGATCAGCGGATCTGCGTAGCGTGCAACGAGCACTGCGACGGGGAACAGCATGATGGCGTTGATCACCGTGGCTTTCTTCCAGAGCGCGAGCGAGCTCTGCGGCTGGCGCTCCTGCCGACGCACCATCTCCGGAAGAATCACAGCCGTGAGCGAGTTGCGCACCGTCGTCACCACGGGCTCGCCATATTTGCCGATAGCAAACTGAGCGAGGGACACCGGGCCGAGCAGTTTCGCCACGGCGATGGTGCTGAGATTGCGGCGCGCGAGCGCCAGGAGCAGCGTAGTGCCTGTCGGCAGGCAGAAGCGAAGTTGTGCGCGCCACGCGAGTGGGACCACCGGCTCGCTCGCACTCTTGTCCTTCACTCGCCAGACGATGACCGACACGACCAGGCGCACGGCCTCGACCGCGACCAGCGACCACACGATCGCATCCACGTCGCCGACGACCGCCGCGACGATGACACTCACTGCCATGCGCGCCGTAAGCCGCACGGCGGTGTACACGAGCACCATTGCGGGCCGGCGCGTGGCGATGAGGAAGAATTCCCAGAAATCGACGTTCGTCAGGAACAGGAGGTACAACGATAACGGCAGCAGGTAGTGCCCGACGAGCGCGTGGCCTGTCAGAAACTCCAGGACGATCAGCAGGGCGACGACGATGGTGCTGCTGCAGGCCGTGAGCAGAATCGATTGCCTCACCATTCGCCACGGGCTCTGCGGGTGAGACGGAATGAGATACAACAAGCCCTCGTAGATCGAGAAGCCCGCCACGCCGTACAACAGCGCTGCATACAGCAGGAATTCACGATAGCGGCCGAAGTCGGCAATCGGCATCAGCCGCACGAGAATGAGCGGGCTCAGCAGCATCAGGCCGTAATTGGCCAGACGCGAGAGGGTGAGAATGGCCGCCTGGTTACCGATTCGCACTCGGCGCCTCCACCGCCGCGACCGGGCGGCCCGGTCGCGGGGCTTTCCACACCTTCGTCAGGCGGTCACGCCCCACGAACACCGGCGTGAACTGGGCCGATCCGAGCACCTCGGCGATGCCATAACCGCGCATGGTGCTGCGACCGTCAGATTGATTCTCGCCGCTGCCGATCACGTAAATGGCGCCGCGGCCCGGCTGATCGAGCACGGCCTGGAGATCCGCGCCGCTGCCGAGCAGGAGCGTGTCGGTGTAGAAATCCCGCACCTCTCCGTTGACGTCGTGCACGAACTGCTGCGCGATATTCTTGGCGTTGAGCCAGTAGTCGACGTGACCCAGGTAATACACCTGTTGAAGCGGGTCTTCCGCAATGACGATGTCATCCGGCGCGAGCTGCACGGTCTTCATGAACTCCGCGGCGCCCTTGTGATCTGGATTGATCGCGTAGCCGGAACTCACGGCGCGCGCGGTGGCAAGCGGATTCACCATCAGCACGCACACCACCGCAGCGGCACCCCACTGCACCAGGGCATCGCGGCGGGCGGGCAAGGCGGCTGAGATCCGCGCGAACAGCCACTGACCGGTGGCGAGCGCGCCGATCAGCAGTGGCAGCGCCTGGCCGTCTGCGTATCTCGGCAGGATCCACCACTTGAAGACGCCGATGAGCACGAGCGGAATCCACACCCCGAGCACCACGAACAGCACGAAATCCGGCACGCGCTGGCGATGCGCGAACTGCCAGAGCGAGATCGCAACCCCCGCGACGAGCAGCACCGAAGCGAGCACGCTGTAGTGTGACGCGACGATGTACGGCCAGATACTTGGCCGGCCCGTCATGGCGCCCACCATCAGGCGCAACGATTCGACTCCGTTCGCACGCAACACCAGCACCTGCGCGACTGCGATGGCAGCGCATGCAAGCGCGACGAGGATCAGACGACCGCGGGACAATGCACCGCCACGCTGACCGACAACCACCGCAGCGATCAGAATCAGCGCGGCGGCATGATAGGAAAACAGAATCTGCGCGAGTACGCCGGCGGCGAACAAGATCGCGGTGACGATCGCCATTCTGCGGTTCGCAAGGCCCCGCGCGACAAACGCGCCAATC
>FTEO01000625.1_pt1 | contig 22395 bp, 20 predicted proteins | sample 1640211 | NCBI WGS metagenome assembly FTEO01 (sample SAMEA3914816, study PRJEB12502) | metagenome | biome: forest; material: soil | place: USA | collected 2011-09-16 | depth 0.3 m | reverse complement strand
GCGCATGCGCTTCGAGTGCGCCGTGAGCGACGCAGCGAAGCCCGCAGGGCCCGCGCCGACGATCACGATATCGAGCCGGTCACCACTCGTCCTGCGCGAGGCGTGAATGAACTCCACCGCCTGCCGCCCCTGCTCGAGCGCATTGCGAATGAGGCCCATGCCTCCGAGCTCGCCTGCGATGAAGACGCCCGGCACATTGGTCTCGAAGGTGGGGCTCAACACCGGGATCTCGACGCCGCGCCGCTCCGTACCGAATACAAGCGTTATCGCCTCGGTGGGACACACGGTCTTGCAGGCGCCGTGGCCGATGCAGTCCGTCGGGCTCACGAGCTCCGCGCGCCCGCCGACGACGCCGAGCACGTGATGCAAGGGTTGCTCGGGACACGCCTTCACGCATGTGCCGCAGCCGATGCAGCGTGCCGGGTCGATGACCGGATGCAGCGACACCGGATCGATGAGGCCTGCGGAGTGCGCGCTGTCGCGTGTCTGCTCGCTCAGATGCTCGAGACGCACGCGCTTGCGCAGATACCAGCCGATCAACAGCGCGAGCGGCAGACCGTAGAGGAGGTAGGTTAGGTAGTCCATGAGGCGTATTCGCTCGCAACGGTGACACATCGAAGTGTCATCACGAAACCTGTATCCGGACAGAGACGCTTTGCAATGAGTGTGAGGCTAACTCTGTGAGCTTCGGCATCGGAATGGGGGTTTTGCCTACTTGTCATTGCATCACTCGCTCCACACGCTGGCGCCCTCGCTCATCGCATGTATCTCGCTTTTGTTTGGCAGCTGCATTGTCGGTGAACAGAGACGAAGTTTGACGACGTTGTGCGCACGACTGCATCAAATTTGTGATCGCCGTCGTTCGCGACGTGAGCCGAGGACTCGACACTTTGCATCCATGAGTACGTATTTCTGGTTCATCGCGGGAATGCTCGCCGGCGTCTGCGCGGCGCTCGTGGCGTGGCCGCTCGTGCGGGGCGCACTCACGGTCCTAGAGCACCGCAAGACGCGCATCGCGATTGCCGCGACGGGTGTCGTTGGGTTCTGTGCTGTCGCGTTCGTTCTGTATCGCACGTTTGGCAGCCCGGAGTTGCTCAGTGGATCGGTTGCATCGACGGCAGGTCCTCATCCTGGCATGAGTGCGGCCACTTCCGGCGAAGCGCCGGCGTCGATGGACAGCGTCGTGGCGGGTCTCGAAGCGCGCATCGCGCGCGAAGGCGGCAAGCGCGAGGACTGGCTGCTGCTGGCGCAGTCGTACGACTTCCTCGGCCGAACCGCTGACGCGCAGCGAGCGCGTGACACGGCTGAGCGAGGCGGCACTCAGGCGACACAGACAGCGCAAACGAGTTCGGCAACTCCGGCGGCCCGAACCGCGGCCCCTGCGGAGTCGGCGCCTGCGTCAACAGCAAGCGACTCCACCGCTGCGTACGAGAGACGCGTCAGCGCGAAGCCGAATGACACGGATGCTTGGCGCGCGCTCGCCGGTCTGTATCGCCGTGAGCACGACTACGCGAAGGCGCGCGATGCGTTCGCGAAGCTCGTGCAGCTCAAAGCCATGGACGCCGACGCCTGGGCCGATTACGCCGATGTCCTGGCGTCAGCATCCAAAGGTTCGCTACGTGGCGAAGCTGCCAAGGCAATCGACGCGGCGCTGCGGCTGGATCCCGCGCATGCGAAAGGCCTCTGGCTCAAGGCAAGCCTTGCCCATGAGGAGCATCGATACGCGGATGCGCTCGCCGTGTGGAGGCAGCTGCGGGCCGCGCTTCCCCCGGACTCTTCCGACGTGCGCATCGTTGACGCCAACATCGCCGAGGCGGCGGAGCTCGCCGGTCTGCCCGTACCGAAACCGGCAGGTCTTCCTGCGGCCTCCTCTGCCGCTGGCTTCTCGGGGGCGTCCTCAGCGGATCTTCCAGCCGCGTCACTCGCACTCCTTCCTGCCGCGAACCCCACTGCGTCCGTCGCCGGCACGGCCGCTGGCGGAGCAGAGGTCAGCGGCACGGTCTCCATCGACAGCCGGCTGGCTGGGCGCGTGCCTGCGGGGGCCACTCTATTTATATATGCCAAGGCGGCCGATTCGCCCGGGCCGCCGTTGGCGGTGCTGCGGCAGGCGGCCAGCACGTGGCCGGTGGTCTTCCGACTGGACGACACGCTCGCGATGATTCCGTCGCGCAAGCTCTCCCAGTTCGAGAGGGTAATCGTGGAAGCGCGGATCTCCCGCAGCGGACAAGCGACGCCCGCCGCGGGCGATCTGTACGTCACGAGCGCCGTGCTGAAGCCCGGGGAGCACAAGAAGCTCGCCCTGGTCATCGATCACGAGGTGGGGTGAACGCCATGCCAGCCCCTGCCGAACCGCTGCACGACATCGAACACCCGGACGCCCCGCTCCGGCTACCGACTCCGTCTGTCCGACCGCGCGCGCCAGCATCAGCTCCTGCGCCGGCCGCCCCAGCCTCCGCGCCCGCGCGCGCGCCTGCCTCTGCGCCAGCGCGAGCCGCTGCGACCGCAAGACCTGTCACTGCACCACAGCCGGCCCGGCGTAAGCGCATCACACCTGCCGGCGTCTTCGCGGTGCTCTCACTCATCGCGCTTTACGTGGGCTGGCGATTTCCCACGGAACGCTACATCACTCCGGAGCGCGGCATCGGCTACACGCTCGGCATCGTCGGCGGCAGCCTGATGCTGATCCTGTTCCTCTACTCGGCGCGCAAGCACTTCCGCTGGCTCGCCTTCCTCGGCTCCGTCGCGGGCTGGTTCCGCTTCCACATGGTGCTTGGGATCCTGGGGCCGCTCTGCATCCTCTATCACTCGAACTTCAGCCTCGGCGCCGCCAACAGCAACGTCGCGCTGTTCTGCATGCTCACGGTGGCTGGCAGCGGTCTCATCGGCCGGTACATCTACTCCCGCATCCACCTCGGTCTCTACGGACGCAAGGTCAGCCTGCGAGACCTGAGCGATGGTGCGGATGGACTGCGCGCGCTCTCCGGCACAGTGAGCTTTCTGCCGGAGCTCGTTGCACGGCTGGAGTCCTGCGAGCAGCGGCTGCTGGCCACCGGCCCGCATCTGCCCGTGCTCGGCTTTGCCAAACCCATTTTCGTGACGACGCGTGCCGTGGTGTCGCGATGGCGCCTGCGCAGCTACGTGCGCGTAGCGCTGCGCGCAGCGGCGCGCACGTCACCAACGATGGCCGCGCAAAGGCGGCGCCTGCGCAAGGCTGCCGGTGCGTACATCGACAAACGGTTGATCGCGACACGTCGCGTTGCGGAGTTCCAGGCTTACGAGCGGCTGTTCTCGTTGTGGCATGCACTGCATCTGCCACTCATTTTCATGCTCGTCGTGGCAGCCGTGGTTCACATCGTCGCCGTGCACGTTTACTGAGCCTGCACGGGGCGACACATGCGGGAGGGGTCAGGTCGGCTCATATGGGCACTCGCAATACTGCTCTGCCTGTTCGCAACACGGCGCGCTGACGCCGTGAATCCCGAGACGTTGCTCATGCCAGGCAAGCTCACCACAGCACACGCGAAGTTCGAAGAGAGCTGCGCGAACTGCCACGATCGCAGCGACCGCGGCCGGCAGCCGCAACTGTGCCTGGCATGTCACAAGGACATCGCCGCAGACGTCGGCGCCAAGCACGGCTTTCACGGGCGCCTCGCGGGCCCCGCCACACTCCAATGCCGCGCCTGTCATTCAGAACACCTCGGACGCAACGCCGACATCGTGAAGTTCAGCCGGGATCAATTCGATCACGAACAGACGGACTTCGCGCTGCGGGGCGCGCATGCCGCACTCACGTGCGACAGCTGCCACGTGAAAGGCAAGCTCTTCAGCCAGGCGCCATCCGACTGCGACTCCTGCCATCACAAGCAAGAACCCCACGAAGGCCGCCTGGGACGCAACTGTGCCAGCTGCCACGACAGCATTGCCTGGCGGCGAATCAACTTCGACCACGACAAGACGGCTTTCCCGCTACGGGACAAGCACAACGACGTAGCGTGCTTCGCATGCCATTTCGGCAATCGCTACAAGAACACGCCGCAGCAGTGCGTGTCGTGTCACGCGCCGGACGACATCCATCGCGGCGAACGCGGCCCCAAGTGCGGCGACTGTCATGCGACATCCGGTTGGAAGACAGCGAAGTTCGATCACGCCAAGGAAACCCGATTCGCGCTGGAGGGCATTCATGCGCGCATCGACTGCGCCGACTGTCATCGCAGTGGGCGCCTCAACGATCCGCTCCCGCGTGACTGCGAGGGATGCCACCGTGGCGAAGACGCGCACGCGGGCCGCTTTGGCGGCAAATGCAGCACCTGCCACGGCAACGAGAAGTGGTTGCCTGCGACGTTCGATCACACACGCGATACCAAGTGGCCACTCGAGGGCCGCCACGAGAAGGTGGATTGCCACGCGTGCCATACCGCTGTCGTGGCGACCCAGCACATCGGGACCACCTGCATCAGCTGCCACCGCGCAAGCGATGTGCATTCCGGCAAGCTCGGCACCGATTGCGCCCAGTGCCATACCGCAGCCGGCTGGCGTTCGAGCACGAGCTTCGACCACGACCTCACCAATTTCCCGCTCGTCGGGCTGCACGTCACGGTGCCGTGCGAGCAGTGCCACGTCACGCGCGCGTACAAGGATGCAGGCAAGGAATGCGTCGACTGCCATCGGCCGGATGACTTCCACAAGGGCAGCCTCGGCACCGAGTGCGCGCGCTGCCATTCCGCCAACGGCTGGCGGATCTGGGAGTTCGACCACGGCAAGGAGACCCATTTCGCGCTGACGGGCGCCCACGCGAAGGTCACATGCGCTGGATGCCATAAACAGCCGGCAGACCAGGTGAAGCTCGAATCCACCTGCGCGTACTGCCATGCGCAGGACGACGTGCACCTCGGCCAGTACGGCCGCCAATGTCAACGATGCCACTCCACAGTCACCTTCAAGGGCGCGCGCCCGCGGTAGAGAGCCAGCATGCGCATCAGCACACGGTATCTGCCCACGCTCCCGCTCGCCTCGCGAGTGGCTGCCGCGCTCGTGCTCGCCTTTGTTCTGCTCCACATGGAGCCCGCCGCGGCTGCCGATGCGGCCTCTTCGCGCAACTTCGATCATCTGACAACCGGCTATGAGCTGACCGGCGCGCACCGCGACGTGCCGTGCGAGTCATGCCATGTAAACGCCATGTTCAAGGGCACGTCGCACGAGTGCGTGTCCTGCCATAGCCGCGGCTCGCTCGTGGGCGCCACAGCAAAGCCACCGGATCACGTGCTCAGCACGGATCGATGCGGCGAGTGCCATACGACGTCCGCCTATCTCCCGGCAACGCGTTTCGACCACCAGGAAGTGCGCGGAAGCTGCCAGAGCTGCCACAACAACGTGCGTGCCGCGGGCAAGCCGACCAATCACATCGTCACGACGCTGGATTGCAACGCCTGCCACAACACCACGGCCTGGCGGCCGGCGCGTTTCGATCACGCTGGCATCACTGGCAACTGCGTCAGCTGTCACAACGGCGGCCGCGCCACCGGCAAGCCCGCCACTCACATGCCGACGACCAACGTCTGTGAGGCCTGCCACACGGTAGCCGGATGGTCACCGGTGCTGAATGTCGATCACGCGCAAGTGCTGGGCAACTGCTCCACCTGCCACAACGGAGCCGTTGCCACAGGCAAGACTCCTACGCACGTCACTACGACAGCGGAATGCAATTCATGCCACAGCACAGTGGCGTGGCGCCCCGCGGGTTTCGACCACACCGGCATCACCACCAATTGCGCGAGCTGCCATGACGGCGTTCGTGCCACGGGAAAGAGCGCCTCGCACATCCGTTCAAGCGCCACCTGCGAGGCGTGCCATTCAACCTCTGTGTGGCAGCCGGTCCTGCGCGTTGATCACGCGCAGGTGCTGGGAAGCTGCTCGTCCTGCCACAACGGGGCGATCGCCACCGGGAAGTCGGCTAATCACATCATCACGACCGCCGAGTGCGACAACTGCCACAGCACCACCGCGTGGAAGCCCGCGCGGTTCGACCACAGCGGCATTACGAGCAACTGTGTGAGTTGCCACAACGGCACGCGAGCCACCGGAAAGAATGCCACGCACATTCGCACTACTGACAGTTGCGAGTCGTGCCATGTGGTCGCGATGTGGAAGCCGGTTTCGCGTGTCGACCATACCCAGGTGTCCGGCACGTGCGCGTCTTGCCACAACGGCACAACCGCAACGGGTAAAACCACGAATCACATCGTGACGACTGCCGACTGCGGAAGCTGCCACACGACGGTGGCGTGGACGCCGGCAACATTCAGCCACGCCGGCATCACCGCGAACTGTGTGAGCTGCCACGACGGCGTGCGCGCCACCGGCAAGAGCGCCACGCACATCGTGTCGACCACGAGCTGCGAGTCTTGCCATTCCACGGCCACATGGAAGCCCGCGATTCGCGTGGACCACACGCAACTCTCGGGTAGCTGCGCTTCCTGCCACAACGGCACCACTGCCACGGGCAAGAGCGCGACGCATATTCAGACGAGCACGAGCTGCCAACTCTGCCACACGACCATCGCCTGGTCGCCCATCACCACGGTCGACCACACGCAGGTGATCGGAAGCTGCTTCTCGTGCCATAACGGCACCATCGCGACGGGCAAGAACGCGGGCCACATCGCCAGCAACAACACCTGCGAGGACTGCCACACCTCGAACGCGTGGCGTCCTGCAAAGTTCGACCATACCGGCATCACCGCGAACTGCGTGAGCTGCCACAACGGAACGCAGGCCACCGGCAAGACGGCCACGCACATCACCAGCAGCAGCAGTTGCGAGTCGTGCCACTCGGTTGCCGCGTGGAAGCCGGCCACCCGCGTTGACCACACCCAGGTGAGTGGCACGTGCGCGTCCTGCCACAACGGGACGATTGCCACCGGCAAAGGCACGAACCACATTCCGACGAGCCAGTCGTGCGACACCTGCCATACGACAGTCGCCTGGACGCCGGCCACCTTCAGCCACGCGGGCATCACGACCAACTGCTCGAGTTGCCATGACGGCATCCGGGCCAGCGGTAAGAACGCGACGCATATCTCGACGACCGCGACTTGCGAGTCTTGCCATTCGACAAGCGCGTGGAAGCCGGCCACGAAGGTCGATCACACGCAGGTTCTAGGCAGCTGCGCCTCATGTCACAACGGAACGATTGCCACAGGCAAGACCGCGACTCACGTCCAGACCAGCGCGGATTGCAGCAGTTGCCACAGCACAGTGGCCTGGAAGCCCGCCACCGGTTTCGACCACTCCGGTATCACAACCAACTGCGTGAGCTGTCACAACGGTACGCAGGCGACAGGCAAGACTGCCACGCACATCGCAAGCACCAACAGCTGCGAGAAATGCCACGCGACAAGCGCCTGGAAGCCGGCAACACGCGTGGATCACACGCAGGTCACGGGCGCGTGCGCGACCTGTCACAACGGGACAATCGCCACCGGCAAGAACTCCGGCCATATCGCTAGCGACAACAGCTGCGACAACTGCCACACGACCACCGCCTGGAAACCTGTAGTGCGGGTGGATCACGCGCATGTCATCGGCACCTGCTCAACTTGCCACAATGGCGTGGCCGCAACCGGCAAGCCCACGTCGCACATTCCCACGACGCAGGAATGCAGCGCGTGTCACTCGACACTCGCCTGGACCCCAGCCGCCTTCTCGCACACGGGAATCACGGGCAACTGCTCCTCGTGTCACAACGGCACGACGGCGACGGGTGTGACCACCGGACACATGACGTTCCCCGTGAACCACTTCGAGTGCAACCACTGTCACACCACGACCGCTTGGACGCCGAACACGTTCAAGCACGTCGTCGGTGGCGGCTATCCCGGCGATCACAAAGTGGTCCTCACGTGCCTGAGCTGCCACACCACGAACACGGATGCGGCCACGTGGCGTTCGCCGACATACAAGCCGGACTGCGCCGGCTGCCACTCGAACCGCTACAGCTCGGACCCCCACACGAAGTACGGAAACGTGAAGTACACCGTGAGCGAGCTGCGCAACTGCTCGGGTGCGTGCCACATCTATACCGACTCCACACTGACGACGATCAGCAGGTCGCGCCCCGGCCCGCAGCATCGCCTCACCTCCAGCCAGTTCGGCGGATGAAACGGCGTGGCTCGTTACTAGTCTTCTTGATGCTGAGCTGCCTCGGCACGCTGGCGCACGCTCAGCTCGTGGGGCGCCTCGTGGAGGCGGTCGACGCCAGCGAGCGTTCGGATCACATCGACATCAGCATCATCTTCGGCTGCGGGCTGCGCTACCTGAATCACGCGCCGGCGAGCGAAGGTGCCACGTTGCGGCTGCGTTTCACGCCGCTGCCGGACTGCGGGAATCTGAACGGCGCACTCGCCTCGCCGCCGCTACTCGATGCCGTCAAGGCCATCCGCTCCATTGAAGCCGATCAACTCGCGTTCAACGAGGTGGACATCACGGTCAATTTCGCCGCCTCAGAGCGCTATGTGCTCGCGCCTACTTCCGACAGCCACGGCGTGCGTATCAGGCTGCTTCGCCCGGAGTCGAGCGGTGCGCACGTCATGGTGTTCGAGAACGGCGGCCCACCGGCGGGCTACGCGATCAATCTCGAGGCGGCGCAGGAGCCTTTCGACGAAGCCGCGGTCCAGGCGGCCACCCAGGCGACCGGCAACCCCGCCTACGTGTCCGAATTCCGGCTGGCCGACCAGACCTGGTATCGCCTGCGCATCGGCCCGTTTGACTCGGAATCGAACGCGCGCAAAGTCCTCATGGCGGCGCGTGGCGCCTATCCCAAGGCGTGGCTCGCCATTGGCGACGACGAAAAGCTCACCGCAGAGGACGGCGTCAGCGCGACGCCGGTGGCGCCCGTGCGGCCGGGTTCCGCGAGCACCCTCACCGCCGATGCAATCGAAGCGACTTTCCGCAAGGCGAAGGCAGCTTTCAGCCACAGGGACTACGCCGCCGCCATTCCGCTCCTGACGCGCCTGCTCGAACAACCCGAGCACCCGCGGCGCGCCGAGGCGCAGGAGCTGATGGGCCTCGCGCGCGAGCGCAGCCGCCAGATTGCCCACGCGAAGGCGGAGTACGACGAATATTTGCGACGATATCCGGATGGTCCGGCGGTGGCGCGCGTTCGTGAGCGTCTGCGCGCGCTGCGCCTCGCGGCGCGTAGGTCCATCGGCGTCGGGGCGGGAAGCGATGCTGACGCCACGTGGAAAGTTTACGGCGGCGCTGCGCAGACCTACCGTCGGGATACGCTGCAGCTCGACAACAACGTGCAGTCCTTGAACCTCACGAGCCAGAACGCACTGATCAACGACGTGGATTTCGTGGCGCGGCGGCGCGGCGAACGCTTCAATTTCTCGTCGCGCCTGAGTGTCGGGTACATCAAGGACCTCTTGAACACCGGCACCGGCCTCGGCGACCAGACGCGCGTCAACTACGCATTCATCGACTTCGGCGACCGCGAAGCCGACTGGTCGGCGCGGTTCGGGCGCCAGTCGCGCAACACGGGCGGCCTCTTCGGCACATTCGACGGACTGTCGGGTGGCAAGCAGATCCTGCCGCATCTGCGTATCGACGGCGCGCTCGGTTACCCGGTTGAAACTGCGCGACAGAGCTTCGACACCACGCGTCAGTTCACGGGCCTGTCGCTCGACTTCGGCACGTTCCGCAACGCGTGGGACGTGGCGGTGTACGGCCTCACGCAGCGTATCGACGGCGCCAGCGACCGTCAGGCCGTGGGATCGGAGTTACGCTACTTCCAGCCCGGCCGCACCGTCGTCGCACTGGTCGACTACGACACGCATTTCAAGGCGGTGAACGATATCGTGCTGCTCGCGAACTTTGCGCTGCCGGGCCGCTGGACGATGACGGCCAACGTCGATCAGCGCAAGAGCCCGAGCCTGAGCCTGCGCAATGCGCTCATCGGGCAGACCACGACCTCGTTCGATGACCTGCTGAAGCTGCTCCCGCGCGATCAGATCGAGCAGCTGGCGCTCGACCGGACTGCGGACTCGAAGCTCTACAGCCTGTCGTTCGCGCGGCCGTTCGGTGAGCGCTGGGAGTGGACGATCGACTATTCGACCTTCAACACCGCGGGCACACCGGCCTCGGGCGGCGTCGATGAGGTGCCCGACAGCGGCACTGACGATGCCATCACGCTCCAGGGCATTGCCTCCAGCCTGTTCGGTGGCAACGATCTGACGGCGATCGTGCTGCGCCATCAGACGGGCGCGAGCGTCGACATCGATTCGTTCGGGCTCAGCGCCCGGTTTCCGCTGGGACACATCTGGCGTATCGGGCCGCGCCTGCGCGTCGATGAGCGACGCATTCACGACGACGGCTCACGGCAGCTCCTCTATGCCCCGACCTTGCGGCTCGACCTGCAGCGCACGCGCACCCTGTTCGAATGCGAGGTCGGCGCTGAGATCGGGCGGCGCGCGCTCGGGCAATCACAGGAGAACTCGACGCGCTATTATTTCAGCCTCGGATACCGATTGAATTTCTGAGGCCGTGTTGCAGTCAACGATGTTCCGCCACCGGTGCGGCCGCGCGCTACTGGAAGCGCTGCTCGCCCTCCTCCTTGCCATTCCGGTGGGCGCTCGCGCGGCGGATGACTTGGTGCGCGAGTACGTGGACGAAATCACCGCGGCCAGCATCACTGTGGCCGTGGATCCTCTGGTGTTTGCGCGAGAGCGCACCGACCTCGCCGTCAACGCGCGCGATTACATCACGCTCACACCGCTCGAAATCAACCGCACTGGCCACCGGAGCTACTTCTGGTCGGGCTACATCTGGTCCACGATCGATCGCCGGGGCCGCGAGCCGGTGCTGGCACCCAACGATGAGCTCGTGCTGTTCGCCGACGGCAGGCCGATCCCCTTGCACGGCGATGGCAAGCCGTTGCGCGAGCATGGTGTAGGAGAACCGCCGACCCGGGTTCCGGTGCGTACCGCGATTCCAGTGCTCTTCGTGGCCACGCCTGAAGTGATGGCCTACGTGTCACGCGCCTCGGAGCTGCACATCGAGCTGATCCACGCCGAGGGCAGCGACCCCTTCGTGCTTTGGAAAGACGCGCGCGCGGGTTTGCGCAGCTTCGTCGAGAGGGTGGGCACGTCGCCCTAGCGTCGCTAGACCACAGCCTCGGAGCGCAGGGGATCGCGGCCGGTTGCTTCGATGAAACCGTGTCGCAGGGCGAACAGAGTCACTGCCGCGGCATTGTGCAGCGTCAGCTTGCGCATCAGGTTCGAGCGATGCTTCTCCACCGTCTTCACGCTCAACCCGAGATCCCGGGCGATGAGCTTGTTGGAGTGGCCCATTGCGATGCGCGTGAGCACCTGCTTCTCGCGGAACGTGACCAGTGACTCCGGTGAAGGGGCGCCTTTCGGGGCCGGCCCGTGCACGAAACCCGAGACGATCCTCGCGGAAACCGAGGCGCAGAGATACTGCCCGCCACTCACCACCACACGAATCGCCTGCAGCAGATCCGCTCTCCCCGAGTCTTTGAGCACATACCCGTGCGCGCCGGCGTTGAGGGCGGCGCGAATGTACTCCTCGGTGTTGTGCGCAGTGAGCACGAGGACGCGCACCGCGGCGTTACGGTTGCGCAGCTCGTTGATGAAGGCGATTCCCGAACGGCCCGCGAGCGCAAGATCGGTGATCACGAGCTGCGGCTGCAAGACGCTCACGGCCGTCAGCGCCGCTTCGACATCGCTCGCATCGCCCACGACCTTGAGATCGGTCTCGAGCTCGAGCAGCGCGCACAGCCCCTCGCGCAGGATCACGTGATCCTCGACCAGCAGGATGCGAATCTTTGCAGCCGGGACGGCGTGCACAGGCGGTGCGACGTGCTCGGGGAGCGAATCTCTCGAGCCCTGCTCTGCGGCAGGTACCTGCATGAACACTTTCGTATTCAATTTATGTTTTTTTGCGCGCGTCGTCTGGTTTTTTCTCGAGACGCGCGTGACCCTTGCGCGGCATCATACGTCGCGCCCGCCGAGTTGCCGAGTAGGCTTGACATATGAAGGGACGCGACCGGGCTTTTGTGATGCCCGCCCGGGGGCGGCCCGGGCTTAAGCCCCGGGAGGTAGGGTTACTACCCATCGCGCGGACGGCGGGTTTCTCCCAGTATTACTGCCCGGGGAGCGGCAAAGATCAGAACGAAGGCGAATCCATTCGCCCCTCCCGTCACTCCAGATGAAAGATCTGCCGGCTGCGGCCGAGGGGTCGCTCATGAAATTAGCTTGGGTTTGGGCCGCGGTCCTGCTGGTGCTCCCCTGGGGCGCCGCGAGCGCGCAGGGCTTGCAACACGAGTTGCTGGTCTTCGGGGCCGCGGAGTTCGCACGCACCGATGGCGTCGATCTCAACGAGACCGACATCGACGCCGAAAAGATCGCGGCGGACATCCTTTTCAGCCTCCAGCACGACTCCTTCAAGGTCTTCGGCGAGTACCTGCTGACGAACCACGAGGCCGACCTCGAGCGCTTCCAGGTCGGTTGGGAGCCCTCGGACCGGTCTGTCCTGTGGTTCGGGCGCTTCCATCAGGCGAGCAGCGTCTGGAATCACGAGCACCACCACGGTCAGTTCCTGCAGACGAGCGTCACCCGTCCTGCCAGCGAGGAGTGGGAAGACGAGGGAGGCATCATCCCGCAGCACTTCGTCGGCGCGCTCTGGGAATCGAGCTGGCAGGCCGGCGAAGGTCACGGGCTGCGCACGGCGTTCGGCGGCGGCATCGCACCCGTCATCACGGCCGGGGGCATGGAGCCCCTCGATCTGCTGAATCCCGACTTCAGCCGCCACAAATTTGGCGCCCAGGCCCGCATCGCCTGGCTGCCGCGGGAGCTCGAGGATACCGGTGTGGGCCTCCTGTACGCCCGCAACGAGATTGCCTGGCGCGGGAACACGCCCTCCGCCGTGGGCAACTTCGATCACATCGACCAGACGGTCATCGGCGCCTATGGACGGTTCGAAGCGCAGGACTGGAAGCTGCAGGCCGCCGGCTACGAGGTTACGAACTCCTTCGACGGGGGTACCTCAGCGAAGCGCCAGAGCTTCCTGGCCGCCTACCTGCAGGTCGAGCGCTCACTGCCTCATGGTGTGGAGCTCTTCGCGCGACGCGAGGACACGTTCCATGCGGATGCGGCCGAATACCTGCGGCTGTTTCCGGAATACGTGAGCGACCGGTCCACTCTCGGCACACGCTGGCAGTTTGCCCGCTCTCATGCGCTGACGCTCGAGATCTCGGACTCCGAGTCTCACGCGCATCACTATCGCGAGTTCCGCCTGCAATGGAGTGCCGCGCTGCTGTGATTCGCATGCGCCTCGTACTGCTGCTGCTGTCGTTCACCAGTTGCGGGCTCGTGCACGCAGCGGGCCGCGAAGTGGTGCTGGTCGTGAGCGCGGACAGCCCCATCCAGCAGCTCGAGCCACTCGAGGTGCAGAAGCTGTTTCTGGGCCTGCCCGTGGTGAGAGAAGCCCACACGTTGCGTCCCGTGCTCAATCTGAGCGACGACCAGCTCGGCAACATCTTCCTGCAGTACGTCGTCGCCATGTCGCAATCCGCGTACGATCGGCGCATTCTTACTCAAGTGCTGCAACAGGGTCGTCCGCGACCGCTCGAGTTGAAGCAGTCGGCGCAGGTCATCGAGGCGCTCGCTGCAGATCGGTTCGCAGTGAGCTACCTGTGGCTCAAGGACGTCCCCGTCACACCGCGCTTGCGAATTCTGCGGGTGCTATGGACAGAATGACTCATCGCCTGTGGCTGCGGCTCACCTCCGTGGTGCTGGTGATCCATGCCGTGCTGCTGCCCATCCTGTTCTCGGGACTGCTGTTCATCGTGAAACAGAGTCTTTCCGACATCTTCATCGACGAGGTGCGCAGCTACGGGCGGCTCCTGGCCGATGAGCTCGAGCTCGGCGATGCGCTCGACACACCGGGGCGCACGCGCACGCTGCTCGACAGCATCATTCTCAGCGGCCGTGTCGTTTACGCCGAGGTCGGGGAGAACGGAACCACGCTGCGCAGCAGCCTCATCCCCGCCGACCGCGGCACCTTTCCGGGCGATGATTTCAAATTCGGCGACCACAACGACCGGACCTACTATCTGTCCGTACCGGTGAGCCACAACGGGCACTCCGTCGTGCTGCGCCTCGGCTTCGACGAAGAGGCGACGCTCGAGCACATCGACCTTGCGCGCGCGCGCATCCTGATCGCCCTGCTCGCATTCACACTGGTTTCCGTGGCACTCGCCATCTGGCTCGCCACGCGAATCGCGCAGCCGATGATCCATCTGCAGAACGCGGCACGGCGCATCGCCACTGGGAACTTCGATGCGCACCTGTCCACACAAAGCACCATTTACGAAGTGCAGGAGCTCGCACGCCACCTCGAATCCATGCGCAGCGAGCTGGTGGGCATCAACGAGCGCCTGTCGCGCGAGGTGATGGAACGGGGTGCCGCGCAAGCGGAGCGCCGCGCGCTCGAAGAGCGTCTGCGCCACAGCGAACGCGTCGCCACCGTCGGCACGCTTGCCGGTGGCATCGCGCACGAGTTCAACAACATCATGACGCCGATTCTGCTCTACGCGCAGACCGCGCTCGAGGAGATCCCGGCCGAGAATCCGGCCGCTGCCGATCTCGTGCGCGTCATCGCCGCGGCGCATCGGGCGCGGTCGCTGGTCAATCGCATCCTCGCCTTCAGCCGGGATTTCCAGTCCGGTCCGAACACGCTGGTGCGCATCAGCCCGGTCGTCGAGGAAGTCATGGCGCTGCTGCGCGCCATCGTGCCATCGAACGTCGAGATCATGTTCGACTCTCCCAGGGAGCATCCCGCAATCCTTGGCGATTCGAGTCTCCTGCATCAGCTGGTGATGAACCTGTGCACGAATGCGTGCCAGGCAATGCGAGCCACCGGCGGGTTGCTTACGGTGCGCGTTACGCGCGAGCGACGCTCGACCGACCCACGAGTGCCCCATGGCGACTACGTGGTGCTGGACGTTACGGACACCGGCCACGGCATGGACGAGCGCACCCGCTCGCGTATCTTCGAGCCATTCTTCACCACTCGCGAAGTGGGGGAAGGAACAGGCCTCGGGCTATCCGTTGCCCACGGCATCGTCGCCAGCATGGGCGCCAGCATCCTGGTGGACAGCGAAGCGGGCCGCGGCTCGAAATTCAGAGTGTACTTCCCCGTCGCGAACGCGGCGGGCAGCGGCGGCGAGGTGCGCTTCGCCAAGCCGAGTCTCAGCGATCGGTCCGAACCTACTGCCAAGCGAGAGTCCGATGCCCTCAGTATTGATCATCGACGATGAAGCCGAGGTGAGTCACGCGCTGCGTCGCGTGCTCGAACGGGCCGGTTTTACGGTCACGACCAGTCTCGCAGGCGCGGAAGGTCTGGCGGCCTTCGAGCGTGCACCGACCGACGTGGTGATCACCGACATCATCATGCCGAAGATGCACGGCATCGCCGTCATCAAGACCATTCGTGCCCAGCGGCCGCAGACCCGCATCATCGCCATTTCCGGCGGCGGCAACTTCGGTCCGCTCGAATACCAGCCGGACGCCATCACCACGTCCGCCTACCTCGCGGCGGCCACGCAGTCCGGCGCCGACGCCGTGCTCACGAAGCCGTTCGACAAGTCGGATCTGCTCGAGACGCTGCAGCGCCTGCTCACTCAGAAGTGACTGCGCTTCGAGCGGTGCAGGAACCACAGCAGGATCGCAAGGATCGCCAGGTAGGCAATGATCAGCTTCCACCAGAGCATCTGAGGACTCTCCCCGGCGAGCGTTACGGGCCAGCGTACGCGAATGCGCGGAAGTACCAGCGTAGGGTATGCGCCGCTCATGGGCTATCCGGCGAATTGCTGTCGCAAAAGTGATGGCAATCACCGCCGGGGATTGGGGGTTTTCGGGTAGCGCAAAGCCCATCCGGCGTAGGTAAGGTGGTATGCGGCCTCTGATCGATTAGCGCATTCGCGGGCCGGGGAGTCGATCATTTCAACCGAGTTCACCTCGTCAGCACCTGCCGTCTCGCCGGCGCCGAAGGCAGCAGGCGCGCCCGTGGCCGAGGACTCCGTGCTCGTTCCCCGCGTGCGCGGCCGAATTCGCATCCTGCTGGTGGATGAGCCGGGAATCATGCGCGATGGCCTGTGCGCGCTCCTCGCCGCAAGCGAAGAATTCGAAGTGGTGGGCACGCTCTCCGAGCCTGCCGACGCGCTGCGCGCGGTCGCAACCTCGCTACCGCACGTGCTCGTCGTCGATCTCGCGCATTCGAAGCGGCCGGGCCACGATCTCATCGCGGAAGCCAAGGCCAGGCAACCGGCGGTGCGCGTGCTCGTGCTCACGTTCCGCAAGGAAGATGACGTCATCGACTCTGCTCTGCGCGCCGGGGCCGACGGCTACGTCCTGAAGAACGACAGCCGCAACGATCTCTTCATGGCGTTGCGGAGCATCGCTGCCGGCAGAGGCTACATCAGCCCTTCGATCTGCAGCCGCGTCGTAAGCGGCTACGTTCGCGCGAGCGAGCCCGGGAGGCGCCGCACGGCTACCCGCAGCGACCTCACGGAGCGCGAGCGGCAGATCATGCGGCTGATCGCCGCCGGCCAACGCACGCGCGAGATGGCGGACCTTCTATCGCTGAGCCCGAAGACGGTCGAAAAGCATCGCGCCAATCTCATGCGCAAGCTCGGATTGCGCAACGCATCCGCGGTTGCCGCGTACGCCATCTCCAATGGCTACGTCGATGTTGCGTAGCGTGAGCCCATGTATCTCGATTTCTTCAAACTGAAGGAGATGCCGTTCCGGCTCGCGCCCGAGCCTCGGTTCGTCTATTGGAGCGCGGGACACGCGGCGGCGCTCGCCTGCATGCGCTCGGCACAAGCCCGCGCCGAAGGCCGGGCCATCATCATCGCGGACAAGGGCGCGGGCAAGACGACACTGCTCGAATACCTCCTGCTGCAAGTCCCGCGTGAGAGCGCCACACGATTCGATTTTCCGCCGCGATCCATGGCGGAACTGAATGCGCTGCTCACCCAGAATGCGCCAGATCCGCGCCACGGCACCCGACTCGTGGTCTGCGACAACGCGCACCTGTTCAGCGAGCCGATGCTTGCCGCGCTGCTGTCCGGGGATCTGTCGTCGTCCGGGCCGGCGCACGAGATCCGGATCGTGCTGGCCGGTGAGCCCCCACTCGCCCGTGTGCTCGATGTCGCCGGTATCCGGCGTGCAGGACGAAGTGCGATCGAACGCTTTCAACTGCCTCCGCTCGCCCCCACGGAAGTGTCAGCCTACATCGCACACCGCCTCGCCGCTGCCGGCGGGCACGGCGAACGCATCTTCCGCGACGACATCTGTGTCGAGATCTATCGGGAGACGAAGGGCAATCCGCGGCTCGTGAATGCGCTATGCGATGCGGCCATGGTGATTGCGTGCGAACGCGAGTCTCCGACGGTCGGTCCGTCCGAGATCATGCGCGGCATGGAAGACGTGGGCCGCCTCGCCGCGGCCCAACGCAACGCCACGCCGAGCCCGGTGGCGGATTCCGAAGCGCGAATGGCTTCCGACCTGCCGCCTCTCGAAGCCGATGGCATCGTGCTTGCGAAGCTGCGGCTACTGCATCAGGGCAAGGTGCTCCTCGAGCGGGAATTGCCGCGCGGCCGGCTGCGGGTGGGGCGCGGCTCAGACAATGATCTCGCCATCGAATGCAAATTCGTCAGCCGGCATCACTGCCAGATCTTCACGAGTGAACGCATGTGCGTGCTCGAGGAAGTGCGCAGCACGAACGGCGTGTACGTCAACCAGCATCGAGTGCGCCATCGCCCGCTGCGCGACGGTGACATCATCCAGGTCGGCGAGCATCAACTGCACTACGTGGATTTGCGGGGTGGACCTAGCGGCGCCGTTTGACCGCCGCCCGTGAGGGCGTGAATTCGAACTTCCAGTCGCAAAGGCACTCCGTGCCCTCGAACTGCCCATCCTGCGCGGAGAAGTTGCTGCGTTTGAAGGGCGCGCGCTGAGAGGTGCTGCTGACGCCGAAGATCCCGCCATCCGGATCCCTGCTGAGTTGCCAGTCCGTGCGCCCCGTCATCGGGTCCGCATAGAGGCGACGAAGGTGCCGACGCGGTTGCGGAAGACGCCGATCATCCACGAGGTCCTCGAGATCGCGCGGCAACTGATGGGCGACTGGCCCACTGTTGTAGTAGCTCGCGATGGCGTTCCGATACGCATCACCCACGAATAGCAGCTGTGCTTCGCGGTCGCGCTGCGCCACCGTGGCCCACATAGTGCCGACGGCGGCGAGTGCGATGCCGAGAAATGCCACGGCAAGCAGCACCCACAGGTAGGTGAATCCCCGTGCGCTGCGTCGGAAAACGCGCGCTCGACGGCACGCGTTACCAGTCTGCGAACTGCGTGCCATCACTCGCCGTCCCCGCCGCCCCGCTGCGAACATCCCGCACACCGGGCACGTCCTCGTCCTCGCTTGGCACCACGACCCAGGTCTCGGTGGATTTCGTTTCCGGATCGAGCGGGATGCTGCGCAGATAGCGGTGCTCGACCAGCTCGGCGAGCGTCTCGGGATAGCGCGCCAGATCCGCGAAGTGTTTGTCGAGTGCGTCCCGCATCACCGACAGATCCTGACGCAGCACCGCTTCCTTCGACCGCTCCAGGCTATGGAAGTACCGGGGCACGGCGATCAGCAACAAGGTGGCAATGATCGACAGCACCACGAGCAGCTCGATCAGCGTGAAGCCTTCGGGCACCGCGCGCCGCATGGCCCTACCAGTCCCGGTACGTGGTGCCGTCGAGGGCCCGCCCCGCCGCGAGCGAATGGATGTCGTAGACATCGTCGCCCGCCTGCGGATTGTCTGGCGCACTCGCGTAACTGCGCTGGCCCCAGGTCTCCTCGGCAGTCGCCGATCCATCGGGATAGAACGGATCGCGCGGCAGCCGACGCAGAAAGAAGATCTTTTTCCTCTCGGGATTCGAGGCGTCTTCGACACCGTTTACCAGCACGTCGAGCGCGGGGGGATAGCCGGAAGCGTCCGCTTCCTGTTCGATATGGCCCTGATCGGCTGCAGCCTTGTAGGCATCGATTGCCGTGCGAATCTCGCGCAAGGCCACCCGCAGCTCCTGTTCTCTGCCGCGCTTGACGGTCAGCTCTCCGAGCGGCATCGCCGCCGTCGCGAGCAGACCGACGATCGCCACGGTGATGACGAGCTCGATCAACGTGAAGCCGCGGCTGCCTCTCATGGCGCACTTCGCAGATAGACCGCAAACCGGATCTCCGCATCGATCTCCGGGGCGCCGATGTCCTTGCGCTCGAGCCGCAGGCCGTCCACGGCGGCGCCGGGGACCGCGGCGAGCGTACCGTCCACGAACCGGCGGATGTCAGGATAGCGACCGTGCACGGGGAAGGTCATCCGCGCCCGCACCAGCCGCCCTGAATGCGTGATGGAGAAGTCGTAGCTGCCGCGCTCGAGCGCAATGCCAGCTGCCGCCGCCTCACCGACGATCTTTTCAGTAATCGCCGGAAGCTCTGAACGCGCGGGCAAGCGCGTTGCGAACGCGTGCATCTGCGCGCTCGGAGACGATGCGGCGCCCGAGTCGTGCGCGGAACGTGCGCCCTGTGCGCTGTCCAGGTTCGATTGCAGCTCGGCAAGATGATTCGTCAGTGATGATTGGGCTCCGAGGAAGAACGCGAGCGCAAACACCAGAAGGCCAACTCCTGCAACACCCGTGCGCCCGATGTACTGCACCTGACGCGAGAGCCGAGGAGCAATGCGCTTCGCGATGAATCGCTGCAATCCGTGCGCGCTCGCGCCCGTAATGCCCGTCGGTACGGGCATCGGCGCGGCCGGGTCAGCATCGCTCCGAACGGCGGTCCGTGACGCCGGCAGCTCCTCCATCGCCGCATCCTGCACGAGCTTCACGGCGCGACGCTCCAGTCGGCCCGAATCTGAAATCGCACCGGCCGCTGCGGATCCTTCAGCTGCACCTCGTGGCTTTCGAGCATGGGATAGCGCAGTGCCCGACTCGTCTGTAGCCGCTCGACGTAGGCCAGCGCCCCAGGCAGCGTGCGTGCCTCGGCAATCAGCCGCACCTGGCGCTTGTCGCGATCGGGCTCTACGCCCAGCACCGCCACCGAGCCGCCACTTTCCACGCTTGCCAGCTCGAGCTCCCGCAACAGGAGCGACCAAGGCGTCGTCAGGTCGGCGAAGGCCGCCCGCTCCTCTTCGGCGGCCCGCAACGCAAGCGTGTCCGGCTTGCGCGCGGCGTGAACAGGCTGCAGCGCGGTGACGCGCAGCTCGAGGGCGTCGCGGCGCTCAGCGAGGCTCTCGTAGTTCGTCAGCACGACAGCGGTTCCGGCGAGGCCGAGCAGCAGGAGCACGGCACCTCGCCGGTTGAGGCGCGGCCGGGTCCGCGCGAAGTCGAGCTCGATGCAGGCTCGCTTCACGTTTGAACTCCGACCGGCCGGGGTCGTTCTACCCGCTGCGGGGTCGGCGCCTCGGGCCCCTCCAGCCATTCAATTGCGGCATCGCAGGGCCCGGCGAGCTTGCGGAGGTGGGCAGGAGCATCGACGAACACGCGGCCGTTGCCCGCGTCCTGCGATGCCATGCGAGCGAAAGTCTTGAGGCGCAGCAACTCGCGAGCCCAATCGTCGCCGATGCGGGCCGCATAGACGCGATCCCAGCCCCCCGGCGTCAGCCGCGCCGCGGCGAGCGAGCCCGTTTCGATGCTGACGAACCAGCCGGTGTGTTCCGGAAGGCGCTGCCGCCATTGGTTGTAGGCTGCGATGAGGCTCGGCTGAATCGAGAGCAGTCGGATGCGATGGGACTCGAGCATGACGCGCAATCCGGTCACCAGACCCTCCGGCAGCGCGCAGGCGACGCGCGACTCTCCGGGAGATGCCTCGCTGAGGCATACCCGCCACTCTGCTCCAAGGTCACCGTAGGTCTCGGCAAGGCAGATGCGCGCGTGCGCCGCGCGCTCCGCTTCGTTCGCGAGGTGATCCGACCACGGCACCACCCCGTAGCGCGCCCACACATTCGAAACGACCACCCGGGCGCCGGCGCCGCGCCATTCGGCGCCACCGACGGCGGCATCCAGGGCGGCCAGCGCGGCTCGCCAGTCCGAGCCGTTGCCTTCCAGCTCGCGTGCCGTCGAGGCGATGCACACAGGACGCAGGCCGCGACGCATGTGCTTGATCGTCAGCTCCCGGGGGGCGAGCCACACGCCCAGCTCGTCACGCCATAGCGGTGACACGGTTCACCTCTTCCAGGGTCGTCCTGCCCTGCTTCACGAGATCGAGCGCTGCACTGCGCAGAAAACGCGAGCCGCTGCGCTGCGCAAGCTCCTTCAGCCGCCGCACGGGTGCGCGCTCGATGATCGCTTCGCGTAGCTCATCGTTGAGAACCAGCAGCTCCCCGACCGCGACGCGCCCGCGGTAGCCGGTGCCGCGGCAATGCCGGCAACCATTGCCGGCGCGGAATGTGTAATCGACCGCGTCAACGGCGGAGATGCCCGAGTCATCGAGCAGTCTGTGAGTCGGCACCACGGCTTCCGCGCACTGCGTGCACACGATTCGTAACAGGCGCTGAGCCAGGATTCCGTTGAGCGCGGCCACGAAGCTGTACGTGTCGACGCCCATGTGCAGAAAGCGGCCCAGCACGTCGAACACGTTGTTGGCGTGCACAGTGGTGAACACCAGGTGCCCGGTAAGCGCGGACTGAATGGCGATCTGCGCCGTTTCCGGATCACGGATTTCACCTACCATGATCTTGTCCGGGTCGTGTCGCAGGATCGACCGCAGCCCGCGCGCGAACGTGAGGCCTTTCTTCTCGTTCACCGGAATCTGCAGCACGCCCGCGAGTTGATACTCCACCGGATCTTCGATCGTGACGACCTTGTCGGCGCCGGTGTTCGTCTCGGACAAGGCCGCATACAGCGTGGTCGTCTTGCCGCTGCCCGTAGGCCCGGTCACCAGCAACATCCCGTGCGGGAGGGAGGCCAGGCGCCGCAGCTGGCTGACAGTGCGGGGGCTGAAACCCAGCCCATCAAGGCGCAGATCCTGCAACTGGTCCGCGACCGCACGCTTGTCGAGGACGCGCAGCACGGCGTCCTCGCCATACACGCTCGGCATCACCGACACGCGGAAATCGATGGGCCGGTTGTCGATGGCGATCTTGAAGCGCCCGTCCTGCGGCACGCGCCGTTCTGCAATGTCGAGCTCCGACATCACCTTGATGCGCGAGAGCACCTGCTCCGCTACATCCTGGCCGGCCACGGTGGCCACGCGCACCAGCACGCCGTCAATGCGATAACGGATGACGAGCCCGGTGCCCGCGGTCTCGAGGTGCACGTCGCTCGCGCCGGC
>FTEO01000677.1_pt1 | contig 22675 bp, 19 predicted proteins | sample 1640211 | NCBI WGS metagenome assembly FTEO01 (sample SAMEA3914816, study PRJEB12502) | metagenome | biome: forest; material: soil | place: USA | collected 2011-09-16 | depth 0.3 m | reverse complement strand
GTGGAATCGCGGCGCCGCGGCCTCTTCGATCTGCCGATGCCTGACGAGCGCGATGGCCAGCACCGCGATAGCCGCAGCTTGCACGGCAACGGCCGCGCCCAGTGCCGCGGACCAGTTCATTCGCCGACGAACGGGTAGCGGCGCCGGAGCCGTGGTAACCGGCGCGGCCGTTGCGGCTCGGTTCTGCTTTCGATGATGGGGCGACGTCGTGTCCGTATCGATCTGCGACCTGAGCTTCTGCCAGGACGCATGCGGCGCCTGCTCCACGTTACCGCGGGGGGCACGGATCGACTCTACGATCCGGCGCTCGAGCGCGAGCGTGGTGCGGCAGGTATCGCATTCCTCGGTGTGAGCATCGACGATGGCGCGATCCGCCGGCCCCAATGTCCCGTTTGCGTGCCAGGCCAGAAGCTCGCCAACGGTCTCGCAGTCGGCGACGGTCATACGCCATCCGCCGTGAGCGCAGGCCCTGCTGCCCGGTTGCGCGGAGCTGCGAGCGTGAGCAGCAGCTGACGCAGGCGCTCGCGACCGTAGAACATGCGTGTTTTGACCGTGCCCAGCGGGCACTCGGCAATTTCCGCGATCTCTTCGCAGGACAGGCCGAGAAAATAGGCCAGCTCGATCACCATGCGATGCTCGGGCGACAGCCGGGCGAGTGCCACATCGATCCAGTCATGCACTTCGGCGCCCTGCGAGAGCGCGTCGAGAATCGACGCATCGGACGCGCTGTGGCTGGCGACGATGATGTCCTGCGCGTTGACATTACGGCTACGCTCAAGTGTCTTCAACGCGCGCCGGTACGCGATGCCCAATATCCACGTGGAGACACGCGACGCTCCGCGAAAGTCCCGGGCGTGCTGCCACACCACGAGCATGGTGTCGTTAATGACCTCTTCCACCAGCGGCCGCTGGTGCGTCAGCCGCATCAGGAACCTGTGCAGGCGGCGGTGGTAGTGCGTGTACAGGCGGCGAAACGCCTCCCGATCACCTTGGGCGACACGCGCCAGCAGGGCGACGTCGTCAGCAGGCGTGACGGGCGGGGCTTCGGGATGAAAATCAGGAGATGTCATGGTGTTCGAGGCGTGAGTTCCCTCCCGCGCGCCATCGGTTCATTTGAGTCGCCATGCCACGGTGGCGACGGTCCGATCGCCAGCGTACTCGGAGCCGTAGAGGTCGATCGCCGTGTGGCTGGTGCCGATGTAGGTAACGGCCAGGCTCAGCCGGTCAAAGGCGGTCGCGGCGCCAGCGCTCCAGTACCAGTAGCTGGCACCGTAGGCGTCCTGCAGATCCCGCCGGCCGATGCCGGCGTTCAAAGACAGCCAGCGCGTGGCGGGATAATGCCCGGAGGCCTCGTAAGTGAGCATGGTGCGGCCACGCGAAATGCCCTTCCACGAATAGCCGGAGTAATCCGGTGACCAACCCACAGCGAGCTCGAGAGCGTCGCGGAAGGTCAGGGTGCTCCGCAGCTCGGTGTAGTCGTAGGGCACTTGCTCCACGGAAGGGCGGAACAGGTATCGCGTTGCGTCTGCGCGCAGCGACCAGTCGCGGCCGAGGATCCAGCGCTTGCCGAGGTAGGGGTCGATCTCCCGCGTCGGTCCGTGCCCAGGATTGAGATCGATAGTCGATAGCCACGCGCCCGCCATCCAGCCGGAATCGCCGCTCCAGCCGAGCTGCGCCTGCACGATAGGGTTGCCTTGCGAGCGCGTGACGCCATGCACGACATAGTCGGAGCTCACGGCGAGATCGAGCGTGAAGTGGGAGAGATCGATGTCGCGGCTGTCGAACGCCGCTGCTCGTGGCGCAAACGCAAGACTCGAGAGCGCGACTGACGCGAAGATCGCGGCGCGTCCCTGGAGCTGCTGTCTGAAGTGACCCATCCGCCGCCTCGAAAGTCGTCGATCCAAAGCCGCGCCGAACAGGGAAGGTTACGCCCCGGCAGGCGCGCGCGCCAAGTCAGGACGGCTTGTTGCGATAGCGTTTGATCGAGGTCAGGAACGTGCTGCCGCCTGCTTTTACTTTGCGCAGCCAGCGGCGCGCCCACGCGAACTCGAGACCGAGAATGCCGAGCCCCACGGGAATGACGACCACCGCCGGCCCCGGCAGCACGATCATGGCCACGCCGATGACCAGCACCGTAAAGCCCACCAGCGCAATGGCGATGCGACGTGCCCATCTATAAGTGGCGAGAAGAGGGTGCCCGTCGTGAAGCATCCGCGCGCGGGTGATCTGCTAGGGTGAAGTAGGGATTTGTTCGATTCTACACAGTCGCAGGAGCAACCCTCGTGCCGAACCTCCTCTACACCGGGCGTTGCCTGTGCGGCGCCGTGCGCTACGAGTGCGGCGAACCTCTCTCCGCAACGCTGTGCCATTGCGAGTCCTGCCGGCGTGCCGCAGGCGCGAATGTCGTGGCGTGGGTCGCCGTGAGGCGCGATCAATTTCGATTTACCGCAGGCGAGCCGCGAACGTACGCATCGTCTCCTGCGGTCACGCGTGAATTCTGCGGAGCGTGCGGCACGCAGCTCACGTACGCGCATCGTGATGATGCCGAGAACATCGACATCACGATTGCTTCTCTCGATGAGCCGAGTGCCATTGCACCACGCGACCACACATGGATGGGCGACGCACTTTCCTGGGATCGGCCGTACGATGGATTGCCCCAGTTCCGTGCCAATCGCTCGGCGGGAGAGCGAGTCGATCGCTGAGTGCACCGATGCGGAAGTTGTCCGTTGTATGGGACCAGCGGCTCTCACAGCGTCGTCAATCAGCGACTTCCTGTTCTGCAACTCCTCGATGCATCAAATGTCAGTAGGATGAGAGCGAGAGCGCGGGCTGGCGCCAAACAGAGACAAATGAACCTTCAGGGAAGAAATGGACACGGATGTTCGTTGTAATTTTCATCGAGATCGGCCGTGGGACGTGGGGCGATGATGGAACACTTGCATACGCGGTGGGCAGCGCAGTCCGGAGTGGCACGTCGAGGAAACCTCGAAGGCGCCCGTTCGTTGTTGACCCAGGTGAAGGGAACCACGCACCGGGAGGGCATCATCGTTACGTGGACCGGCACGCCGGAAGATGTCCAGCGAATCGTCGAGGCCAACGATGGCATGTCGTTTCTGGTCGCGCTCTCGAAAGAGCTTGCGCGGATCGGAAGCGCACAGGAGCTCGTGTGCACGGCCATGTCGCGTTTGCGCGAACGCCTTGGCGTCACGCGCGTGACGCTCGCCGAGCTGGATGAGTCCCGCAGCGAAGCCATCGTGCTGCGTGAATCCGGCAACGGCGAATCCCGCATAGAGATAACGACCCTTTCGTCCGTTCCTTTCGCAGAGCTGGCGTCGGAGTTCCGCGACGGGCAGGTCAGTGTCATTTGTGACACGCACGCGGATGCGCGCTCGCTGTACGACGTCTGGCCTGCGCCTTACGAGAGCGGGTCGCAGAGCGTCGGCGCTGTCGTATCCGCTCCGCTGCTCAAGGGTGACGCACTGGTCGCGCTGCTGTCCGTGGTCAGCGCCACGCCTCGCGAGTGGTCTGTCTCGGATGTCGAGCTCATCAGGAATGTGTCGGAAATTCTCTGGCCTGCGCTCGAGAAAGCGCGCGCGGATCGGCGCGTCACGCTCAGCGAGGAGCGCTTGCGGCTTGCGCAGACCGTTGCCCAGATCGGCACATGGGACTGGGATCCGGAAACGCGTCAGGCGTTTTTCTCGGCGGAGAGCCAGGAGATCCTGGGTCTCACCGCGGGCGATGGAGCGGCCCGGCACGAATGGGAGCGCAACGTCGATCCCCAGCAACTCGCCGATGTGCTCGCCATGCTCGAGGACTGCACGGCGTGCAGCACGGGCGAGATCGAATTTCGTTATCGGCATCCGACACTCGGCTTGCGATGGATCTACACGAGGGCAGGTCTCGTCGAGCACGCGGGCCATCGTCACGTCGTGGGCATCTGCATCGATGTCACGAGTCGCCGGCAGGCGGAGGAAGCGCTGAAGGAAGTCAATCAGCGCAAGGATGAATTCCTCGCGATGCTGGCGCACGAGCTGCGCAATCCGCTCGCACCGATTCGCAACGCGGCGCAATTGCTCAAGGTGCATGCGCCGGGCAAGCCGGAGATTGAATGGGCGCGAGCCGTGATCGAGCGGCAGACGAAGCACCTCGTGCGTCTCGTGGACGATCTTCTCGATGTGTCACGCATGGTGCGCGGCCAGATCATCCTGCAGCGCCGTCCGGTGGACCTTGCAGAAGTCGTGCAGATGGCAGTTGAAACGAGCCGTCCGCTCATTCGTTTGCGCAAGCATCACCTGACCGTGCAGCTGCCCGAGCATCCGCTGCGCCTCGAGGCGGACCTCACGCGCATTGCGCAGGTGCTCTCCAACCTGCTCAACAACGCCGCGAAGTACACTGACGATGGTGGCCAGATCCGGCTCGAGGCAGAACGCGAGGGTGCGTTCGTCGCCATCCGTGTGCGCGACACGGGGCTTGGCATTGCGCCTGGCCTCATGCCCCACGTGTTCGATCTCTTCACGCAGGCCGATCGTACGCTCGATCGCGCGGAAGGCGGACTCGGCATCGGCCTCACGCTCGTGAAACGGCTCGTCGAGATGCACGGCGGTAACGTCGAGGCGCGTAGCGAAGGGCTCGGACGAGGCGCCGAGTTCATCGTGCGCTTGCCGGTGCTCGATTCTCAGAGTGAGGTGCGCGCGGACATCGCGGAGCCCACGCACGAAGTGACGACCGCCGTCCCCACTCGCAGCCTGCGAATCCTGGTCGTTGATGACAACGTGGATGCGGCGGATAGCATCGCCATGCTTCTCAGCATGGAAGGTCACGAGACACACACGGTGAACACCGCGCGCGCCGCATTGCTGGCCGCGCCCGTCTTCAAGCCCGAGGTGGTATTGCTCGACATCGGGTTGCCAGAGATGGACGGCTATGAAGTCGCTCGCAGGCTGCGCTCACCGCAGGCCTCGCAACGCATGCGGCTGGTGGCCGTAACGGGTTACGGCCAGGCTGCGGACCGGCGCCGCGCTCAGGCTGCTGGATTCGACGAGCACATGGTGAAGCCCGTGGAGCCCACGGTGCTGCAGGAATTTCTGCGCTCGGTACAGGCTGACGAGGCGAATTAAGCGTCGAGGCGTCATCCGCGATGCGGGGCTGGTAAGCTCGCCGCATACATGTTCTTGCTAGCGCACCTTGCGTCGGCATGAGTCCCGCGGCTTCTTCGGCTGCACCCTCATCCGGCCTTACACTCCTCGCCGCCCTTCGATACCGCGACTACACGGTCTTCGCGGCCGCGCGGTTCCTGACGACGTTGTCGTGGCAGATTCTCGGCGTCGCGGTGGGCTGGCAGGTCTGGCAGCTCACCCGCAACCCGGTGGCGCTGGCGTTCATCGGTCTCGTGCAGTTCCTGCCCTTCTTTCTGCTCGTGCTGCCTGCCGGGCAGATTGCAGACAGGAAAGATCGCCGACGCGTGTTGATGTGCGCCTACGCCGTGGAAGCTTCCTGCAGCGCTGTGCTCCTGTGGTTCACGGTGGCCGGTGTCACAGCCGTGTGGCCAGCATTCGTGGCGATGACGCTATTCGGCATTGGCCGCGCATTCTGGATGCCAACCGGCCAGGCGATGACGCCGAACCTCGTGCCGCGCGAGGCCTTTCCCAGTGCCGTCGCCATGAACTCCGCCCTCTTTCAGACAGGAGCCATCGTCGGTCCTTCACTCGGCGGGCTGCTGTTGCTGTGGGGTCCGAAGGTGGCCTATGGCACGTCACTCTTTCTGCTGAGCCTGACCGTCGTGCTGATCGCGACGATCAAACCGATGCCGGTGGTAGCGCGACCCGGTGGCTTCAAGTGGGGTGACGTGCTCGAAGGGCTGCGATTCGTATTCCGCCGCCGCACGGTACTTGGCGCAATCTCGCTCGATCTGTTCGCTGTGCTGTTTGGTGGCGCCACGGCAATGATGCCCATCTACGCAAGCGATGTGCTGCACGTGAGCCCGGTCGGCTACGGCGTCCTGCGTTCGGCGCCCGGAGTTGGCGCGGCACTCATGGCCGCAATTCTCACAGTCGCTCCGTTGCGTCGCCATGTCGGCCGATGGATGTTCAGCGGCGTCGCGCTGTTCGGTGTCTCCACCATCGTCTTCGGGATATCGAAGGTCTTCTGGGTGTCGTTCATCGCCCTGTTCCTGCTGGGGCTCGGTGACATGATCAGCGTGTTCGTGCGCCAGCTGCTCGTGCAGCTCGAAACACCCGACGCCATTCGCGGCCGCGTGAGTGCGGTGAGCTCGATGTTCATCGGCGCCTCGAACGAGCTGGGTGAATTCGAGTCCGGTCTCGCGGCGCGCGCGCTCGGGCTCGTGCCTTCGGTCGTGCTCGGTGGAATCGCCACGCTCGTGGTGATCGGCGCTTATCTGAAGCTCTTTCCCGGGCTGCGCCGTATGGACGAATTTCCGCGCCCGCCGGACCGCTTTACCGTCTAACTGTATGGGCGTACAGTTCGCCTCGTGGCACGCGCGATCATCGGAAGACCCCCGGCACCGCTCAAAGGGCGTGGTGCGCTCTCGAATCCCCAGGGCCGCTTCGACCGCACGGGTATCGAAGCGGTAGACGATGGGTGGTTCCAGGAAGAAGCGCCGGACAGCGTTGCCACGAGCCTGCAGCCGGATCGGGCGCGCGGGATCATCAGCACCAACGACTCACCGGATATCGGCTTCGATTACTCGATCAATCCGTATCGAGGTTGTGAGCACGGATGCATCTATTGCTACGCACGGCCGAGCCACGCCTACATGGGGCTGTCCTCGGGCCTCGATTTCGAGACGAAGCTCTTCTACAAGGCGGATGCGGCCCGCGTGCTCGAAGAGGAGCTCGCGCGGCCCCGCTATGTATGCAAACCCATCATGCTCGGCGCGAACACGGATCCGTACCAACCGGCCGAGCGGCGTCTCGAAGTCACGCGCTCGATCCTGAAAGTGCTGGCGGCGTGCCGGCATCCGGTGTCCATCGTCACGAAAGGCGTGCTCGTTGCGCGGGACATCGACCTGCTGGCAGCCATGGCGCGAGACAGGCTCGCGAGCGTCGTGGTGAGCCTCACCACGCTCGATGCAGAGATCAAGCGCACGCTCGAACCGCGGGCCGCGTCTCCGCAGGCGCGTCTCAAGACCGTGCGTTTGCTCGCGCAGGCCGGGGTGCCGGTTGGCGTGTTAGTTGCACCGGTCGTTCCCGCAATTACGGATCACGAGACGGAGAGCATTCTCGAAGCTGCCGTCGCTGCAGGGGCGACGATGGCGTCGTATGTCTTGTTGCGCCTTCCGTACGAAGTGAAGGATCTGTTCCGCGAGTGGCTGGCGCAGCACTATCCGCAGCGCGCTCAGCACGTGATGTCGCTGGTGCGCGACGCGCGCGGCGGGCGTGACAATGATCCTGAGTTCGGCACACGCATGCGCGGCACCGGCGCGTACGCAGAGCTTATTCGCGCGCGCTTCAAAGTCGCCAGCCGCAGACTCGGGCTCGATTCTGCGCGTGCAAGGCCACTCGATACCACGCTGTTTCGCCCGCCAGGGCCCGCTTCGTCGCAACTTCAGCTGGAGCTGTAAGGACGAGGCGTCGCAGAGTTCCCTGCAGTGGGAACCCGACGTGCTACATGCGGTCATAAACCGAGGCGCGTCGGTGGCATACTCGGCGCACGACCGCATGCTCCAAGGTCTCCCGCTGATTCTTAACAGGGACATAGCATGAACGCCTTCACCGTCGGGTCTCGCCGCCCCACTGCCACTCTCATGCTGTCTGCGCCTCTCGTGTGCGCGCCGGTGCTGCTGCTGGCCGGCTGCATGCAATCACGCGTTGAAGAGTCTCGCGAGATGCCTACGCACATTGCGAAGGGCGAGGCCGTGGTCATTCTCGCGAAGCCGCAGGTCGAAGGCGCCGGCGCGGAAGATGGTTTCATGGACTGTGTCAGCGACGAGCTGAAGGGCGGCAAGAGCAACATCACCGTGCGTGCGAACCACGACTTCGTGGACAAGATGTTTCCCTGGTTCGAGCCGGGCACCGCGCCCGCGAAACCCGAAGCGATCGCGACGCTGCTGACGAGGCCTGGTGTGAGTGAAAAGGTTGCGGCCTCAGGCGTGCGTTATGTCGTGTGGCTCGATGGCAGCACGCAGAAGACAGATGGCGGCGGCAGCATCGCGTGCGGCGCGGCGCCGGGCGCAGCGGGCTGCATCGGTTTCGGCTGGTGGGAAAAAGAATCCGCATACGAAGCGACGGTGTGGGATCTGAAAGAAGCGAGATCCGCGGGCAGCGTCGGCACCAATGTGACGGGCACGTCCGCGATCATCGGCGCCGTCGTGCCGATCCCGTTCATCGCGCGCGTGCAGAGCGCTGCGTGCAACAGACTTGCCGATCAGCTGCGGACCTTCTTTACCGAGAGTGAGGCGTCGGACGGAGCGCAACCCGCCGCGGCCTCGCATGCGAGCACGGCTCGCAAAGGCAGTCGGCAATGAACGCATCACTCTTGCGCCCGGGACCGGCGTCGATCACCGTCTCACTGCTCGGGCTGATGCTGGCCACGACGGGCTGTCAGACCCCATCCGGCGGCGCGCCGTCGGCCCCGAGCTCGCCGCCCAGCTCGCCGAGCCCGAGCACGTCGACCAGCACGGGCTCCGACAGCAGCGCCTCGAAGCCGAGCACGCCATCGCCGGCGCCGAGCTCATCGCCCTCGAGCTCACCGTCTTCCTCATCTTCATCTCCTTCATTGCCTTCCACCTCGGGTTCCTCTGAACCGTCCCTGCCCGCGCCGGGCACCCAGTCTGGAACTCAGGGCACGGTGGGGGGTACGGCCATGCCCGAGGCGGGCAAGACCGCTTCGGGATCCACGGCAGGCACCCATGGTGGGGGCTCGCCGTCCGCGCAGACGGGGCGAGCTCAGACCCCCGAGGAGCGCCGCGCCGCCATCGATCGCAAGCTCGATGACTCGCTCGGAACGCTCGACCGGGAGATCAAGAAGGAGCAGGAAAAGACCGCGCAGGAACGCGACGCGCGCAACGCTGCCAATGCCAGCAACCCGGGTAGCGCGGACAACGACGAGTCCACGAAGAAGGACGGTGACCTCACCTCCGGCACCGCGGATCCGGAGGGTCCGAGTGGCAGCGACAAGCAAGGCAAAGAGGGCAAGAAGGCGAAACCTGGCGACCTGAAGTCGGACAAGCAGAGCAAGACGGAAGGCAACGCGGGCGGCGCCGGCACCAACGGATCCGGCGGCGGTTCCGCATCGATTCCGGATGGCAGCGACGATGACATCGTGGCGCGCCGCCTGCGCAAGGCCGCCGAGCAGGAAACGGATCCGGAGCTGAAGGACAAGCTCTGGAAGGAATACGTCGAATACAAGAAGAACTCGGGTAAGTGAGGGCCGAAGGCGCGCGGGTCGCGCCGGGCCGGGCGACGCAGGAGAAGGTGACAACATGTTGCGGCAAGCAGTTATCGCGCTGTTCGGCGTCGCCGTGTTCGGCATGCTGGGCGGCTGCATGGTCAACGAGACCAAGCCCCTCCCGAAGGTCAACCCCGTCCAGGCGAAGGCTCAGATTCCCGAGGACGAGCTGCTCGACGTCGGTATCCACGAATTCGACGTCAACATCACCGAGGCTGAGGCCAAGGACACGGAAGCGCTCGCCAAGCGGCGCATTTACCCGGATATCCGCAGGGCCGAGGCGCGCTATATCCCCTCGACCCTGCGCTCGACACTCGAGTCCTCGGGCCAGTGGGGCGCGGTGCGGGTGGTGCCCGGCAACCTGGAATTCGTTGACCTGAGCGTCACAGGGCGGATTCTGGAGTCCACGGGCGCGAAGCTTGCTCTGGAGGTAACGGTGACGGATTCCACCGGGCGCGTGTGGATCACCAAGAAGCGATACGAGAGCCCGGCGGATACCGGCTCCTATAAGACCGATGCGGCATTAAAGGCTCGAGACCCTTTCCAGAACGTGTACTCCCAGATCGCCAACGACATGGTCGCTGCCCGTGACCTCATGCTCGCGGAGAACCGCCGTGAGATTCGGCGCGTCACGCAGCTGCGCTTCGCGAAAGACCTCGCGCCGCAGGCGATGGACGGCTACCTGTCGAAGGATCCGAAGGGCGTGATGACTGTTGCGCGCCTGCCCGCGAAGGATGACCCCTTCACCACGCGCATCGAACGCATTCGCGACAGTGACGCGGGCGTCGTCGACACGGTGAATGGCTACTACGCGAACTTCTCCGAGAACATGCGGGATTCCTACGGCAACTGGCGTCGTTCGAGTTTCGATGAGATCGAGAAGGAGAGCCGCGCCCGCAACCAGGCGCGCACGCGCACGATCCTCGGCGCCGCCGCCGTGATCGCAAGCGTGTTCGTGCCGGGGCAGTGTGCCTCCACGGATTACAACTGCCGCCGCATCGAAAGCGCGGCGCGCACCGCGGGTGCCATCGGCGGCACGGCCGCCGTGCTGTCGGGCTTGAAGAAGTATTCTGACGCGAAGATCCACACGCAGGCCTTGAAAGAAATCGCCGAGTCGTTCCAGAACGAAGTGCAGCCCCAGGTGGTCGACGTCGAGGGCCGCACGCTGCGCCTCACGGGCACGGCCGACGAGCAATATCGTGAGTGGCGCGAGCTTCTGCACCAGCTGTGGGTCGAAGAGAACGGCGGTGTTCCGACCACCACGACTACGACCACGGCGACGGCGCCGCCGACCGCAGCGCCGACGCCCATGAAAGTCGCTGTCGAGCAACCTCCATCGACACCCGTGGAGCCATGACAGACAGTGCAACGCAAAATCAGGGAGGAATCGTCTCCGCTCGGTACACGCTGCTCGAAAAGCTGGGTGCAGGTGGGCAGGCTGAAGTCTGGCGGGCGCGAGACGAGACCGCGGGCGTCGAAGTTGCCCTCAAGGTTCTGAGTCCGGAGGCCTCGCAGAGCGAGGCGGCGTGGGCGGGGCTCGTGCGCGAGCACGCCATCGCGAGCCGGCTCGCGCATCCCTCGATTCTCAAAGTTCAGCCGCCCTATCGGGAAGGCGACTTCGCGGCGCTGCCGATGGAGCTCGCATCCGGTGGCGATCTGCGGCGGCTGCGAGGCAAGGGATACCTCGACGTCATTCCGGTGCTCATCGACATTGCCCAGGCGCTCGAGTACGCGCATGAGCACGGCGTCATCCATCGCGATCTGAAGCCCGGGAACGTGCTGTTCGACTCGCGCGGCCGGGTGCGACTGGCAGATTTCGGCATCGCCGCCGCTCCAGGCGAGAGCGTTCCGGGTGTCGCGCGTCCGGGGCTCTCGCCGTTCACGGCAAGCCCGGAGCAACTGCGGGGTGATCCGCCGTCCGTTGCCGACGACGTGTATGGCCTCGGCGCGCTGGGGTATGAACTGCTTTCCGGTTATCCGCCGTATTACCCGCGCTTCGAGGTGAAACGCGCGCTCGAAGAGCCGGTGCCGGAATTGAAACCGGCGCAGCAGGTACCGCCGCAGCTGAAGGCCACCATCATGCGCATGCTGTCGAAGCGGGCAGCGCTTCGGCACCGCAGCATGCGCGAGGTCATCGATGAATTCGATGCCGCGCTGAACGACACCCTGACGTTCGAATTCGACGCGATCAGCGAGACTGGCGCAGCGCCGACGGCGGCCCTCCGCCGGGAAGCTTCGGTGCTTGCGGCGGCGGAAGCAGCGAAGCGGCCGGCGCCCGTTCCCGCCCCGGTGATCGGGCCGGCAGCACCCCCCGTTGCGAGCCCTGTTGGGGCGCCCGGGGAGGCAGTAGTGGGCGCCGTCAGCGCTCCTCCGGGAGGCCTCCCAGAGCGGCCCATGCGCAGCACTGCTCCGAAATTGAGTTCAATAGACGAAGAACTCATGGTCACTGGCGCATTCCCGAGACATTCAGCGCCTCCCCTGACCGCCAAAGCCGAGCCTCTGCAGGCCAGGGAGACCCCTCCCACGCTGGCCGCGGCAAGGGCAGACGAGGTGGGAGTCGTTGATTCCGACCCGCCGCCAGGGAGCACGAGTGCGCTCGCCAGCGCCGGCGCAGAAGGCGACCGCATCGCTGCGGCAGCAGCGGCGGTTCGAGACGCCGCGCCTCATCTCGCAGGAGCTCGAACGGCGCCCACCGAGTGGGACGACGTGCGTCTGCATGTGGACCCCTCACCCGAGTTTCGTCGTGCCCAGCGTCCACGCCGGCATAGCTGGCCGTGGGTTGTGCTCACCGCGCTGGCAGCCGCGGCCGTGGTGGTGTTCTTCGTGGTGCCGCAGCTATCGCCGCTAGACGGCGCGTCCGAAAGCGCTGGTACGGTTGCCGCAACCGGGAAGACGGAAGACCCGTCATCGACCGGGTCGGCGACCTCCGATGCCGCGACGGCGGCGGCCGGGCCGGCGGCGCCGAGTGAGGCCGCGTCGACTGCGTCGACTGCCGGCGCATCGAAAGGTAGCGCTCCAGGCGCGTTGCCACCGGCCGTCCCGGATAGAGATCCCGCTTCGAAAGATTCCTCTGCTGTCGTGTCCGCCGATACGAGCGACTCGGCGAAGTCCGCCGACACGCCGCCTGCGGGCTCCCAGGCCGCGGGCACGCCCGGCGGCAAGGCGGCAAATCCGGATGCCGCTCCCAAGCCGAGTTACAAGCAGTTGCGCGCGAAATTCGACCAGCGCCTGGCAGCGCTCGAAGCGCGCGGCGCCGGCTTCTGGGGTGGCTCGGACTTCGCCGCCGCGAAAATGCGGGCCGCTGAATCCGTCGGCGCCAGCGACGCCGGCAGTCCGCAGCTCGCCGAGCAGCGTCTGAACGAGGCGACGCGCCTGCTGGCGGGCGTCGAGGCGAAGGCCTCGCAGCAACTCGCCGTACAGCTGGGCAATGGCGATCGCGCGCTGGTCGCAGGGCAGGCCGAAGTGGCCAAGCAGTCTTACGAATTTGCTCAGCGCATCGATCCGAACAACAAGCGCGCCACCGAAGGCCTGCAGCGCACGCGCAATCTCGGTGGCCTCTTGCCGCTGCTCGCAGACGGCGAGAACGCCGAGGCTGCGAAGGATTACGCCCGCGCCGTACAGGATTACAGCCAGGCCTTGTCGCTCGATCCGGGCAACGAGCGCGCGAAGGCCGGTCTGGGTCGTGCGCACGCGGCGTTCGGCGAAGACAGCTACGCAAAGGCCGTGGGCTCGGGGTTCGCTGCGCTGGGTGCGGGCCGCCTGGACGACGCACGTATCGCGTTTGAGAAGGCGCGCACGATTCGCCCCGGCGGTTCGGAAGCGGCCGCGGGTCTCACACGCGTGGGTGCCGCCCTGAGCGCGCGCGGGTTCGCGTCCACTCGCCAGCGCGGCGCCGGTCTTGAAGCCGAGGAACGTTGGACGGAGGCGGCCGCCGAATACGAAGCCGCGCTCGACGTCGATCCTTCACTGGTCTTTGCGCAGCAGGGGCGTGCGCGGGCGATCAACCGGGCGGAGCTTTCGAACAGTCTGCAGGGGCTCATCGACAGGCCGGAGCGTCTCGCGGCGCCGGGTGTTCGCGCCGACGCCGAGGAACTGGTGAAGCGCGCCGCCGGTGCGGACCCTTCCGGGCCCGTACTGCGCTCCCAGATCGCGCGACTGCAGATCCTGCTGCCGGAATTCGATGTTCCGGTGCGTCTGGAGCTGGTCTCGGACAACGCCACGCAGGTCCAGATCCAGAAAGTGGGCGCCTTCGGCAGCTTCGCCAAGCGCCAGATCGAGCTGAAACCGGGTAAATACACCGTGGTCGGCACGCGTCCGGGATTCCGCGACGTCCGCAGGGATGTCACGATTGCACCGGGACGGGATGTTCAGACCATCAGCGTGAGCTGCGTCGAACCGATCTGACCCCGGCAAGGTCCAAAACCGTTGTATGAGCTGCTTTTCCTACCGGCGCTCCGCGCCGCTATGCGTACGGGCTTCGTCCTCGAAGCCCGTTGAATCCCGGCCGCAGGCCGTGAGATGAATGATGCTGCGTTGAGCAAGCCGGGCGCGTACGCGCAGATCCGCGTCCGGGAGCCTGTGGGTGAGCGCACGCTCGGTGCGCTGCTCACGCTGGGCGGCGAGGGCGCCGAGGTGGTCGTGCCCGGCGTGCCGCCGGGTCCCGCGCTCACCCTCGAGCGTCGGGGTGCGGACTGGTTTGCCATCCCTGCGCCGGGCGCGTCCGTACAGCTCGACGGTCGCCTGCTCACAGCACCGCGCGAGCTGCATCGGGACGACGTCTTGTCGGTCGGGGACGCGCAGGTCGTGGTCACGGACGATTCCCGCACCCGGCTTCGACTGGACGTTCAGCACCTCGTCGGCAATGCAACGATCGCGCCCGTCGTCACGGTCACCGCTGTGGCTTTCGAAGCGGATGACGAGGACGTCGAGATTCACGTTACGCCATCGCTGCTGGGTTCGCGGCCCGCTGCGGCCGTGCTCACTGCAGAGCGAGGCAGGGCTCGCAGCCACCGCCAGCGCAAACCGCTCCCCCGAAAAGTCATTGGTCTGATTGCGGCGACTGTCGCGGCCCTGCTCGCCGTCACGACGCTCGTGTCGCTGCTTCAGCCGGTGGAAGTGGACGTGCTGCCCGCGGATTCGCGAATCAGCACACCCGGCACGTTCGCGGCATTCCAGAGCGGCGGAATGCTCCACATGCTCGCCGGCAAGCACGTGGTGCGAGCCGAGCGCGCGGGCTACTACCCCGCGCAGACGGATATCATCATCGACGGTAAGTCCAGTGCGAGCGCGCGACTGCGGCTTGCGAAGCTGCCCGGCAAACTGCGCATCGACACGGACGGCGTCGCGGCAACGATCAGCATCGATGGCGTCGATTCCGGCAAGGCGCCCGGCCAGGTCGACGCGGCGCCCGGAACGCGCACGGTCACGTTGCGCGCGCCGCGATATCTGGACTACGTGGCGAGCCTGAACATCGAAGGCGAAGGTCATCGCCAGGATCTGAAGGCCGTGATGCAGCCCTCGTGGGGCACCATCAAGATCAACGCGATTCCCGTCGGCGCGCACGTCAGTGTAGAGGGCAAGGACGGCGGCACGTCGCCGGCTTCGGTTGAAGCCGACTCCGGCGTGCGGCACGTCGAGATCACCGCGCCCGGCCTCAAGACCTGGGAAAGCAGCGTCGTCGTGAAATCCGGCGAGACGCTTTCGATCGGCCCCATCACGCTCGGTCAGGCGGATGCGGAGCTCACCCTGCGCTCCGATCCCACGGGCGCCGAGATCACCGTCGCCGGCACCTATCGCGGCCGCACGCCGCTCAAAGTGGATCTCCCGGCGAGCATTGCGCACGACGTCGTCGCCACGCTGCCGGGCTATGCGAACTGGACGAAATCGGTGTTTGCCGATCCCGGCCGCCAGATCGTCATCGACGCGAAACTGCAGGCGGTGCTCGCGCGCGTGACCGTACAAGGCGAGCCGACGGATGCGGAGCTGCTCATCGACGGCAAGTCGCGCGGCCGCACGCCGCAGGCGTTCGACCTCAGCGCCACCGAGCATCTCATCGAAGTGCGCAAGGATGGCTTCATCACGTTCACCGGCACCGTGACACCGGCGCTCGGTCTCGAGCGTTCCGTCGACTATCACCTCATCTCTGCGGACCGTTCCGCAGCGCTCCAGGAATCCGCTCCCACCATCACCACGAAGTCGGGCTACGCGCTGCGGCTCGTGCCGTCCGGTAAATTCAAGATGGGCAGTGAGCGTCGCGAGCAGGGCCGGCGCCCGAACGAAGGCTTGCGGCTGGTGACGCTGCAGCGGCCGTATTACATCGGCGTCACGGAAATCACGAACGTCGAGTTTCGAAAATTTCGCGACAGCCATGTCTCGGGCTACCTGGACAAGCGCTCGTTCGATCTCGACCTGCAGCCCGTCGTCCAGGTGACATGGAGTGACGCGGCGGAATACTGCAACTGGCTGTCGGAGCGCGAAGGTCTGCCACCGGCCTACGATGCCGCGGGCGGCGGCAAGTTCGTGCTCAAGAAACCGATGACCACCGGCTATCGTTTGCCCACCGAGGCGGAGTGGGAGTACGCGGCGCGTTATGCGGGCCCGGGCCAGACGCGCCGCTTCCCGTGGGGTGACTCACTGCCTGTCGTGCTGCAGACTGGAAACATTGCCGGCGCCGAGACGAAAGGGCAGCTCGAAGCGGAGCTCGACGGCTACCGTGACGACTACCCTGTCGTCGCGCCCGTCGGCAAATTCCTGCCGACCCCGCTCGGGCTGCACGACATGGGCGGCAACGTTTCCGAGTGGGTCAACGACCTCTACTCATCGTTCGTTGATCCCGCGCCGGTCGCCGATCCGCTCGGGCCCGACCAGGGCGCGCATCACGTGATTCGCGGCGCAAACTGGAAGTCCGCCGCGGTGGCCGAACTGCGCTACGCATGGCGGGATTCGGCGGATGAAGCGAGCCAGACCATCGGCTTTCGTATTGCGCGCTACGCCGAATAAAGGCGCGAGGAGGATTCATGAGACAGGTCAGATTCGAACGCCGCGCGAGCCTGCCGTCGCTGTGGGCCATTCTCTTCCTGGCCTTCTGCGTCGGCGCCTCCATGTTCATCACGGCGGCAACGACGCCAGGTGCAACAACCGGTCCAGCGCCTGCATCAACGGCTCGGCCGGCGCCCACGAAGCCCGAGGAGTCCGCCACGATTCCCGATGATCCGACCCTCGTGCCGGACGACAAGGAATCCGCGGACAACAACGTGACCTTCCCGGTGGATATCTGAAGCAGGTCGCTCCGTGAAGCCGCTGGTCATCGAGCTGAACGATCGCACGGTCTGCCTCGCGCGCGACGGGGTGGTGCTCGCGAGGGCGCCGAGCACCATCTTCGATGGTGGCGGTGCGGAATCCGCGGGCACCAACGCGTGGCACGCACTGCGTCGCCAGCCCACCACGACGTCCACACATCATCTCGGTCAGATCACGAGTCAGGCGGTGGCCTCCGCACGTTCTGCTGCGTTGCTCACAGCGGAGCTGTCTCAACATCTGGCGAAGAATCCGCCGCTGGCGGGCGAACGAATCTGGATCGCGGTGCCCACACGCGTGGACACGCACGGTCTCGGTAACGTGCTCGGCATCGCGCAGAGTCTGGGCCTCACGGTCGACGGGTTTGTCGATGCTGCAGCAGTCGCAATCGCATCGCTCACGGCGCGCCGCAACGCCATCGTGCTCGAAGTTGGCTTGCACCATGCCGCGGCCACGTCCGTGGAGAGCGGCGCGCAGGCACGCAGACGTCGGGCTGCGATTTCAGCTCAGGGCGGCCTCATCGAGCTCTATCAGGCGTGGCTCGCGTTCATCAGCACCGCCATGGTCAAGCGCACGCGCTTCGATCCGTTCACGGATGCGAGCACCGAGCAGCAGCTCTTCGATGCGCTGCCTGCGCTGACGCGACAGGCGGCTGAAAGCGGCAGCACCACGGCTGGCGTATCGAATGGCGACAATCGTTTCGAAGTGACGCTCAGCCGCGACCAGTTCGCAGAAGCCGCGCAGCCGTTCTATCGTGAGCTCGTGCGGTTGCTCCACGCGCTGCGTCCGGCCGGCGCGCAAGTCACGCTGGTGATTCCCGAAACGGTTGCGGCGTTTCCAGGGCTGCGCGAGTTATTGCAGCAGTTCGTCGGTTGCGAGCTCATCACCGTGCCGGAGGGTTTTGCGGCGGCCGCGACCTCTCTGCTTGATCTGCCGGAAGCAACCAGCGGTGAGCAGGTGCGCCTGCTTCGTCGGCTGCCGCTGCGCGAGCAAAGCACTCTCGCTGCAGGCATCACTCGCGAAATTCTCGGCGGCGAAAGTGTAGGTGCGAGCGCGCCGTCACACGTGCTGTTCGAGGGCAGGGCGATCTCTATCGGCAGCGGGCTGGCCGCCAACGGACTCGTAGTCGGCCGTTCGCCGGGGAGCTCACACGCGCTGACTCTGCCGGATGGGCTCGCGGGTGTCTCGCGTCGGCACTGCACGTTCGTGCGCGACGGCAACGAGCTCGTGCTCATCGACCATAGCCACTACGGCACCTTCGTGAACGGTGAGCGTGTCTCCGAACGCGTGCGTATTCATGCTGGCGACAAGGTCCGGCTCGGCGAGCCGGGGATCGAGCTGTCGCTGATCTCGATCGGCGAAGTCGCCTGAACCGAGCGCAACCGCCATGGCACTTCGTCGCAGAAGCGTAGAGGTTTTCAGTCTCTCTTTTCTCGACTGCATCTGCTGCGGCTTCGGCGCGGTGATCCTGTTCTACACCATCATCAGCGCGCAGAGCGGCATGCGCCGCGTTCACGACACCGACGCGATGATGGCCGAGGTGAACCGCCTCGAAGAAGAAGTGCTCATCGGCACGAAGAATCTCGTCATCCTGCGCAACGCGGTGCAGAAGGTGGACAGCGACAGGGCGAACGCGGAGACGCGCTCGACGAAACTCATCGCAGATCTGAAAGTCAATCAGCACGAGATGTCCGCCTACGACCAGACGAGCCTTGCGCGCCGCGAGCGCATCGAGAAACTGAAGACGGACATCCAGGCGCTCGAAGCCGGCACGCGCCGCCTCGAGGCCGGCGCTGCAGATCGGGCGCCGCCGGGACAGGACATCAAGGCATTCCGCGACACCGGCGGGGACCGGCGCTACATCACCGGCATCAAGATCCGCGGCAAGCGCGTGCTCATTCTGCTCGACCGCTCGGCGAGCATGCTGCACGAGGATCTCGTCAACATCATCGTGCTGCGCAATTCGGATGAGGCGAAGAAGCGCGCCGCCTCGAAGTGGCGCCGCGCCGTCGACACGGTGAACTGGATCGTCGCGCAGCTGCCCCCGGATGGACAGTTCCAGATCTACGGCTTCAACACGAAGTCCGAAGCCGTGCTCGCAAGCTCGGGTGGCAAGTGGGAGAACGCGAACGATCCCCTGGTGCGCTCGAAGAACATCGAGGCGCTCGGCTCGATGGTACCGCTGGATGGCACGAGCCTCATCAATGCATTCGCCTCCTCGAAGCAGCTCGCGCCGCTGCCCGACCAGATCATCCTGATCACCGATGGCCTGCCGACGCAGGGCAAGTCCCCGGGCTTTCGCAAGTCCATTGACGCGGGTGCGCGTGCGCGCCTCTTCGATGACGCGGTTGGCGAGCTGCCGGACAAGGTCCCGGTGGACGTGATTCTTTTGCCGATGAAAGGCGATCTGCCGGCCGCGCATCGCTTCTGGCAGCTCACGCGGTTCACGCAGGGAACGCTGCTCATGCCCTCGAAGGACTGGCCGTGAAACTCAAGCGCCGGACCATCGAAGTCTTCAGCCTGTCGTTTCTCGACTGCATCTGCTGCGGCTTCGGCGCCATCATCCTGCTGCTCGTGCTCACGGAGTACGGCGATCCGATTCAGCTGCAGGAACGCAGCCGCGCGCTCACGGGCCAGGTGGCGAAGCTCGACGAGCAGCTTCACGAGATCCGCGGCGAGACCGATCTTCTCAACCGCGAGCTCAAGGGCCGTCTCGATCTCCTCGAGAAGGAGCGCATGCGCGCCGCGAAGCTTGCAGGCGATCTCACGAACGTGAACGGGCAGTTCTCGGCCAGCAGGAAGGAAGCGTCGGTCACCAACATCGTGGAGTCGGAGCTGGTGTCGGCGTACCAGACCCTCACCGCCGAGATGCAGCGTCTGCTCAAGGAGCAGGCGAGCCGGCCGAAGAGCGAGGCGATCGGCGGCATTCCCATCGACAGCGAGTACATCATTTTCATCGTCGACACCTCCGCCAGCATGACGAGCTTCCACTGGCCGCAGGCCCAGGCGATCGTCAAGGAGATCCTGGGGATCTACCCGAAGGTGAAGGGTATCCAGATCATGAGCGACCAGGGCAGCGTCCTCATTACCGGCTCGCGCGGCAAGTGGCTCGACGACTCGCCCGCGCAGCGCGACCAGATCGTCGAGCGCATGAAGAACTGGCGGGCGTTCAGCAAGTCGAGCCCCGTGGAGGGCATCGAGACCGCTATCCGGCTCCACTGGTCGATCGACAAGCGCATCAGCCTGTATGTGCTCGGCGATGAGTACACCGGGGATTCGATCCAGCAGGCGCTGAGCGATGTCAGCACCATCAACCGGCCGGACAAGAACGGCCGCCGCATCGTCCGCATCCACGCTATCGGGTTTCCCGAGGGCCCCGGTATGACACCATTTACAAGCATCCGGTTTTCGGCATTAATGCGTCTGATGTGCGAGCAGAATAACGGCACATTCGTCGGCATCACGCAGTAATGGCAGGCGGAAATGCAACGCAGGGGGGGCAGCGTTCTCGTCCGGGACGCGCGGCGTGTCACGCGCTCGGCCGCCGTGGTCGCGAGCGGTGCTGCAAGGCTGCCGGCTCCTCGGCCGATTCTTGACCTGGTCCTCGCCTTGGCGCTGTTCGCGGCGCTCTCCATAGGTCTCGCCGGCTGCGGCGGCGTACAGATCAAGCCGGACCGGGCGCTGCCGAAGCCCATCCTGCAGACGCTTCCCGCGCGTGTCGGCCTCGTCATCCCGGCGGACCTGCGGAATTTCACGCATACGGAGACGCGCTGGGGCGTCGACTGGACCATCGCGCTGGGCGATGGGCACACGCACCTGATGCAGGAAGTGTTCAAAGACACCTTCGATCAGGTGCAGGAATTCAAAGACGTCGAGGAAGCGCGCACCGCGACGGACATCAAGGCGATCTTCGAGCCGCACATCGAGCAGTATTCGTTCGTCACGGCGCGTGAGACGGGGGGGCGGTACTACGCCGTTACCATCCGCTACCGCATCGATCTCTACACGCCCTCGGGTGAGAAGGCGGACAGCCTCACGCTCACGGGCTATGGCAATGCGCTCGCGGAGGGCATGACCAGCGGCAAGCCGCTGGAGAAGGCGAGCCTCGCGGCCATGCGTGACGCCGCCGCCAAGTTCCTCGTGCAGTTTCCGGATCAGCCGGCGGGCGGGAAGCTCGCGCGCAATGAACCGATTCTGGTGGAGCAGTCGCCGAAGACGTCCACCGCCGATGCGGGTGGCATCGACACCGTGCCTATCGAAGAGGCAACCGTCGAGGCCACACCGGCTCCAGCGCCGAGTGCGCCAGGCTCAGCCGTTCCGCCATCGCCGGCCGAGGTCGCTCCGCCGCCTCCGAAAGCGTCCTGATCAACTACTCTTGGCGGACTGCTGTTTTGCCTTGAAGAGCAGCTTCTCGCGCAGCGTGACGGCGGGTGTATCGACCGCCTCGCCATTTTCGATACGCGGGGCGTAGCGCGCCTTCTTCACCGCCGAAACCACGGACTTCTGCGCGGATTCCGTGGTGTCGCTGTTCACCGCCTCGACGTTCTCGGTGCGGCCGTCCTTCGTCACGGTGTAGCGCACTTCGACGAAGTGCTCCTCCGCCTCGTCCGGGTTGAGCTTCGAACGGCGTGACGACATTGATGGTGGCCTGTACGCCAGCAGCCGCGGTTTTTCGAGAAGCTCCGTCGCCTTGGCCTGGTTCAGATCCTTCCAGGCCTCGCGGTACCCCTCGACGCCTCGGCCGAGCGCGCCGGCGCTGGTGAACCAGTCGCCGAGCTCGACGAGCGTCTCGCCGCGCAACTTGTAATCGACGGGCGTTGCCTTGTCGATGGCATTCAGCGCGAGCCGCAGCGCCCGCTCGCCATCCGGATTCAGGCGCTGCCCGTCCATCATCACGGGCGCCGTGTCAGCTGCGGCGAAGGGATCCTGGTTGGCCTGGGGATCTTCCGCCCCGTTCACGAATTCCAGCCGGTAGCTGCGCGCGATGCCTTGCAGCGGCTCCACCGCCAGCACGCTTCCGCGTCCACCGGCCTGCTCGGCAATGGTGAGCGCGCGGGCGTAGAGGAGCCGGGCCGTGGTGTAGCGCCCGAGCTGCTCGAGCCAGCGGCCGTAACGATCCAACGGCACCAGCATGCGGATATCGCTCTTGCCGTAGGCGGTTTCCGCGACACGCAACGCGTACTGCTGCTCTTTCTCCGCATCCGCCGTGAGATCGAGGGCGATGTAGCTGGAGATCAGCGGGTCGAGAATCTGCAGCTGCTCGACGTTGAACAGCCCGTCGATGTTGCGGCTGAGATCGATGGCGCGCTTCAGGTTCACCGAGGCGTCCACGTATTCGCCTTCGGCAAAGTGCGCGGCGCCGAGTCCTTGCAGCGGGCGGAGCAATTGCCGATCCGTGCTGCCGGCTGTGGCCTCGAGGATGGAAATGCCGCGCTGGTATTCCTTCTCAGCAGCCGGGTACTGCTTGAGGCGGTAATAGACGGTGCCGAGATTCGTGAGCGGATTGACGAGGGCGCGATCCTTCTCGCCGTACTGCTCCTCCGTCATCGTCACGATCTTCTCGGCTACCGGCAGCGCTTCGGTGTAGCGCCTCGCATCGAACAGCGTGCGGAATTCCTGGTAGCTCTGCTGGCGATCCGCATCGGTGACCGCGCATGCCGCCTGGGCAACCCCCCAGGCTGCAATCAAGGCTGCGACCCGCTGGAGCGAACGCCTCTGCATCGTGACAACGATCCTAACGCTTCTCGAAGAGGTAATGCGAGACGAGCCAGTCCCGTCCGCCCCGATAGCCAGTACACCCACCAGCGAGTGGTCTGGCCGTGGCGCCCGCATACCTGCCAGTCGTCGGCGAGACGCACGTCGCGCTGAAAATACAGCAGCGGGTCATGGCTCGGTATGATCCCGCCGGCGAAGAAATAGCGGGCCATCCAGTCACTTTCGTCACGCGCCTCGAACGGATACGCATAGTGCC
>FTEO01000617.1_pt1 | contig 22816 bp, 17 predicted proteins | sample 1640211 | NCBI WGS metagenome assembly FTEO01 (sample SAMEA3914816, study PRJEB12502) | metagenome | biome: forest; material: soil | place: USA | collected 2011-09-16 | depth 0.3 m | reverse complement strand
GGAGGGGGCGGCTTTCCGGGCGGCGGTCGTCACGGAGGTGGCGGCTTTCCAGGTGGCGGTGGTGGCGGTCGCGGCCATGGGCACAGCGGCGGCTCCTCGGATGATGACTCCTCGAGCACCGCATCGGCACACAGCGGATCCCGCAACCAGCTGTTCAGCGATCTCGGCAAGAATCCGGACCGGCTCGCGTTCGAGGAAGTGAATCGGAACTTCAAGGTCTCTGCGGGCGAGGACGGCACAGAGTGTGCGCCAGGCGTGAAAGTAGCGATCTCGGATGCGGCAGGCGACGGCGAACGTAACTGCGGCTGGGACGGGCGTGCGTGGGTCATCGAAACGACGCGCGGCAAGGATTTCACGCGGACGGACCGCTACGAGCTGTCGAAGGACGGCAAGACGCTCACGTACGTCACCACGGCGACGGGTTCCCGCCTGCCGAAGATCAAGATCTCGCGTACCTATACGGTAGCGCCACCGGCAGCATCGCCGGCGAGTGCCGCAACCGGCTAGCGCCTGGTTCACACCAAGGTCGGCTGCGCAGGCCACTCGCGGCCAGTTTACCTGATGGGGTAAACTGTTTACCTCCCTGGGTAAAGTCAGCCCCGCGCCCGTGCTCAACCCCTTCGATCTCAATCTGACCCGCGCTTACAGCACACCGGAGGACTTCTGTCCGCGTCCGGATCTCGAGAGGTTGCTCGAGCGCGCCTGCGCCGCGCGGCTGTGGACAGTGGTGGATGGCGACCGCCGCATGGGCAAGAGCTCGGCGGTGATCGCGGACAGTGTGCGGCACGGCCGCCCGATCCTGCACGTGGATCTCATGGGCGTGAGCTCCGAACAGGAGGTCACGGAGAGATTCCGCTGGGCCTGGCAGTTCTTCGTGCAGCAGGCAGCGGGTGGCTTCTGGAAAGGCATCAAGCCCGAATTGTCCGCGACGATTCCCGGCACGAGCGTCGGCGTCAAGATCGGGGGCTCCGCCGCGAAGGTGGAGCCCGCATCCTGGGGTGATGTGCTGGTGGCCTTCGACAAGGAGATCGCGAAGAAGGGCGGCCTGCTGTTCATCGACGAGATGCAGGATCTCGCGCGCCTGTCTGACCGCGGCCAGAAGATGGCACGCAGCCTGCGAGCGGCATTGCAGATGGCGCGGCACGTAACACCGGTGTTTGCGGGCTCGGTGCAGCATCTCCTCGCGCCATTCTTTGCGACGTCGGCGTCCGCGTTCTTCAAAAGCATCCGGCTGCAGCTTCACCTGCAGCCCTTCGACCAGGATGCGTTCCGCACCTGGGCGGCGCGCGTCTTTCGAGGCCAGAAGCGCCAGATCGAAGAGAGCGCGCTCGTGCGTCTCTTCGAGCTCACCGACGGTGTGACCGAAGACCTCGTGGCCACGTGCGCGGAAATCTGGGTTCAGGAGTCGCAGGGGCGCTCGCTGACGCCGGCTGACGTCGAGTCGGGCTGGCGCAATGTGGTCGCCAACGCGGCTCAACATTTTCTGCCGCGGGTTTCCGCGCTTTCCGGGCTGCAGGCGCGCCTCCTGCGGCATGTGGCACGCAATCCGCGGGCGCAGCCATTCTCGGATGACACGCTGGCCGCGGTGAAAAGCGAAAGCGGGCCCGTACACCGGGCGCTGCGCAAGCTCGTGGAGATGGAGCTGCTACGAGAAGAAACGCGCGACGGTCGCAAACGCGTCTGGGTTCACGACGCGCGTCTCGCGTTCTATCTGCGCGCGTGAGCGAGCAGAAGGCAGAGTTTCCGGCAATCCTCGCGCAGAGTGCGCAGCAGAAACAGCAGATGCTGCGGTGAGCCGCTGCCAGTCGCCGCGCCCTCTGCAGGCGTCAATGCTTCGAGAGAGGCGATGCCTCGATCAATGACATCGGTACGAGGTACCGCGGCGTTGCCGCAGAACGCCTCGGCCGCCTGATTCAGCATGCTTTGAAAGGCGTCCGCGATCTCGCGCACCGGCGCTTCGAACGTCGTGGCTTCCTCTTTCACCGGCGAGCGTTCCACTGTGCGTTCGATGAAGCCGACGTCCGCATTGAGGGCCGCCATCAACCGCGCGAGCCTGCCGACGGCGCTGTCGCCGTACGCCGCCAGCGTGACGTGTGTGTGAGCAAAGCGAGCTGGCGCAGCTCGGCGCGCAACTGTTCCTTCACGCGATCCGTGCTGGCGTCCTGATCCTTCCGTGGTGCGAGCACGAGCCCGACGAAGCGGCTGAGCAGTCTCGCAATCCCGGCCGCGTGCTCGAAAGACTTGTGATCGGCACGCTTTGGCACCACCGCCATCGAAACGATGAATGCCACCAGCGCGCCAACTGCGATTTCCGATGTTCGATACAGCGCTGTGTTCAACGGAGACTCACCTATCATTCCGCCGGAGAGCACGATCAATGCGGCGACAGGCGCCGCGCGATAGTTGTCGTGTAGCGCGACGAGCAGGCACAGGGGCACCAGAACTCCGAGCAGCAGCTCGAGCTGGTTCAGATGCAGATGCGTCAGGGCGAAGGCGGTGGCCACGGCAGCGCCGGCAATGGTGGCGATGAGACGATCGATACCCGCGCGCGCAGTTCCGGCCGCATGCGGGCGTGCGGCCACCAGCGCCGTGAGTACCGCCCAGAACGCTTCAGGCAGATGCAAGGCCTGTGAGACTGCGAAGGAACCGACGGCGGCGAGCACCATGCGCAAGGCGTCGGGCCAGCCGCGGCGCAGCCTCGTGGCCAGAGCCGGGCCGTATCCCGGCGTCGCGGAATGGCTCATCGAGGTGCGAGTGTCATTCACATCAGGCTCCCCGGCCGTCACGGCCGGTCCGTCCCTACCGTCCGTCCCTACGGGCGTCCCTAACGGATCACCGCTGCAATCGATATACACGGACGCAAGGATCATGATTCCACCGCCCGTGCGGGTAAAGGGGTGATTACGCTTGCCGGCCTCGGCAGGTGGGTCCAGTATTTCGTGACGTCACATCCATCGCTCGTCGGACGCAAGGCTGCAGTCGTGAGCAGGGGCATCGTGATTCGCATCGCGGGGCTGGCGTGTGCGCTTCTGGGCGCAGCAACACTGGCATCTGCGGCAGAGCTGGCGCCGGATCCGGCGCTCGATACGCCATTATTTGCCACACCCACGCACTTCGACCGCGCCGGCCGCATCCTGGCGCCCGTCATGATCAACGGCAAAGGCCCGTTTCGCCTCATCGTCGACACGGGCGCCTCGCATAGCACCCTATCGATTGCGCTGGCGGCGGCGCTAGGTCTGCAGGCCTCGGACGATCAGGGGTTCACCATCAACGGAGTAACGGGCTCGGCGCACCTGCCTGCCGTGCTCATCGACCGGCTGCAGGCAGGTGAGCTCACCATCCGGCGCTTTCAAATGCCCGTGGTGACTTCCGCGGTGATGGACGGCGCGGACGGCGTTCTGGGTCTCGCCGGGCTGCGTTCCAAGCGCGTGTACGTGGATTTCCGCAACGATCGGGTGGTCATCGCCCGCGACAATCAGCCCGCAAGACTCGGCGCGCACGCGGTGATCCAGGGCTCCCGCCTTCGGGACGGACTCATCGCCATCGACGCGCGCATCCACGGCGTGCGCGCGCTCGCGGTGATCGACACGGGTGCCGAACGTTCTCTCGGCAACCTCGCTCTGCGCGAGGCTCTGCGCAAGCAGCTCGCGCACGAGGGCATCGGACAGTCCGTTGAGGTGACCGGCGTGACGCTCGACGTCTCGGCCGGAGAGACGGGTGCCGCTCCCCAGATCTCGCTCGGGGAGGGCGTCAAGGTGGACGACGTCGCGCTGACCTTCGGAGATTTTCATATCTTCGAGGTCTGGCAGCTCGAGAAACGCCCGGCGCTCCTCGTCGGTATGGACATTCTCGGGCTGGTGGACGCGCTCGAGATCGACTTCGCGAACGCCGAAGTGCGGGTCGTGACGAAGAACATGCGCGAGTAGTGCCGCGCCCCTCCTATAATCCTGCGGCAGCCGGGAGCGACGGCGCGAGCCGTTCGTGCGGGGGATGATCGAGCTTCAGGGTCTGAGCAAGCGCTACGGCGCGTTCGACGCGGTTCGCCATCTCACGCTGTCCGTCGAGAAGGGCGAGGTGTTCGGCTTTCTCGGCCCCAATGGCGCCGGCAAAACCACCACGATCCGCATGATGATGGGCATTCTCGTGCCCAGCAGCGGCCGCATTGCCATTGCCGGGTTCGACGCGCAGGTGGCGCGCACGGAAGTGAATCGGCGCGTCGGCTATCTGCCAGACAGCCCTATCTACTACGACTTCCTGCGCAGCCGCGAGATTCTCGAATTCGTCGGCGAGATGCACGGCCAGCCGCGCCGTGAAGCACGCCGGCGCGCAGCCCTCCTGCTGAAGGAATTTGCGCTGGAGGAGGCCGCGGAGGAATACGCCGTGAACTTCTCCATGGGCATGAAGAAGAAACTCGGCCTCGCGTGCGCGCTGATCCACGAACCGCCGGTGCTCATTCTCGATGAGCCCACGAACGGCCTCGACCCCCGTGCCTCGCACGAAGTGCAGGAAAGACTGCGTCTCGCCGCGCAGGCGGGCACCACGATATTCCTGTCGACGCATCTCCTGCCGATGGCCGAACGGCTTTGCAGTCGCGTGGGCATCATTCACCGCGGCGTGCTCGTCGCCGACGGCCGGCTCGATGAGCTCAAAGACAAAGTCGCCGTCGATGGTTCGCTGGAGCAGCTCTTTCTGAAGCTGACGGAGCCTGAAAGCGCCGAAGCGAGCGGCGTGCCGTGACCGCAGCGCAGAGCTCTCTGCGAGCGGCGTGGCTGCTCTCCCGGCTCAAGCTGCGCAGGCTCGGCAACCAGGTCTTCACAGTTTTCAATACGCCGCTCAACCGCGGCCGCAAACGGGCCGCGACGACAACGCCGAAGTCCCGCGGCCGCTGGATTCTCAGCGCGGTGGCCGCGCTCATGATGCTCGTCGGGTTCACCACGTACAACGTGCAGGCCCTCGGCAACATGCAGAAGGTGCTCGGGCCGGATCTGATGCATGGCTTGATGTTGCAGCTCACTCTGCTGCTGACGACTGCCCTGTTCATCACGCTCGGCAACAAAGCGCTGGCCCAGGGCGATTGGGATCTCGAATGGCTCGTCACGTTGCCGCTGACTCGCAGCGCGCTGATCACGAGCCGCCTCGTCGAGCGAAGTGTCACGAATCCCACGGGGATCATCGCGCTCTGGCCCTTCACCACGGTGCTGGCGTGGCACTTCGGCTTCCGCTGGAGCGCGCCATTCATCGGGCTCGTTTTTTCGATGCCCTTGTTCGTGCTCCTTGCGATGCTGCAGACGTTGGTGGATACGGGCTTGCGGCTGGCATGGTCGCCCGCGCGGCTGCGGAATCTGCAGGCGGCGCTGGGGCTCGCCGGAGCGCTGATTCTTTACGTGGCCTGGTCAGCGTCGACGTCCACGCGTTCGCCGGTGTTTGCATGGGCCCATGACGTGCCGGCGTGGGCGATGTGGCTGCCGACCGGCATCATCGTGAGGGCGCTCTTCAGTCCGGACGCGAGCTCGCTGCTGCTCAATGCAGCGATCCTGGTTGCAGAGATCGTCGCGCTCTTTGCCATCGGCTCGCGGCTTCTGAAGTGGCAGTTGCGGAACGGCGTAGTCGCGGGTGGCGTGCGCGAGGCGGGCAAACGCGGCGTCGATCCGGCACTTGCGGAGAAACTGAATACGCAGCCGGCCGGTCGGGGCTGGCTTTCCGCGATCCAGCGACGGGAACTGCGGCTGCTCAGCCGTGACCGGAACTTCCTGATCCAGACGCTGGTGCTGCCGGTTGCCGTGATCGGTGCGCAGTATTTTCTTCGCGGTGGGTCCTCGAACTTCTTTGCGCTGGGTGCAGACAGCCCGCATCTCGCCGCCATTGCATTCGGGCTATCCGCATACGCGCTCATGTTCTCCGCGTTCCAGACACTGAACGCTGAGGGCGGCGCCCTGTGGATTCTGTACACACTGCCGCAGTCCATCGAGAGCGTGCTGCGCCAGAAAGCAATCCTGTGGGGCGGGATCACGCTCCTGTATCCCGTCGCGGTCTTTGGAATCGCCTTGGGCTATACGCACGTGATTTCGGCGCACGGCGTCCTGCTAATGGCCATCGTGCTGGTGGGCGTCGTCATCTATGCACTCATGGCCACGGCGCTCGGCGTGTTCGGCTCGAATCCGCTCGCGCAGGAAGTGCAGCAGCGCGTTCATCCGACGTATGTGTATCTCTACCTGCTCCTGAGCTCACTCTACGTTTACGCGATCTACGCAGGCTCGCTGTGGCAGCGGCTGGTCGTGATGATCCTGACAGGCTCGCTCGCGATTGCCCTGTGGCAAAAAGCGCGAGATGAGCTGCCGTATCTGCTCGACCCCTCCGCCTCGCCGCCAGCGCGCGTGTCTCTTGCGGATGGGCTCATCGCGACGTTGCTCTTCTTCGTGCTTCAGTCCGTCATCGCGCTGATCATTATCGGCGCTGTCGGCGCAGCGCCTACGGGTCGTGCCGTGGTCATCGGGTTCGTGATCGCAGGCGCCATCACCTATGGACTGATGCGGCTCTCGTACTGGCGCGCGCATACGACCGGAGTTCCTGCCGTGTTCGGGCCCGGCATCGTGCGCAGCATAGGCTTGGGACTGGGTGCGGGACTCATTGCCGCGACGCTTGCCGTCGCGTACGTCAAAGTCATCGCAAGGCTCGATCTGCTGCCGACGCAGGCCGCGCCAGGCCTTCCCGCTTCGGATCCGTCGGTGCGCGGATGGCTCGTTGTTCTGGCAGTGGTTGCCGCGCCCCTGTTCGAGGAATTCATTTTTCGCGGTCTGGTATTTGGTGGGCTACGCCGAATCACCACTGCGTTCACGGCGGCCGCCGCGAGCGCGGCGATCTTCGCCATCGTTCATCCGCCGCTCTCCGCATTACCGGTATTCGTGCTCGGCTTGCTTGCAGCACTGGTGTACGAGCGAACGAAGATGCTGCTTGCACCCATGCTGGCGCATGCGCTCTACAACGCCATCGTCGTGGGCTTTCAGTGGAACGGCCTGCAGTGAGCGCAAGAGATTGCGCTCGCGTTACGCGTTCAGCGTTCGGGTGATCATGATGAGCTGGGCGCTCACGAGCAGGTTGTTCGTGGCGTGCAGGCAGATGGGCGCGAGAAGCCCCTTGCTGCGGCGATAGAGCCACGCGGCGAGCATGGCGAACGCGAAGAAGAACGGCATGAGCTTCCAGCTCTCGTGCATCAGCGCGAAGACCACGGCCTGGGTCGCGGCAGCCCACCAGAAGGAGACGTGGCGCGACATGGCATTCAGCAGCACGCCGCGAAAGATCACCTCTTCGAGAATCGGAACGGCAACCCCCGCCAGCGCCAGCACAGCGAGCGGGCCGTATGCCGAGTCGATGCCCTCGAGCGCGCGCGTGACGCCGTTGCTGAAATCCGCGGCCATGGGAAGGCGCGAGCGCAGGCCGAGCACCAGTGTCAGTGCGACCCGGATCAGCAGGCCGACTCCCACGCCCACCAACACCGTGCGGAGCACGGACCACTGCCCGCGAAACAGCGCCTTCACGTCGACGTGTAAAAGCAGAGGCGCGGTGAAGCAAGCCATGAGTGCGGCCTGCAGCACGAGGGCATTGCCGAGATCGCGATTCTCGAGCGGGGCCGCAGACCCCGCAAATACTGCGAAGACCGACTGGAATTCCGGATACGCCAGAACGTACGCGCTCAGCGAGTTCACGACGAGAAAAGCGCCCAGCGCATACCACGCGTGGCCAAGGTCCCATTTGAAGGGCGGCGCAGGCGGAACGTCGCCACGTAACTGTCTCGCGAGACCGCGGTAGTGAACCGGTGCGAGCGCAACCGCAGGAATGAGGGCGAGCGTGCCCAGGACGAGTGCCAGGGAGAGGATGCCGAGAGCATCACGCAGATGCCAGGGCGCGAATCCGTCGCGCGAGGCGAGGCTGATGCGGTAGCGGCCAAAGGGGTCGGCGGCGTAGCCTTGATCTCGCAGCCGCTCGTAGGTGGCTCGTGCTTGTTCGACGGTGCCGTGATCGCGCTCGAACTGGAAGTAGTCGCGCAGGCCGTCGACACCGGCGCGGCGATCGGTTTGCTTCAATGCAGAGTCGTACAGCCCGCGAGCGCTCGTGCCGTCGCCCGACTTCGCGAGGGCCCGCGCGAGCAGCAGCTTCGTGTCCAGGTTCAGGGCCTCGCTCTTCTCTGCACGAAGGAGGCGAGCCGCGCCCGCCGGATCGTCGAGCTCCAGGAGCATCTTCGCTGCGCTGCTGCGAGTGTAGGAATTCCAGAGGTCGGGCGGACCGGACTCGAGCATCTTCACGGCCTGCGACTTCGCACCGACCGTGACGAGATGCTGGGCGGCCATCATTCGTGCCGAGGACCGGGCATCGAGCGCTACCGCTTGCACCGCATAGGCTCCGGACTTTCGCTTGTCCGTGGAGGTGTACAGCACGGCGAGTCGTTCGAGCAGCTTCGCCTGACTCTCATTCGGCCAGGACTTCGCAGCCGGCAATAGCGCTTCGGCCGCGGCGATGCCGGCGGCGCCCCACTGCTGTTCCATGAGGTACAGCTGAATTCGCGGGTCGCCCGCATTCGCTCGGGTGCGCAGCTGCGCTTCACAGTTTTCCTTGTCCTCCTGCGCGGATTCGACCGGGAGATCTTCGGTGTCGGCGAGCGTGTCGATGAACTTGCACTTCTCCAGTGCCGCGGTGACGTCTTCCGGGTGCGCGAGAATGTATGCGCTGTATTGCTGGAGCACGCGCCCGTATTGATCGGTTTCCGCGGCGCCCAGTTGCAGGAGATATCTCTCGTGGCTATCCGTGCCAAATCCGGGGCTGTCCGCAACGGGTTCAGCTGCCGAAGTCGCAGCGCGACTGGTCGAGAAACCTGCGCCAAGACACAGCAACCCGATTGAAACTGCACCCCACCCGGTGCCGGCACGCCCGTTCATTGAATTCCCTATTTGGCGTAGGCGACCGGCTCGGGTCAGGTGCCTGTGCGCGCTGACGATCTTTCTACTGTGAGGAGGTCACGCTGCGCAGCGCGGTTGACCGCCGATACCACCGCGAGCAGTGATGCCGTGATGATATTTGCGTGACGACCCACGCCGAAGAGGGACGTTCCGCCCGGCGCGGCAATCTCAACATACGCCACCGCAGCGGCTTCACTTCCCGCGCCACACGAGTGCTCGTCGTAGGCCACCACGTCTATCGGCAGGTTCAAGGCACGCAGGGCTGCATCGATCGGCCCGGTGCCACTTCCATAAAACGCCACGGGCATGCCCTGGCTCTCCATGTGCAGCGTGATGCGCTCCCGGTCATTCCCGCCTGACGAGGTGACGAGCTGGTGCGAGCGATAGACCAGCGGGCCATTGGCCGCCAGGTACTCCGCTTCGAACATGCGCCAGATGTCTGCGGCGGCGAGCTCCTTGCCCGTAGCGTCTGCGGCTTCCTGCACCACGCGGCTGAATTCGATCTGCAGCCGCCGCGGCAACACGAGCTGGTAGTCCCGCTCGAGCAAATAGGCCACTCCGCCTTTGCCGGACTGGCTGTTCACCCGGATGATCGACTCGTACGAGCGGCCGAGATCGGACGGATCGATCGGCAGGTACGGCACTTCCCACGGCCCATCGGGTTCGAGCGCGGCGAGGCCTTTCTTGATGGCATCCTGGTGCGAGCCCGAGAACGCGGTGAATACGAGGTCGCCCACGTACGGGTGGCGAGGATGAATCGGCAGCTGCGTGCACGCCTCGGCGCAACGCGCCACCGCGTTGATGTTCGAGAAGTCGAGCCCTGGGTCTACGCCCTGGGTGTAGAGATTCAGCGCAACCGTCACGATGTCTACGTTACCGGTGCGCTCGCCATTGCCGAACAGCGTGCCTTCCACGCGTTCGGCGCCCGCCATCATCGCAAGCTCTGCCGCGGCGACGCCGGCGCCCCGGTCGTTGTGCGGATGAACGCTGATGATCACGGAATCCCGGCGCGCGATGTGACGGCCGAACCATTCGATCTGGTCCGCGTAGATGTTCGGTGTGGCCATCTCCACCGTCGCAGGCAAGTTGAGAATGGCCTTGCGCTCGGGTGACGGATCCCACGCGGCGACCACCGCATCGCAGATCTCCACGGCGTAATCGATCTCGGTGCCGGTGAAGCTCTCCGGGCTGTACTGGAACAACCATTCCGTGCCCAGCTGCTTCTCGGAGAGCTGGCGAATGAGCGTGGCGGCGCGCACGGCGATTTCCGTGACCCCGGCGCGGTCCAGCCTGAAGACCACGCGCCGCTGCAGCGTCGATGTGGAGTTGTAGACGTGGACGATCGCACGGCGCGCCCCGCGCAGACTCTCGAAGGTGCGCTCGATCTGCTCGGCACGCGCCTGCGTCAGCACCTGCACGGTCACGTCATCGGGAATCAGCCGCTTCTCGATCAGCTCACGAACGAAGTTGAAGTCCGTCTGGGAGGCCGCCGGGAAACCGATTTCGATCTCCTTGAAGCCGATGCGCACGAGCTGCTCGAACAGGCGGCGCTTGCGCGCGGAATCCATGGGCTCGATGAGCGCCTGGTTACCGTCGCGGAGGTCGACGCTGCACCAGGTGGGCGCAGCCGTCAGCGTGCGGTCCGGCCAGGTCCGGTCCGGAATGTCGATGGTGGCGAAAGGTCGGTATTTACCAGAAGGGGTACGCAGCATGATTCTTTCTCCCGCGCAGCATCAGGACGCGGTTCAGCTCTGCCTCAGTGGGGCTCGATCGATGGGGTTCCGGTCTTGTTCGCGCCGACCGTTGGCGCATGAGTTATTGCGGCGTGAGCCGCAGAAGGAGGAGAAGCGCGAGCGAGCCGGGCGCAGCGAGGGCGCCAAACGGCTGGGGGGCAGATGTCGCGCAGGAAGACATGACCGCGAACCTAGCATCATCCATTTGCGGCGACAAGCGGGGCGCTCACGGCAGCGGCACAATATTCCGGCTTCCCATCCGTCTATCCCGGAGGATGGACGTCTCAACGGCCCGACACGGCATGCTTCTGGAGCAGAACCAGCAGATCGCGGATGCGATTCGCCGCGAGCGGGGCCGGCTCAAGGCGTTCATTCGCCGCCGTGTCATCGACGATGGCGATGCCGAGGACGTCCTGCAGGACGTGCTCTATGAGCTGGTATCCGCGTATCGGCGGTTGCAGCCCCTCGAAGAGGTGAGCGCGTGGCTGTTTCGAGTGGCGCGCAACCGGATCATCGACCTGTTTCGCCGCCGGAAACCGATGGTCCGTGCCGAAGACACGGCCGAGCCGGGGCTGGATGGCGCGGAGATCCCGGGCCTCGAGGATTTGTTGCCGCCGGTCACTGCCGGACCTGACGCGGCGCTTGCGCGGCAGGCGCTGCTCGAGCAGCTGGCCGAAGCCGTGGACCAGCTGCCGCCAGACCAGCGCGAGGTGTTCGTAGCGCACGAGCTGGAAGGCCGGAGCTTCAAGGAGCTGGCGGCGGCCTCCGGTTTGAGTGTGAACACGCTGCTGTCCCGCAAGCATTACGCGGTTCTGTCGCTGAGGCAGAGCCTGCAGACAACCTATGACGAATGGTTCGAGGAGTGATTCGACCGTGAGGAGAGCAACATGAGAGGACGTTGGGCTGCGAAGATAGTGAAGGTCGCGCTGCTCGTCGCTCTGGCGCTGGGCGTGCTGAGTTTCACGGTGATGAGCCTGTGGAACTGGCTCGTGCCGCACCTGTTCGCCGGCATGCAGATCGATTTCTGGGAAGCGCTGGGACTTCTGGTGTTGAGCCGGATTCTGTTCGGCGGCTTTCGCGGGCCGGGCGGTCGCCACTTCGGCGGCTGGCGCCACCGTCACATGCAGGAGCGCTGGGAGCAGATGACCGAAGAAGAGCGCACCCGACTGCGGGAACGGTTGCGCCATCGTTGTGGCCCCGGACGCGCGGAAGCAACGGAGCCGAAGACGTGATTACACTTGCCCCTCCTGACTGGGGGAGTGCTCTTTGAACAAGCGCCGCGTGATTGTCGTGATCGTCGTCGTTGCCGCGCTGGCAGTGGGCGGGTGGTACTACTGGCGTGCGCGCGCCGCGTCCGATCCGCACGCCGCGTTCTCGGTGTGGGGAAACGTGGATGTTCATCAGGTCGAGCTCGCTTTTCGCGTGAGCGGCCGGATCGCGGCGCTGCAGGTCGATGAGGGCGATCGTGTCGAGCCCGGCGCGGTGCTGGCGCGCCTCGATCGCGTGCCGTTCGAAACGGACGTCGCCGCCGCAACTGCGGATGTTGCCATGGCAAAAGCGCAGTTCGACAAGGCCACGCGCGGCTATCGCGTGGAGGAGATCGCGCAGGCACAGGCCACAGTTCATCAGCGCGAGGCGGACCTCACCAATGCGCATGTCACGCTCGACCGGCTCAAAGGCCTGTTTCCGCAAGGCGCCGTGACCCATCAGCAGATGGACGACGCGGAGGCCCGAGTGCGCGAGAGCGACGCGCAGCTCGCGGGCGCTCGCCAGCAGCTCTCCATGCTGACCCGCGGATCGCGGGTCGAAGACATCGAGGCACAGCAGGCCAATCTCGCCGCGGCACAGGCGCGGCTCGACAGAACGAAGACCGCGCTGGATGACGCGACGCTCGTGACCCCGAGCCGCGGCATCGTTTCGGTGCGAGCCCGTGAGGCGGGTGCCATCGTGCAGGCGGGGCAAACGGTCTACACCGTTGCGCTCGATGATCCGGCATGGATTCGCGCGTATGTGCCGCAGCCGCGGCTCGGGCGCATCAAGCCCGGCATGGTCGTGAAGATCGCCATCGATTCGATGCCCGGCAAAGAGTACGACGGCACCGTGGGTTTCATCTCGCCGGAGGCGGAGTTCACGCCGAAGAGCGTTCAGACCGAACAGGTGCGGGACGATCTCGTCTACCGCATTCGGGTCGTGGCGAAAGACGTGGACAATGTTTTTCGCCAGGGCATGCCGGTGACGGTGCGCGTACCGGAGGCGACGACACAGCTCGCTGCGGACCGATAAGCAGGAGCAGGCTCACGTGAACGCAGACGCCGTCGCCGCGAGGATCGTCGATCTGCGCAAGGATTTCGGCGAGATGACCGCGCTTGCGAGCATCTCCGCGGAGCTGCCCTCCGGCCGCATTCTGGGCCTCGTGGGTCCGGACGGTGCCGGCAAGACCACGCTGATCCGCCTGCTCGCGGGCCTCATGGATCCCACGTCGGGCACGGTGGAAGTGCTCGGGCGCACGCCCCGCGCCGAGGGCGGAAGCACGCAGGCTGAAGTCGGGTACATGCCGCAGCGGTTCGGTCTCTATGAGGACCTGTCCGTGCTCGACAATCTCAATCTCTATGCGAACCTGCGGGCGCTGGACCGCGACGCCCGACGTCAGCGCTTCGCCGAGCTGCTGAAGTTCACGGACCTCGAGCGCTTCACGGATCGTCTCGCCGGCAAGCTCTCCGGCGGCATGAAGCAGAAGCTCGGGCTCGCGTGCGCGTTGCTCGGGCGCCCGAAGCTGCTGCTGCTCGACGAGCCGGGCGTTGGCGTGGACCCACTGTCGAGGCGCGAGCTGTGGCGCATGGTGAGCGACCTGATCGCGAGCGGCGTGACGATCCTCTGGTCGACGGCGTACCTGGAAGAAGCGGAGCGCTGCTCGCGCATCTGGCTGCTGGACCGCGGCAAGCTGTTGTACGACGGCGCGCCCGATGAGCTGAGCGGCAGGCTGCGCGGCCGCGTGTTCCGTCGCAAGACCACCTCGGGGCACGCGCGCGAGCTTGCGGAGTCGGAGCTGGCCCGCGCCGAGGTGCTCGATGCCGTGATTCAGGGCGCGAGCGTGCGTGTTGTCATGAAGGCCGGCAGCCTCGCGCAGACGGCCGCCAATGGCTATGAGCCCGTGCCGCCCCGTCTCGAGGACGCGTACATCGAGCTCGTGGGTGGTGCGCACAAGGGCGAGAGCCTGCTCGCGCGGGGCTGGCCCGCGAGCTCGGGAGCAGACGGCGCATCCGGCACGTCCGATGGCGTGCTCGTGAAATCCAGCGGGCTCACCAAACGTTTCGGCACGTTCGTGGCGGCGGATCACGTGGCCTTCGAAGTGCATGCGGGCGAGATCTACGGCCTGCTCGGTCCGAATGGCGCCGGCAAGTCGACAACGTTCCGCATGTTGTGTGGACTGCTGAAGCCTACCGAAGGTGATGCGAGTGTCGCGGGCGTAAATCTTTTGCACGCTCCAGGCCGTGCACGCGCGCGCCTCGGCTACATGGCTCAGAAGTTTTCGCTGTACGGCGATCTCTCGGTGGCGCAGAACCTCGACTACTTTGCGGATATCTACGGATTGAGCCGCGCTCGCAAGCGAGAGCGCATCCAGGCCATGGTGGAAGCGTTCGAGCTTGCGCCGCACATGCAGTCGAACGCCTCGAAGCTGCCTCTCGGCTTCAAACAGCGGCTCGCGCTCGCATGTGCCACGCTTCACACGCCTGCGGTTCTGTTTCTGGATGAGCCCACGAGCGGTGTCGATCCGCTCATGCGGCGTGAGTTCTGGCATCACATCAACGCACTCACCACGCGAGGCGTGGCTGTGGTCGTGACGACGCACTTCATGGAAGAAGCGGAGTACTGCGACCGCATCGGTCTCATCTGGGGCGGGCGCAAGATTGCAGAAGGAACGCCTGACGACCTGAAGTCCAGCGTTGCAAGCGACAGCCTGCCGGAGCCGACGCTCGAGCAGGCATTCATTGCGCTCATCGAGCGGGAGGCCGCGTGAACGCCGTCGTTGCCCGCGTGCCAGCGCACTGGCGCACGTGGTGGCAGCAGCTCTCCGCCGTCATGATCAAGGAAGCGCAGCAGGTGGTGCGCGATCCGTCGAGCTGGATCATCGCGGTGGTGCTGCCTCTCACGTTCCTCTTCCTGTTCGGCTACGGCATTTCGCTCGACACCACGGTCGTGAAGATTGCGGTCGTGCGTGAAGACAGTGGCCAGGATGGGCGCGCCTTCGCGGCTCAGCTGGAAGATTCGAAGTGGTTTCTGGTGGTGCCCGCGCCGGATCGTGAGGCTGGCAAGCGCCTGCTGCGCGATCAGGTGGTGAAGGCCACGGTGATCATCCCTGCGGAATTCGGCGAGCGGCTGCACGCCCAATCGAATGCGGCGCAGGTGCAGGTTCTCGTGGACGGCGCTGAGCCCAATACAGCGAACTACGTTCGCGGCTATGTGAGTGCAATCTGGGGCGGCTTTCTGGCCGGCCGCAGTCTGGAGCAAGGGGGTAGCGCGAGCGTGCCGATCACCGTCGAGCCGCGCTACTGGTTCAACCCGAATGCCGAAAGCCGCTGGTTCCTGATTCCCGGCTCCATGACCGTGATCATGACATTGCTCGGCACGTTGCTCACTGCGCTCGTCGTGGCGCGCGAGTGGGAGCGCGGCACGCTCGAGGCGCTCTACGCCACGCCGCTTACGCGCGGGCAGATTCTCATCGGCAAGACGCTGCCGTATTTCGTGCTCGCCATGATCTCGACCGCGGTGTGCGTCGTCACGGCGCTCTTTCTGTTTCACCTGCCCTTGCGCGGATCGATCCTCACGCTCGGTCTCGTTTCAGCAGTCTTTCTCGTACCGGCCCTGGGGCAGGGGCTGCTCATCTCCGTGACGATGCGCACGCAACTCGCGGCTGCCCAGCTCGGCCTCATGACGGGCTACCTGCCCGCGATGATGCTGTCCGGATTCCTGTTCGACATTCACTCGATGCCGGCCTGGATGCGGGTGCTCACGCTCATCGTGCCGGCGCGCTACATGAATGTGTCGCTGCAGACGATATTTCTGGCCGGAGATGTGTGGTCGGTGCTCATTCCGAACATGTTCTTCATGCTGATCGTGGGCGCGGTGTACTTCGGCCTGACGTGGCGCAAGCTGCAGAAGCGCGTGGACTGAAGGGGAAAGATCATGCTCCAGCGCCTGCTCGCCATCGTTCGCAAAGAGCTCATCAGCATGCTGCGCGATCCACGCGCGCGAATGTCGTTGATCATTCCGCCGGTGATCCAGCTGCTGATTTTCGCGCAGGCGGCGACGATGGAAGTGAAGAACATCGATCTCGCCGTGGTGGATCTCGACCGCGGGCCGGCTTCCTTCGAGGTTGTTCAGCGCCTGCGGGGCTCGCCGAGTTTCGAGCGTGTGGAGCTTGCACCGAGCGTTGCGGCCGCGCGCAGCGACGTCGAGCGCGAATCCGTCATCGGCATCCTCGTGCTGCCGAGCGGATTTTCGGCGGACCTCACGGCGGGACGCCCGACAACCGTGCAGCTGTTGATGGATGGCCGCCGCTCGAACGCGGCGCAGATCACCTCGCAATACGTCAACGCCATCGTTCAGGACGCCGGCACCGCGCTTACGGCGAGCTCTGCCGCGGCGCTGGCGCCGCCGCATCCCGAGGTCGTGGTGAACAACTGGTTCAATCCGAATCTCGACTACAAATGGTTCATGCTGCCGAACCTCGTCGGCAACCTGAGTCTCGGCGTGGCGCTGATGCTCACCGCGCTTTCGGTGAGCCGCGAGCGCGAGCTCGGAACGTTCGATCAGACGCTCGTTTCGCCCGCGACGCCGGTAGAGATCGCGTTGGGCAAGCTCCTGCCGCCGCTGCTCGTGGCTTGCGTGCAGACTTCGCTCTATCTCGTGCTCGTCACGCAGGCGTACGGCGTGCCCTTCCGTGGGAGCATTCCCGTCTTCTATGCGTCCGTCCTGACGTTCGCTGCGGCGTGCGCGGGCATAGGTCTCTTCATCTCGTCCATCGCCCACACGCAGCAACAGGCGTTTCTCGGGGCTTTCGCCGTGCTGCTACCGTTTGCATTGCTTTCCGGCTTCGCCACGCCAGTGGAGAACATGCCGTGGTGGCTGCAAGTGGTCACTGGGATCAATCCGCTCGCCCACATGCTTCGGTTGATGCAGGGACTGTTTCTCAAAGATGCATCCGTCGCATCGCTCGCGCATTCTCTCGGCAAGCTCGCGATCATCGCGCTCTTCACCGTCACTGGCTCCGTGCTTCTGTTTAGACGGCGTGCCAGCTAATGAACCCGCTACGCGCTGCCCCACACATCGGTCGCGATCTGCACGAGGTGAGCGAGCTTCGCGCGTTGCTCGGCTTCGGTGAGCTTGTTGCCTTCCTGGGTGCTCGCGAATCCGCACTGGGGGCTGATGCAGAGGCGCTCCAGCGGAACGTACTTCGCCGCAGCGTCGATGCGGCGGCGGATCTCGTCGCGAGGCTCGAGCGCGGCGCGCTTCGAAGTCATGAGTCCCAGCACGACCATCTTGTCTTCCGGCATGTGCCGCAGTGGAGCGAAGTCGCCCGAGCGCGCGTCGTCGTACTCGAGGAAGAAGCCGTCCACGGCGGACTGGGTGAAGTACCGCTCGGCCACCATGTCGTAGCTGCCTTCCGCAGCCCACTGACTCTGGTAGTTGCCCCGGCACATGTGAATCACAGCCGTGACCCCGACCGGCCGGCTGGCAACCGCCGCGTTGTTGAGTGAGATGAATGAGTTGATGAGCTGTGCCGGGTCGAGTCCGCGGCCGCGCCAGAAAGCCTGCCAGTTCGGATCGGAAAGGTTGGCGGAGTTCACATCGTCGATCTGCACATACGTGCAGCCCGCCTGCACGAGATGATCGATCGCATCCTCGTAAGCGATGCCCAGGTCCTCCCAGAACTCGCCAAGATCCGGATACACGGCCGGGTCGACGCTCGCGGGCCCGATGACCGTATAGAACATCGCAGGCGCCGGAATGCAGATCTTCGGAGTGTGAGTCGCGATGGAGCTCAGGAACCGGAAGTCGTCGACCATGATGCCCTCGTCAGGACACCGGACCTTGCCGGTGATCCGACCGAGCGGCGCCATGAAGGCGATGCCGCCGGAGAACGGCACGCGCGCGTGCTCGGTGGTGCGCGTGATGCCTTCGAGACTGAACATGAAGTCGAGAAACCAGTCATCGCGCCGGAAGTCACCATCGGTGATCGCGCGCAAGCCGACGCTCTCCTGCATCGCGACGGCCTCACGGATGCTCTGGTCTTCGATCTTTCGCAGCTGCGCGCGAGGCAACGAGCCCGCGTGCCACGCGGCGCGCCCGGCGAACAAGAGCTTTGGCCGCAACAGGCTGCCGACGTGATCGGCGCGAAACGGGGGCTCGACGCGATGCTCTTCCATGATCGCCTCCTCGGATGCCGCTGCGGCGGCTCGCGTTGACCTGCCTCAGAGGGCAGGGCAGGGATCTGACAGGTCTGCTCGGGGACTCTCAGAGGCGTGCTCTGGCGACGGATGAATCTGCGCAAAGGAAAACGCACGCGGTGATTCGCCGTGCCGCTGCAGGTGGGCGAGCCGCTCCTTCGCTTCTTCGACGGTCGGGATGTGGCCGGCAGGAACCCACCACAGCACCAGATACACGCCGTCGAAGCGCTCGAACCACGATTTCCGTTGCCGCATGACACCTGCGTGATCGCTGCGATAGACGAATGAGCGCAAGTGCTCCGGCGATTCCCACACCGACATGTTGAACAGCACCAGGTTGTCTTCGAACGCCTGAATGCTTGTGGCGTTGCCCGCATCTGTCTGCAGGCGCCAGATGAATCCGGGTGCGGCATCCGCCAGCGCGTTGATTTCATCCAAGCGTGCAGCGAACCCGGCCATCGTCGGAGTGTCCATGGGCGCCTTGGCCCGACCGACGTTGCACTGCGCGAGCTGATATCGGGACGACATGGATGGACTCTCAGGGACGGTGGGTCTGCATTCTCCGCAAGCGTCGAGCGAAAGATCAACCTGCTCGCGCTGCCGTTCAATCCGTCTCAGCCATGACACACGGTTCGTTGCCGCCGGGCAACGAAGACGTCCTGGCGCGTCTGACCCTTTTCCCCACCGCACAACAAGGCGGATACTAGCGCGGTCTCGAAATTGCAACGTGCATGCATGCGCCGCAGAAGCGCCGACTCAGGGGAGAATCGAAGATGCATACGTCCAGGTATTTCGTCGGACTGGTGGTCGCTGCAACGCTACCGGTCGCGGTTACGGCGCAGACGCCACAGCAGAACGCAGACGCCATCCAGGAAATCATCGTCACGGCGCAGAAGCGCGAGAGCGCATTGCAGGATGTGCCGTTCTCCATCGCCGCTGTAACGGAAACCCAGATTCGAAACTCCGGCGCCACGGACATCGCCGAGCTCGCTCGCAATGTCGCCGGTCTCACCATCACCGATCTCGGGCCGGGCCAGAGTCAGGTGTCCATCCGCGGCATCAGTGCGGGGCAGGTCGTGCGCGACCAGCCTGGCGTCAAAGAGCAGGTCGGGGTCTATCTCGACGAATCTCCCATCTCGATCGCTTTGTTTACACCGGACCTCGATCTCTTCGACCTGCAGCGCTTCGAAGTCCTGCGCGGTCCGCAGGGCACACTGTTCGGTGCGGGCTCGCTCTCCGGCACGTTGCGATACATCACGATGCAGCCGCAGCTCGGCATGTTTGGTGGCACAGGTGAGCTGTCCGCGACGGATGGATCGGGGACCGAGTTCGGGGGCAGCGTCAAGGCGGCGGTCAACATGCCGTTCGGCGACACGGTGGCGGTGCGACTCGTGGGCTTCTACAACGATCTCGCCGGCTTCATCGATGCCACGCAGCCGGATCTCTCGGTACGCAAGAACGTGGACGGCGGCAGCAAGACCGGCGGGCGCCTGGCGTTGCTCTTCAAGCCCACGGATGCGCTCTCCATCACGCCGCGGGTCGTGTATCAGAAGCTCGATACGGATGGCTTTCCACGCATCGACGACTACAACATTCTCGCGAATCCCTACACGACCACGCAGCCTGCCGTGAATCTCGGCGAGCGCGGCCAGTTCACCCAGCTTACCGAAGGCATCAACGATGACTTCACGCTGTCGGACCTGAAGCTCGAGTACGACTTCGGCCCGCTGACGCTCACGTCGATCAGCTCGTACACGGATCGCAAGGTCGTCGTGACGCGCGACGCCACATCACTCACGGGCAGCGTCACGTTCGATATCGGCGGCACGGCGTCCGAAGTGCGGCTCTCATCGCCTCTCGTCGACACGACAAAGCTGCACGCGTTCAGCCAGGAAGTGCGTGTGTCATCCAACGACACCGCCAGCCCGTTCCAATGGGTCGCGGGTGTGTTCTATCAGAAACTGGGCCGCCGCTATGGCCAGGGTCTGCTCACGCCGGGATACGATGCGATCACGGAACGTCTGTTCGGCACGGACAGCGCCGCGAACGGGGCTCCGCCTGACAATCCGTTCTATTCCTCTATCCGCTACGACTTCAAGCAGTTCGCCGGCTTCGGGGAAGGCACCTGGAGTTTCAACGACCAATGGAGCGTGACGGGCGGCGTGCGTTACTACGACTTCAAGGAAAGCCGGCTGCTCACTTTCGGTGGCTTCTTCGCCGTGCCACAGGCAGATGTGCCGGGGTCGGTCAAATCGAACGGCTTCACGCCGCGCGCGATCCTCACGTACAAACCCACGGGCGATGTGAGCCTCACCGCGCAGGTTTCCCGTGGCTTCCGGCTGGGTGGCATCAACGATCCGCTGAATGCGCCTATCTGCTCGGCCGCCGATCGCGCGCTGTATGGAAGCGTGTTCAGCAGCACGTGGAAAGACGAGAAGGCGTGGAACTACGAGCTCGGCGCCAAGACCGAGTTTGCGGACGGACGCGTCGTCTTCAATGCGTCCGTGTACTACGCAGACATCAAGGATCTGCAGGCGAACGTGGATGCGGGCAGCTGCTCTTCACGCATCGTGGTCAATGTGCCGAAGGCGCATTCGCTCGGAGTCGAGACCGAGCTGTTCGCGCGGCCGTCGGCCAATTGGGACTTCGGCATTTCCGCCACGTGGGTGCAGGCACGCATCGATTCGTCCATTACCGGCGCGGGCACCACGCCCATCGCGGGCATTCGTGACGGCAACCGGTTGCCCACGGCGCCGGAGCTGCAGGCCGCAGGTAGCGTCACGTACTCGTGGCCGTGGTTCTCCGGGCTCAACGGCTACGCAAATTTCACTGTGCAGTACGTAGGTTCGTCGTACACGCAGCTGGCGGATCAGGAGCCGCCGTTCGGCACACTCGATGGCCCGCCAGCGCCGTCGTTCATTACCTACGTCAACCCGACCATCAGCTCGTTCTCGTTCCCGACAAAGCTGCCTTCGTATGACATCGGCAATCTGCGTGTCGGCGTGAGAGCGGACATGTGGGAGCTCGCCGCGTTCGTAAATAATGTGTGGGACGAGCGCGCCTTTCTCTCCCTGGATCGCGAGCGGGGTTCCCGGGCTCGCGTGGGCTATCTGACCAATCGGCCGCGTACGTTCGGCGTTACGTTCCGCAGGAGCTTCTGATACCGGCGCCGGGGCAGGATCCAAAAGGAGACCGCGGCGGCCGGTTGTGTGGCAACCCGACCGCCGCGAAGGCATACTCGTTTCGCCGGGCCAACAACAGCAATCGTGCCGGCGCATCACCGGGGATCTGTCATGAAACTCAAGCTTTCTGTCGTCGTCGCGGTGTTCGCGGGGCTCTTCTGCTCGGTCGGATTCGCCGACGACGCCAAACCCATGACGAACCAGGACGTCATCAGCATGGTGAAGGCGAAAGTCTCGGAGAGCACCATCACCATGGCCATCCACGCGGCGAAGCCCGGCTTCGACACGTCCGCGGGCGGCATCGTCAAACTCAGCACCGCCGGCGTCCCCGAGAATGTGATCCAGGCGATGATCGAAGCCAGGAGCGGCGGCGGTGGCGGCTCATCGTCGTCGGGTTCTTCTTCGCACAGCGCCTCGAACGCGGCCAATCCCGAAGAAGTCATTCTCATCGATGGCGACAAGCGCAGCACCATGCGCTACCTCGTGCCGCAGATGCGCACGGCGGCGCGTGCGCTAGGCTTCGGTGGCGTTGGGAGTTACGCGTCGCTGCGCGGATCCGCCGCGGAGCTGCGACTGAAGAATCGTGAGCCAGCCTTCATCGTTGCCATCCCAACCAACGCGCAACCAGACAGCTACATCACGCTCGCAAACTTCGCCGTCCGCAAGAACGACACGCGCGAAGTGATGACGGGGGGCGGCTACATGAGCTACTCCTCCGGCGTGAACAAGGATCGCGTCGTGCCGGTGACCACCGAGAAGCTGCCGGACCAGGCAAAGGCGCCCAAGGATTTCATTCTCTACAAGGTGAGTGTGACCAAGCCGCTGGCTGCGGGTGAGTACGCGTTCATCCTCTACAACAGCCAGGTGAAGGTCGTCGGATTCTTCGCAAGCGGCGGCGACAGCTACTTCGACTTCGGCGTCGACCTCTGAACGGGCATCGCTGGGGTCCGGGTTGCTGCGGGTGTGGGAACGCCCGTAGAATCCTGCCCCTCGCGGGTGTAGTTCAATGGTAGAACTGTAGCTTCCCAAGCTACTAACGTGGGTTCGATTCCCATCACCCGCTCCATCCCATGGCTCGCATCGCAGTCGCCGGGTTCCAGCACGAGACGAATACCTTCGCGCCGCTGAAGGCGACGCTCGGGGATTTCGAGCAGGCGGATGCGTGGCCCGGCCTCACGTCCGGCCCCGCGCTGTTCGGCGCCGTGAAGGGCATCAATCTGCCCTCGGCCGGGTTCATCGACGAAGCCCGCTCGCTCGGACACGAGCTGGTGCCGCTCCTGTGGTGCTCTGCTCAGCCTTCGGCGCACGTTACGCGCGACGCGTTTGAAACCATCTCGCAAAGGCTTCTCGCTCTGCTCGCGCAGCAGCGCTCGCTCGACGCGGTTTATCTGGATCTGCACGGCGCCATGGTGGCCGAGCACATCGAAGACGCGGACGGCGAGGTGCTGGCGCGCGTGCGCCAAGCCGTGGGCCCCGGCGTGCTGATCGCGGCGAGTCTGGAT